>JAABUQ010002078.1_pt1 | contig 40663 bp, 41 predicted proteins | sample 5560001 | NCBI WGS metagenome assembly JAABUQ01 (sample SAMN10711888, study PRJNA513371) | rock metagenome | isolation source: Antarctica rocks | place: Antarctica: Victoria Land, Finger Mt nord | collected 2015-12-18
AGAGAGAGTGGGCGATATTGAGGGAAAGAGGGCGGGAGGAAGAGGAGGAGGTACGTTTGGTTTTCGCCCTTGGGGGAGAAGAAGTAGGCGAGGAGGGAGGCCACGATGACGAAGACGAGGCCGATTATGGTGCTGGCGCTGTTTGATGAAGGGGGAGGGTCAGTGTGGGCTCTGGAAAATGACGGTGGGTATGGCTTTGAGGAAATGGAGGGGGGTGCCTGACCCGTTTGCCATGTCTATGGTTGTTGGTCCGGGAAGGATGGATGGTTGGAGACTGAGGAGGTTGACTGGGGATTCGAGACTTTGAGTATCCGTATTGGAACCGAGGTACTTTACCATACAAAACAGGCTAGTGCTGCTAGCGCTGCTAGCGCTGTATTTAAAATCAATGCCTTCGCTTTTGAAGATCACCTCTGCAATGACATGTAGAGCGACGAAAGCTACGTTTGTAAGCACGCTGTATGTTGGTAAAGTAAATCGAATGCTGTCATGGACACAATATACTAAGAATTTCCTAAGTATACATAAAATACTTTCCCCAGCCCCGAGAGTACTCCTTTATAGCTTCGCCCCCTTTCCCAAAAGTTCCGCTCCAGCGCCAGCAATGCAAAGCTTGCCCGTCTCCACCACCTTCGTCTGGAATGCCACTTTGTTCCCGTCCTTCCACATCTCAGTTCTCAACTTCTGTCCCGGGAGCACTATGCCCGCAAACCGGACCTTGAGGCTCTTGATCGGGCCATAAGTCTGGAAGACGTGCTTGCCGCTGATCCCGAAGAAGCATAAACCGTGCAAGATGGGAGTTTTGAATCCTCCCATCTTAGAGAATTGGGGATCGATATGTAGAGGATTCCGATCGCCGTTCAGCCGGTACAAAGCGGCCTGCTCTTCCGTTGTGGCTTCTTCAACCACGGCATCGGGCGCTCGATTTGGTGGTTGGTAGACTGCCGTTGCAGCACCTCTGCTCGTGCCTTTGCTGGGCCCACCAAAATCGCCGCTGCCTCGGATGAATGCCGACATTTCATTGTAGAACACATCTTCTCCGGTCGCGGCGTTCTTTGTCGTGGTGCCGGAGATCATGATTGCGGATTTGCCTTTGTCGATGACTTCGACCAGCCTGGGGTAGCTGATGAGAGTTGCGCTAGTTGGAATGGGGAATTTCCGGATTTCGAGGTATTGTTCCCCGTGGAGTAGCATCATGGGTGAGAAGTTTGGGAGAATTTCGTCCATGCTCCACGGGACTTCGGCTCCGAAGTAAGGCACAACACCGAATGTGGGAAGAGCTTGGAAGGACTCAGAGCCCTCGTATACAAGAGAGAGCTCGGTACGTTTAGCTCCAATCCCAAGGTTATACAATATGACATCCTTCTCGTCGTATTTGAACGTAGTTCCTTCGGGTTGCATTCGCTTCGCTTTCTCGATGTTGTCCAGTATCTCAGTGTTGGCATTTCCAGAGGGTCCTCCTTTACTGTTTCCAACTTTGTTCTCCATGTTTTTCATGATGCTCTTCAGGCCGTCCTGGCTGTCTTCGGGGTGGTCTGCTCTGCCGTCGTCGAAGTTGATGATGTCGTCCCACGCTTTCGAGACTGCCTCAGGGGTCAATTTAGCATCAATGGGAAAGCCATGGCCACCACTCCGTTGCCATCTCGTTCGTGCGTGCCAGCCGCTCCCCACCTCAAAGAGGCCTCCCGTAGGAGGATTTGGCACTTTGTCTGAACACAATGCCAAAACCATTGGTGCAACTTGTTCCGGCTTAAAAGCTTGCACCATCTCTTCCGGCATGATACTTCGAGTCATGTTTGTACCTGCATTGGGGGCAATCGTATTCACGTAAATGTTGTACTTCGCACCCTCACGGGCAAGAGCACGGGAGAACCCTAGAATTCCGAGTTTCTATACTGTGTTAGTAGACGATTCGGAGCACTTGACGAAGCGATGACATACCGCTGCAGCATAATTCGCCTGGCCAAAGTTACCATAGATACCACTCGTGCTGGCGGTGTTCACCAATCGTCCATATTTCTGTTTCAAAAAATATGGCCATGCAGCCTTTGTGGTCTTGTATGTTCCTCGAAGATGGACTGCAATAACCTGGTCCCACATATTATCCTCCATGTTGTTGAAGGCTTTGTCTCGGAGAATGCCGGCATTGTTGACAAGGATATCGATTCTTCCATATGCGTCGATAGCAGCCTTTACAACGGCATCACCATCTTCCGCAGAAGCCTTATTGCCAACAGCTTTGCACCCGTTCTTTTGGATCTCTTGCACAACATCGTCAGGGTTGACCAGGTCGTTGACCACTATAGAGGCTCCGTACTTCGCGAAGAGCAAAGCGTACGAACGGCCGAGCCTACAAATGTTAGCAGCTGCGTTATGTTTGGGGATTTGACGAATCCTTACCCTCCACCAGCACCAGTGATCAGGACGACCTTGCCGGTGAAGTCTAGCTTCTCGCCAGGGTCATTATCTCCAAGTTTCTGTGCTTCTTCGAGGAGGCTCATGAAGTCCGCAACGCCGCTTGGATAGTCGGGGACTGAGAAATCATTGACGTTGCTCCACTTCTTCAAGATGGCTCCAGGAGTTAATGTTGGCCCTATCTTGAGTAGAGCACCCTTCGCACGCTCCCATCGCAGTTTTGCGATATGTCCCCCACCAACTTCGAATGTTGACCCCGTCTCTTGCTTGTTTGAGGGATGCACAAGCACTGCGACAAGCGGAACGACCCAATCCGGCCTCAAATTCTCAAGTATATCCGGCGGCATGACAGTTTGTGTCATTCTGCTCGCTGCTATGGGAGCAATCACATTGCACAGAATGTTGTATTTGTGGCCCTCCTTAGCCAATGTTTCAGTAAATCCGACTTGCGACAATTTGGCAGCTAGGCATGTTAGCCTTGAACTTGGTTCGATAGGAGTAGTGTGGAAAGACCAGAGTAATTGCATTGCCCGAAGCTTCCAAAGAGGCCGGCAGCAGAGGCTGTGTTGATAACCCTTCCATACTTCTGTTTCCTAAAGTGAGGCCATGCAGCTCTTGCACACTGAAAAGCAGAATGTTAGCTGTTGCATCTGTTCCCAGCCGCTGAACGCGGGATATACCTTGTATGCTCCCTTCACATGGACCTTGATGATAAGGTCCCAGTCATCATCGGACATGTTCTTGAAGCTGACATCTCGTAATATACCAGCGTTATTTAGAAGAATGTCAATGCGGCCGTACTCTTTGATAGCCGTCTCGATTATCTTCTCGCCGTTCTCGACGCTGTCGTAGTTTGCTACCGCCTTGCCTCCGGCAGCGCGGATCTCGTCGACGACAACATCTGCGGTCTATAAGAGACAATTGTTAGAACGGCTAGGCTTGTGCCTGGAGAGGTACGGGACGACGTGCTTTGGAGGATTTGCCTTCTCCTTTGAAAGAGCCACCGAGGTCATTGACCAAGACATTTGCCCCTCTCGAGCCGAAGAAGACGGCATATGCCTTCCCGAGTCTGCAATCATCAGTTATGTATTGCAGTGCTGGAGAATGTTCGAGCCTACCCTCCGCCGGCCCCTGTAATGACAACTGTCTGACCGTCGAACCGTAGATCTCCCATGTTGAAATTTTGTAATACAATGGACCAAAGGTTGGCAGGAATGAAGCTGGACAATGAATGGAAGTGCAAGGGGCGTCGGTTTTGGTAAGGCCGAGGGGCCCTTGATGTTAAGCCGAGGCTCGTTTCTGGCCCCACTATATCAACTTAAGCACCTTAACTCCAATCTCCGTCCCCGAAACGAGTCGAGCATTGCAAGAAACCGAGGTACACGTTGTTTGGGATCCTGGATCCAATTGGTTAAACTGCTATATGAAAAATGCCCGAGATCTTAGATGACAAGAGTGAAGAGTGCAGAGAATTTATTCTTGAACAGCTAAAAGTCCATGAGAATGGGCCAAATGCCAAACAGCCACTGTTTGTGGGGTTGAATGGGGTCCAAGGTCTGTCTGATACTGGTCAAAAGTAAAGTACTGTTCCTCGTATGTTTGCTAATGAGAGACCAATAATAGGATCAGGAAAGACCACACTCGTTGGTTGTCACGTCTTCTGATACGCAGCAGCTCTAATCAATTAATTTTCTTCACGGTAGGCGTCTACGCTTGCAGCACAACTTGCTCGACCCCCATACGCGATCCCGACTACAATTCTCTCAATCGATGACTTCTACCTGCCTCATCAAGCACAATCTGCCCTCGCGAGAGATCACCCGAACAACCCTCTGATTCAGCACCGAGGTCAGCCTTCTACGCACGACGTAAAACTTGCCCTCTCTGTATTTTCCGATCTCCGTAAAGGCGTCCAAACTAAGATACCAAGCTATGACAAAAGCGCCTTTCTTGGCCAAGGAGACCGTGTTCCAGAAGCCCAATGGGCGGTTGTCAATCAACGGGGTCAGCCCAAAATCCAAGTGCTTTTATTGGAAGGTTGGTGCGTAGGCTTTAGAGCCTTGACAGAGGCAGAGCTTGAAGGTAAGTGGGCGGATGCAGTGGCGCGGAGGGAGCAAGGTGGATACCATGGAAGGCTAGGATGGAACAAATTCGAAAATGTCAAATTTGTGAACGAAGCTCTGCGAGAGTACGAGGGCCTGACGGATCAATTTGACGCATTTGTTCATCTTGACGCCAAAGACACCATGTTTGTTTATCGATGGCGATCGGAGCAAGAGACAAGGCTCCGAGCATCTAAAGGGTCTGGCATGACTGACAATGAGGTGATTGACTTCGTTAATGGGTACTATCCTGCTTATGAGCTTTTCACGGATGGTTTAAGGGCAGGGGTGTTTGGTGGAGATAAACTAAAGCAGCTGAGACTCGTGATTGGTGAATATAGGGAGGTCCAGGAGGTCCTGAAAGTGTGAATCCAGTCACTGTCTCCGGCCAGCGATGCAGCATCTTTTGTGGCCCGCGAGAAATGTATGTTTGTTGGCTTTCACTCCTTTTCCATCTCTGTGGTTAGCATACGAGCTTCTTCTGCCATGGCTTTTTGGCTCCTGGGCTCCCTAGACTTGTCGTCAACGGTCGGAAAGCGCGGTCTCTCCTGGAACCTCTCTTGCAGATGCTTCCCAATGTTGCCTTCTTCTCCCTCGATCATTCCATATATAGCGTCAGAGCCGCCCCTGTCGTCCAGGTCGGCCTTCTTTCGGGGGATGATATGTGTGTGCACATGCGGGACACTTTGTCCTGCGTCAACACCATCCTGCATGGCTATGTTGAGGCTTGATGCATTGTATACGCGCTCTACCATATGACCAACGCGTTGGACAGTTAGGAAGAGGTCGGCGATCTCAGCTTGGGTGAGATCAGATAGGCGTGGGGTAAGACGCCGGGGAGAAACCAGCACATGGCCCGGTAGCAGAGGTTTCAAGTTGACAAATGCGAAAGAGTATTGTGAGAGATGAAAGACCTCGAGGGAGGTCAGACTTGTCAATGGAGTAACAGGTTGATATGTTTGCACGGACCTGCGAAGTCACTATGAAATTGCCAAACCTGACCGGCGCTGGAGTCGTCATTTTCGTGCAGGCCTGTGAATGCACTGCCAAATGCTCTCATTGGTACGGTTGTAAGATAGAGAGGGACAAGGAGAGCACGTTATGTAATCGCTGTAGTACGAAAATATAGGGCAATTGATAGCAGGACCATGATATGAAAGGATAGGGATCGGGATTAGAGACGAGGAGGCTCTTCTTTGGTCGCTTCTGGCTTTTCCCTGAGCCTCGGCTGCTGGCGCACTGGACCCTTGCTCTTCATAAAAATTGGACCCTTGGATAATTTTACTTGATATCAACATTGTGAATCAGGCAGAAAGCAGTACCTGAGTGAGCGGTAGCAAAGCAGGCCCGACTGCGGTCAAAGGACCCTTGCTCGTCCGCCATCGCTGATTCAAGAAAGCTGAAGCTTACCATACAGTGTCTCAAGGCTCCCAACAAAGGATTGCATAGCTCAACACTCCCGAGTGCACCCTTCGTTCTACCTTTCATCAAGACCTTCTAACGAAAGAACGTACAGAAATGCAGCCAAGCAAACTTGACTGTTGAATGCTCTGAGTCCTTCGTAACTTATATCGACATCATCCTACGTGAGGGAGTCTGATACCAGTACTCATCAATCACCATGATTGGGACTTCTACTTTTGACTACTGCTTCATTCAAGCGTGTATCTACTTTCTTCACTACATTGCTCCCCTCAGTGCTCTCTACTGCATCATTGCTGCCTTTGTGCCGGGCTTCAGAATCCCCATACCCCTCGAGATATGGGCCGTAGCCGAAGCGCTGTTCTTACTGGCCTACTATGCAAGCTTCTACTCTTTCCAACGCCCTGCAACTCACCCAGAACCTTTACCTAGGGAGAAAAGGAGTGAATTATTTGATCTGTGCCTTGCCACGATTGAAGACCCTGAGCATTATCTGAGGCAGTGGTTCCGTGGTGCTCCCTTAGGTGATATACGTCGAGAAAACATCAAAGGTAAAATCCACAAATCCAAGGTACTCCTCTAAGCACTCATTCTTCGTCTTAGAGCTTTTTTGCTGGGCATTTCTCAACAAACAGGAGGGAGCCAAGGAGGATGATGAAGAGTTGGAAGAATATGCGAACAAGACAGAAGTACTCCTGGGCAGAAAATTAAGACCAGGGCGTGGGCGAGCAGTCTCATTGCGAGTTACGCTAGACAAAGTACAGACGCTGTATCGATCGTGTAAGCAGCCACCCGAATAAGCAAAGAATGTAGGAATTCGTTTACTGACCTGACATACAGTATTCTGGTACTTGGTACGCTATTTTACTCCCCAAAGCAGAATGTGTACCGCTCCTATTGTACTGACAAGTCTTTTCTAGTGTGTCTTTGTCGTCGACCAGTTGACCTCCGTATTCCTGCTCTGGCACTCGTTTGAATTCTACCGCCTACCGCTGAAACGTTTTGCAACTGTATTTCCCTTGCGCCCACTTGCATTGTTCAGCTGGCACAAGTCCCCAGCAAGAACCTTGACGTACTGGCATCGGCCGCATACTTCGACAACGAGACTGCCCGTACTATTTATCCACGGCATTGGCATTGGGCTTTACCCATATGTCAAATTTTTGGCCCAGGTGAATCGCTCGGGAGACAAGAACACTCAAGATGGCCAGGTCGGCATCATTGCTATTGAGATCATGCCAGTATCATTTCGTATAACGGGTGCGGCTGCCGGAAAGGACCAGATGTGCAACGAGATATATGACATCTTCAAGCGGCACGGATGGGCTAAAGCTGTGGTAGTGTCTCATTCCTATGGCTCTGTGGTTTCTAGCCACTTATTACACAACAAGAAGACATCCGACCTCGTTGGTCCGCTCGTGCTGATTGATCCTGTCTCGATCCTTCTCCACCTACCTGACGTGGCATACAACTTTACATGCCGGAAGCCCAAGGAGGCCAACGAACTTCAACTGTACTACTTTGCGAGTATGGATCTCGGTGTGGCACACACATTGGGCAGAAGATTTTTCTGGAGTGAGAACGCTCTGTGGAAGAGAGACATCAATGGGCATCGAGTGACAGTGACCATGGCCGGCAAAGATCTCATTGTGAATACTGAGGCAGTGGGACGCTACTTGGCAAAGGACAATGTTCAAGGTAAATTTGAGGGAGATGGTTGGAAACATCAGGAGTGGAAGGGGAGTGGGTTGGACGTTATATGGTTTGCGAACCTGGATCATGCACAAGTTTTCGACTCCTGGCATGATCGCGAAGTGCTGGCCAGGGTCGTCAGGAAATACAGTGAACTAGAAGCGCCAGACGTTAATGGCCATGTGAATGGCCATGTGGCCTACGAGGGGTGTGTGAAAAATGCAGGATAGATGAGACACGGCAGGATAGAACTGAACAGCAAGAACAGAAGTAAAAATAGCCCCATTCTTTTTCACGATATCTATGTTGGGCAACTTGGAGGGCCGAAGTGTTGGGTACAGAGTAGGTACCTAAGGTATAGCTCCCTCTTTCCTTTCTGGGGGGGAAATCCCACCATAAATTTCACTAGTCCGCTAGAGCCCCACTACAGTACAGTAGACTCCGCAATTGGCCTTGCGCAGGGAAATGCCGACTTAAAATTGAATGGGCGTGAGGAGGTCCGTCCGTACTGTGAAGGTACTGTGAAGGTACTGTGAAGGGTACATGATACTCATCTTTTCACTCTCCAAATAACTCTCATGCCTGGCAGTTGATATTCATCCTCACCCGTCTCTGTTCCATCGTCTGCGTCAATACCATTCCCCCAATTCCCCAGCACTGAGACAGGGACTTGACCCTTCACCAACAACCAGTATGAGCGCCCAAGCTGCCCTACCAGATACCCAACCTGCACCCAATTCACAGACACCAGGTCATCCAAGCTTTCGGAGGTAAAGTCTATATGCGCTGCGAAAGAGCCACACGTTCTGATTACCCGTCCTAGACAACGAGCCTCGCGCGCATGCCAAGTACGTGCCTCATTCTTATTCAAAAGCCTCGGACCTCGGCCTCGTGCCCAAAATCAATGCTCGCATCCTTCCAACAGCTCCTCCCCAGCCACTGCTAATAAGTCATTCCGGGCTCTGTAGACTTGCCATAGCAGAAAAGTTCGGTGTGATGCCGCCTCGCTCGGAGTGCCATGCACCAACTGCGTCGCCTTCTCCATCGAGTGCAAGATCCCAGCCCCCAAGCGAAAGAAGTCTGGCAAGGGGAGGGATTCTGACAGGTACGCTGCCCTTCCGGGTTGTACATGCGTAACAGCGCTGATGGAGAGCGCTTTCTTAGTGATCGAGCCGATGAATCTGTCCAGGGACACTCGCCTCCCGTAGACCCGCACCCAGCTGGCTATGACTTTGACCACAGGGGTGGCGCGACATCAGAATACAACATTCACGATGGCATGCCAATCACATCTCTTTCGGAAGCACAATCAGCTCAACAGGGAACGCAGAATCAACATCTCACACATTTCATGAAACCAAAATTCGCAAGGGCGCCGATCAAAGAAGCTGGACGGGTGGCGTATTTGGGTGAATCTTCGAATTTGTCTTTGCTAGTGCACGACAGACATGGGACGACGGATGTTGTCCATTACCCGTTGCCGGACAGTGTCAAGGGCTCGCGAGCCAGATTGACGGACTTGGACAACATTGAGATTGAAATCTTGCACCAGAGAGGGGCATTCCTGCTTCCACCTCGAGCCTTGTGTGACGAACTTGTGGAAGCTTTCTTCAAATGGATCGCCCCAGTGGTACCAGTAATCAACAAAAGTCGATTTATGATACGTTATCGAGACAGCAAGAATCCGCCTTCTCTACTTCTCCTACAAGGAATTCTCCTAGCTGGTTCAAGGGTCTGTACGAATCCACAGTTGATGGACGCAAACGGCTCGACCACACCTGCTGCAATGACGTTCTATAAGCGTGCCAAGGCCTTGTATGATGCCAACTATGAAGATGACCGCGTGACCATTGTCCAAGCGTTGGTATTGATGGGTTGGTACTGGGAAGGACCGGAAGGCATGCATACAGAGGTTACTTTGATGGCGAATTTCACTGCTGACTACCTGTAGATGTTACCAAAAACGTTTTCTATTGGACGCGGGTTGCTACTGTTGTAGCGCAGGGCTCAGGCATGCATCGAAGGTAATTCCCCACACAAGAAACGCAGTGCTCGCTGGCTTATTGAGATGCAGTGTGGAGCAATCTCAACTCAGCAAAGCGGACAAACGCTTATGGAAGCGGATCTGGTGGACGCTATTTACTCGGGATAGATCTGTAGCTGTGGCTCTTGGGCGGCCAGTTCATATCAACACAGACGATTCCGACGTTGAAATGGTTACAGAAGTTGACTTCATCGAGGACGAAGGAGAAACGCCTTCAAAATACCCACCGGATAATATTCACGTCCAATTTTTCCTTCAGTACGTCCGCTTGTGCGAGATTATGGGCCTCGTTTTATCTCAACAATATTCCGTGGCCTCGAAAGCACGGCGGCAAAATGCCATTGACCTTACACATAGTGATATGGCTCTAGCGGACTGGTTGCAGAATTGCCCGAAAGAGGTCTATTGGGAGAAACCAAGGCACAATTTCTGGTCTGCATTACTTCACGCGAATTACTAGTAAGCCAGACTTGCGCCATGGCGAGGGATGCCTAAAGCTGATCTTGCAAGCACAACCCTTTGCCTCTTGCACAGAGCGCATATGCCGCCCGCTACTTCTGAAGTCGATGAATACGGGAATGGATATCCTACCGACTCTGCGTATCCATCCAGGAATATCGCTTTTCAAGCTGCTGGGATGATCACATCTATCATCGAGCACTTACGGGTCTCCGATGAGCTAAAGTTTACTCCTGCGTTCATGTACGTGCCCATTCTGCATTATATAGTATCACGGTTAACAATTACGCAGCGTCTATAGCTTGTTTTCGGCCCTGATCATGCTCATTTACCAAATGCGTTCATCGGTACCATCCGTTGTAGCAGCGAGCCAGGAACGATTAGAGATGTGCATGAATTCTTTAAAGGAAGTATCAAAGGTTTGGCTGGTGGCCAAGATGGTTCATACCCTCTTTGAATCCATCCTGGGCAACAAGATGTTAGAAGACAAGTTGCAGAAGGCAGCAGGTAAAAAGCACAAAAAACCTAAGATCGAGCGTCAGGCCCAACCGGACAAGGACGAACAGCCGAAGCGCAAATACGATGACATGGAGCTCGGCTTTTCTAACGGGCCCCCTGCGCCTCAAGTGTCCTATGAGCGTTCCCGGCCCCAAACACCAGCCGTCACTCCCTCGCGGGATCTTGGGCAACAAGCTCCTGTTTCAGTTGCACCAATGGGGGCACCACCAACGGCCGAAGCTGTGCGGCCAAATCATGATGCATTCATGGGAAGCTCTCGCACTAATACGCGCCCACCTACCCCTTTCAACGGATTCAACAACAACATTCCTCCCACACCACCTGACCTTTACCTCGTCACTCGCGACTCGCCACATATCTCACAACAACTTTGGGAGAATTTCCAGCCTGGATACTTGTTCCCTGAAAGTACGAACATGGCGTCTTCCATGTCCTATCCGGGCGAACAAACTCTCGATCCTCAACTCCAAATGCCGCCAATGCAGACATCCACTATGCTACAGCCATCGATGCAAGGCCAAGCACCGATGCATCGTAGTTCGATGGGCGGTATGCAGGGGATGCAACAACAGTCGCCTCAGAACTGGCAAGGCCAATTCCCCGGCGATGGACACAGTCCAGAAGAGACTTGGAGCAATGGCAGTCGAGAACAAGGCCCGGCTGTTCCCACGACATTGAATATGGATGATTGGTAGCTTGCCCTACGTGAAGACGCCAAGAATCTTTGCTAACTCCTCCAGGTATCAGTTCTTCGGAATCAACGGTGATGCAGGCAGTCTGGCAAACCAATTGAATCCAGACGGGATGTAGGGCTGGCCCTTCCATTACTTTGAGGCGTCCAATGAATGCTGCATTTCGCGGGACTGAATACGGAATAAAGGGGAATGCTTCTGGGCTGCGGGATATGAACGAATAGCAAGCGATCCTGGGAATCGGCCTACTGGTTCCCACTAGTTAGACTGGGTGACTGGTAGCTCTTGCCTACCTACTGCCTGAAGGAGCAAGAGCACGTTGTATTGTACTAGCAGACCACATTTCACAATTGAAGCACTGGAGACCTTGGAGTCATATTGTGCACATTAATGATGCCAGCTTCACCTAGAGTAGAGTGTACAATTAACTGTCTAACATAGGAGCGTATTGAAAGCTAGACTATCGCGGGTTGGCGAAGAGGGCAACCACCCGCGAGGAAGTGGCCCGATATCCAACCAGAACCGATGAAGTTCTGTCTACCTTGCCAAAAGCTACAAGACATGCAGTGAACTCCCGCTACGGACGACCAATGCCTGATTACGACCACAGCAATTCTATCCGCTGGCCGGAGTAAAGCTCGGAAAGCCTCATGGTCATCCAACGTCTCCCTTGGTTTATACGGCCATGAACCCCACGTCCGCAGCGGCCTCCTCTACCAGCGCCACCACCCTACGCCCGCGAAACCGTCGTCGGACGCATGACGAGGATGAGCGTGCGGGATCCACCCTCCCCAAAACCTCTCTGTACGATGGCGCTCCATCCGCCTCCGAAGAATCCTCAAGAGCCACCTCACCCTTACCACGGGCACATTCCTCACGCCCAACACGAATACAACATGCCACGCAAAGGTCTCGCAGTAAAAGTAGCGTCCTTGGATCGAACCTGCTAAACCCTCCTCAAGCTTTATCTACGACGCTCGCAACAGGCTTTGGGGAAAGTGTTTGGTCCTCCTTGCAAGGCATCGCATCAAATCTGATAGGCAGCCGGGGTGGCTCAAGAGGCTCTAGTCCTGGTCATTCGCCGACAAGAAAACGGAAGCCGTTGGACATCTCCCACATCCGTAATACCAGTGCCCCCCCCACCCGTTGGGGCCCTTCAGGAAATGGAGACCAGCAGTTGGGAATCGGCACGCGAGAGGAGCGAAGAGCCCAGGTGCAGGCTAAAATGCGGGAAACGCTCTTGGCTGCCAATGGACAAGTCATGTCCGGCGCATCGGGTCGATACAAAAGAAGGGATTCCGAAGACGATGCTTCGATCCCACCCGGAGCAGATTATGACCGAGATGCACTGGTCTATGTACACAAAGTCAAGCCAGGAGATACGCTTGCAGGGGTCATGATCAAATACAATTGTCAGCCAAACGTCTTCCGCAAGGCAAACCGACTGTGGCCCAACGACAGTATCCAAGTCAGGAAGACCGTCGTGCTGCCAGTCGATGCCTGCGGGGTAAGAGGGCGTAAGATCCCGGAGTCTGACTACACCTTGTCAAATCTCGGAGACAGTTGCGTAGAAGATGTTATGCCTACACCTACGACTACACGTATCCATCCTCCCTGGGGCGACTTACATAACGCCGCGGAGGAGAAAGAAACGCCCTTCTCCAGCATCCCCACTTCACCCTCCATCTCCATCTCCCTCTCGAATCCCGAAGAACCGCTTTGGAAGCACGACTCATGGGTCATGATTGACGGCTTCCCGGATGCGGTAGAAATAGCGCGATTGTCGTGTAGAGCACTGGGCTACTTCCCACGCAGACGGCGGAAATCCCAAAGCTTTTCGGATCTGGAGACCCCACCAGCTTCACTCGATCTGCCAAGGGGGAGCTATCAATCCACCTCACCGCGGAAATTGAAATCTCGATCCTCCTCTGGCTCGTACTTCGCAAGCCAATTGCAAGGTCCTGGCGGTGTTGGCACGATGGGCAGTAATGTGCACAGTCCTGGCCCAGCCCAAGATGGATTGAATAAACATTTTGCCCATTACCTTCCCAATCTGGCCCCAAAGTCGTCTGCCGAATCGCTTCGCTCGAGTACATCTCACTCAAACGGCATAGAAAACTTCGGCGGAAGCATCGAAGGCTGGGTGCGCAAAATAGCCACCAAAGCATCCTCAGGTCTGCAGCCACCAACTCCAGGCGGACGATCCGGTGTCGGCGATCTCATTGAGCTGAGCGAGGATGTTTTTGACATCGGCGATGACTCTGAAAGTCACGATGGGAGCAGGTGGGACAATGCAGCGGCAACGAGCGCTGGAACGGGGAGTGGGACGTTGCATGCGGAACAGGAGCGTATGCTGGAAGAGCGCTTTCCGCCTCGAGGACGGATCTTTGGGGAGTCGTCGAGAAGGGGGAAGTCGAGCTAAGTGGGGGCTATGTGATGATGATCATGGGTGGGTTGGCGTTTGTGGGTAGTGCTAATAGAGCTTGTGTTTTTGCTACTATGATGTTCAAGATTTCATCAGTCCCGCCTGGCTTTCCGAACCCTTTCTAGAGCGCAAAAGATTCGTTGAGCTAATTCCCAGATCCTCCAGCGTTCTTCCCCGCCTCCTCCAAAGCCATCCCCACAGCCGCCTCTGCGTGCAGCACCATCGAGTCAAACATTGGCAAAGCCGGTCGGTCAGCCTGGTTAATGAGCAAGCCGATCTCCGTGCACCCAAGTATAACCCCTTGCGCCCCCTCCTCGGCCAAGCGGTCCACAATCCGCAGATACCCCGTCTTAGCCTCCTCCGTAAAGCGATTCTGCGAGAATTCAGTGAAGATCAGGGTGTTGATATACGCCTGCTCCGCTTCACTCGGGACCAGGATCTCGATGCCGTACTTTCGGGTATACCTGTCGCGCAGGAAGGCGGCCGACATTGTCGGTTTGGTTCCCAAGAGCGCCACTTTCGTCAGGGTCGCCGCTTGAATGGCCGCGCCGGTGGGGTCGACGATATGCAGCAACGGCACATTGACGCCCTCCATCCACGCGTCTGCGGTTTTGTGCATCGTGTTCGCTACACACAAGATGAAATCGGCGCCCGCGCGTTCCAGGCTCTTCGCCTTGGCGTTGAGGTACACGGCGCCTTCGGCCCAGCGATCTTCCCTGACCATACGCTCGACGGTGGCGAAGTTCATACTTGCGATGATGATTTCGCCAGTGTTGTAGCCGCCTAGGCGGGCTTGGATACCGGCGTTGACTAGTTTGTAGTATTCGACTGTGGCAACTGGGGATGCCCCGCCAAGGATGCCTATGGTCTTCATGGTAGTGTTTGGGGGGAGGAGAAGGCTTCTTTTTTAGAGACGCGCTGTATGTTTGTGATAGAATCGGGGGGGCCTGAGAGTAGATCTGGGAAGTAGGGGGTGTATGTGTGCATGTAGCAGGGCTTCCGATACCGGGGGTATGAGTCATGGGCTCTTAAGCTAATGTTATATGGTACTTCTAAGCACGAACATGAATAAATTTTCGAAAGAGAAGCTTGGGAATCCAGCGGCCGAGCTGCTAGGTAGTCAAAATCCGCACGAGTGTGTATAGCGTGAACACAAGAGGCCGCCTTAATCTGATGCCAACGGCGCAGACTTCCAGTAAGAACAGGGAGCTAGAGAGCTGGAGGAACCGCGAAGAACGGCGAATATCTGCTTTGATCAGGTTGTATATTCATTAGTACATTGTAATGAAAATTATAGTAAATATCTTTGACATTGCAGATATCGCGAACAGGGACATCTAGCTGTGGAGTGGACTACCATGCGCCTAGGAGCAGGCAATGTTCCCAAGCAATCTCTCTAAGGAGACGCATATCGATCGAGAATTGAGCGCTAGAGCGGATCAATGCTGCGGCAACATCGCATTCTGACCTATTGAAAAACTACAAGTAAAGCTGCAAGGGATCCCGATCACGATGTATCTCCGCAGGGACATTGTGTCAGTTGTCAAAGCATTGCGGCAAGCGCAGATTATACTATGAACGTATACCATAGCGTGACAGGAATTGTTACTCGAAGGACAGAGCTGCTCGGGTTCTCTCTGAGATATTTAACAGCAGGGAAAGAACTGATGACATGGGGAGATCTCGGGAGAGTTTTGACTTCAGTGACCGATCCTAGTACCGGATAGCTGCATTAGCAACTTTTCATATTACGTCATTTCGAGGGCTTTAGGGGCACGGGGGTTTTCCTCAACGTGAATCACTCGATCTATGAAGGAGCGTCGCTACCCTCTAGAGGCTGTGAGTCGGAGGAGGTAGATGTAATGCCGCCATTCATCCCACAGAAACGCCCCCTGTCCACACCTCCTCCAGATCCTTCGACCCCAAAAGCCGCGAAGAAGCAGAAAAAGAATCTTTTCGACGTCGCAGACAAGCCGGCTAGCTCGACCACGCTGCAAGCCAATAAAGCTTTCATTGAGAGCTTGGATGCTTCCGGAGACGACAGCTCTCTTAGCGTCGTTAGCAGCGACGAATTTGAAGATGCCATACCGCCACCAAGCGCAAAAAAACACAAGACTGACCCCCAACCGGAGGACGATGAAGATGAGATTGACTGGGAAGATGCCATTGGAGCTGGAAGCACCCCAGTAACAAACGCATCGGTAGGGCCCTCGGGAGATCTTGAGCTCACTCTCGACAAAAGCGTCAGAATTGGTTCCTTGACAAATCCGCACGACAAGAAGAAGGGACCCAGCAAAATCGAGAGGCAGATCAGAGTCTCCACACATTGCATGCATGTACAATTCCTGCTTTTCCACAACCTTGTCAGGAATATCTGGACCTGTGACAAGGAAGTGCAGACCACTTTGGTCAGCCAATTGCCTACCACCGTCAAAGTTGAGGTAGAGAAGTGGAGGATCCTTTCAGGTCTGAGACCAAATCCAATATCCTCAAAACCGCAGACTCCGTCGCGCAAGGGAAGGAAAGGCAAACGTGCCGCACACAACGAGAGAAACCAGAGGGATTGGGGAAGGCCCGCAGAGAGACAAGAAGTAGGGGCTCCTAACATGAGTCGTGGTGATCCGATATTTCGTCTACTCAAAATACTATCGGCCTACTGGAAGAAGCGATTCACGATCACTGCACCGGGATTACGAAAGCAAGGCTATAAGTCGCTAGCGGTGCTGGAGGAAGAAATTGAATCCTTCAGGAACGACAAGCATGACCCAGAAGAGCATGGCGAGCGCATAGAAGGTATCCAAAGATTTCGGGAACTTGCTAAGACATGTGAGGGTAGCCGTGACGTTGGAGCCCAGCTCTTCACTGCACTGATCAGGGGGCTGGGAATAGACGCTCGCCTGGTGGCAAGTCTGCAACCCGTTGGCTTTGGCTGGAACAGAAGCGAGGAGACTTCCGCAAACAGAAAACACAAGGCTAAGAATTCCGAACAATTGGACAATACGAGTGACGCCTCTGGCTCCGACCAAGATGTCGAAGCCGACTCCTCGAAACCCAAGTCTTCAAACAGCGAAAAAACGAGTACTAAAGCTCCTACAATGTCTACAGGCAAGGGTGGTAGCCGTAAAGGCGGTAAAGAAGCACCAATAAACCTATCAGAAAATTCGCTCGGTGAATCTGAACAACCAGCGGTCAGCGAGGACGAGTCAGTGGTAGATGTCACACCCTCCAACCCTTGGAAGAAACCCAATATGAATTACGATCGAGATATGTCAGCCCCAACGTATTGGACCGAAGTAATATCACCTGTCACGAACGAAGTACATGCCGTCGACCCTATGGTACTCATTCCTGCAGTAGCCACCAGTGCTGAGCACCTTTGGGCTTTCGAACCGAGGGGCACGAAGGCCGACAAAGCTAAACAAGTCTTTGCCTACCTAGTAGCATATTCGCCTGATGGGACTGCGAAGGATGTCACAACTCGCTATCTCAAACGACACATGTGGCCTGGAAGGACGAAAGGTGTGAGGCTGCCTCCTGAGCGACTTCCAGTATACAACAAAAGGGGTAAGATCAAGTATCATGAAGATTATGACTGGTTCAAGACTGTCATGAGTGGGTATGCAAGGCCTCATGCTATGCGAACTGTAGTCGATGATCTTGAGGAGGGCAAAGATCTCAAAGCCGTCAAGCCCGAAAAGAAGGAGACCAAAACCAACGAAGAGACGCTTCAGGGTTATAAGACTTCAGCAGACTTCGTGCTCGAGCGTCACTTGTGGCGCGAGGAAGCGCTGCGACCTGGTGCAGAGCCTGTGAAGACATTTCTTGCTGGCAAAGGTGACAAAGCTAAGGAGGAGCCAGTCTACAGACGCGTCGATGTCGAAACATGCCGGACAGGAGAGAGCTGGCACAAGGAAGGCCGTGCAGTTAAGGCTGGCGAGCACCCAATGAAAATGGTTCCCGTTCGGGCAGTAACTCTGATGAGGAAGCGCGAAGTCGAGGAAGCGGAGAGGGAAAGTGGAGAGAAACCAAAGCAAGGGCTTTATGCATGGAATCAGACGGATTGGATCATCCCACCACCAATTGAGAATGGTGTCATCCCCAGAAACGCCTTCGGGAACATCGACTGCTATGTTCCAACAATGGTCCCTAAAGGCGCTGTACATATACCACTCAGAAAGACTATGGGTATATGCAAGAAGCTCGGCATTGATTATGCAGAAGCGGTGACAGGATTTGAGTTCGGCAACAAGAGAGCTGTACCTATAATCACTGGTGTGGTTGTCGCAGAGGAGAACGAGCACCTAGTGATTGACCAGTGGGAAAAGGACGAAGAAGAGCGAAGGATCAAGGAGGAGGGCAAGAGAGAGAAAATGGCTCTTGGAACATGGAGGAAATGGCTCATGGGCTTACGCATTATTCAACGAGTAAAGGAAGAATACGGTGATGATGCTGATGCTCACATGAAAGAGGCAATGAATCCATTTACCAACCCCAGCAAGAAAAAGGCCGGAAAATCATCGAAGGCCGAGAGAGAAGTAGAGGCGGTGCCGACGGATACGAACGCCGATGGCAACGATGACGGTCTAGGAGGCGGTTTCTTTCCAGATGATGGCAACGACGATGAAGGTGGGGGCTTTCTCCCCGAGGGTCATGATGAAGAAGAGGTCCCTCGTCAAAAAGATGAGCTTACTATTATCGAGGGTGAAAGCAAGCTTACCAATGGGCAATCCAAGCCGGACTTGTCCCATCTAAGCGGAGCCCCTCAGGAGGATCTCTCCAATGCAAACGACGACAGGCTCAGCAAGTCCAAAAGAAAGGCTGCTGGCGAAGGCAACGGCAAGTCTATGAATGGGAGCACATCAAAGCCGAAACAGCCTTCATCCCGCAAGAAATCATTACCGAAGGGCCTGAAGGGAAGGGCGTCCTTCTCTCGAACACCAGAGGATGGTTCCGATGGCGATGATCTGCAGATGTCGGTCAATGAGATACCGCCACGAAAATGCCCAAGACGCAAAGCGGCACACAAGAGTACTCGTGCGGTCAAAAGTCGTTACTTTGAGCACAATAGCGATGAAGAGGGGGACAGCAGCACCGAAGATTTCGAGGACGAAGAGGTAGTCCAGACACCGAAGGGCGCAGCGGCTACTCCAGTCAAGGGCCGGTCTCTCAGAGCAAGGAAGAACTCTTGAATGTAAATCGAGGATTGGGAATACTACAACGTGCCCTGCAGAGTATGCTCCTTCGCATCGTGTTTGCTACCGCTACCAACTTCGTACGGCTCAAGAGTCCAATTCAAAGACCTCTGAACCGTCTCCGCAAGATCGAGTTGAGCTGTCCAACTTCCAAACCGTGTCCGTGGATTCCCAGAAGCTCTTACCTCCTTCTCGCAAGCAAAAGCCCACTCCCCCATTCGATTTCCACCTCCTTCTCCTCCCACCCTTCCCCCTGCCACTCCGGCTCGACCTCCCTCATCTCCTCAAACATCACGTCCACTACATCCCCCTTTCCCCCACTCTCCCTTTCCCTACTGCCCGGATGTTTCTCCAACCACGAACTATACGCGCTCCACGTTCGAATATACTTCTTGCACTCATCCAGCCTGATCTTTCTACTCATAAACATGGTTCCCTCACCAGTCTTAGGCCCGTTGGTCCCGGGCTCGTATTCGATTCTTTGAATGTCTTCCCATTCGCTTAAAGGTGGGTGAATGTCGTGGTATTTGTCCTCTACAATCGTCCTCCCCGGGATGGACCAATAGTGTCCGAGTTTTTCGAGTTTGTCGGGTTTTCGGCTATTGCTGTAATCGTCCAGGATCTTCGTGGCGCGGAGTGGTCGACAAAGACGTGGTCTTTGTAGCCCCAGAAGGCCAGCGTGCCGCCTTTGCGGAATATACGCTTCATCTCGGGCCATAGTCTTGGGCAGTCAAACCAGTGTGCGGCTTGTCCTGCCACGACGAGATCAACGCTCTCCTTTCCCAGGAAGGGCAAATTCTCTGCTGAGGACTCCCGGTAGTGCACATTGGGATACTCTTCTTCAGGGGTGGAGGATTGAGCTGTTTCTATCATGCCGTGAGAGGGATCTGTGCCGATCACATGGGCAAATGACGGGCTGAGAGCGCGGGCTACCGTGCCAGGACCACATCCTAGGTCTACGCATGTTTCTTTAGAGCCGTGGTGGTAGGCTAGGACGGTGTTATAGAGAGATGGAGGGTATGAGGGGCGGAAAACTGCGTAAGAGGTGTGCGAGAAGGTGGATTTGCTGGCTGTCGGTCAGTCACCCAGGGTCGTTCTTCGTTCTTGGTGAAGCTACAAACGCGAATTGAGCCATTCAGTCGCAATGTAGCCGTTAGACCATATTATAGGTTGGTGAGTCCCTTTTGTATCATGGTCTTTGGTCATTGAAATTGTCATTGTCCTTGTCATTGTCAGTAGTGAGCCAGCGCCCGCGTTGCATCATCGTGCAGCAAACCTTTCGCTAAGTCTCCGCTCCAAATGATCGACATTTAACAGTCTTCCTCTTGAATGGCAGCTCGCTTGTACCACACGATCCGTATGGACGAAGCTGCAAAGGAATTCTTCTGCTCCAGATACTTTGCTGTAGCAGGTGAGCGCCTCTCTTTCTTATCAAGCCTCGGTCCACTGACGATTCCTCTCCGATGTAGGAGCGTCTCAAGCCCCCTCAAAATTCGGTTATAAGGGCACGTCTGCCGTCGTACCTAATGTTCATCTGCTGACAGTAAACACAGTCCTGGCCTGGTATCACGCGCATTCCCTCCCCGTTACCCCTATTACCCCCTCACGCCCTTCCATCTCCATCTTCAACACCGAATACCCCACAATTCCATCGCCCTCAGCACTCCCGTACCCTGCCGAAACTTCTTTAAGCGTCATCACTCAGCCTGCAATCACCAAAGAAGTACTGCGTGAAGCCAAAGAGGCAGGGGTGCCGGCAGTGTGGTTACAGCCGGGGAGTTTTGATGAGGAGGGGTTGGAGTATGCGAAGAGGGAGTTCAAGGCAGGGGTCGGGGGAGATGGGGGTGGGCCTGAGGGCTGGTGTGTGCTTGTAGACGGAGAGGCCGCTATGAGGGAGGTGAGGGAGGAGGGCAAGGGGAGATTGTGAGATGGTCGGATCGAGCATGGCTTTGCTTCTGAGTCAAGGGCTGTGCGAAAGGTCGATATGGAGAGGGACTGCAAAGTGCAGACTGAAGGATCCCCTCTGATCAAATACATTGCCATTGAGCTTCCAATGTTATATAGAGTTCCGTAAATTTTGATTATGGACATCAAGTAGATTCTGAGGAACAATTTCGAGGTCCAACTGTACTTCGTATTCGTATTCACTTGCCATGGTAACAAGGGACCCACCAAAATAAAGCATTCCACGATCAACGCTTGGCCTCTCGGTGGGCCACAGCTCTACGCTCTACACTGCTGCATTCCAGCCAGCAATCCTGAAGCGATAATGACCTTACTTCATGCAGCTATGCCTGGCTCTTTCACTTTCGACAACACCCTTCCCCCCAAGCTCGACATCAACACAGGCGCGAAATCTCACATAGTACCGCCCAAAACACTCTCTGCCTCCAGCTCACTCTACCACTCTACTGCCTCATTATCAACCCCTGGTCAGAATGGCGCCGAAGCACGAAGTCGGAAAAGAAGCAGGCGCGTCGCTCGCTTATCGGAACGTACCATGCCCTATAGCACGGCAAGATCACATGCCGGGTCTGACATGGCATATGATTTATACTCCACCTCAAGCAGGTTGGGGGCAGAAAGCCCGGAGCCGTTGGTGAATACCCAGTACAGACTCGCTGGCGGCCTTGACACTCCCACCGCGGCGATTGCATCGGCGATGGAAAGCAGGATGGAGGATGAGTCTCCGGAATTGCACTTGAGAGGGGGCCGAGGATTCAGAGGACACGACCCCACGGAAGTAGATGGATACTTTTCCCGGATTTCCTCAGCGCTGGCAAGAGAATCGAACGGGCGTCCGCGCTTGCCCAGGTCTCCAGGAATTCGCGATGGTTTAGGGAACGTGGTTTACCGATTCGTTGGCGTTGCTGGAAAAGTGTGGGAGAATTGGACCAGCGCGTTCAGGGGCTTCTACGCAGGAGGAGGTCAAGGCTATGAGATGAGGGGCATGGCAAGTGGGCAACAAGGCTTGTGCAAAGTGGACCAGTCTTTCGTTATGGACGACGGCATGAGCAATTCGGTGCCGGGACGGTTTCCAGAAGAAGACTTTATACCAGATTACATGTCACTGGACCACAGGAGCCTGCCACGCGCAGCGAAGAAATCCAAACGAGAAGAGCAGACTGGCGAAATAAGCGCGAATTGGGTCATGTTAGGAAGCCCGCCCCCATCGCGTGACACGAGCCCATCTCGACTGTCACATCGGAAGATACCTCCAGCCAGCGCATCAGGAAGAAGGCCTATACCGAAGCTTGGGAGGAGACCCATATTGCCTGCCTCACGACCTTCCCTGTCTTCCTACGCTGGCTCACCTGGCCTTCGCTCCGAAAACGCCTCGTATGCATCACCCAGATCGCCGGTTACATCCCCCAAGCATGAAAGTCCAGTGAGTGTGGAGGTGCAACGGCACAAAGCGCGGATGCGGAAGAGGGAGTTGGAGGAGGATGCGAATCTCAAGCGGTTCAATCAGCAGCTCAAAGCGATGATAAGGGAGGGGAAAGAGGCGTTGGGGACGAAGTTTGAGGTGCAGGATGAGAATGACGAGCCGGTTGACGAGGGGTATGGGGAAGGGGATGATATCTTTCACAGAGATAGATGTCCTCATAGTGCTTTCTGAATCAAGGTCATCAAGAGATTCCACTCAGTATCATCATTTCTCCTTTAAGATCCACAGGACAGCTGTTGCGCAAGCTCACAAGTCCATGTTTCGTTCATCTCATGTGGAGCGCCCCCCAGTAGGTTCCCCTTGGCTGTGGGCTTCTAATGGCTTCCGATACACGTTTCACTGGCTAATTTGCAGCACGAGGTCCAAAGTCACTGCTATCCACCACATGCCCTATCATCACTTGGCCGAGAACTTCTGGCCCTGAACCACGGGGCCCCCACCAGTTGAAGTCCCTTTATTCTGGCTCTTGCCACAAACAGAACATGTATTCCCGGCCTTGTAAGCGCAAAGCTGGCAGAGTCTATGTCCCTGATCTACCTTGGTTTTGCAGGTTGTGCAGGTGCTCGAGTAGGCTGCGTAGGGATTTTTGGCGGCTTTGGAGAGGAGTTTGCTCTATGAGAAGAGACTGTCAGCATCGTTGCTCCAATTAGCTAGAGGAACATTGCGTACCTTGCCTACACCGGAAGCAGCTAAGGTCGACGAGCTCGAGGACTTGGCTCTATCGCCAGACGGAGAGCCGTAATACTGATCATTCTTCCGTTTGACACTCGGAGTGGCGAGTTGAGTTTTCTGCAGCGACTTTTGGCATTTAGTGCAGACCATGGCCGAGCGATCAGAGGCCTGAGTACTTCTGAGGTGTCCAGGCAGGTACACAATTATGTAGATAGCATCCTCGCTCTGGTCAGTTGTTGTTCGTCAAGCTCTGAAACGTCTGAGGGGTCACGTGGGGTGCGGAGGTATTTTTGCAGTCGATCACTCGATCGATTCAAACTGCGAGACTGCATTCGTCACTCTCAATTGTACGAGAAGACCAGGGCAATTGTGGCTGTAGAGGCTCTGTACTGCGGTAAATAGTCTGGTAAGAGCAAGCAGTATTTCATACTGTATAGTATGATTCGTATTGGCTGCACCGCCGTGTACTAATATTTCGGTCTGCTACGCATCTTCTACTAAGCCGCTTACATCCTCCTTCCCATACGAGGACACCCATTCGCAACAATGAACCACCAATGTTCATATTTTGCACATATGATCCAGGAATGATGACCCACCATGGTCATGTACCAGTGTTCCCGTCTCGTCCGACTCAGTCTGGTTGAAAGTCTGCCCGCGCAGCTCTCCGCCGCATTGTTCCAGCATGGCTGGCAGGCCTCAACGGCCGCCTGCAGAAGGGGGACGAGCACTATCGCACACAGGTGCTCCACTGCTGGATCTCGACGACTCAAATCCTATGTACAACGATGGCAAATTGCCACCCGTCACTGATGAGCAAATGCTTCACCAGTACAATATCGACCATGCGGATGGACCCCAACCTCGCCTCTCAACATCATACGATGAATTCGTCGGCGCACATCCCTCCACAGCTGGCCTACCTGGCGGGCCAGGCGCAGCGCGGTCTGGCCCGGCACATGCCCCCTATATGGATACGGGTAGTGGCAGGACCTACTCCCAGACCTCCGACCTGAACAACTACCAACGCTACTCGGACATGGACGATATAGCGGACGATGATCCATCGATGCAAAGCGGCTATTATCATACCTCTGGCGCCGTTGAAGGCGGTCCTACTCCAATGGTCAAAGGGCATAGGAACAGAAACAGCGTACTTAGCATGGGAGGTGGCTTCATGGGAAGGGCAAAAAACATGCTGGGAATGAGGCCTGAGTACTCGGAGATGGATATGCCATTACGAGACACCGTACCAGGCCAGACGCGGATGGATAGTGACATGACCGACGAACACGTCAAAAAGCCAGAGCACAAGATGTTCGACGCAAGCAACTTTAAATTTGGACTAGGCCGGGGAAAACCAGACCCGTCGACTCTGGGGCCCAGGATCATACACCTGAATAATCCTCCAGTGAACGCCCGGAACAAATACGTCGATAACCATGTCTCGACTGCAAAATATAACATAGCAACGTTCCTCCCAAAATTCCTCTTTGAACAATTCTCCAAGTATGCCAACTTGTTTTTCTTGTTTACCGCCGCGTTACAGCAAATACCCAATATATCGCCTACGAATCGATACACGACCATCGGCCCTTTGATCATTGTTCTTCTCGTTTCCGCAGGAAAAGAATTGGTGGAAGACTACAAGCGGAAGACTTCTGACAAGACTCTCAACTATTCAAAGACAAAGGCGCTGAGAGGCGCAAGCTTCGAGACCGTCAGATGGGTAGATGTAAAAGTTGGAGATGTCGTAAGGGTCGAGTCAGAAGAACCCTTCCCGTCAGACTTGGTACTGCTAGCAACATCTGAGCCAGAAGGGCTATGCTACATCGAGACCGCAAATCTTGACGGAGAAACGAATCTGAAGATCAAGCAAGCAATCCCGGAGACTGCAAACCTTGTTAGCCCGAGCGAGCTGAGCCGGCTGTCTGGCAAGGTCCGCTCAGAGCAACCAAACAGCAGTCTATACACTTATGAAGCGACGTTGACGATGAGTGCTGGAGGAGGCGAGAAAGAACTCCCTTTGGCCCCAGATCAGCTGCTCTTACGCGGAGCGACTCTAAGGAATACACCGTGGATTCACGGAATCGTCGTTTTCACCGGACATGAAACGAAACTGATGCGTAATGCAACAGCAACCCCGATCAAACGCACGCAGGTGGAAAGGAAGGTCAACCTCCAAATCCTGTTGCTTGTATCGATCCTCATTGTGTTGAGCATCATCAGCTCCGTCGGCGACCTAATAGTTCGTACAACCGCGAAGCAAAAGCTTGCTTACCTCTACTACACAGACTCGAATGTCGCCAAGCAATTCTTCTCCGACATCTTTACCTACTGGGTCCTATATTCTAATCTTGTCCCGATATCGCTCTTCGTCACAGTGGAGATCGTCAAATATTACCATGCTATGCTGATCAATAGTGATCTCGACATCTATTACGATAGGACTGACACGCCCGCGGTTTGTCGAACGTCTTCACTTGTTGAGGAGCTTGGCCAGATAGAGTACATTTTTTCGGACAAGACGGGCACGCTAACTTGCAACATGATGGAGTTTAGGCAGTGTTCGATAGGCGGTATACAATATGCGGATGAAATCCCTGAAGATAGGAGAGCCACGGAGTCTAATCCGCTTGGCATTTACGATTTCAAGGCACTCCGACGAAACCTCCAAGAGCATGAAAGCCGAACCGCCATCCATCACTTCCTAGCACTTCTTGCGACGTGTCACACCGTCATACCGGAGAAGAGAGACGAGAAGCCCGGTGAGATCAAATATCAGGCTGCTTCGCCAGATGAGGGAGCTCTGGTAGAGGGCGCGGTTATGCTGGACTATCGATTTACCGCTCGTCGGCCGAGATCCGTCACGATCGAGATACGGGGCGAGGAGTGCGAATATGAGCTTCTAGCTGTCCTAGAATTCAATTCGACCAGGAAGAGGATGTCCACGATATTTAGGTGCCCTGACGGCAAAGTACGCTGCTACTGTAAAGGAGCGGATACTGTTATTCTTGAACGCCTTGGAAAAGACAACCCGATGGTCGAACCAACTTTGCAGCATCTAGAAGAATATGCCACGGAAGGTCTACGGACCTTGTGTCTGGCTATGCGTGAGATCCCGGAACAGGAGTTCCAGCAGTGGTATCAAATTTTTGAGACAGCAAATACGACCGTCAGTGGCAACCGCGCAGAAGAACTCGAAAAGGCAGCCGAGATCATTGAGCACGATTTCTTCCTTCTCGGGGCGACCGCAATTGAGGATAAACTCCAAGACGGCGTACCTGACACCATCCATACGCTGCAAGAAGCGGGTATCAAAGTATGGGTTCTCACTGGAGATCGACAAGAGACCGCGATTAATATTGGGATGAGCTGCAAACTGATTAGTGAAGATATGACTCTTCTGATTGTGAACGAAGATACTTCAGCGGCGACAAGGACAAACTTGGAAAATAAAATCATTGCTGTGCGAAGTCAATCATCAGCTGGGGGCGCAGAACTGGAGACTCTGGCTCTTGTCATTGATGGCAAGTCCTTGACCTACGCATTAGAGAAGGATATTGAGAAAATGTTCTTGGATCTTGCGGTCATGTGTAAGGCTGTAATATGCTGGTACGTTTGGTGAATCTACTTGTCGACGAATTCTGACCACTCCTTTAGCCGTGTATCGCCATTGCAAAAAGCTTTAGTTGTGAAGCTCGTAAAGAGGCATCTTAAGGCTATTCTGCTTGCAATCGGTGATGGTGCTAACGACGTCTCCATGATACAAGCGGCCCATGTAGGCGTGGGTATCAGCGGCGTGGAAGGTCTACAGGCAGCGAGAAGCGCTGATGTCGCCATTGGGCAATTCCGCTTCTTGCGGAAGCTCTTACTTGTGCACGGTGCTTGGAGCTATCAACGAATATCGAAGGTCATCCTCTACTCCTTCTACAAAAACGTCACGCTCTATATGACACAATTCTGGGTTAGCTGCCTCCCTTGACAAGGAAAAGAAGTTGTTCACTAACATAATGAACAGTACGCATTCCAAAACGGCTTCTCGGGCGAGGTCATTTTTGAATCCTGGACCTTATCTCTCTACAACGTCTTTTTCACCGTTTTCCCTCCCTTTGTCATGGGCATTTTCGATCAATTCATTTCCGCTCGCCTCCTCGACCGTTATCCACAGTTATACCGTCTAGGACAGAGAGGAGTCTTCTTCAAAATGCGCACCTTCGTGGCCTGGTTGGCGAACGGATTCTACCACTCTTTGATCTGCTACTACGTCTCCCAACTAATTTGGTATTGGGATCTTGCGCAGAGCGATGGAAAGGTCACCGGCCATTGGGTATGGGGAACTGCGCTCTACACTGCCGTCCTTGCCACTGTACTAGGCAAAGCCGGACTGGTCACCAACATCTGGACCAAATACACCTTCCTCGCCATCCCGGGCTCCATGGTCATCTGGCTTGGCTTCATCGCGGCATACGCAACTGTCGCCCCTAAGATCAACGTTTCGACGGAGTATCACGGGATAGTTCCCTATCTGTTCACCACCCCGGCCTTTTACCTCATGGCCATTGTGCTCCCGCCCCTCTGTCTCATGCGTGACTTTGCATGGAAATACGCAAAGAGGATGTACCGGCCGCAGGCATACCATCATATCCAGGAGATACAGAAATACAATATCCAGGACTACCGGCCGAGGATGGAGCAATTTCAAAAGGCGATTCGGAAAGTCAGGCAGGTACAGCGGATGCGTAAGCAGCGAGGGTACGCTTTCAGTCAAGCGGATGAGAGTCAGAATCGTGTGCTACAAGCGTACGATACGACGAGGGAGCGTGGGAGGTACGGGGAGATGGCCAGCGTGAGACCGAAAATGGAGCGAGGGAAGTCGCGGCGGAAGTGATGAGGATCAAGAGGCGCTGATGGTTTTTGGGCTTGTCTCGGCATTCTTGTATCATATTGGCGCCGTGGGAGCATGGACCGACGGGTTTCTTGTGGGACATGTAGAATGAGCTGAAGAGTCAGATGAAGACAGCGATGTTACATTACCGATCTTGTATACACCCAAGAATGGATGTTGAATACCTTCATGCATTTCATCCCAAGATGACGTACTCAGTATCCGAGGCCTTATCAATACTTGACAACATCGGCTCTTTCGCCTCCGTCCTTCTCTTTCATTGCCTTTCCATGCATGAGTTATGGTGAGTGACAGGCCTGAGACAAGGTCTTCTCACCGTCACGTTTCATCGTCATATTGTTTTTCGATATAAGCAATCACGATGGTTGTTGCCGGTTTCCCGGCTACCATTAGGAAACATGCCACAGCCTGCCACCAACGCACACCAGGCATAAGAAAACTCCCCTTTCCAGCCGCAGCGATCATAGTTGGGCTCGTGGTGGCAAATGCCCTAGTTTGGGTGGCTGTTGGAATCGTTCTCGTATGGACCCTACCACGCCAGATTCTTCCAAGTAAATGGTCCTGTATGCTTTACTGAAGCTTCTCTAGCATTTTCACGGGTATGAGCCGCTGCTAGTCGACTTGGGTTTCCCTTGTATTGACTGGGGCAGAGCACTCATCTCGACAGCAGTGCTGTCTTACACCTTGGGTCTTCGGCACGCTCTCGATGCGGATCACATATCGGTAGGAGGCATGATGTGACTCCGACAAGACCAATTCAAAAACTCACCAGGATGTCAGGCCATCGATCTGATGACTCGACGTCTGATAGCTTCTGGCCAGCGACCCGTCACCGTTGGCACTTTCTTTTCTCTGGGGCATTCTACGTATGTTATACCATGCTTTTCAGGCGTCGATCTATCTCTACTCGTCTCTAACTACAACCTTTCATCATATCCCTAGTATCGTCGTCATCACCTCTATTATCGTAGCAGCCACGGCCTCCGCCATCAGTTCGAAATTCGGCACCTTCAGCACAATTGGTGGCATCATTGGAACATCTGTCTCTACTGCTTTCCTGATCTTGCTCGGATTGATGAATCTATATATTCTGTATAAACTTGTCCAGCACTTGAGGATGATGATCAAGTCAGCACCAGGCCAGGAGCAGGAGTATGAGGTTAAAGGCGCTGGATGTTTATTCTATCTATTCAAGAAGATGTTCAAGCTTATCGATCGGTGGGTCTACTGGGACCATAGACCGCAAAAGTCGATACTGACGAGGCATCCCAGACCGTGGAAGATGTATCCCCTTGGAATGATGTTCGGTTTAGGCTTCGACACATCGTCTGAAGTTGCATTGCTCGGAATTGCATCCATACAAGGAGCCAAAGGAACAAGTATTTGGTTAATTCTCATTTTCCCAGTTCTCTTCACCGGTGAGTCTTCAGTGCCACTAGAGTCTTGTTGGGCGTTGGCTGAATCTGTGCACCAGTGGGGATGTGCCTTCTGGATACCATTGACGGCGCTCTCATGATGGCTTTATATACGTCCACTAACCTTGCCAAGGATCAAATTGCAATACTTTATTACTCTATCGTCCTCACGGTTGTAACTGTTGTAGTGGCGACTGTCATTGGTTTTATTCAGATGCTGAGCTTGGTCCTTAACGTTGCTCAGCCCACCGGAAAGTTCTGGGTCAGTCTTCCTTTCAAATTCCTTGCCAGAAGTGCTAAAGGGGTGGACGCTAGGACGGTGTAGCGGTTGTTAGTGACCATTACGACATCATCGGTAAGATGCTCAACAGGCCTGTGAAAATATTATGACACTGCAAGATTTGCTCTTACCTCAGAATTCTAGGCGGCGCAATATGCGGTTCTTTCCTGGTCTTCGGTGGTCTAAGCGTGCTCTTCTACAAGCCTTGGCGAGCATGGATCGATAGGAATAGGGGTAGCACTCGTACTCATCAGCGTCTTGAGCTTCAACAGGAGCTAGGGACGCTAGACGGAGACCAAGCCTCTCTCAACGACAAGAATCCGAACATTCAGTCTCTACAATGCGAGCCAAGCCCACGTGAAGATTCCTCCGCAACTCAACGACTGGACTGAGACCAAGGGCTGGCATTGCGACTTTCGCATCGCCCACGATGAGCAGTTTGGCTCTCCTTCTCGATTGCTGGGATCCTAGCCACGAACCTCCAAATGTCCCAGCATAGACAGCGCTTATCACCGAGCATGGCGTTCAAAGCAAGGAAATAGCAAGTGAAATGACAACACCGATTTATATGCTTGCAGGCCTAAGCAGACGTTTACGAATTCGCATGTATAACGAAATTTATCTCACTAACAGAAAATCATATATAAGTCAAACGCGTTGTGCTTGTGCAATTGCTATGAACAAATATTTACATGTCGAGAGCTATTACTTCTCTTTTGACTAGCCCAGTCAGGGACTTCCTATATCAACAACACACGATGCGCCTTCAAACAATAGCCCTGGTGATGTTCTTGACAAGCTTTACTGCGTCCAGCTCGATAGCACCAGCGTCGAACACCCAATTGCCTGAGAAGTCGACCAATTCATATCTCTGTCGAAGGAATGGCCGAAGCATCCTCGAACATTCTTTTGCAGACCCAACACCGTAAGCCGAGCTTTTCATATCCCTGGAACTACACTATCCTTTGTGAGCCACAGATCACAGTGCCGTTGTTGGCGAGACCGAGAACGTTATTGGCAAGAAACCGCAGCCCGAAGAAGCGGAGGAATCGTTCACCTGTTCATTCACAACCGGCCCTTCCTGCGCTTTTCATCATTGAGCCCACCGTCTCGAGCGTCCTCGACTGGGATAATGCGCTGAAAGCTCCGGAAGGGCTGGGAAAATATTTTGAGATTCTAGCATGCCTCGATGAAATCGATTTTGGACTCGAGGATACAGAGCGCAAATTTGATTGGGACGGGAGGTTTTCGGAAAGGGTCGTGGCCACGGAGAGGTCTTGGATATTTTTGCCGACATCTGTACCCCAGAGGGACCTGCTTTCGAATTTTTCACTATAGGCTACCTTTCCGCGAGTACATTTTTAACGGCGGCCCAGTCCCTCGGATGCAGCGTCTTTTCGATTTCGTCTTTTGCCAACCAGCGAAAATCGTCCAGTCCGAATTGATTTTCCTTGAGATCCGCCTGGCCAGCCATGATCCGCGCCTTCATGAAGAACGTCTTCTCCCCTCGGGTCTCGGTGCCTTTTCCCTTGTCGACAATGCTGCTAGGGTAGTTGTAGACCTGATGGCCAACAGGCATATTGCCCACAACCCAAGTATTCATATTCACCCCTCCCGTTTGTACAATCACTCGTTCCGCAGCCTGTATATCCAAATCAGCCCGTGACCCCCATAGATCCCCACAAGGAAAACCAACCGTGTGCAAACTCTCCTTCTTCCCCAATTCACCCCCCGGCAAACACCACTCCGGCTCCCCCTTCTTCCTCTCCCCCCTCCTCACAAGCAAATACAACGTCCTCTCCAACGCACGATTCAAACTCCTCAGATCCCCCCCCACATCCGCCCCGGTCCGCCTAGGCAACGGCCTCTCAACCTCCAGCACTCTAACCTCCTCCCCCGCCTCCGCCCTTCCCTTAACCTCCACCGCCGCATCCCCCACCAACTTCTCCATAATCTCCTCGGGCTCCCCCGTCCGGTCCCCAACCAGCACCTCATCATTCCACCCTTCCTCCCCGTAGGCATTATACCGCCCGATATCCCTCGCGGGCGTGGCCCGCTCCTTCATCTTCCGCTTCCACTCCACGTCCCCTGGGGTGCCGTCCGCGTAGTAGAAGTAGCGCGTGAAGGGCAGGGCGAGCCGTTCGTTGAGGCGGCGTTGATAGAGGAAGTAGGCTTTTTCGAAGGGGGAGAGTTCGCGGGTTAGCAAGGGGGGGCGGGAGAGGAGTAGGGCGGCTTTGATTTTGTAGGTTGTGGAGTGGGATTGGGAGGCGGTGAAGGGGGGTGGGGCGCGGCCTGAGGGTGAGGGTTCGATGGGGGCGGTTTCGAGGGGGGAGGCGGCGGAGTTGGAGCGGGTTTGGGGGGGCCGGTGGGTTGGGGCGCGGAGGGCGGAGAGGCAGGTTTTGCAGTAGGTTGAGGATGGTTCTGTGTGTGATCAGTTGGGGGAATAGGGGTGGAGGGAGATGGAAATGTACTTGAGCTTGAGGCTAGGCGCCATAGGATGTCGTAGCTTCGAGGCATTGTGTATTTACAGAGTAATGGAGTGCAGAGAAAAATGTTTGGATGATCATCGAGCTCGATTTGATTAGTCCAAATTGCTAAGCTAAACCCCTTCGAGAGGCTATATCAACCGTCAACTTTTCCGCTCCGAGCTTACATTCCTCTAGTCTTGGACTGCCATGTTGAGAACGTTGACAAACCAGTAAGATGAAATGCGAAGAGTCGTCGTCACTGGTCTGGGAGCCGTGACACCTCTTGGCCTCGGTAAATACCCCGGCCAACGCTACTGAATAACCAGAAGCTCATCAATCTAGGTGTAAAAAGAACATGGACCCGTCTGTTAGATGGCCATTGCGGAATCGTTTCTTTGGAGAATAAGCAAGGATACAGCGAGCACTTGGAGCAGCAGCAATGCCGTGTCGCTGGCCTTGTACCCCAAGAGGAACTGGAGTCCAGCAGCTGGACATCTACCCAGTGGTTGACTAAGGATGTGGGTGTTTATACCTCGACTTACAAGCTTTCTCGAGCTACCAATCCTGATGATGACTAGGAACGACGACGAACATCCCAATTCATGAAGTACGCCCTCTACGCCGCAAAAGAAGCTCTGGACGACGCTGGATGGCACCCGGAAACCCCAGAGCAGCAGGAAATGACCGGCGTCTGTCTAGGCTCAGGCATAGGCAGCCTCTCGGAAATCTACAACACCTCAATCGACCTCCACCAAGGCGTACGTGAGTCCCCATTCGTCTCCCCCAATCCTTCCGCCAAACCCCAACCCACCCACTCACCAGCTCACCAGGGCGCCAAAAAAGTCTCCCCCCTCTTCGTCCCCAAACTCCTAATCAACCTAGCCGCAGGCCACATATCGATAAAACACTCCCTCAAAGGCCCCACGCACGCCGCAACCACAGCCTGCACAACCGGCGCCCACTCCATCGGCGACGCAAGCCGCTTCATCGCCTTCGGCGACGCCAACCTCATGCTCGCCGGCGGCGCCGAATCCTGCATCCACCCCCTTGCCTTCATCGGCTTCGAGCGCTCCCGCTCCCTGACCACATCCTTCAACGACCGTCCCCGCGAAGCCTCGCGGCCGTTTGACAAACACCGCTCGGGCTTCGTCATCGGCGAGGGGGCCGCGGTCTTGGTGCTGGAGGAAATGCAGCACGCCTTGGCGCGCGGGGCGAGAGTTTATGCCGAACTAGCGGGCTACGGTGCCACTTCCGATGCGTATCACCTCACGGCGCCGCCGCCGGGCGGGGAGGGTGCCTACAGGGCTATGAAGCTTGCTTTGAAGAACGCCGGGGTGAGGCCCAAGGAGGTGGGATATGTGAATGCGCACGCGACGTCCACACCCCTGGGCGACGCAGCTGAGAACAAGGCGATAAAGCGACTGATTCTCGGGGACGAGGGGTGGCGGACTGCAGGGGAGGTCAATATTAGTAGTACAAAGGGGGCTGTTGGGCATTTGCTTGGGGCGGCGGGAGCGGTGGAGGGGGTGTTTAGTGTGAAGGCGATTGAGGAGGGGGTTCTACCACCGACGTTGAATTTGAGGGAGGTGGACGGAGGGGAGTTCGATTGTAATTATGTTGGGAAGGTGAAGCAGGAGAGGAGGGTGGATGCTGTGTTGAGTAATAGTTTTGGATTTGGGGGGACCAATGCGAGTTTGTGTTTTAAACGGTTCGATGCCGGCAAGTGAGGCAAGGATGATGTCCTCGGAGTGTGACTGGGAAAAGCGTAAGAGCAATGCTGTGAATGATGGATGGATTGCTGGCATAGCGTCATATTGAAACATCCATCTATAAGGTAGTTCTATAACACGAAGGGTGGAATGGGAAATGCCATCCAATCCGGAGTCCTCCCTCCTGTGCGTCCGCTCTCGAGCCTCCTTTATTTCGTCCAGCGAAACAGGAGCAGTCTGCCTCCTCCAAGAACACCCAAGCCGGTGACGGCCGATGCCAAGTCTATATCTAATGAAACAAGAAAGAGCTTTTCGAGGGCAACAACAGTGATGAAAGTTTGAGGAAGAGAATAGAAAAGGTCATCGCTCCTGCTCAACGGATTGAGGAACCTCACTCCCCAAATTGTCTTCAGGTATCGGCTCTTCCACAGCCTCCTCGTAATGCGCGCTTTTTGTGGTCGTTATACTCGCGCTGAGACCTGAGGTTGGTCTGCCTCTGCGGTTAGAAGTGGATCGGACAGACGAACCTTCGTCGTCGAAGGCGGTCGGAACAGATAGCTTCGACCCATCACTCTGTGCTTGCCTCCTGAGATTCAGACGTTCTTCAGGCGACATGCCCTGCCACTCCGAACCAAAAGTGATCACAGACGCCTTCTTGCCATGCACAGTGAAGCTTCCTGTGCTACGGGCAAGGCCTTCGCTCTCGGTTACGGACGAGTTGTCATCCGTCACGGCTGAGCTGCCACCAGACTCTATGCCTTTCCTGCTGCGGTGGTGGCTAGGAGGAATGGCAGTCTCCCGAAGAGTGCGATGAAGGCTACGGCGAACCTTTGCCCTGCCTTCGCCCATGTCCGTTTCTGGAGACTTGGTATTTTCACCATCTTGGTCTTTGTCTCCTTCCACAGGTGTCTCTGGCCTCTTCGCCTTCGCTGCAGTAGGGCTGTCGGCTTCAATGATGCCGGCTTCCCTCAGCACCTCTTGCTCGTTATTGTCGATGCTTGGTGTCGGCGTTGCGAGTTTAGCAGCCACATCGCTCATGTCGGATTTTTGGCCGAAGTCACTCACGCTGCGTAAGGATGGCTGCGGCATCAGCGGATGACGAGCTGAAAGTGTGGTTCCGTGGCTAGATCCTGACTGAAGAGAAGTTTTCGTTGGCTGGAATGATAATGGAGGGAGCTCCCACGAGCCTTTCGGCTGATGACTGCTCGCTTGGGAGGTTCCTTGAAGTGCGTCAAACACATCATCCATGCTGATTGACTTCGACGATGAGGGCTGAGTGGAGGGTCGACGAGCGACACCACTATTGTTGTTGCTTCGGGTAGGTGTCATGAAGGCCTCACGAGCCACAGAGATCTTAGAGTCTTGCTGGCGAGGAGGTGTTGTCTGCGATGCGACGGCGGGGGCAGCTTCACCGCGCGGAAGCCGTCCTTGAGTCTTACTCTCCTCTTCCAGGTCCATGGCCAAGATATCTCTATGGCATTTAGTGCGCCAGGCTTCCAAGCGTGTCCACTTTAATCTTGCAGCCATCCCACCTGCCGCAAGAATGACCTCCTCCCGTGTCTTGTTTTGGATTGGGGCTAGAATCTGAACATGTCTGGCGTTGCGGAGCTGAAGTTCGAGCTGGATGTTACAATCTTTCAGCTTCTCATCCGCGTCGGATATCTTTTGGGTCATTATTTGTCTTCTTGCAGCTTGGATCTGTTGAGCAAGTTCACCATCAGATCGATTATCCTGGGTCCCTGGTGCGCGGATCGAGTTCTCAGCGGGTTGCGCAGAACCACCAGAGTGCATGCGATGCATACCACGCGTTTTTGGCACTTCGGTGTTGCCTCCAATAAGACCTCTCAAGCGTACGCCAGCGGTACGAAATGCCGAAGCATAATTCAATTTTGCCAGCCAGTCATTCATCTCTCCTTCGTTATCAGCAAGGAGAGTTTCTTCCAGCCCCCCATGCCGCACAAAAAGTAGTGCATTCTTGTGCTTCTTGTACGTAGTATCGAGAAGCGCAACAGCGTCTTCTGTGGACATGAGGACATCGGGTTTGAATTGTTCCAGTGGCGGCTTGAAAATGACTGGCGAGTCTAGCTGCCCGTGCTTGTGGTGATAGTCATGTTGGTGCATGAGGCCTTTGACCCACGAAGAACTACGGAAGAAATACAATTGAGCCCCCGTTAGTATAGCTCCCCATTCCTGCCACGGCGACCGAGCTTTCTTTTTCTTCATGTCTTTGCGCCAGAGAATGCCGACTTTCGTCACTTTGATGTCAACGACGCCTGGGTTGGCGCCAGCAGGGTTCGCCATCGTCTCCGGTGATGTAAATGCTTCTGGCCGAGACCGAGACGATAATATCTGTAGGATTCCGAATTTGAAGAAAGTAGTATGGAGGTTCTTCAGATTGAAAGAAGGAGCGGTTCCGAGATAGGTGTAATGATCTTCCAGGTTCATGACATCTTTTAGAGATGGGCGTAGCGAATCCAAACGGTTGTCTAGAATAAGTGTATACGGATCGACAGGCTCGCGAGACGGCTTACCTAACGCATCCGTACTTTGCTTTGTGAAGAGGTTCTTTCGAGGTTTGCGAGCAACGATTCGTTCTCCATTAAGATCGACGTCATCTTCAACATGGATGAACGGAGTATATGATATGTTGTCGTAAAAGCACTCGAGGATCTCGTTAGCGACACCTTGCCCACTAGCGTTCTTCGTATAGTCTCGCTTCTGCATCTTGTTCTTGTTATTCTTGTTGAACACATCAGTGTGAAGAATGAGGATGGAAAACGCGATAAAATATGCCTCGTCTAGTCATGACCATGTTAGCAGGATTGTGCTCGTAAGCGAAGCTCTGGAGACTTACCTGGTGATGCATACACTCCAGGGTTGCACTCGTGGTACCTGTTTGCAAAGGCCTGGAGCACTCTGTCAATCTGCTGGGTCTCCTTAGGGAGTTCGACCTCCATCAATAATTTCCGTGTGGACATATCCAACGGGTCCCCAAAGAACTTGAAACCACGCATGTAGCTGCGTAACACGTTCTTCATAAACTCGTCATTCGATTGCGACAATATGGTAGCAACAGCGCCACGGTTCACAGCTTCTTCAAGACGTATCAAGTACTTAGCAGGCGTGTCGCCTTCACGTCGTTCAGGAACGACCACAGGCTCTCTGGTTAATGTGAACGATTGAGGCTTCGATCCGACTGAGATTGGCGTGCCTGGCATTGGAGGATGATTTGCTCCTAAGCGCATCTGCTGGGGCTCGGAGTTCTGTCTTAGACGGGAAAGATTGAACAGCCCACCCAAGCTAGCTCTTCCTGTGGTAGAAGATGAAGTCATCGTCGATTGAGGCAATGGAGGTGTAGGAAGGGGGTCATCATCAGGGTTCAGTCTCAGAGAACCTTTGGTCGAAGACCGACCGCGCCTGTTGGGTGGCATTGAGGAACCCCGAACAGGTGACGATCTACCAGACGGAGCAGAAGTAGTCGAATCCCTTGGAGAGGAAGCAAGCACATGAATGGGAGAAGGAAGGGCGGAAGAGGATGCGTTTTCGCCATGCTCACTGCGAAACGGACGGTGAATAGCAGTGGGCGGCGGAGTTCGAGCTGGAGACTGGCGAGAGGAGGAGTCTGACGGTCGACCTCCCGTCGACCCTCGTGGAGTATTCACGGGTGGCTCTGCTAATGGAGACTTGACGGGTAGCGGGAACAGGGGGCCTTTATTCTTCTTACGTCGTGGCAGACGGAAGAAGGTGGTTGTTGTTGACACAGTATGAGTTGTTGTTGTCTGTGTATATACCCCATTTTCTCCTAAGCTCCCCTCTGACCTTGAGGACTCTGAAAGTCTTGAAACGGGCAATGCCAACGAAGAGTTGGTGTCGTCGCCATATGCAGGAGGGGGATTCACCCCTCGAACTCTCTCGGGCTCGTCAAAGGTAAGACGGGACTCTCTTGCACTTGGATTAGTTGACGTAGGCCCCCCACTGTGTTGACCTTTGTCAGATAGGGATTTTTGAGATTGTTTGGAAGAGAGCTGTCTCGGCAATCCTGGAGCTTTGTCACGACGAGGCAGCGTTAAGGTGGGCTTATTTACTTCGGCATGCTCGAGACTATCGGTAGGTGCTGTGGTGATAATGGAAGGAGCTATTGATAGCAAGGATCAGTAAAAGGGATTGTCCAATTTGATTCAAGGCTCAAGGCCTTTGATCACTCACCAGACGGCATGGGGGGGACATCGGAGGCTCTTTGGACTCTGGCCGTCTTTGAGATTTGAGGATCGGACACATGGCGTTTTGCTAACATACTGAACCGTTGACGATGCTGGGGTGGTCCTTGTGCAGCTGCAACTACGGCCTTTTCGGTTGTGGGATTATCATTGTCTACTGAGTCAGGTTCGAAGGATTTCCGAAGTGGTGATGGTGCGTTGTGTGAATGGACAGGGGCTTGCTCTTGTTGTATGTTCTCGGTATCCTCAGCTGTTTCGGGCTTGGAGGGTGTTGGATCAATGGTGCTGTGTCTTCGCACTCGCAGCAACTTCGGATCCTGGGTCTTGTTTGCCCAGAGGCGACTCCAAGGCATGGTACAGAATCTGCTGGTATAGCATTGGAGCTCGGGTAAACAAAGGTTCACTTGTAGGTCACGTCGTGTCCGGAAGTCGTAGGGAGTTGGTGGATGAAAAGTGCTATTGATGACCACAGCGGAAGGATCCGGTCCTGAACGAATGATATGCTGGGCAGAAAGACACAAAGGGATTGCGGTATAAGAGGAGCGCCGGAGGACAAGTGAGATGGATTCAAGGAGTCGTGGTCCTTCCCATCGTCACTTGCACAGCTTTGCTCTTGCTCTCGTTGTTGTCTTAATGTCACTTCTACTCTCAGCCCCTCGAGCCTTGGCCCTATCCTTACCAAGCAATCCTGGTGCACTCTGATTGGCCCGTTCCCCTCCCACCAAATACATACCTTATCTCCACCCCACCAACCTCAGGCATCACTATCTATCTTATAGGTGCTTTTGCTATTGCGCGCTTTGCCATCCTTCTCGATTACTATCATTCTTATACCCAATTGTATCTCAGTCATGCGTGGTTTAACCCAGCTGCTCGCTCTGAGCCCATCTCTTGTGTTATGTTGCCTGGCCATCCTCTCCACCCAAGCTGATGCCTCCACCTTCCCCGTCACCTTCCCGCCTGAAATCCCCTGGCAATATGCTCGGAACGTCCAGAACGTCAACAGCAAGTCATGGTTCAATCGGGCAAGAGACTGCGTGATTCAAAATATATGGCGGCTTCCATCAGACCGAGGATCGCACACCGTCAATGGGAAGGTTGCACAGAGACCTAATCCTCCACCGAAGCTTCTGGCAAGATATGGAGGGGATATAGTCCTTCGCTTCAATATCAACTCAATCGAGGAAGCGCAGGCTCTTGCTGAAGCAGTCAATGTTCTCTTCTTGGATGTCTGGGAGTTCACTGCGGAATGGGCTGATATTAGACTATCCAAGGATGTTGTAAGTCTACCAGTCGCATGTGAGAACGAATACCATTGACGTTACTTTCTCATAGCTCCCATCTCTGCTTGGACTCCTTCCATCTTCTCTTCAACATGCCCATACACCACTTATGCACGACCTGGCCCAAGCGATCTTCGAATCCTACCCATCCCTTACCTTCGTCGACCCCGCCCGTCAGACTCAACAACCTTCTCGCCCATTCAGTGCCGACCTCCGCCCATCCACCGACGAAACTAACATATTCTTCCGCGAATACCAACCTCTCTCCGTGATCCTCCCCTGGATGCGTCTCCTCCGCTCCCTTTTCCCCACCCATGTTAGGATGATCACAGTCGGCATATCCTACGAAGGCCGTGACATCCCCGCCCTACGCGTAGGCGTACACCCCACAAATTCCGAGAAACTCTGGACACCTCGAAAAACAATTGTAATAACCGGCGGCTCGCACGCCCGGGAATGGATCTCAACAAGTAGCGTAAACTACGTAGCCTACACCATGATCACCGGCTACGGAAGGTCCAAACCCATCACCAAAATGCTCGAGAAATTCGACTTCGTCTTCGTTCCCACCTTGAATCCCGACGGCTACATCCACACCTGGGAGCACGACCGTCTCTGGCGCAAGAACCGGCAACAGACGTCACTCCGCTTTTGCACGGGGCTTGATCTCGACCGCAGCTATGGCTTCGAATGGTCCACATCCCCCAACAGCCAAAATCCGTGTTCCGAGAGCTTCGCCGGGGACCATCCCTTCGAGGCAATGGAAGCCCAGCACTTCGCCAACTGGGTCAAGAACGAGACTGAAAACAACAACGTCAAGATCGCCGGCTTCCTCGACTTCCACAGCTACTCCCAACAGGTTCTCTACCCCTATTCCTACTCCTGCATCTCCTCCCCACCCTCGCTCGAGAATCTAGAAGAACTCGCCATCGGCCTGGTCAAGGCAATCCGAATCACAAACGGAGAACGCTACGGCGTCACCTCAGCATGCGATGGCAGCGTCAACATCCCCCACAGCGAGTTCCCCACCCCCTCAAAGAAGAAGAAAGGAAAGGCCGCAATCCCCCTCATCGAAACCACCGGGGGTACCGCCCTCGACTACTTCTACCACGAACTCAAAGCCACATACGCCTACCAGCTCAAGCTGCGCGACACGGGCAGTTACGGGTTCCTGCTGCCGGCGAGCGAGATTGTGCCGACGGGGAAGGAGGCCGCGGCCGCGGTGCAGTATTTTGGGGAGTATTTGATGGGGAATAAGGGGATTGAGAGTGAGAGTGAGGAGGGGGGGGTGCATGAGGGG
>JAABUQ010002079.1_pt1 | contig 40624 bp, 36 predicted proteins | sample 5560001 | NCBI WGS metagenome assembly JAABUQ01 (sample SAMN10711888, study PRJNA513371) | rock metagenome | isolation source: Antarctica rocks | place: Antarctica: Victoria Land, Finger Mt nord | collected 2015-12-18
CAAGTTGTCATTGATAGAGGATTAAAAGTGCGGACTTAACCCAGGAAGGGTTACTCTACCAAAGCCTGGAATCCCCCCATAATGGGTTTCTCCAAAACAAATCGCACTTACAAGTATCTCGGCTCAACCCCTATCCCTCATCAAATTATCCCTCATCAAATACTGTCTTCTATTCTTTTAAGGTGACTAAGGATTTTTAGCAAATCTTCAGTTCCCTTACCATGAAAGTCTGTGATGTCAAAGAAAACGACTGTCTTGGTGCCATCTGTCAACTGGATATGCATCTCGTCATAGTATCGCTCACCAGATTGCAGAAGAGTTTGATGTTCTAGCTGCCAGTCAATCTTACGTCGCCCAAACCTTTCATCAAGGTAGTAGTATTCTGCTGCTACACCAATGTTTCCATTTGTTGCACCATTAATGACGATTGCACTTTCAAGAGTGTTGCCAATACCACCCTCAAAAGTAATGCCTTGTAGATTTCTCTCAAGGAAATTAATACTTAATTCTATTCTAAGAGTTTCTAGTGTTTCTTGATAATTTTCTGTATCGCTTTGTTTCAAATAGAGAACCGAAGCTATCAGAAAGTCTTCAATTGCTTGCTGCCTATCTCCTAGGTCAGAGAAGGCCGTCCCCCTGTATGAGTATACGCTAGCATCATTGGAATCGATACGCAGGGCTTGAGTAAAATCGCTAATCGCTCCCCGCTTGTCTCCTGAATCAAGGCGAATAAGACCTCGCTCACTATAGGCTAGATTGTTTCCAGGATCAACATGCAGTGCTTGCGGAACGCGGCCCAACTTCTCAAGCTCTCCCCCAAGACTGTGCCCGATTACGGTGAGCAGTTTGAGGATGCTGGCGCGTGTCTTCACCAGGGCTGGAACCCGGAAACGGGGAGAAGTGGCGTGTGAGATTGGGTTTGCGGATGTCATCACCTGAATGACTGACACAAGAATAGCGCTAGCTCCTTTAGCATTCACAACTAACAGGCTCAATTTTCCCTACAGGGGAATTCCGACAAGCATCCTTCACCTACTCTCTAGCTTGTAACAGCACAAAAAAATAGATTAGTTATCAGAAGTGTAAAAATAGTAAGTAACGACCTTGACAACAAGCGCACTGATTACAGCTATCAGAAACTTAGGAGGCAATCTTTGACAAGTGAAATGTTGCAGCAATACTTGCTAAAAGGTGATTGAACTCAATTATATTGCCAAATAAGGAAAAATTAAAACTAACATTTGTACCCCAACAAAGCAATTAGGAGGCAGTAAAAACATGTCAATAATTATTGATGTAAAAGCCGCAGTAACCGCCGTATTTGACTACTTAAATTTCTTACGAGACAAGATCAGCAATGAACTACAGGATGTAAGACTTGAGGAAGTCGAACTATCAGAAGACAAAAAATACTGGTTGATTACACTAGGGTACGATGTCCCTATAAGAAATCAAACTGCCATTGAAAGACTCATGACTTCTCACGGTCCAAGCCTTAAGCAAGAGTACAGACTTTTTAAAGTAAACTCAGAAAATTCTCAAGTAGAGGCAATGAAAATCAGACAAGTATGAAAAATATGGTAGAAGCTCTCTTCTCTCGCTACCGATAGAAAGGCGTTTTAATCGATACAAACATTTTACTTCTTCTTTTTGTTGGAACTGTTAATCGGCAACGAATCTCACAATTTAACAGGACCGAGAAGTTCACCCCAGAAGATTACGATCTTTTACAAAGAATATTAACTTACAGCAGATTTCAAGTAAGCGGAGTACACCGTGGAGCCAGAGAATCAGAGCTCACAGGTTGCCACTGTACTTTATCAAGCTGAAATCCGCTGTACTTTCAAAAAATTGTGACAACACCAAATATCCTTACGGAAGTCAATAGTCTCGCCAATCAACTCGGTGAACCAGAACGCTCCCAATGTTTCTTAATATTTTCGGAAATTATCCCAACCCTAGATGAAAATTATATTGAGAGCAGAACTATTGCTACCAACGAAAAATTTGTGAGGTTTGGACTCACTGATTGTGGAATTTTAAACTTAGCAATAGATAAGTATCTCGTATTGACTGACGATTTCAGGCTAGCCAATTACCTACAAAGCGTGGGTATCGATGCGATTAACTTTAACAATATTCGTACCTGGGGCTGGAATTAATCTACAAAAACCTCAACTAATAACTTAAACTTAACAAAAAAATATGTTCACTTGAACCTCAACTACTAGGTTCCAGCGCAGGCTTGCTACCTTTCACCCTGGGTATGGTTTAGGAATCACTATCACCTGACCCTAAGAGGAACTGAGTCATCCCACGTGGTATTAGCTGCTTTGCCTTAGCAAATGGGCTGAGCAAAGAGTCAATTTTGCCTAAGACCTTAATGGCTAAGACCCTGATTCTGTCGTCGCCGGATTGATAAGCCTAGGTTGAGTGGGGATCGGCGTGTTGAAACAGGCCACGATAACGCAATAGTTCTAGGCGCTAGGCGGTCAAATTTGAGTTTAGAACGCTCCGGCTGTCACGGATTCTTTGAGGGCTTTCAGGGCAGTTAAAACAGTTTCCTCTGGAGCGGACTGAATAGCCTTATTCAACTGCGTATTTGTACGGGCATAATCAAATAGGTCATTTTCAAGCTGCCCAGTGGTGTCAAAATTACTGGGCTTAATGCTGTATTTAACTGCATTTGAATCTCAGAGGTAGGAAGCGCCTTTATTCCTTCCATCAAATATTTGACGTTAAAGGCAACTTCTATAATGTCTCCAGAAATTTGGGCTTTTATAGACTCCCTGCCACTACCTACATCTTGAGCTTCAACAGATAAGGCTATTTCTTGATTAACGGTGTCAATACTGAACTTAACAATATTATTCTTTTGATCTGCCAATACAGCAATCCGCTCTAAGGCACTTAGCAACTGCCGACGCTCAAGTGTGATTTGTCGCTCGAATTTAAGCGGGATGAGTTGACGATAAGCCGGGTATTGACCTTCTAGCGTTCTACTGGTCAAGCGTTGGTCAGCCCACTCAAAGATTACCTGCCCTTGGTCAAAATGTAAGGCTAGCGGCTCAGTAGATTGACGTATCCCTAGCATCCGTTCTAATTCGCGCAAGGCTTTAGCCGGTACAGTCACTTCTAATTGTGAAGCTAGGGTCGGTGAGAGTTTCTGAGCAGAGGCAGCGGGCATAATCCCGATCAGGGATTGAAATTGGACAACTGCTAATCGGTGCCCATCTGTGGCAGCAAACTCTAGGCTGCAATCAAAATCCTGATCAGGGGCAGAAACTGGCTGGACTTTCAGATGGACACCGGTCAGAACCTGTTTAGTCTCGTCAGCACTACTGGCAAACAAGGAACCGCGCAATCCTTCGATTATCGCTACTGCCGGTAAATAAACTGCTTCGCCCTTTTCAATAACTGGCAGCTCCGGAAATTCTTCTACTCCCATCCCGCGAACCTGGTAGCGTCCTGAAGTAGAGGTGATGATAACGCCCACCGTTTCCTCCGCTTCACCGTCTAAGGTGATTTCTCCCTCTGGAAGACGGGAAATGATGTCGTTTAGCAGCTTAGCCGGGAGCGTAATTTCACCACCTGTTTCTACCTCAGCTGGGAAACTAGTCCGAATACCCAAGCTGAGGTCAAAGGCTGTCAGGCTTACCTGCTGAGTTTGGGCATCTGCTGTTAACAATACATTCGCCAGAACCGGATGCGTTGGGCGTGAGGGTACTGCACGGCTCACCAGTGAAAGGTTAGTACTAAGGGCACTCTGGGCACAAACTAATTTCATCAGAAACCTCACAGGAGCGTGGAGACGCCATCTCAGTCGAGCTCGGCTCCAAAATCCATCGTAACACCCTTGTCTCGTGGCAATGCAGTTCGACTCAACACAACGCTCACAAGAAAGACTACTACTAAGAATTTATTTATTTATTTAGTAGTAGTAGGGGCTGTGGAAACTGTGGAAAAAGCTTGATAGCCCTTATGCGATGATTGATTTAGAGATCGTCCACTGTGGAAAACCTGTGGAAAACTAGTCCCTAGTTTTCCACAGAGTATTTATGCTAATTAAATTTTCCACTCAACTCCTTTGATTTTCCACAGATTTCTTGCAAGTTTTCCCCAGAAAAACATAGTTTTCCACAAGTCAAACTATTTCTTAATTATTCTTTATACTCTTGTTAAGGTTTGTGTTTATGATTTATTTTGGCGGCTAGCCAGGTTGATGCGATCGCTTAGCTGTCGCAATGTTTGTGCCAAAGTTGAATCGCTCGACCGCAACTGAGCAATCTTGTCGCAGCTGTAGATTACAGTTGTGTGATCTTTGCCACCAAATTCTTCCCCAATTCTCGGTAGGCTAAGAGTTGTATGCTGGCGCATCAAGTACATACCAATTTGACGAGCCCAGCTGATTTCTCGTCGCCGAGAGCTGCCCTTAAGATCTTCAATCGAAAGATTAAATGCATCCGCTACAACTACAAGAACCCCATCTGCAGAAGCATCGACTTTTTCTACTGGTGGATTTAAAACTGGGGTAAGATTTTCCACCGTCATTGGCAAACCTGAAATTGAAATATAGGCAACTGCTCGGATCAACGCCCCCTCTAATTCTCTAATATTCGAGGTGTAGTTTGAGGCTATATACTCAATCACTTCCCTGGGTAGACGCATGTTTTCGTACTCTGCCTTTTTCTGTAAGATTGCCATTCTGGTTTCCAAATCTGGCGCTTGGATATCAGCGATCAGCCCCATAGAGAAGCGGGAACAGAGACGTTCTTGCAACCGGGGGATCTGGTTTGGAGGACGGTCAGAAGCTAGAACGACTTGCTTACCTGCTTCATGTAAAGTGTTGAATGTATGGAAAAATTCTTCTTGCGTGTATTCCTTACCTTCAATAAATTGAATATCATCCACTAACAACACATCCGCTGCTCGGTAATGCTCTCTAAAGCTTTGCATACTATCTTTGCGGATCGATACAATCAGATCATTAGTGAACTGTTCAGTAGAGACATAGAAAATTTTGGAATCAGGACGCATTTCCAAACGATAGTGACCAATCGCCTGCATCAGGTGAGTTTTGCCTAATCCAACACCACCGCATAGAAATAAAGGGTTAAATTCGCGCCCTGGAGATTCTGCAACTGCTAGAGAAGCGGCGTGAGCCATGCGGCTGTTTGACCCAACCACAAAGCGCGAGAACATATACTTGGAGTTTAACTCAGTGGGCTTGGGTCGATTACTGGGAAGACTTTCCGGCATACTCGGTTCTATTGGCAGTGGCCAAGAGATTTCTGCATCACCGACGTTGGAAACGCCATCTACTCTAGCAACGGTAATATGGATCTCAACTGTGTAACCGAGGATATCCTGCACTACATCAGCAATAGTTTTGATGTAGTACTTCTGTAGCCAATTTCGAGCAAAAGGGTTAGGAGTGCGGATTACTAAGCAATTATTCTCCAGTTGCTCAGCACTAGCAGTTTTGATCCACGTTTCAAAGGTGGGTCGGCTTAACTGGAGCTGTAGACGCTCCAGTACTTGACTCCAAAGACTCTCAAGGGGAAGTTCCACCGCTAACCACCTCTGCTGTTAACAGTCACAATAAGGAATATGGGTAAGGAACCAATTTAGCAGACTACGCCGTGAATCAGTCTGACAACTACAGTACCAAGAGGTGGTAATTACTTTTCTGGCTTTAGGTCGGCAAGCACTCTAAGCTTGATTAATGCAGGATCTTACTATCTAATGATTGACTTTCACACAGAAATTAAAGATAAATCAGGACAATGCGCCACGATATTAAACTCATAGTCAGTAATTCTCTCCTGCCTGCGCCAAAAGCGGCTGACAGCTTTGAAATAAATCCTCTGGCTGGCAAAACTGACCGGTTGAGACGGTTGCCAAGGCAAGCCATTGTTTACTTTTTACTACTGCTAGCTGGGGCAGGAGCGGCGTCTCTGAGCGGCTGTTCGTCGGCACCTTCCAGTGGTGTTCAAACTGAACAATCTCCGGCTCAGCCTCTGCCAAGTGCTCAAAATCAGAACCAGAGTGTTAGTTCACCTAGCCCCACAAATCCTAACTTTATAGTTGCAGCAGTACAAAAGGTAGGACCGGCGGTTGTTCGCATCGATTCTTCCCGGACAGTAACCCGTCAAGCACCGGAAGAGTTTAATGACCCGTTTTTTCGGCAGTTTTTTGGCTCTGGGCAAGCTCCGCCGCCCTCTAGGGAGATATTGCGCGGTATTGGCTCTGGATTTATTATCGATTCCAGTGGTCAGATTCTGACCAATGCCCATGTGGTTAATGGTGTCAATACAGTGAACGTGACGCTCAAAGATGGCCGTACTTTCAAAGGGCAGGTTCTGGGACAGGATCCGGTAACGGACATCGCCGTCGTCAAAATTCAGGCCAATAAACTGCCAGTTGTCGCCCTAGGAAACTCTAATTCGCTACAAGCAGGAGATTGGGCTATTGCGATTGGCAATCCCTTGGGTCTGGACAATACCGTCACATCAGGTATTATCAGTGGCACAAACCGCTCTAGTAACGATATTGGTGTTGCTAATGAGCGTGTTGGCTTTATTCAGACGGATGCCGCTATTAACCCTGGCAATTCTGGAGGTCCGCTGCTGAATGCTAATGGTGAGGTAATCGGCATCAACACAGCCATTATTAATGGCGCTCAGGGACTAGGATTTGCGGTTCCTATCAACACGGCGCAAGGAATAACACAGCAATTAATTGCTAAAGGAAAGGTTGAGCACGCCTATTTGGGAATCGAGATGGTGACTCTTACACCGGAAGTTAAGCAACAAATCAACAATGCCTCTGAAGGTCGTATTCAAGTGGCAGCAGACCAGGGAGTCTTAATTCTCCGTGTTGTTCCTAATTCTCCAGCCGCTCAAGCGGGACTACGGGCAGGCGACATCATTCAAAAAATCAACAACCAGCCTGTTACTACAGTTAATGAAACTCAGCGGTTAGTAGAACTTAGTCAGGTGGGTGGCCAATTACCAATGCAAGTGGAACGCAATGGGCAGCCTGTACAATTAGCAGTAAGACCTGCACCGTTGCCAGTGCAGCCTGAGAGCTGACGGAGAGGGGGAGATGCGGAGATGAGGGGAAAGAGTTGCCTTCGGCATGTGCTCTCAAGCCCTTTCTTTTAGATCGGATCGGAGAATAAAGAAAAGAATAAAGAAAAATCAAAATTTGTCAGGGTGAAGGCGAACATATGAACACACAAAGCGTCTAGATTCCAAACCCCTAAATTTATCATCCATGGAGTTTCCCCCCATCTCCCCCTTGCCCCCTTATCCCCAGAGGGGACCCCGAGTTCCCCCTCCCCCCCTTATGGCTGAAATACTGCAAATCATTCAACTCGGTCATCCAGTCCTACGGCAGCAAGCCCAGATGGTTGACAATATTCAAGATCAGCACATCCAAAAACTGATTGATGACTTAATTGCAACACTTGGCAATGCTAACGGCGTCGGAATTGCTGCACCTCAGGTAGCTGAGTGTGATCGCTTGTTTATTGTGGCATCCTGTCCAAGTGTCAGGTATCCTAACGCACCAGTGATGGAACCGGTTGCCATGATTAATCCTAAGCTCCTTGCTCACTCAATTGAAGTCATTAAGGGATGGGAAGGTTGTTTGAGTATTCCAGGGATTAGAGGATTAGTTCCCAGATATCAAGCGATTGAAGTTGAATACACTGATCGAGATGGCAAAACGCAAAAGCAAGAGTTAACGGATTTTATTGCCAGGATATTTCAGCACGAGTATGACCATCTAGATGGCGTCGTGTTTTTAGATCGGCTAGACACACGAGACATCATCACAGAGCAGGAGTATCAAAAGCGAGTTTCCACAGGTAAATAAGATGCATTCAGGCGCATCTATTGAACGACTTGAGGATGTTTGCATTACCGAAGATTTTGTGATTTGAGTGAACCAACGCTTACTGGGAGGCGGCAATGGGGAAGCGAGTCATCCTCACGCTAATGTCAGGGAACTTTGAGCAGGGTTTTCCGCTTATCCTGCGGATTAGGGAGGATGGTACTCCTGCTGAGGCTGGAATTCAAGTTCTAGGAAAGTTACCTCCAGCACCCAATATTCTGGAATTATTCAAACAGTGGCAGTCAGCCTATCGTCAGATGGTGATGCCCTATTCCCGTATCAAACCCAAGCCAATTCAGGTGACTAATTTTTCCTGCCGTGAGCTAGGCTTGGAGTTGTCAGAGCACCTAAATGACTGGCTAAATTCGGGGTCTAGGGAGTGGCAAAAGATCCGGGATCGACTGCAGCAAAACTTAAGTCAAACAGATGAAATTCAGGTCATCATCGAAACTGATGACATTCGGCTACGGCAACTGCCCTGGCATTTGTGGGATTTATTCTCTGAGTACTACACTAAGGCAGAAATTGCCTTGAGTGCACCAGAGTATCAACCGCCAAGTTCCAGAACAGTATTCCTGACTGACAAAATCAGAATCCTAGCGATCCTGGGCAATAGTACCGGCATTGATGTCCAGAAAGACCGGGCAATGCTAGAACACTTACCGGGTGCAGAAACGACCTTTTTGGTAGAGCCTCAACGTCAGGAATTAAACAATCGGCTTTGGGATCAACAATGGAAAATTCTTTTCTTTGCTGGGCATAGTTCTAGCCAAGTGGATGGTAACACAGGTCAAATTTATATCAATCAAACTGATAGCTTATCGCTTGCCGAGTTGAAGAACGCCCTAAGGAGAGCGATTGAAGGGGGTTTGCAGCTAGCAATTTTCAATTCCTGTGATGGCTTAGGCTTGGCTCAGGTGCTGGCAGATTTGCATATTCCCCAAGTGATTGTTATGCGAGAACCGGTGCCGGATCTGGTGGCACAAGAATTTTTAAGACATTTTCTAGTAACCTTCTCAAGTGGAAAGTCTTTATATGCGTCGGTTCGAGAAGCACGAGAAAGGCTGCAAAAACTAGAGGGCGAATATCCCTGCGCCACTTGGTTACCAATAATCTGCCAGAATCCTGCCCAAGTGCCAACTACTTGGCAAGAGTGGTGCGGTGTACTCAAGCGCAATTCTGCTACAGGTAGGGAGCCACAAAATCGCCAAACCTTGCCCGTTGAGCGCCGCAGTCGTGCAGCGTTCCTAGCATCAGGGAAGCACGTAGCGATGCCAAGCCTTACTTCTTCTACCTCTACTGAGGGCAGGCACGAGACCAGCCCCTACGGCAGTCACAAGACCGGCCCCTATGTCAAGCACAAGGCTAGCTCCTACAACAGGCTAAATCTAATTATTGGACTAAGTATTGCTGCACTTGTCACTGGGGGAGCAAGTTACGCTTATCTAAAATTGCAATTTCATCAGGGCACTAGCTCATTGCTCACCACTAAATCAGCCACAAAAACTAATCCCCACACAACTGAGCGATCGCCAACTAAATCAGCCACAAAAGCTAATCCCCACACAACTGAGCGATCGCCAACTAAATCAGCCACAAAAGCTAATCCCCACACAACTGAGCGATCGCCAACTAAATCAGAGCACACAACTAATTCCCACACAACTGAGCGATCGCCAACTAAATCAGCCACAAAAGCTAATCCCCACACAACTGAGCGATCGCCAACTAAATCAGAGCACACAACTAATTCCCGTACAGCTGAGCCAGTGCCCACTAGTTCAAGTCGAAAAACTAATTCCCGTACAGCTGAGCCAGTGACTACTGACTCAGAGCCCACAACTAATCCCCGTAAAACTGAGCCAGTATCCACCGGCTCAGAGCACACAACTAATTCAGCAACATTTGAACCCTTACCCAAGGGTTTAAGCACTACAACTCCTGCGCCATCTGAGTCTTCACCCACGGCTTCAGACACAACTCCTGCAACACCTGAGTCTTCACCTACAGCTTCAGACACAACTCCTGCAACACCTAAGCCCTCACCCACGGCTTCAGACACAACTCCTGCAACACCTAAGCCCTCACCCACAGCTTCAGATCCCGCAAATAATTCAGCATCTGAGTCTTCACCCACAGCTTCAGGCATAACTCCTGCAACACCTAAGCCCTCACCTACGGCTTCAGGCACCACAACTCCTACAAAATCTGACCCATGGCTTAACAACTGATATTGTGTCTGTTTAATTACCCTCAGTTAAACGGGGAGTAGGGAATGTCCCTACTCCCCACCTCACTAAGCAAACTAAATGTCTTTCAGCTTAGATCCTGCTTTTAATCGCTCAATGTAAAATTTTGTAACAAAACACCGCAGCATCACCAAACATTTTTGACCTGGGTCTGATGACAAATAGAGGTTCACAAAGCGCCGCAGTTCCACACAACTTGAAGCCCTTGTCGAACCCTGACGATTAAATCCAACCAACAACTGACGAGATCTCAAAATATGTTGAACAAAACTTGCATACTTGGTCTAGTGACGATTACTGCCGCTTTTGGGTTTGTTTGTCCAGCTAAAGCTGATAATGCAGCATCTGTTGATCAATCATCTGGTCAATATACTACACAAGTAGGCCGTGGCAACACTTCTGTCAGCGCGAGTGACCAAACCGGTGTGGTTTCGCAACATCAGGCACCATACGGCAGCGGAATCAACGGTGCCGCTCTTGGACAATATAACTCTCAGGAAACTCTCCAAAAAGGCTACGGCAACACTTCTGTCAGTGGGATTAATCAAACCGGCAGGATAGATCAAGGTCACTCCTACTCACACTTCCCATACAACAGTAACATCAACGCCGCAGAACTTAAGCAAGGCAGCGGACAGGGAGTGGGACAGTTAGGTGCTGGCAATAGCGCAATTCAAGGCAGCGATCAAAGCAGTTCTGTTAACCAACACTAAAGGGTTGGGAGCCGACAGAAAAATTGGTTTCCCCAACCTAATTCTTATCCATAGTTAGCCAAAGCCCCAAAGCCTGACCTCACGCTTGGCTAACTGTGGGTAACGTTATTACATCCTTTAGCGGAGCCCCATATCTTATGAGCGCTAAAAAGTCAATTCCATTACTGGTTGTCTGTGCTCTACTCTCATTCCCCGGATTAGCTAGAGCCAGCGACATTGACATTCAAACAGACGGTGCCAGACTAAGAATTGGTGCGTCTAGCGGTATCAACATTGAATCTAGAGGCATTGCAACCAACCATCCCAATCAATGGCGTAGTCCGATTTATCACCGGCGAAACTTGGGGCTCCGAAATTGTAATTGGGAAAATTTAAACCAACGAACTCGATCAAGTAACTTTAGCAGTGGCGTTACCCGAACTTATAGTTCTACCTCCACAATGGTGTGTCGATAGGTCCTACGATAGGTAAAGCTTTTACGAAAAGTCTACACTTTTAGGTGAAGTACTTACCATGTATATCCTATGAGAGCTGAGGCCCAAAAGAGCAGCTTTATGGATGAACGGCTCAGACAACTCATGGCAACGGTATGTCAGCACCCCGAAGGGAGCCTAGAGCGGCGAAAAGCTATGCATCGCTTACTCATTGAGCTTCAGCAACTACCGGGACTACTGAAATCCTCCCATCCAGATTATTTAGATGCCTTAAATCGAACTTGGGAGTGGGTGAGCCGAAACATTTGTAGCAGCTTTGAGCTGCGTGACTCGTCGATTCAAGAAAGCCTAGTGAAGTGGATCAACGGTTACCTCTACTGGCGAATTAAAGATTTGCTTTCCCCAGAAGGCTCCAGGCCTCTAAGTTTAGATAAACTGGTCGGTGACTCTGGAGAGGGAACCCCCCTACTTGAGCAGTTGTCAGAAACAGGTCTTAACACTCCTACCTTGAGTGGGCTCAACGGTCACATTGAACGACTTGAGAAGGAGAAGATACAGCGCATCGGTCTGGATCTGGAAAGTTATCTTCAGCAAGACCCTGAAAAGAGACTACAAAACTGCTATCCTCGCGCACACCCCAGTTGTAACTGTCAGTTGCTTAGCCAAAGACGCTACTTGAAAGACCCTCCAGACTCATTCCAGGGTATTGCCCAAGAGTTGAATATGAAGTCTACTCAGCTGACAAACCATTGGTACGGCAGATGTAAACCCCTCTTGCAAGAAATTGCCGAGGATTTAGGATATAGACCGAATGAAGTATGAACAGTACAGAAACACCCCTCTTAAGCGTTCCACTTGGTAGAGAAGCCCATCGCCAAGCTAGTCAATTTGCCGCTGAACAAGCCACACCCCAAAAGGGGAAACGGGTTTACCTCAATACACTGGCAGTTTACGCTGTCCATAGTTACCTAAAATGGTTGCAAATAGAGAGTGATCTTAGTCAAAGTGAAAGCTGGCACCCAGGTCTACAGGCTCTATTTGATGTCGCTGATCTGGTTCTCCCTGGTATTGGTAAGTTAGAGTGTCGCCCTGTTTTACCTGGGGAGACGACATTCTCTCTGCCTCCTGAGGTAACTGAGGATAGGATTGGTTACGTAGCGGTCCTGTTTAGTGAACGCCTAGACGAAGTGCAGCTTCTAGGATTTGTCAGACATGATACTTCTAATGTCTTAGAGCAAATACTGATAGCAGATATCCAGCCCATTGATACCCTTCTAGACTATATCCCTTCTAATATTGTTGATGAGGTAGCAGTGTCGACCACCAGCAAGATGCCGGTTAACTTGAGCCGCTGGCTGAGGAGTAGCTTTGAGGTAGGCTGGCAGACTGTGGAGGCACTGTTTAATACAGAAGTACTCAATCCAGCTTTTAGTGTTAGAAGTACTGCTCAATCGAGAGATGAGGCTGACAATCTAGCAGTTGGTGTTAGCCGGGGCAAGCTGATTAACTTGGGAATGCAACTGGCAACTTATCCAGTCGCCCTGCTCATCACTCTCGTGCCAGCAGAACATGAAGAAGTGGATATTCGTCTACGGGTTTATCCGACTGGTCAACAAATTTATCTGCCACCAAGCCTGCGACTTATTGTGCTAGATGAATCCGGAGCAACTAGCCTTGAAGCTGAAGCTAGAAGTACGGACAACTGGATGCAGCTGGAGCTTAGTGGTCAATTAGGAGAACAGTTCAGCATCCAATTGGCTTTAGGGGATATTAGCATCACCGAAGATTTTGTGATTTGATTGAACCAGTTTCAGCCACAATTTTATGCTATATCTATGGGTTGAAATGCATAGCCCTTTCCTCGGACAGTGAGAATTAATTTTGGTTGATTGGGGTCTTCTTGGAGTTTATCCCGCAGGCGAGAAATGTGCAGATCTACAATCCGCATATCAACATAATGTTCTGGGATATAGCCCCACACTTTTGATAGAATATCAGCGCGAGAGAGCGGTTCTCCAGCGCAACTTACTAATAGTTCCAGCAAACAAAATTCCATTTGTGTTAACCGAATTCGCTCATCTCCCTTATAGACCTGCCGCTTATTGTTGTCAATTCGCAGCTCACCAACCTGAAAGACTCCAGACGTAGGAACACTCTTAGTAGTTGTTTTTTTAACTCGACGTAAGATACAACGAATGCGAGATTCAAGTTCCTTAGGCGAAAAGGGCTTCACCAAATAGTCATCAGCCCCTAGTTCTAACCCAATAATCCGATCTTTTACATTTGCTATGGCTGTCAGCATAATGATCGGTACACCCGAATCTTTTCGTAATGCTTGACATACACCAAAGCCATCTAGCTTAGGCATCATCACATCTAAAACTACAAGGTCGGGAACTTCCTGGCGGAAGACATCCAGTGCCTCTTCACCATCGGCAGCAGTTACGACGTCGTAACCTATCATAGAAAGCCGAGTTTTCAGAATAAGACGGATACTAGCTTCATCATCGACAATCAAGATTTTTGGCTTATGATTCTCCAAGCTACTTAACAACGCCACTGCATGGCTTGATTTAAGACATTTGCGATCTATTGCGGGAAAGCCTCTTACGCTGTTTGTGTTTTGCAACTGCTTTGCGCTTGCGTTTTTGTATGGGCGTTTCAAAATGCCGATGCTTCTTCATGTCTGGAAAGATTCCAGCCTTGGAAACTTCTCGCTTAAATCGACGTAAGGCTGACTCAATTCCTTCGTCTTCGCCCAGAACTATTTGGGTCATTCTCTCTCCGACTAAATTAACTTAATTGGTGATTGCTGGAGCGGTGAGCAATCCAGTAAACAGTTAACAAAAAAAGACAGACTCTTTGTCTGTCCTTAAGACCTTAGAGTTAGACTTTTTGGCTCAAAGCTTAGTAGCGACGGGAATATCCACCACTATTGTTTCCCCGTTTGTCGCCAAATGAACCTCTGTCTTCGCGTGGCTTAGCTTTACTAACTTTCAGGTTACGCCCCATCCACTCAGCACCATCAAGAGCCTCAATCGCCGCAGTTTCTTCGGCTTCTGTTCCCATCTCTACAAAACCGAAACCTCGTAGTCGACCTGTCTCTCGATCCGTAGGCAATTGAATGCTGTTAACAGAACCGTACTCTAGAAAAACCTGTTTAAGGTCGTCTTGCCCGACCTCGTATGATAGATTGCCGACATAAATTGACATAGAGAGTCTCCAGAATCAAAGGACGTAGAGAGTTAGATTCGGAGAAAGGCTTGTAATCTAGATAAAAACAAACTGCACAACCGAATGTAATCTTCAATAGACACCTTAGCACAAATTGGGAGGTTGTGTTGCAATCAACCGAGCAGCAGAGCCAATTTATCTAATTTACTGAATTATACATTGTAGGTGTTTTTAAGCCTACTTCATCCCAATTTTGCTCTAATCGGGCTTGACTTTACTAACGAAAATGTGCTATCTTAATGCTGCTTATGAAATCAAAATATACACAATTAATAAATGGATGCCAACATTGACTGATACTTACTCTACCGACAATGTTGAAACTATCCTTAGTAAGGCATTGACCCTAGCTGGCATAGAACACTTAGAGAAACAGTGTCTCGATGGCTACTATCCCGGCTTTATCTTTCCTGGCTATAAGTTAATAGTCGAGGTTGAAGGTAACACATATAGTGGGAATTTCCACAATAAACTAGAGCAGAAAGCCCACGATAAAGAACGAGATGCTCATCTAAGTGAACTTGGCTACCAGATAGTGCGCTACTCCAACCAAGCGGTGAAAAGGTGCACAAAAGGTGTAGTGCTTAGCATTAAACGGTATTTGCTGACCAACTAAAGTCAGATAAATTCAGCTTTTTGCCGTTCACTTTGCCGGACTTGAGTTTGACCGCTATCGTCTACATCAACCACGACTGCGTCTCCAGCTACTACACGGCCGGAAAGGAGTTCCTCGGCGAGGCAATCTTCTAACAGACGTGTAATTACCCGCCGCAGAGGTCGCGCTCCATAGCTTGGGTCGTAGCCTTCTGCGACTAGGCGCTCAATAAACATTGGCGTCACCTCCAGAGTAATTCCTTTTTCAGTTAAACGGCGACAGACTTCCTCCAGCAAAATGGCACAAATTTGTTTGACTTCATCTTTAGTCAGTTGCCGAAAGACAATGATTTCATCGAGCCGGTTGAGGAACTCTGGACGGAAGTACTGTTTGAGTTCAGCATTCACCAACGCTACTATGCTGCTGTACTGGGCATCAGCTTGATTTTGTCCATCCGAGAAGCCCAGGCCACCGCCTCCCTTCTGAATCACTTGGGAACCGACGTTAGATGTCATAATCAACAACGTGTTCGTAAAGTCCACCGTGCGGCCCTTGGCATCAGTCAACCGACCGTCTTCCAGAACTTGCAGTAGCAAGTTAAACACATCGGGGTGTGCTTTTTCGATTTCGTCAAACAGCACAACTGTATAAGGCCGACGACGGACGGCTTCGGTCAGTTGTCCCCCTTCAGAGTAACCGATATAGCCGGGAGGAGAACCGATGAGTTTGGCGACGGTGTGACGCTCCATGTATTCGGACATATCCAACCGGATCATTGCCGCTTCCGACCCGAAAAAGTAAAAAGCCAGTGACTTGGCAAGTTCTGTCTTACCTACCCCAGTCGGACCAGAGAAGATAAAACTGGCGATGGGGCGATTCGGGTTACTAATGCCAACTCGGGCGCGACGGATTGCACGAGAAATTGCCTTGACAGCTTGCTCTTGACCGATGAGCCGTTGGTGTAGCGTATCTTCCATCTGCATGAGCTTCTTCGACTCGGATTCGGTCAACTTGTTCACCGGCACCCCGGTCCAAGAAGCAACAATGTGGGCAATGTCTTCGGGGCTGACCACGAGGGAATCTTCCAACTGGTCAAGCAGCGCGTTTGGGCCTAGAGAAAGCGCCCGCAACTGGGCCTTAATCCCCAGTTCGGACTGGCGCAGTTCCCCGGCACGCCCAAAGTCCTGGTCGCGGACGGCGGCGGATTTTTGCCCCTGGACCTGACGCAGTTGCTTCGCCAACTCCTTGCCTTCTGCTGGCACAGCTGAATTCGTCAGTCGCACTCTCGAACTAGCTTCATCCATCAAGTCAATCGCCTTATCCGGCAAATAGCGATCGCTGATATAGCGGCTAGAGAGTTTGGCGGCGGCGACAATGGCTTCATCGGAGATCGTTAGTTTGTGGTGCTGCTCATAGCGCTCACGCAGGCCAGATAAAATCTCAATTGTCTCATCCACTGTGGGTTCACCTACCATTACTGGTTGGAACCGGCGCTCTAGGGCGGCATCCCGCTCGATGTGCTTGCGGTACTCATCCAGTGTCGTGGCACCAATGCACTGCAAATCTCCTCTAGCCAGCGCTGGCTTGAGCATATTCGCCGCGTCAATCGCGCCTTCGGCAGCCCCAGCGCCAATCAGGGTATGCACCTCGTCAATCACCAAAATTACATTCTTGACTGCACGGATTTCATTTAGGACGTTCTTGAGCCGCTCCTCGAATTCCCCACGGTATTTTGTGCCAGCCACTAACAGGCCAATATCCAGGATGACTACACGTTTATCCAAGAGCATCTGAGGCACATCTTGGTTGGCAATTCGAGTGGCTAACCCTTCCGCCAGCGCCGTTTTGCCGACCCCTGGTTCCCCAATTAACACTGGGTTATTCTTGGTCCGGCGACCCAATATCTGGATCACGCGCTCAATCTCGTTGGCACGACCAACCACTGGGTCAAGCTTACCTTCTGTGGCCATTTGAGTCAGGCTTGAGCCAAATTCATCTAGGGTTGGTGTCTTGCTGCGGCCTGATTGAGAGCTAGATGGCACCTCAACCGTTTCTCTCAGCAGTAGGAGCACTTGCGTCCGGACTTTCGAGGTATTTACGCCTAGGTTCTCTAGTACTCTGGCTGCGACACCTTCTCCTTCCTGAATTAAGCCCAACAGCAGGTGCTCGGTGCCGATATGGTTATGGCCCAACTGGCGTGCTTCTTCTAGAGATAACTCCAGCACCCGCTTTGCTCGTGGTGTAAAGGGAATTTCCACAGTTACGAACCCCGAACCCCGACCGATAATTCTTTCGATTTCAGTCCGGGCGTCTTTGAGACTGATACCCATAGATTTCAGCACCTTAGCTGCTACACCTGTCCCTTCTCCAATTAAACCTAGGAGGAGTTGCTCTGTGCCTACGAAGTTATGATTCAGGCGGCGGGCTTCTTCCTGAGCCAGCATAATCACCTTAATGGCTTTTTCTGTAAAGCGTTCAAACATAGCTTATGTCCATTACCAAAATGTTTGAATTAAGAGGGGTGATTCAGCAGGGATAATTGCTGTTAAGTTTTCAATATGGATTTTTAGCAAGCCATTTCAACCAAAGCGTCCCGGTGGAACCGGATTACGAACGAGGCTGAATTTCGATAGTGCACAGATGTGAATACAGTTAGCGTAATATTGTCCTGACCATTATCTAGTATTTGTCTCACCGTGCAGATTTGCATCTTTTGGTTGCAATAAGCAACAATACGCTCACCAATCTTAATATCCACCGCTTGAATTTTCATAACTCCTTACCCTCATGACCCTCAACACAAATTTTTCCGGTTTTCCTGACTTATGCCAGGGACTTGTACCTGGATTTAACTGTAAATTGCGAATTATTTCGTTACTTTCTAACATCCGTTACTTACCTTGACGAGCGATTACGTACTGTTGACAGGCCCGCGTCAACCATCTGGGTGCTGAAATTGAAGCGGTTAGAGAATCGGATGGTAGCTGAATGTGCAGTAAAAATAATGTTTGCACAAGAGATTAGCGATGAGCAATCATCCAACTCTTGTGGATGTATTAATTTCTCTTCGCTTAGTTCAATTATGCAACATTTTTTTACAGATTGCCGTAGTATCTGTGTGGACGAGCATTTTTCTGACTCTGTCCTGGCTTTTACGTCCTATGCATAGTTTTTGCTAAATGTCTACTGAGTCTTTCTTTAGCTAAGTGTGGAATGAGTAGCAAAGTTATTCCGACTCTAAAAATCGCTCCGCTGAAACTGTCAGATAGGCAGCTAAACATGGAATAATTGTGGCGATCTGAAAATATCTGTTATGTTACTTTACAGAGGTTGACAAACTTCTAAAGTCCTCAAGCTTAAGGTACCAACTGTGCAGAACACAACAAAAGTCACCTCTCCGGTTATGGAAGATCGCAATGCTTGGCGTTGGGGATTTACTCCTCAGTCCGAAATTTGGAATGGTCGTTTGGCAATGATCGGCTTCTTATCCGCTGCCTTAATTGAGGTATTTTACGGTCAAGGATTTCTCCACTTTTGGGGCATCTTGTAAGTTTAAGGCGACTGCTCACCAAAAGAAACATTACGTCCGTTTGTCTAAGTAACTTGGCTAAGCAGTCGCCAAAAATATTTTGTTCAGGAAGAACCTTCAATACAGGCTGACTCTAGCCTTGTTTCTCACTATTAACTTTAGCCTGGACAGAATGTAAACTCATTATTCCCACATTCCCAAATGTTGTTGCTTTCTCAGCATCATCAGTTTCCTAAGTTGTCTTACTTCAGATTGGTAGCTTTCTGCCTCCTAGATTGACAGAAAGCATAGACCTAAATAACCCAATCAAGTCGCGATTTAGCAAAGCTGATTTTATTTTTTTAAGGAATACGTTAATGAGTATCGTTACAAAATCGATTGTGAATGCGGACTCTGAGGCTCGCTATCTTAGCCCTGGGGAACTGGATCGGATTAAGAGCTTTGTCACGGGTGGTGAGAGCCGTCTGCGTCTTGTTCAAGTTCTAACAGAAAACCGAGAGCGTATTGTTAAGCAATCAGGAAACCAGTTGTTTCAAAAGCGCCCGGACATTATTTCTCCTGGTGGCAACGCCTACGGGCAGGAAATGACTGCGACTTGTCTGCGAGACATGGATTACTACCTGCGCTTGATTACCTACGGTATTGTGGCTGGTGATGCCACCCCAATTCAAGAAATTGGCGTCATTGGTGTCCGCGAAATGTATAGATCTCTCGGCACTCCGATTGAGGCCGTCGCTGAAAGCGTTCGTGCGATGAAGAATGTCGCCACTTCTATGATGTCTGGAGAAGACGCTAGCGAGGTTAGTGGCTATTTCGACTATCTAATTGGTGCCATGCAGTAGAGCAATAACTATTCAAAACTCTATAGAACAGGTATATTGCCTGTTGCTAGTACGGGCAGAGACGCCCATGCCAGGTGTCAGCAAGCAGTTTTGAGACAGTTACTCATCTTAAACCCCAGCCTAAGCGGTATGGGGTTTTCTCTTTGCCCGTTCTTTCCCCTTTCATGAAGCAGTAGTTGAGCGATCGCCTGCTGGCTCAGGCACAACAACTAAGCCAGAGTACGATAAATCCTGCTTTTGACAGCTCAATGTAAAGTTTTGTAACGAAACCTCGCAGCATCACCAAACATTTTTGACCTGGGTCTGATGACAAATAGAGGTTCACAACGCGCCGCAGTTCCACACAACTCAACGCCCTTGTCGAACCCTGATTACTAAATCCAACCAACAACTGACAAGGTCTCAAAATATGTTGAACAAAACTTGCATGCTTGGTCTAGTGACGATTATTGCTGCTTTTGGGTTTGTTTGTCCAGCTAAAGCTGATAATGCAGCATCTGTTACTCAGTCAGCTGATCAAAATACTACACAAATAGGTAGCGGCAACAGTTCTATTAACGCGATTGACCAAACCGGTGTGGTTTCGCAACATCAGGCACCATACGGCAGTGGAACCAACGCTGCAGCTCTTGGACAATACAGCGCTCAGGGAACCATACAAAAAGGCTACGGCAACAGTTCTGTCAGTGCAAGTAATCAAACCGGCAGGATAAATCAAGGTCATTCCTATTCACACTTCCCATACAGCAGTAACATCAACGCTGCCGAACTAAACCAAAACAACGGGCAGGGAGTAGGACAGTTAGGTGTGGGCAATAGTGCAATTCAAGCCGGCGAGCAAAGCACTATTCTTCACCAGCACTAGAGGATTTGGGAGCCGATGAAAAAATCGGTTTTCCCAACTCGGTTTCTAACTATAGCAATTCTCAGTTGAATCAATACAGCAAATCCCTACTCCCCATCAAAACGTATTGTATTCAACTGAGACCCGCTATATTTCTACATCCACAAAAGGTAAACATGAAACTTAGATTATTTTCACGCTCGTTATTATCTGTTTTGGCCTTATTGCCTTTTGCAACATCCTTAACCCCTTCTGCTTCTGCACAGTGCGTAATGGTTGATACTTCTATTCAAACGGCAGTCCATGGGTCAAAGAAGCCAGCACAGCAAAACAACAATGTAGATATGCAAAGTTCCGGGCAGTGCGTTGGCAACACAATTGTACACACAAGTACGCAGACTGCGGTTAGCCCCGGTGATGTAACCCAAAACCGAACGAGCAGTGAGCATATGAGTGGTGGTACAGGCAATGGAATTGGAGATAATGGTTCAACCATCAAAATTCCAGTCGAAGTGAAAACGGACGTATACAGCCCTGGCCTAGACCCGGATTTTCTCTCTCGTGTCCAGAACAGTGGTAAATCTTGGTATGCTCCAACCAGGCAAAAATGACCGAGAACAGGGTGTGGGGTGACACACCCTCTCACCCCTACTATTAATTGGGATATCTGAGTACAGCTTGGTATAAAGAGGTTGCTTGATGTAGTTTCAAGCCAATTTTATATGAATAAGATCATGTTACGGGTTTCTACAACCGCTGCCGTTCTTTTGACTGCTTTAACTCAAAATTACGTTCAAACTAATAATAAAGAAAATTTAGCTGAAGCGAGTGATAGTAGAATAACTATCAGCAGCTTTAGTACTCCTAACACTTCACAATCCCCAAGTTCATTGCAGCAGCAAAAAACTGCAATTACTATGGACGCAGCTAATCTTACTTCTCCCTCTATTCTCAACATTACTACTGCTGAATCTACTCAATTAGTTGGAAAGATTACTGTAAATGGTGTAATTATTAAAACCTTTAACAACAGTCGAGTTTCAGTTAATCTATCACCTTATCTTGCAAAAAGAACAAATTCTGTTGAAATTTTTGGTAACTACAGACCGGCACAGAATTCAGTCCAAATTGAGTTTTCATGCCCTGGCACAAAAGTAACTCAGCAGACAGGTGGCAACGGCATATTAAGACAGACTCTAATTATTGCCGTGTCGACAGATGGGCATCCATCTAACTTCCTGCTTCGCTGAACTTGTTAGCGGTAAAACCTTACACCAGGGTGAGTGCAAAGACGGGTGTAGCTGCTAGAAGCGGTTTGGTACGTTCTAAGTCAATCCCCAACACTGACACACAGCTTAGTTGGTCGATTACCTCCAGCATACTGAACGCCTCAACCCGAAATCCTTGCTCCAAGGCAAATTGTTTCGCATGGTCAAGGTTATCAAACTCATTCTCCGTAAGTGACCGACCCGTCCAACTCGAAATTTTCTGGTTGACCTGGCGCAGGGCTGGATCATTTTGTCGCATCTGCCCGGCACCCGCCTTCGTAGTGAAGTCAGAGGTAATCCAGACTCCCCCATAGGCTTGCAGCATCTCCCGTACATTTGCACATACCTGTTGCTTTTCTGCAAACGTCAGGTACATAAGCAGTCCTTCACATAAGATCGTGACAGGTTTTTCTGAATGGAAGTAACCTGTAAGCGGTAGTGGATTCGGTCTGCTGGTGGCATCGATCTCCAAGAAGTGCAAGTTGGGGTGTGAGCCTATCAGTTGCTGAACTAATTGCTGTTTTCGATGAATCATGCCTGGTAAATCACTTTCAATGAAGGTGACATCAGGATTTTGGGTTCGGATTATACCTCGTGGCAGTAAACCAGAGGCAAGTTCAAGAATTTGCATCCCGTTAAATCGAGTTACGACTTGCTCAATCGTCTTGTAACGAGCTTCAACCAGTGCAGCAGCCACGACGGTTTGTTCTTGTCGTCCCTCACCAAAATGCTTTACAGTAGCTGCGGCATCGGTCAGTTCTGCCACTTCCTTAGTGTAGGGAATGTCACTAAACTGCCGAGCGTAGGCAACTAAAAGTGCCGTTGGGCTAATTTTGTCGAAGTTACTACCTGAGGGTGTGGTCATGATAAGTTTTTCTGGATAACATTAATCGTTGTGACATTTAAAAATGATCACTTGGGAGACTTGGAGCATTTTTACTTTGACCACAATAGCAATTTGTCTGACACCCGGACCGGCAGTGCTGCTGGTGCGTTTGTGCAGCCACGCCAAAAATTTATGACGGCAAACAGTAACACGATTAAGCTTGACCAGTTTTTGAAGTTAGTAGGTATAGCTCCGACTGGTGGGCAAGCCAAGCTGTTAATTCAAAATGGTGATGTTTTAGTCAACGATACGCTTGAAACCCGACGAGGACGGAAATTAGTATCAGGCGATCGCGTGACCGTGGGAGGACAAACTTTTGCAGTTGAGTTGGAAAGTGAATAACCCGAAAGCCAGCTACTATCGATGCAAAGAAGAAACTCAACAACTTAGACTATTCGATAGCCTAGAGCAATCGGGGGTAAATACTATGGCAGTCTTCATCATCGACCTCAGCCCGATTGTCATACTCACTGACAATCAGTTCGGGCAGCTCTGTGCTGCCAATCCCGAAATTAAATTTGAACTTACCCCCACTGGAGAACTCGTAATTATGTCGCCTACAGGCGGAGAGACGGGCATGAATAATGCCACCTTGATTGCGCGACTCGTGGTTTGGAACGAACAGACCAACCTAGGGAAAGTATTCGATTCCTCCACCTGCTTCAAACTGCCAGGAGGAGGCGATCGCTCTCCCGATGTTGCCTGGGTAGAGCGATCGCGCTGGGATGTCCTCACGCCAGAACAAAAACGCAAATTTCCGCCCATCTGTCCCGATTTCGTCCTGGAATTACTTTCTCCAACCGATAACCTCAGCACCACCCAAGCCAAAATGCAGGAGTACCTCAACAGTGGTGCACAACTTGGCTGGCTACTCAACCCTGAAGATAGACAAGTTGAGATTTATCGACCGGGGCAACCTGTTGAAGTTCTGCAAGCACCCGCTATTCTATCTGGAGAATCCGTCTTGCCAGAGTTCACCCTCAATCTAAAATGGCTCTGGAAATAACTCCGACTCCCCACCCCAATCTATAGACACCGCTCAAATCCGCCAGGAAATTTGTACAGTAACTAAATAAATGGCAAGAGGGCTGCGCTTCCCGCATTATTCGCGTCCTCCGTTTAACGAGGGTCTTGCAAGCGGATTGAATGATAAAATTGCGTTAAGCAAAGTCCTGGAGCTACTTTAATGAGTGAGTCAAAGGTTGCTGTGGTTTTGGGAGTGGGTCCGGGGCTGGGTGCTGCAGTTGTCCGTCGTTTTGCGAGCCAAGGCTTTAGTTTAGGGCTGATGGCTAGGAGCGAAGAAAAACTCACCCCGCTTCAAACAGAGATAGAAAATAATGGAGGGACAGCGCTGTCAATCTCCACCGATGCTACTAACTTGGCGTCAGTGACTTCGGCTTTTGCTCAGGTACAGCAGAAGCTTGGTAGCCCGGAGGTCTTCGTCTACAACACTGGTGCTTTCCAGATGAGTGGCATCCTTGAAATTACCCCAGAACAATTTGAGTACAACTGGAAAGCCAATTGCTTTGGAGCCTTTCTGGGTGCCCAGCAGGTTCTGCCAGCAATGGTTGAGCGGGGGCGCGGCACAATTCTTTTTACAGGTGCTACAGCTGCCCTAAAAGGCTCAGCCCGTTTTGCAGGTCTGGCTGTGGGTAAATTTGGTCTGCGGGCGCTAGCACAGTCACTAGCACGCGAGTTTGGTCCCCAGGGTATCCACATTGCTCATATCATTATCGACGGTATGATCGATACCCCAAGAGTAAGAGGGATGGCACCACGCGAAAAGCACACGCTCGTCTCACCTGAGGCAATTGCCGAAACTTACTGGCAGCTCTACTTACAGGATACTAGCGCCTGGACGCTTGAACTCGACTTGCGACCTGCGGTAGAAAAGTTTTAACAAAACTATAACGCTCCCTCACCAAGTGAGACGGGAAGCGAGAAGCTCAGTCTCTTCAGAGCTGAGAGGCAAGCGACTCGGGTGACTTTAGTCACCCTTCGGGTTCGCAGTCCCCTACGGAGGGAAACCCTCCTGCAGGGCTGTCTCACCTTCCACCGACTCTGGCTCTGACCAAAAACCTGACTAAAAGTCTGACTAATCCGGGTTAACAAGTTCATAGCTCCATGTGATAATTAGTACATGCCGAATAAGAGTAGGCATCAAACCAGTCAGTACAAGACTTAAAAACCTACCGGGGGACTCTCGGAAAGTCGTGCTTGTCAGATATGATTCCGCCCTTCGGGGCAAACGGATTCAGGGCAAGAACCCGACGTTAAGGCAAACGGCCTGAAACCGGGATATTTAGAGGTCATAGTCAGAAGCCTCTTAAGAATCTCAGTCTCTTTAGAGCTGAGAGTGTCAATCAAATACCGGTGGCCATAACTCCGTTACTGCGACTCCCCAGTCAGGCAACAGGTCGGGGATGGTAAGCATATCCTTATTGGTCAGCATCTTTGCTTGGGCTCCTTGGCGATAGATTGTCACGATCTCCTTATCAGGATCAATCAGCATCCCGACTTGTGTACCTAAGCTTAAGAACTGCTGAATTTTTGTCTCTAGTGGTTTAATCCGGTCAGTCTTCGACTTAATCTCGACCATAAGGTCGGGAATCAAATCAGCAAAGCCCCGTGGACTGCGTCTGAGTCGTTCTGCTATAACAAACGACACATCTGGGGCGCGGACATCTTCGTTGGTATTGGGAAGAATAAAACCAGCGGCGGCACCAGTCACACGGCCAAGAGCGCGAGGCATCACCCACATATTTAGAAAGGTGATTAGACGAGAACCGATTTCGTCTGAGGTGTAATCTGATGGCCCCATAACGGTAATCTTCCCATCTACCAGTTCCATCTGATAGTCAAAATGCTTCTCGGCGAATACTTGTTGTAGTTTTTCCAGGTCATTTGAGGTTAAATGCATAATAAGTCTGAATCAGCCGTCCAGTGCAGCAAGATGTTATGCCGTGTTCGGCTATGACTCGTCAACTTCAAGTGCGACCAATTCCTGTAGGCGGGTAATTGCAACGCTTGACATAACTGTAAAATCGCTTGGGTCGTAGATAGCTCGTCATTCTGCGTAGATGCTTTTGAGCTCTTCTCGCAGCATAGTTAATAAATTTGCGAAAGCAGATGTCTTTATCGTATCAGCTACGATGAAGACATCTGGCTCTGAGCCGAATGGCACTAAGTTAACGAAAAACGATCTTGGGTATTAAATTTATATGACGACCAATGTTCGCATTTTAACATTGGGCGATCTCCGAAATCGTTTTGGAGTGAGGCTCAATTCTGACGATTCATTCTTTTCCAGATGGTTAGATGAGGCTCCCCCCTTAACCGAGATGGAAAAACTTGGATTAGAGCGGCTGAAGCAGAATTATGAATACATCACTCAAGAAGATTCGCCTCTTGAAGAAGTGGTTAAGCTTGTTGTTGTCTCACCACTTCTGGATTTAGCCGGGTTCTATCAACCGCCCTTTCTCATCAAAACCGAAGTGGGAACGACTTTAGAGATTCCCGATGATCCAGATAATTCACCGATTCAAGGCAAAATTGATGTTCTGGTTGTGCAAAATCTGCTTTGGGTACTGGTAATTGAGTCGAAACCTGCACGGCTGGATGTAACTGTCGGCATTCCCCAGGCACTAACTTATTTACTGAGCGCACCTACCGAACAATCTACTCTCTACGGCATGGTGACTAATGGGCGCGAAGTCTTATTTCTCAAACTAGATCGCTCTACTACACCGCCTCAATATAGTCGTTCATTAACCTACAGACTGTTGGAGAACTCAGTTGAGCGCGAACAAATTTTACGAGGGCTGCAATATATCGGTGCATCAGTACAATAAACAGTTCGAGCGTAGCAATATTTATCAAAAGCGTAACTTACGAAGGCAATCTCGTCTCTCCATCAAGTGATCGCACTTTAGGTATTCAAAGAAGAGGGCGATTGGGAATAGTTCCGTTAGCCAACACGTTAATTGCGCGATACGGTAAGTGTAGGAACTAGCAAAATTATAAGCTAATGAGTTCTACCAAAAATGTAAAAGTGATTGAACAGCCCTTTGATATCGATCTAGCGATGAGTCAAATCCGCGAGGTGATGCGCCAATTACCAAAGGCGGCACTCTTTGAATTAGCTGATGAGGGCTACCGCTCACCCTTCGAGCAACTCGTTGCCTGTATTATCTCAATTCGTACACGGGACGAGACAACCCTCCCCGTCGCACGTCATCTATTTAAGCATGCACGGACACCTACTGAAGTTAGCCGACTGACGCCAGTCGATCTCGAAGAACTGATCAACCAATGCACTTTCTATCAGCCAAAGGCACGCCAGATTCACGAGATCGCCTGTCGCGTGGTTCAAGAGCACCAGGGCAAGTTGCCGTGTGACTCTGATGTTTTACTATCATTCTCAGGGGTGGGTCCCAAGTGCGCTAACCTCGTACTAGGCATCGCCTGCGACCAACCACGCATTAGTGTTGATATCCACGTCCACCGCGTCACAAATCGGTGGGGATACGTGCACACACGCACACCAGAGGCAACGATGGCTGCTCTTGAGGCCAAAGTACCCCGTCACAACTGGATCGAAATCAACCGACTGCTAATGCCATTTGGCAAACATATCTGCACGGGCCAACTCCCGCACTGCTCCACTTGTCCGGTGCTGGATAGCTGTCAACAAATTGGTGTGGGTGCCCATCATTGACTTATTACCTTATAGTTGCTCACAGATTCCACCTCTATGCTTAATAGCTTGAACTTTACTCACGGATACAACCTTATTGGCAACACCAGGATAGTTTTTTAACTTCACCCCTTTACCCAAATTTTGCATGCCTACTACCTCAAAAACTTTGCCTTCAAACAACACATAATCTTGAGGTTGATAGGAATACCGCTTTTTCTTAATTCGGCGTTGTCCTGGAGAAACTTTTTCACCCCGATACACTCTCAGGTTTTCCCCACACAAGTTTTTGTTGCGAGTTCGTCTGCCAGAGGACAAGATTGAACCAGATTTTGTTTCCCCAGTTCTGATGTCAACATATTTGGCATCATAAAACTGCTCTAAACAGCGCTTTTGACGACGTATTTGAATGAGCATCAAAGGCGTTGCTCTACTTTGATGCCTACCACCAGCAATAACGAATGCATCATTGTGGTGAGTTTTGGGTAGCTGCAATTCTTCGCGGTCTGCCTTTGTAATATAGCCAAATGTCTGTTCACAACTCAACGTCTCTACCAGTTGACGGTAAATAATTGACATAAACGTCTCTGGCTTGAAAGGCTTGACGTTGGGTTCCCATCCATATAGGAACTTCCCTTGTTTATGGTTAGCAGAAGTATGGCACTTAGTGCAGAGCGTTATTAGGTTCCCTGGTCGGTCACTGCGGTCGGCTTTCCAAAAGCCGACGTGATGCACCTGAAGAACTTTTTCAAGACGCTTGTTTTTGCAGTTGGGATTTTGGCACTTATATCCGTCACGATGGCGAATATAGGCGGGCAAATTGGCATAACCCAGTTGTTCTCCTGACTGATACTGCTTGCCCTTAATTTCTGGATTTTTAATCTTTTGAATGTCAAACTTGGCAACCTCTACGACTACCTTGGTAATCGGCAAGCGTGATTTAAGCCGCTCAACGAGTTTGAGATGAGTATTAAATTTGTGCTGAATTGACGGAGGTAGCCACTCTGATGTGCGACGACGGTTGTTAAATCTCGGTGCGCGGTGACGCAATCGATTACGGCGAGTGCGCCGATACTTACGGCGCTCCGTCAATCTTTCTGATACATCTTTGAGTAGGTCGAGTTCACCGCCGATCAACTCTTGTTCCTCAGTAACAGCGCTATAGCCAATATGTTTGTACCCAGCATCTATGCCGAGAGTGACTGGCTGAGTATAGCCACGAGTACCATATAGCAGTTGGATAGTGAATGGGTCACGACCAACAATTTTTGCCCTACCAACTTTGCACAACAGTCGAGCTTTTCTCGGTGTAGTTGGCATTAATGGTCTGCCATGTTGATTGATAACTAAGACTTTGTTGTTCATAGAACTAGATAAAGTTCAACTCTTGCGAGTGGTTTCCATTGCCAATATTTACCAGAGTTTCTTGTCCAAATCACTTCTCCGACTCCGCCAGAGATGTTTAAACCTGAACCGCAGTGCTTGATACTTGGAAACGGATTGCCAGTCCTGCATATCAAGGTGCCTATACATTTCTGGAAAACGTAGTCATCCTAGCTTGATGGATGATTCAGGCTAATGACGTGCTTCTGTTTAAGAAGTCCACGCTGTCCCCCTTCGGGGCAGCGCTGGGAGTACGTCACTGCAAAACTTCGCTTCATCCGCTAGTATATTCCCACACTTGCCGCATTTGCGAGTCGTACCCATTTGCAGTTCGTTAGTTGGGGAGTTGCCACTCAGATTTAAACCCCAGTGATCCGTATCAAGCTTACCGGACTAAAAAGTAAACTCCGTAACCCACCATCACAACTGAAGGCTTGAGCCGACTTGCAGAACGTGCAGGTCTTAAGCTACGGCCTACTGAAATCGAACAATTGTGCCGTGCCTATCCCGCTTTGGAGCAGATGAAGGCGCTTGTCCACAAGCCGCACCCGTTACGGTAAGCATCGCATTTAGTGCGTGAAGGTCAACCCGCAATCCAATTTAGGGCGGATGTTATTTATGCCTCGGTGCTGGGAACAATAGGCTGGTAGGTCGTTCGAGGGAACATGTTGAATTTACAGCTCCGCGATGAGTTTCAAGGGAGCCAGATGCCGGGTACGGTTATCACCTTGCGTCGAACTGACAATAAAGGCGCAGCACAAGAAGCACCAGACCGAATTTTAGACATCACATATCCAACAGCTGATGTGCAGTCTGCCCTTCGTGCTTTGGGTGAAAACCGAGAAAAGAGACCCATTGTGCTTATGGGCGATCGCGGACGCGGTAAATCTCACATCATGGCGGTAATGCACCATGCAATTGCACACACCGATCAGGTACAGGCTTGGGCGAGAAGTTGGGGGAGTGAGCTGGACATTCCCTGGTTGAGAGAGATTTCGCTGCAACGAGGATTCGTAGCGATAACAGAGCCTGTCCACAACCATGAGTATCCCCTGCTTTGGGATTTACTTTTTGATCGACATCCCAATGGATTGCTCTATAAAGGAAAGTTCCAACAGATGGGACGACCTTTCCCACCGCGATCGCTCTTGGAAGAGATGTTTGAGTCACAGCCAGTAGCACTAATTTTAGATGAATTCCAAAAATGGTTCGATGGCTGCATGACGAACCTGAAGCAACTGGACGCAAGTGGCGGGAATCAGCCTCGAACTTCATCCAAAATCTTTCCGAGATTGCCAAGGATCGCCCTGACATCTTGCTGCTGGTTGTTTCGGTTCTCAATAACAACACTGATGCTTTCGGGCAGATTCACCGCAATGGACCAATTTTAATTGACTTCCGGGGGCCAAGTGCCAAGCAGGATCGAAAGCGACTGTTACTCCATCGCCTATTTAAAAATCGACAGAACATATCGCTGTCAGAAATTGAGTCTTTGGTGGATGCTTATGCCAAAGAGCGTTTCCGGCTGCGCTTTTCGCACCTTTCTGAAGCTGAGAGAAGCCGTATTATCTCTGAAGTTCTTGAGTCATGGCCGTTTTCTCCAGAACTGTTGGAACTGCTAGAAGATCAGATTCTCATGGCTCCGGCGGCTCAAGAAAGCCGAGATTTAATCCGCATTCTGGCCCAAGTATTCCGAATGCGGGGGAATCTAGCTCCCGTAATTACCCCAGCTAATTTCTTTGTAAACGACGATGCCTACGGTGTCCAGTCACTTCTAGATTCCATTGCCACGGCTGGAGAGCAGGAAAAACTTCGTCAGGTGGCACAGCGTAATTTGGAAGCAGTTCGCTTAGCAGGTTTGAGCGTCGTTCATGATCAGGAGCTGATTTCAGCGCTGTGGATGAGATCGATGTCCCCTGGTAATATTCGCGGTGGTTCGCACCAAGACCTACATCTAGATATTACACGGGAAGAAGTAATCGATGATAATGCTTTCCAAAGCGAATTGGCACTGCTGATTGAAAATAGTGTCAATATTCACGGGGAGGAAAGTGCGAATAGTAGGCTCTATTTTGACCTCCATGAAAATCCCCGCTCCAAGGTTCGTGCAACTGCCAGAAATCCTAAGCTTTGGGATGCCAATGCCCCTACTAATGTTGCCGGACAAGTGACTTATCCGGGTAAGGACGTTGAGCATATTCGCAATACTGTTAAGCACTTGCTCACGCCCGAAACCCGTCAAACATCTGCCAAGGTGATTGTATTAGGTCCCTGGTGGAAAGATGATCCGTGGTGCGACATCTCTGAAACTGACCAACCTCAGAAATGGGACTGTCCTGTTCTGTTAGTTATACCCACTCCAGTGAAGTTACAAGCCAGTCAGAGTATTTCAGAACTGGGTGAATGGCTAGCGAAACATGTTGGTGCCAGACGCAACACAGTCCGCTTTTTATTACCTGCGGCTGATGCTACGGAGCTTTACACCAATCCAGATTTGCTAATGTCAGCTCGGTGTTCTTACCTAACTTCAGTAGCTTGGAAAGATGACTCCAAGTATCGCGCTTTGAAGGAAGAATTTGACAAGCCATTGCGCGATCGCCTGAAGGCACGATTCGACCGGTTTGCTATTTTACGCCGCTGGAATTTTCAACAACCACGAGAGTGCGTTTTTGAAGTGGAACGTCACGGTGCTTCTGGTGGAGAAATATCCACAACCGTTGAGACTAAGATCCGTTCAGATTTATTCGATCCAGCCGAATTTCAGAAGTTTGTTCTAGTCTGTGCTAAGAAATCACAAGTAGTGGGAGATATTCTCAAGCAGTTGGCAGAGCTACCAGCAAAGCCAACTATGGAGGCGATACCTTACCTGGGGGAAACGGCTATTTATGAGGAAATCCTGAAAGTAACGGCAACTGGAAAGCTCTTCCTAAATATCAACGGCACCTGGGTTGGTCGTTTACCAGAACATACTAATGATGCTGAAGCTCTGCAATATCTTCAGCAGAAGGCTTTCCGAACTGGCAAGGATTTGCGGCAGGTTCAATTAGGGCACTGTGATGAAGTTGGTGGCTCGACAGTGAATGGAAGCCGCCCTACTGTTTCTTCTAGCCAACCTCAACCAAATGGTAGCTATCAAGTAGAAGTCACATCGACAAGAGAAGGTGGAGGAGCAACGCCCCTAAGGTCCCTACAGCTAACAGGTTACAACCAAACAGTTACAAGGGGTGGAGAAGTAGAGAGACTCCCCTCTGTATCTCCACTAGCACGGGAAGGCAATGGCAGCTCCACTCCCGTTGTCGTACCAATGCCTCCTCGTCGCAAGAGCCAGCGGACTTACGAACAGACCACGGGAATTAATCTCAGCGGTCAGTTTGAAAAATGGAGCATGTCATCATCGACCCAGCTAACAACAGCGAAGCTAGAGTTTACAAATCTAACGGTTCAGCAGCTGAAGCAGATTTTGCAGAAGTTACCGTCAAACTGCAAAGCTCAGCTAGAGGTCAGCTATCCAGAAGACGAGCAACCATGAGTCAGGAAAATGCCTGGATAAAGCCCATCTTCGATCCTGATCCAGTGTCTGCATGGCAAAGCTTGTTTGAAATGCTAGGAACTTTATCGCAGTCATCTACATCCCCAGAGGAGTTACGAAAACAGACCATCGCGCCAGATCGTCTCTTGGCAGAGAGTGCTTGGGATCTCTGGCAGGTGTATAACTCTACAGCACTGAGGACATCACAAACTATTCAACAGTGGTGGGCTAAAAGCGTTGCCACTGGTCGCGCTACCCTGATTCTAGATGCACTTTCACTCTTGCAACTGCCGCTGCTGTTGAGTGGAGCCGAGAGCCACGGTATTAAACCGTTGTCAGTTCGTGTCACCGGTTCTGAAATTCCCTCGGCTACGGACATGTTTGCCCATGCTCTGGGCGTTTCCTCTCGCAGCAGTCTGCGGAATAACAGCGCACCCGCTGGATTTGTCCTCAGCCAGTACGAAGTGTACACAGATGTGCTGGATATTCCTTTTGGAGATTGCCTGAACAGTGTGCCGCACACACCTAATGTTTTTATTTGGCACACCTGGTTAGATGACCTCATTCATGTGCATCACAAACGACCAGAGCAAATCTTTAAAACCTCACTTGAGGTGCTGCAAAGTGACGAGTTCTGGAAGTTTATTGACCGTCTGCGCCAGGGGCGGAGGCTGCTGATAACAGCTGACCATGGCTATGCAGTTAGCAAGCTGTTCTCAACAGAAGAGAAAGACTCAGACGCGATCGCAATTCTTAGAGACACCTTTGGGGCATCCCGTTACTGCAAAGCACAGCACTCTTGGAACCAGCGTTTTATGCCTCCTGTCGCCCTTACCCTCAATGGGCATCATGTCATCGTTGGGCAGCGGAAATGGAAGGTTCAAGGCGGCTTTCCTGATGCGTGCCATGGGGGATTGAGCTTGTTAGAAGTTGCAGTTCCCTTTGTCGAGTTTCCACCAGTGGGAGGTTAATCAAATGGCAGCAGAAGAAATTCAGTCATCTCAGTTAGAAATGTCTATATGTGCAGAACAAGCAACCAGCAGTAGTAAAATCACTTCAAAGTCTACAAAATCTAAGAAGCAGAGTAACGGCCTTCAGCCACCAAATTTAGGCAAAGCAGTTCGCCTGCCGGTGCCTGATTTTTCCGATCCAAATCGCCCTAAGACCTGTCTAGAGGTAAACTTTCCGATTGTACCGATAAATGCCCTTTCCAACCTAGAAGGCAATGCAGGCAAGCCGATTTACCAGATGTCGAAATGGTGGGCGCGTCGTCGCTCATCAGTATTTCGTTCCCTTTTAATTGCAGCGGCAGTTGAAGCACCTGAAGATCCTCTTCAGGCTGAGAAGCGAGTTTGGGAGCATTATTACTCCAACCATCAAAAAGCAGGACACTTCAAGCATTTGCGGGTACTGGATTGCTTCATGGGCGGCGGCACAACCCTGGTAGAAGGGGCAAGGCTGGGTTTCCAGATGACGGGGGTGGATCTTAATCCCGTTGCTTGGTTTGTGGTGAAAAATGAATTAGCTTGTAGTGATCCAGAACAGGTACGGGCATTTTTTGACCACATTGAACGGGAAGTCAAGCCATTGGTGCAACCTTTTTACACCACAACTTGCCCGCGTGGTCACAAAGGGCATTGGGTAGAGACAGCTTCCGGGCAAGTTGTGGATGTTGAACCGCTCGATCTGCTACCAGAACAGCGTAAGGTTTACCACTGGGAAGGCCCGGAAGTTATTTATACTTTTTGGGCAAAACATGGTCCGTGTCAAGCTAGCGGCTGTGGACACCGCACCCCCATTTTCAAAAATCCAGTCATTGCTGAAAAGAAACTCACAGCGTATTACATCTCCCTCACTTGTACTGATTGTGGGCATGAATTTAATGCCGAACTGGGCGAGACGCGCATGGCTCCAGGCACAGAACGAGTGGTGTTAGATAATGAGCCATCGTTTACTGAACTGTCTCAGCCTTTTGCTCAACTGCTGAGCGACTACAGTAAAGGAAACCCAGATGAGAAATATGCTCGTGTTGCCAAATTACTAGGGATAGTGGCGCATGAACCAGGGCTGAGCTGTCCTCAGTGCGGTGCTTTTGCAGGACAGAAGATTAAAAGCATTTTAGAGCATCACAACCGTAGCACACGGGTGGCGGATTTGAAGAAGAAAGACTTTAAAGTTGAATCCCGGCACATTTATATGTATTTGCTAATCAAGCCGGAATGGTTGCAAGGGAACCTTGGAATTCAGGATGGTAAAGTGCTAGGGGGTTATGCTGGGCCAGATGCAGAAAGCACAGTCAACTGGTACGAGAAACGGCTCAAGACTGTGGAACTGCTGGAGGTAAGGGGGCGCATCAAGTTAGCTGAGGAAGAAGCAGCTGCTTGGGACGAAGACGAGGAATCATTAGCAAAAACAGAGGAATTGTCTGGAAAGGAAGGCGACGCAGCTGACCGCAAGAAATATGGTCTACCTCGTGAAATTCTCTTGAAAGACGGGACATGCATCCAAACTCGACAGGGAACTATTTCTGCCTTATCAGAGTTTCGATGCCAGTCTTGTGGTCGAGCCTCGGATATTGCTGCTGCTGAAAGAGGAGCTGCTCATCATTCACCCATGGCTCCGTATGCACTCCAATGTCATTGTTTTCAGTGCGAGGCTGAGGGTTACAGCTACGGTGGGCGTTATTTCAAGGCTCCCGATATATTTGATTTATCTCGTCTGGTACAGGCTGAAAAGGAATGGGCAGAGCGTTGTCACAATGATTTAGAAGAATGGTGGCCTAAGTCTGTTTTGCCATTTGCAATGGAAACTCATCTGCAAAAAGGAAACCTCACCACTCGTGGCTATACCCATTGGTGGAAGATGTTCAATCCCCGCCAGTTATTGGTTCATACCCAACTGTTGCGAGTGATCGCTAATGTTTCAAATGAGTCGTCGTGGCCTTTGGATGTTCGGGAACAGGCTTTAGGAGCTTTCCAGCAGTATCTCCGGAACCAGAATATGTTTGTGTTCTGGAATCTACAACGAGATACGCCAGAACCAATGTTCTCAAATGCTAACTATCACCCCAAGCAGCAAGTTATTGAAAACTGTGTCTTTGGTAAGCTAGGACGCGGTAATTGGAAAGCTTCAGCAGACAAAGTTGTTGAAGGTATATCTTGGCTTCAGGAACCTTGGGAACTGTTCACAGATGGCACTTCAGGAATTACTAGGTCAACTAAGGCAGAACCTCAAGACCCTCTCATTGCAGGGTCGGCTATCTATTGCCAACCATCTACCGATTTATCAGCTTTGGATAGTAATCAATTTGACTTGTTTATTACCGATCCACCATTTGGAAACAATCTTTTCTACGCCGATCTAGCAGATTTCTTTTATGTTTGGCTTCGCATCCCTTTATTGCACTGGTATCAAGGACTTCCTGAACAGGCTTATTTTGAGCCAGAGTTTACACCAAAGGCTTTAGAAGCGATTAAAAATCCAGCGGAACACCCAGATGACCGGGAGGATTGGGAGAAGGAGCGGAAGATTCGTCAGGCACATTTAGAAGTTATTCAATCATACGCAAACGATACGACGCTCAAACTAGGCGATCCAAATCCTCTATATCGAGCAGAACCCGCAGAGGATTTTTATCAACAGACTCTTAGTGCTTGCTGGGCTGAAGCTGGGCGATTGCTCAAACCTAGTGGACTTATGGCTTTCACCTTTCACCACCATGAAGATCAAGCCTGGATCAACGTACTTGAAGCTTTGTTTGATGCGAGTTATGTCCTAGTGGCTACTTATCCCATTCGCAGTGATGAAACTAAAGGTAGTGCTGCCAATGCTGCATTTGGCTCCAAAAAGATTGAGTACGACATCCTTCACGTATGCCGTAAACAATTAGATAACCCTCAACCTGTTTCCTGGGCAAAAATGCGCCGGTGGGTCAAAGAAGAAGTTGGACGCCTTAAGGAACTACTGGAACATTCTCACGGGAAGGATTTACCAGAGGCTGATTTGCGGGTGATCATGCGCGGCAAAGCTTTGGAGTTTTACAGCCGCCATTATGGGCAAGTTTATACAGGCGAAGGGCAAATCCTCTCTGTTCGTGAGGCGTTACTGGGCATCAACCTCATCCTTGATGACCTGGCTGAAGAAACAAGCCAAGTGCGCCCTCCCGAAGCTGCTGAACCACCGACACGTCTGTTCCTGCGTATCTTCACAGACCGAACCTCTATTCCACGAGACGAGCTGCACAAGACGCTGCGCGGCACAGGGATTTCTCAAGGCGACTTGGAGGATCGCGGCTGGATTCGGGCAAATGGCACTACCATCCAGATTGTCCCCATTGAAGACCGCTTCCAGTTCTTCACCACACCAGGACGCAATCGTAAGGTAGTCAAGACGGATCTGGATCAAGCTTACTTCCTAATTGGGGCTGCTATGAAAGGCAGTGGCATCAAAATTGATGATGAGCTGAACCGCAAGACTTTCAGCTTGAAAAATTCTACAGATGCTCTGCTCCAGTGGTACGCCGAGCGGGGAACAAAGCAAGTAACTCGGGAGGCAGCCCAACGAGCCCTCAATCTTGTTTCCAACTGGCGAACATCTAGGAGTAAACAAGTAGAAGCTCTAAATAAGCAACTCGAACTAACTTTGTGGGAAAAAATAGAACTAGAAGAGAGTGTCTATGCGTGAGATGAGTTCCTCCGCTTGGCAGCGTCGTGGTTCTAGCGTTGTATTCAACCGTACTCTGCTGGTTCCTCTAATCGAAGCTGGCACAATGGTGTCCTTGAGGGAAGCGCTTTCTTGGTTAAAAAACTGGCCGCCAGAGCCGCCAAATGCAGGTAAGACCGTCTTAGTTGCAGGTCTAGAAACTTGCCTAGAAGTGATGGTGCCGCCAGAAGCCGAAAATTTTCTGCGCTGCACTGTAAGGCCGTTGTTGTTAGAGTGTCGGAGCCGTTGGGATCAGTGCGGTTTAATTTTTGGTTTTGGGTGTTCTGAGAAGAGGTTTTGTATTGACCCGCAAGAAAATGTCCTGTTTGTGAGTCTGGATGGCTCAACAATTCGTTTATCTGAAGGTGTGTGGAATGGGGCAGCGAAAGACGAGCTATTTTGTTTGACGACTCCAGATCCGGCCAAAAATTATGATGTGGTAGGAGGTTATCATGTCCGCCTCTCTTGATTTCAAGATCGGTCAATCAGTCCATCATCCAGAGTTGGGAGATGGGGTGGTTGTTGGCATTGAAACATCCGGGTTCCTTCAAGTGTTTTTCCGTAACTACGGCGAACGGATGGTGACAGCGACAACGCTGGTGCAGTCTCTCGCCTGGGAACAACGGGTGATTGCTGGTTTGCGCCCTGGAACCCCAGACGCAAACCAGCACCTGTGGCTGGCTCTCGAAGCGGCAGAACTGCCCCTGATGGAAAGCGCGGCTACCCTGACTTCAGCTAAGGTAGACCTACTCCCGCATCAGGTGGTTCTGGTACATCGGATTGCCAATGCTTCTCCCCGGCGGTTCCTGATTGCCGATGAAGTTGGATTGGGCAAAACCATAGAAACGGCTTTGGTATTGCGAGAATTAGCCTCCAGAGGAGAACTGACTAGGGCGCTCATTATTGTACCTGCGGGTCTAGTTGAGAACTGGCGGCGCGAACTCAATGACGTGTTTCATTTAGATTTCGAGGTGTTTGGCTCTGAAGGAGATGTGAGCGATCGCAAGTCTAATGCCTTCGCCAAGCACAATCGTCTGATTGCCTCAGTAGATACTCTAAAACGTAAGCCGCGAGTAAAACGGTTGTTAGAAGCCCCTCGCTGGGATTTAGTTATCTTTGACGAAGCCCACCACCTCAGCGCCTATAAATCGGGGAACAAAGTCAAGAAAACCGAGAACTACAGGCTGGCAGAAGCCATCCGCGAACACTGCCGTGATTTGCTGCTGTTATCAGCAACGCCTCACCAGGGCGATCATTTCCGGTTTTGGATGCTGATCCGCTTGCTCAACCCAACGCTGTTTGAAGATGCTGCTGACATGGTGGAGAACCGCCATCGCCTCAATGCCGTGGTGATTCGCCGCACCAAGGCAGATGCTTGCGCTCCTGATGGTAGTGAGTTGTTTGCTCGTCGGGTTGTCCATACCGAGGGATTTACCCTAAGTGAACTAGAAAAGCGGTTTTATGATACTCTGCTGGACTACCTGCGAGATGGCTACAACCTAGCCGAGAAACAAGGGCAAAGCCGCGCCCTTGGCTTTTTAATGACCATCTTTCAGAAGATTGCGGCTTCTAGCTTTGCTGCTGTGCGGTCTACCCTCCAGCGCCGACTGTTGATGCTGACTTTATTACAAGCGATTGAATGTGACGAGCGACTAGATGTAGATGGGCGCGATCGCGCTTTAAATGAAGCTCGCGATCTCATCCACTCGATCTATAGTCTTGGAACTGATGCCGTTAATCGAGCAGAGGTAGATAAGATCATGGCTGAGGGGAAAATGCAAATCCTCAAGCGTCGCAAGCAAGGCGATACCCCTACTGAAACTACCCCGATTCAGGATGAAAGCGACTCCACAGCAGATGCGGGTGAAGAAACAGCAGCCAATATGGTGGCTGTGGCTCTGCCAGAAGAACGCCGTCGCATTAGTGAGTTGCTCCAACGCTGTCCTGGTGAAAGGGAAACCAAGGCGAGTTTCCTAGTAGACGCCCTCGGTCAGATGTGGCGAGTTAATCCTGAAGAAAAAGTTGTCATCTTCGCCACCTATCTCGGCAGCGTAGACAATATCAAGGATGCTATAGAGCGGACATTCCCAGGTAAGGGTATAGAAATCCTTAAAGGGGGCGATCATGGTGCCAAGACAGCTGCTCAACGCCGATTCCGGCGAAAAGACGGACCCAGAGTGATGATTTGTACAGCCGCTGGTCGTGAGGGCATCAATCTGCAATTTGCCAGGATTTTGTTCAACTATGACCTACCTTGGAACCCGATGGATCTGGAACAGAGAATCGGTCGCATTCACCGCTATGGCCAGAGGGACACTGCCCAAGTTTATAACCTAGTAGCCATAGATACTATCGAAGGTTCTATTTATTTGCTACTGGAAGAAAAGCTTCAGGATATTGCCAAAACATTGGGCAAGATTGACGAGCAAGGGCAAGTCACAGAGGATTTGCGATCTGCCGAAGGCAGATATCTGGCTAAAGCCAGATCGCAGATTCTAGGTCAGCTAGGAAGCCAGCTGAGTTACGATCACCTCTATCAGGAAGCGGTACGTGACCCATCTCTCAGACGCACCCGTCAAGAACTTGAAGTGGCGATGTCCAATGCCAACCTTGCCCGCCACGTTGTCTTTGAGTTGTTTCAAGACCTAGAAGGATTTAACCTTGGTGACTACAAGCAGTGTGACGATCAAGGGCGTGGTATGCGCCGACTAGTGTCTTTTGCTCAACGTGCTGCACGTCTTGACAGCGGACGGTTCGAGGAGAGCTCGGACGGTATGTACTTGCTGGAGCTACCGAGTCTACCTTCAATGCTGTTTACTACTGACCGTGAAGTAGCGCTTAAAGCTGAAGACATTAACTTATTGGGCTTAGAGCATCCAATTATCCAGTCTTGGTTAGACAAATTCTCCAATTTGCCAGCTGAAGCTCGTGCTCTGGCTCTAACATCATCTGAAGTCCAAGAAAGTGGTCTACTCACAGTTTGGCAAGTCGTTGTTCAGGCAGTAGGAGGACAGGTAAATCAACGAGTAGTTCATTTAGGGATTACTCCTAATGGAGAGCGCTCTACTCAACTAGAACGTTTAGGCAGGAATTTGCTTTCACTTCATGTCAGCGAAACTCCCAAAATTAATGCAGAGCGAATCGCTTCACTTGTGAACGGGACGACAACTGAAATGCTCCGCCGTGATTTGACTCATGCTGGTGTTTTAACTCAAGAAGCATCTTTTTCTAAACGACTTATCGGTTTAGTGGAAGTAGATAGGAAATCGGATTCTACACCCATACCAAATCAGCTGCCAGCTCACCTCCGAAAGTTAGAAGAACTTGCAATGTGAGAAGAAGCTTGGAGTGTTATCCGAACTGTGATACAGTCTTGAGAACAAAATCGGTTCTGGTGGGGAGCAGCTACCAGAGGTAAGGGGGAAAGTTTGGTGCAAATCCAACGCTGTCCCGCAACTGTAAAAGAGACAAGTTCTCAAGAGCCAGGATGCCCGCCGAACGGTTAACATCTCCCCATCTGCGAGGTACAGATTGATGGCGCAACGACGGAAGACCATTAGCTTAGTGCTAATGGTGTGTTTAAGCTTCTATCTAGTCGTGGGTTCTCCTACCCCTGCCTATGCGATGCACATTGCAGAAGGTTTTCTGCCAGTGCAGTGGGCGTTTTTCTGGTGGGTGGTAGCACTCCCGTTTTTTCTCTTAGGATTGTGGATTAAATAACATCCATAATCATTCCCCCTGCGGCTTGGCCGTATAATTCCATTGCGGCAAATAATCGTCAAACACGATTTCCATGGTTTGCTTAAACTGCTCAGTGACTTG
>JAABUQ010002080.1_pt1 | contig 40607 bp, 44 predicted proteins | sample 5560001 | NCBI WGS metagenome assembly JAABUQ01 (sample SAMN10711888, study PRJNA513371) | rock metagenome | isolation source: Antarctica rocks | place: Antarctica: Victoria Land, Finger Mt nord | collected 2015-12-18
ATCAGTCGGGTAGCGTCGCCGCTCAAAGGCAGCCTGCCAGGCGCGATGTTCCTTGGTCCACATCCAGCCTATTTGGGAGCCGCTTGGCTCAAGCCCAACTGCTTCAGGCATTCTCAAACGGGGTCTAAGGCAGATTCCGCCCAAGGGAGACTGGCTTGTCGACCTTGCCGTGAAGCGGCGCGACGACGGAAGGTGCTGCGCCCTACGCCAGCCCGAGAAAGACGGCCAAAGCACGATTGACGGTGAGCATGGCCGTATCGTCCAAATGCCCGATGACGGCTCCGACTTTGCTGCGTGGCGCGGTCGTGATGCGGTCAAGCATAGCGTATGAGTTGCCCGACAACCCCGTCTCTGATGCCGCTTCCACCGCGACACGCATAAGCGGCGCGTCAGCCTGAAAGCTGGTCAGCAACAGCACGGCGACATGCGTGGAGGCCAGCAGGTAGTCGGATTGCACGATCAACGCCGGGCGCGGCTTGCCGTGGTCGCCCTGCAAGGCGACCGTCACGATGTCTCCGCGCCTCATAAACCTTGTCGGTCGAGATCGTCGGCAAGTTCATGATTGAGCGCATCCAGCCACGCATCGAGGTCGAGATCGGGAGCAGCCGCAGCGACACGGCATTGCCGCGCGCATTCCTCGACAAACCCCGGCACACGCGTGTCGGGCACCCAAATCTGCACCGGCCGCAGGCCTGCGGCCCGTAATTTGTCACGCCGGCGCTGCACCCGCTGCGCCCCTGTGCCGATCTTCGTCATGTGTTACATGTAGCACGGCATGGGTTGATTCCACCATGCCCGGTTCGGAATGTTTAAAGCCGGCTTTAGCCGATCTGTTCGGTGTCACGAACCACCACGGCGAACAGGTCTCGCAATGCCGCGAGGCTGGCCGCCTGCAGCGAGGCCGCCGAGACGATGCCATCCTCGCCGGGCAGGTCGCGCGTGGCGGTGGCGGCGGCAACGACGGTTGGCTGAAAGCCCAGGTTGAAGGCGCCGCGGGCCGTCGAGTTGACGCACATATGGGTCATGAACCCGCCAGGATCATGTTGGTGACGCCGGCCGCGCGGAGTTGCCGCTCCAGGTCGGTCTGCACGAACGAGTTCGGATACTGCTTGGTGATGACCGGCTCGCCGTCGCGCGGCGCCACCTCGTCGCTGATCTGGCCGATCCGCATGGCCAAGTCGTATGGCGAACCAGCGCCGGCGTCGTGGCGGACATGGAAGATCGGCACGCCGGCGTCGCGCGCACGGGCCAGCAGGCGCTGCGCCTCGATCAGCGCCGCCTCGACGCCCGCCAGCTTCATGACGCCTTCGCGGTAGGTGTTCTGGCAGTCGATCATCACCAGCGCCGCGTCACGCAGCGCCGGCGGTCGCGAACCCAGCCCGGCCACGTCACGCAGTGTCTTGGGCAGCATCGGCAATCCTTATGACAAGGGGATCAATCGTCGCCGCGCGGCAACAGCCCGGCGGCGAGCAGGGCGGCGCCCTCGGCATCCGAGAACACGCGGCTGCGGGTCAGGAAACGCAAACCCTCCGGCGCCTCAAGCGAGAAGCCCCCGCCACGGCCCGGCACCACGTCGATGGTCAGTTGCGTGTGCTGCCAGTAGTCGAACTGCGCGGCGCTCATGTAGAACGGCACGCTGGCGATCTCGCCCAGCTTCACGTCCTGCGGCCCGACCCGGAACTCGCCGCGCGGGAAGCACATCGGCGAGCTGCCGTCGCAGCAACCGCCGGACTGGTGAAACAGCAGTGCGCCGTGCAGCTGCTCCAGCCGCCGCACGACCACTTCCGCGCCCTCGGTAATCAACACACGCTCAACCATTCGACGCTCCGCGACCGCTATGGCCGGCCCACCCTGACGGGGGTGCGCTGACCATGGCGGGATTGCTCAGAAGAAGCCGAGCGCCTTCGGGCTGTAGCTCACCAGCATGTTTTTGGTCTGCTGGTAGTGATCGAGCATCATCTTGTGGTTCTCGCGCCCGATGCCGCTCGCCTTGTAGCCGCCGAACGCCGCATGCGCCGGATACAGATGGTAGCAGTTGGTCCACACCCGCCCGGCCTGGATTGCCCGGCCGAAGCGGTAGGCGCGGTTGCCGTCGCGCGTCCACACGCCGGCGCCGAGGCCGTACAGCGTGTCGTTGGCGATCGACAGCGCTTCCTCGTCGCTGTCGAACTTGGTCACCGAGAGCACCGGCCCGAAGATCTCCTCCTGGAAAATGCGCATCTTGTTATGACCCTCGAACACCGTGGGCTGCACGTAGTAGCCGCCGGCCAGTTCACCTTCAAAATGCGCCCGCTCGCCGCCGATCAGCACCTTGGCACCTTCCTGGCGGCCGATGTCGAGGTAGGAGAGGACCTTCTCCAGCTGGTCGTTGGACGCCTGCGCGCCGATCATCGTCTTCATGTCGAGCGGGTCGCCTTGCACGATCTTGCCGACGCGGGCGATGGCGCGCTCCATGAAGCGGTCGTAGATGCTGGCATGGACCAAGGCGCGGCTCGGGCAGGTGCAAACCTCGCCCTGGTTCAGCGCGAACATGGTGAAGCCTTCGAGTGCCTTGTCGAAGAACGCGTCGTCCTCGGCCATCACGTCGGCGAAGAAGATGTTGGGCGACTTGCCGCCCAGCTCCAGCGTCACCGGGATGATGTTGTCGGACGCGTACTGCATGATGAGCCGGCCGGTGGTGGTCTCGCCGGTGAAGGCGATCTTGGCGATGCGCTTGTTCTGCGCCAGCGGCTTGCCGCACTCGACGCCAAAGCCGGTGACCACGTTCAGCACGCCCGGCGGCAACAGGTCGGCCAGCATGTCCATCAGCGCCAGAATCGCCAGCGGCGTCTGCTCGGCCGGCTTCAGCACCACGCAGTTGCCGGCGGCCAGCGCCGGAGCGAGCTTCCAGACGGCCATTAGCAGCGGGAAGTTCCACGGGATGATCTGGCCGACCACGCCCAGCGGCTCATGGAAATGGTAGGCGACGGTGTCGTGGTCGATCTCGGAGCTGGTGCCTTCCTGGGCGCGGATGCAGCCGGCGAAGTAGCGGAAATGGTCGACCGCGAGCGGCAGGTCGGCGAGCGTGGTCTCGCGGATCGGCTTGCCGTTGTCGATCGTCTCGATCATCGCCAGCGTGGCGAGGTTCTGCTCGATCCGGTCTGCGATCTTGTTGAGGATGAGCGCGCGCTCGCCGGCCGAGGTGCGGCCCCACGACTCCCGGGCGGCATGGGCGGCGTCGAGCGCCAGTTCGATGTCCTCGGCGGTCGAGCGGGCATGGGTGCTGACTATCTTGCCGGTGATCGGCGACGGGTTGTCGAACGTCTGTCCACGCATCGGCGGCACCCACTTGCCGCCAATCCAGTTGTCGTAGTGCGACCGCAGCGCGATGCGTTCCGACAGGTCCGCCAGAGCTTTCTCGACCATTGGACTTCTCCCCTCTGTCCGAAGCCCTTTGCGGGCTTCGATCTTGGTTGTATTAGCGCGGATATAACACTGGCAAGCAGGCGAGGCTAGGCCGCCGGTGGTTCTGGCCCTGAATACATAACTACTCTGACACACAACTACGTTGCCGGCCCGTTTTCGGGCGGGTCGAACAGACTCGCGGTTTAGCGGTGTACTTGTGGAAGGTGACGCCGCGGTTGACCATGTCACTGCCGTGCCCTGGTAGACAGCGCCGTGCACCCTGTCCTGCGCGTCCAGCGCCAGCTCGCGCATGGCTGGCTGCGCCGCCGCTCGTGCGGTAAGTTCTGCTCCTGGCTATGCCTGTGCATCCTCCAGGATCATGGACGCCCCTTTCTCGGCGATCATCAGCGTGGGCGAGTTGGTGTTGCCGCTGGTGATGGCGGGCATGACGGAAGCGTCGACCACCCGCAGCCCGTCCAACCCGCGCACCCGCAAACGCGCGTCGGTCACCGCCATCGGGTCGCTGTCGGCGCCCATCTTCGCGGTGCCGACCGGGTGGAAGATAGTGGTGCCGATCGCCCGGGCGCCCTTCAGCAGCTCGGCGTCGCTGTCCAGGGCGGCGCCGGGCTTGTACTCGTCGGGATGGAAGCGCTGCAGCGGCGCCTGGGCCACAATCCGGCGCACCAGTCGCAGCGCGTCGATGGCCACACGCCCATCCTCGATCGTGGTCAGCGCGTTGAGCCGGATCGAGGGCGGCACCGCGGGATCGGGAGAAACCAGGCGGATGCTGCCGCGGCTGGTCGGGCGCAGGTTGCAGACGCTCGCGGTGAACGCCGGGAAGCTGTGCGGGTCCTCGCCGAACTTGTCGAGCGACAGCGGCTGGATGTGGAACTGCAGGTTGGGTGTCGCGTACTCCGCCGAGGAGCGGGTAAACGCCCCGAGCTGCGACGGCGCCATGGTGAGCGGCCCGCGCCGGGTAAGGGCATACTGCACGCCCATGCCGGCACGGCGGAACCACGACCGGTAATCCTGGTTGAGCGTGCGCACGCCCTGCACGCGGTAGATCGGCCGCAGCTGCAAATGGTCCTGCAGGTTCTCGCCGACTCCGGGCAGGTCGTGCACGACCGCGACGCTGTGCTCGGCCAGCCGTGCCGCATCGCCCACGCCCGAAAGCTGCAGCAGATGCGGCGAGCCCACGGCGCCGCACGCGAGCACCACCTCCCGCCGCGCACGGATCTGGCGGCGGACGCCGTCCTGCATGAACTCCACCCCGACCGCGCGGCGTCCCTCGAACAGGATGCGTTGCGCCAGCGCATGGGTCTCCACGCGCAGGTTGCTCCGGTGCAGCACGGGTTTCAGGAAGCCGCGCGCCGCCGACCAGCGGCGGCCGTTCTTCTGGTTAACGTGGAAATAGGCCACGCCCTCGTTGTTGCCGGTGTTGAAGTCGGGCGTGGCCGGGATGCCGGCGGCGATGGCGGCGTCACGGAACGCGTCGAGCAGCGCCCAGCGCATGCGCGGCGGCTCGACGCGCCATTCGCCGCCGGCGCCGTGGTGCTCGCTGGCTCCCAGGAAGTGGTCGGCGTGGCGGCGAAACACCGGCAGCACGTCGTCCCAAGCCCAGCCGGGCAGGCCCAGTTGCCGCCAATGGTCGTAATCCTCGCGCTGGCCGCGCATGTAGATCATGGCGTTGATGGCCGAGCTGCCGCCCAGCACCTTGCCGCGCGGATAGTTCAGCGCCCGCCCGCCCAGGCCCGGCTCGGCCTCGGTGGTGAGCATCCAGTCGGCGCGCGGGTTGCCGATGGCGAAGATGTAGCCGATCGGGATGTGGAACCAAATCCAGTTGTCCTGCCCGCCGGCTTCCAGCAGGCAGACGCGGCTGCCGGGGTCGGCCGAGAGCCGGTTGGCCAGCAGGCAGCCCGCCGAGCCGGCGCCCACGACGACAAAATCGCATTCATCCATCGGACAACTCTATAGCCTGAACGAGGAGCGGGCGAGATGGGCAGGTTTCAGCCTGGCGCCAGTTTCAATATAGGGAGGCGATGCTTTGCACCGGCGCGTGCCGCCCCATGTTCCTCGCCATGGATACTTCCCCCTTGCCACGTCTAACCACCCAGTCCCACCGCCCGCGCGCTGCATGATCTCGCGCCGGCGGACCTGATGCAGCTGTTGCGTGTGGCCGAGTTTCCGCGCCCGCCGGGGATGGAGCCGGAGTGGCGGCGCATCCGCATCGTGCTGGGCGGCGAGACGGTCGCCGACACCACGGCCAGCTTCCGCATCCTGGAGACGACGCACCCGCCGACCTACTATCTGCCGATGACCGCGTTCCGGCCCGGCGCGCTGCTGCCCCGGCCGCGCGGCAGCGTTTGCGAGTGGAAGGGAGCGGCCAGCTATTTCTCGGTCCGCGGCGGCGCCCGGTTGGAGACGGATGCCGCCTGGGGCTATGCCGACCCGACGCCGCCATATGCGGCATTGCGTCACCACGTCGCCGTCTACGCCGGGCGCATGGACGCCTGCTTCATCGACGACGAGCAGGTGGTAGCGCAGCCCGGGAGCTTCTATGGCGGCTGGATCACCTGCGATCTGGTCGGACCCTTCAAGGGCAGCCCCGGTACCGAGTTCTGGTAGCCATTAACGCCTAGCCGGGCTGCCGGTCAGAGCTGGCACTTCAGCCGATAGGCAAGCTCGCCCACGACGCCGCGCCGGAACACCAGCACGCAGACCATGAAGATGGCGCCCTGGATCACCACCACCCAGGCCCCGAGCGGCGCCAAATAGTATTGCATGGCCACCACGATGAGGGCGCCGACGACCGGCCCGAAGATGGTACCGATGCCGCCCAGCAGCACCATCAGCACCACAAGGCCTGATGTGCTGGCGCCGACATCGGACAGCGTCTCGATCCCCATCACCATCGCCTTGGTGCTTCCGGCGACGCCGGCGAGCGTGGCGGCGAGGACGAACACGATCCATTTGTAGTAGCCGGCATTGTAGCCGAGCGAGATCGCCCGCGGCTCGTTGTCGCGGATCGCCTTGATGACCCGCCCGAACGGCGAATGCACGGCACGGTGGACGAACAGGAAGCCCGCGAGGAAGATCACGGCGACGACAACATACATCGCGAGGTCGTGGGCCAGCGGCAAAACCCCCAGCAGCGCGCTGCGCGGGATGCCCTGGATGCCGTTCTCGCCGCCGGTGAAGTCCGCCGCCTGGACCGCCACGAAGTAGACGATCTGCGCCAAAGCCAGGGTAATCATCGCGAAGTAGATGGTCTGGCGGCGGATGACGAGCCAGCCGAACACCAGGCCGAGGACGCCTCCCGCGAGGCCGCCGGCGATGATGCCAAGCTCCGGCGTGAAGCCGGCCGTCTGTACCAGGTAGCCGGCGACGTAGCCGCCAAGGCCGAAATACGCCGACTGTCCCAGCGACAGCAACCCGACCGAGCCTATCAGCAGGTTGGTGCCCATGGCGAACAGCGCGTAGCACATCACCTGCATGACCACGATCGGATAGAGGACGAACGGCGCCACCACGACGGCGGCGACGAGCGCGGCAAAGCCCCAAATCTGGGCACGCGAAACCTGGGCATGCGGAACCTGGGCACGGGAAACGTCCATCAGGTGAGCTTGCCGAACAGCCCGGCGGGCCGCGCCAGCAGCACCACCGCCATCACCACGAACACCACGACGGCGGAACCCGGCGGATAGAACACGTCGGTGAACCCCTCGATGATGCCGAGCCCGAAGCCGGTGAGGATGGCGCCGCCGATCGAGCCCATGCCGCCGATCACCACGACGGCAAAGACGGTGTTGATGAGGTCCTCCCCCATCGCCGGGTTCACCGAGTACAGCGGTGCCGCGAGCACCCCGGCCAGTGCCGCCAGGGCCACGCCGCCGGCGAAGGTGAGGGCGATGAGGCGCGGCACGTTCACCCCGAAAGCCTGCACCAGCGACGGGTTCTCGGTGGCCGCGCGCAGCAGCGCCCCGAGCCGGGTCTTCTCTACGGCGAACCAGGTGGCGAAGCAGATGACGGCGGCGGCCACCACGACGAAGCCGCGATACACCGGCAGGTACATGAAGCCGAGGTTCAGCACGCCCGCCAAGGCCGCCGGCGTCTCGTAGCTGACGCCGGAGCTGCCGAAGTAGTTGGTGGCCAAGCCTTGCAGCACCTGGGCGATGCCGAAGGTGAGCAGCAGGCCGTACAGGATGTCGAGCTTGTAGATGCGCCGGATCACGGTGCGCTCGAGCAGGAACCCCAGGAACCCGACGATGACCGGGGCGCAGACCAGCGCGGCCCAGAAGCCGATTCCGAGATAGGTGAACAAGCCCCAGGCGACGAAGGCGCCCACCATGAACATCGCGCCATGGGCGAAGTTGATGATGTTCAGCAGGCCGAAGATGATCGCGAGACCCATCGAGAGCATCGCGTAGAACGAGCCGTTGATGACGCCGAGCAGCAACTGCCCGAACAGCAGCGGCAGCGGCTTGCCGAAGATCATGGTCATGGCGGCGCGCCGCTCAGGACTTGACCAGCGGGCAGCCCTCGGTGGCCATCGGCGAGAAGGTTTGCTCGGCCGGCGTGGTGTGCATCAAGTCGTAATAGTCCCACGCGATGCTGCTTTCGCCCGGCTTCTTCACGCGAAACAGATAGGATGGGCACATGAAGCGGCCGTCCTCGCGGATCGAACACTGGCCGAACGCGTCGTCGCTGGTCGGCATCCTCTTCATCTGCGCCACGATCGCGGCCCCGCTCTTGTTGGCCGCATCGAGGCCCATCGCGTCCACCGCCTTCATGAAATGCAGCGTGCCGGAGTAGCAGCCGGCCTGGGCCATGGAAGGATAGTTGTTCGGCGTCCTGGGCAGCACGCGCTTGGTGAAAGCGCGGGTCTTGTCGTTCATGTTCCAGTAGAAGCTCTCGGTGAGCACCAGCCCCTGCGCGATCTCCAGCCCCAGGCCGTGGATGTCGTTGAGGTAGATCAGCAGGCCCGCGATCTTCATGCCGCTTTGCGTGATGCCGAACTGGTGCGCCTGCTTGATCGAGTTCACCGTGTCCTTGCCGGCGTTGGCGAGGCCCAGCACCTGCGCGCCCGACGACTGCGCCTGCACCAGGAAGGACGAGAAATCGGTGGTCTGCGGGAACGGGTAGGCGACATCGCCGACCACGCTGCCGCCGGCGGCCTTGACCACCGCGCTGGTCTGGTCGCGCAGCAACTGGCCGAACGCGTAGTTGGCGGTGATAAAGAACCAGCTCTTGCCGCCGGCCGCCACCATGGCGCCGCCGGTGGAGTGCGACAGCATGTAGGTGTCGTAGCTCCAGTGGATGGTGTCGGCGTTGCACTTCGGGCCGGTCAGCGCCGAGGTGGCGGAGTTGGTGTTGATGTAGGCCCGGTTCTTTTCCCCGGCGACGCCGGCGATGGCCAGCCCCACCGCGGAGTTCGGCACGTCGATAATCAGGTCGACGCCGCTGTCGAACCATTGCCGGGCCAGCCCGGCGCCGATGTCGGGCTTGTTCTGGTGGTCGCCCTTGATGACGGTGACGTCGTAGCCCTTGTCCGCCGCGCCGTAGTCCTGCAACGCCTGCCGCACGCAGGCGACCGAGGTCTCGCCGCCGATGTCGCTGTAGGTGCCGGAGAAATCGCTGCAGACACCGATGGTCAGCGGCTTGCCTGCGGCACGCGCCGGCCGAAGCGGCAAGCCAGCGGCGCTGGCGGCCATCGCGGTGCCGAGGACGGTGCGCCTGGTGACGTTCATCGTGGTCTCTCCCAATTTATTCTTGTGTACAGGTGTTCTTGTGTGCGGGCGGAAGTCAGATGCCGAGGATTTTGTGCAGCTGGCCCTGCCGGGCTTCGAGTTCGTGGTTCGGTATCATGTCCACGACGCGACCGTTCTCGACCGCGTAATGGCGGTCGGCGACCTTGGCGGCGAAGCGGAAGTTCTGCTCGACCAGCAACACGGTGAAGCCGCGGCGCTTAATCTCGGCGATCATCACGCCGATCTGCTGCACGATGACCGGGGCCAGCCCCTCGGTCGGCTCGTCGAGCAGCAGCAGCTTGGCGCCGGTGCGCAGGATGCGGGCAATCGCCAGCATCTGCTGCTCGCCGCCGGAAAGCTTGGTCCCCGGGCTCCGGGCGCGCTCCTTCAGATGCGGGAACAACTGGTGGATCTCGTCGATGGTCATGCCGCCGGGGCCGACGATGGGCGGCAGCAGCAGGTTCTCGGTGACGCTGAGGCCGGCGAAGATGCCGCGCTCCTCCGGGCAAAAACCGATCCCGGCGCGGCCTACCACGTCGGGCCGGGCGCCGATGAGTTCCTGGCCGCGGAACTTGATGCTGCCCTCGCGGCGCGGCACCAGGCCCATGATCGACTTCAGCGCCGTGGTCTTGCCGGCGCCGTTGCGGCCCAGCAGCGTCACCACCTCGCCCTCCCGCACCTCGAAGGTCAAGCCATGCAGCACATGGCTCTCCTCGTACCAGGCATTGAGGCCCGTCACTTCAAGCATGGGGACCTCAAGCATGGTCTGTGCCCAGGTACGCCGTAATGACGGCGGGGTCTTTCGCGACGGCCGCGTAATTACCCTCGGCCAGGATGCGGCCGCGCATGAGCACGGTGACCCGGTCCGAGAGGCCGGAGACGACGGACAAATTGTGTTCGACCATGAGGATGGTGCGTCCGGCGCGTAGCCGGCTGATGAGGGCGACAATCTGGCCGACATCGGCTTCGGTCATGCCGGCGGTGGGCTCATCCAGCAGCATCAACACCGGGTTCAGCGCCAGTGTGGTGGCGATTTCCAGCGCCCGCTTGCGCCCGTACGAGAGTTCGGCCGCCGGCGTGTCGGCGGCTGCGGACAGGCCGACATCGGACAGCAACTCATGCGCGCGGTCGTTGTAGCGGCGCAGCACCGCGTCGGAGCGCCAGAAGTCGAAGTTGCGGCCGCGCTCCCGCTGCAGGGCGATGCGGACGTTCTCCAGCGCCGTGAGATGGCCGAACACCGCCGAAATCTGGAAACTGCGGACCATGCCGCGGCGGGCGATCTGGGCCGGCTTGAGGCGGGTGATGTCCTGGCCCTGGAAATGGATCTGGCCGGCGTTGGGCTGCAGGAACTTGGTCAGTAGGTTGAAGCAGGTGGTCTTGCCGGCGCCGTTCGGGCCAATCAACGCATGAATACTGCCGGTCTCGACCCGCAAATTGACGTCGCTTACAGCGGAAAAACCGCCGAAAACCTTGGTCAGTCCAAAAGTTTCAAGTATTACTTCGCCCAAGCCGTCCCGCCCCGCAATCATCCGTAGTTTTGGTACAACAGTTTGCACGGAAGTGGCTGCGACGCAACGGGCGTCGTCAGTCCAAGCAGGTTCGAACTATCCCCGCTGTAGTCGCCATTCGAGAAACCACTCGGCGAAGCGTGGCACCCCGACCGAAAGCGGCGTGGTGGGCGCGTAGCCTGTCAGCGCCGAAATTGCTCCCACATCCGCCAGGGTGGCGCGCACGTCGGCACGCGGCCGTGGCGTGTCGGCGATCACCGCCCGGCGGCCCAGCGCGGCCTCCAACGCCGCAATCAACGCGCCGACCTTCTCGGCCCGCGTGTTGCCGATGTTGAGCACCCGGGCCGGCACGCCGTCCGCCGGGTCCGGCGGATGGTCAAGGCAGCCGACCACGCCCTGCACGATATCGTCGATGTAGGTGAAATCCCGCTCGACGTCGCCGCCGTCGTAGACGGTGATCGGCTGATCGCTGACGATCGCCTCGGCAAAGCTGAAATAAGCCATGTCGGGCCGTCCCCACGGGCCGTAGACGGTGAAGAAGCGCAGGCCGGTCATGGGAATCGCGAACAGATGCGCGTAGGCATGACCCATCATCTCGCCGCCCCGCTTGGTCGCGGCGTAAAGCGAAAGCGGGGTGTCGCAGCGGTCGTCCTCGCGGAACGGCAGCGCCTCGCTGCTGCCGTAGACCGATGACGAGCTGGCATAGACCAGATGCCGCAGGCGTTTCAGGTGGCGGGCGATTTCCAGGATCACGAGTTGCCCCTGCAGGTTGGACGTCACGTAGTCGAATGGCGCCACGAGCGAGTGGCGCACCCCGGCCTGCGCGGCGAGATGGACGATGCGGTCGAGTTCCGGCGCGGCTGCGACCAGCGCCAGCATGGCTTCCCGGTCGGCGATTCCGGCGGCCACGAAGCGGAAGGCTGGGTGGCGCGCCAGACGCTGCAGCCGGGCGTGCTTCAGCCGCACGTCGTAGTAGGGGTTCAGGTCATCGACGCCGAGCACCGCCTCGCCCCGCGCCAACAGCGCTTCGGCCACATGATAGCCGATGAAGCCCGCCGCTCCGGTAAGCAGGATCGTCATGATCGTTCGTTCTTCCTTACGACAAAACAGTGGCCATGCCTGCCGAGCGTCGGCGCCGCGACGATCGGGATGGTTTTCGCATCGCCGTATAGCCCGATGGATGACTTTGAGGGCGATCTCGCAGCGATCTTAGCTTGACGGCATCAACCGGCTTCGGCCAGGAGCTGACGATACGTGGCGCTGAAGTTCGGCAGCGCCGCCGCTGGCCTGCTAATGCGGCAAGTGACCGAGCTGGCAACCACGGACGATGCCGTGGCTAGCAGCGCCATCGAAAGCGAATGCTTCCCGCTGCGAGTGTCCGGTCGTCGATCGCCCGGCGCCTTGGGCTGCCGGTTGGCGGCATTGCACCAGAGGACGGCCAGGTTGAGGGCGTTGCGGAAATGGTGCTGGGCGCGACTCACGAATCGGAGGCATCGCTGACACTGGCTCATCTCTGGTTCGTGACCATCCACCCGCTGGACAGTGGCAACGGCCGGATCGGGCGCGCGGTCGTGGACAAGGCGATCGCGCAGGCGGAGCGCAGCGGGCAGCGTTTCTACTCGCTATCTTCCGTCATCTTGCGCCGCCGCAAGGGCTATTACGATATCCTGGAGCGAGCCCAAAAAGCCGATCTGGACATCACCGACTGGCTGATCTGGTTCCTCGAATACCACAAGGGCGCGACTGAGCATGCCGAGCACGCAGCCAAGCAAACCACTGACATCGCACAACTCTGAGCGAAGCTGGATGCAGCTTCAACGCCGATCAACAAGCGGCAAAGGAAGGTGCTCGCCAAACTTGTCGCGGGATGGGAAAGGCCGATGACGACCTGGAAATGGGTGTCGACCTGCGGTTGCTCCCCGGATGTCGCGCAACGCGACATGACCGACTTGGCGGGGCGTGGCCTGCTGACCCCGACCGCAGCGGGCGGCCGGAGCACCGGATACATATTCTCGATGCCCGGCGTGAAGGGCGCGCATGGCTGAGCCGTTCTGGATCGATGCGCGGGCGTCTCTGCCGGCCTCCTGGCAAGAGGCCATCGGGGACGAGTTCGACGCTCCCACCATGCGCAACCTCGCCGCGTTCGTGGCGGCCGAACGTGCGGCGGGCAAGCGTGTGTTCCCCGACGACGCGCTGACCTTCGCGGCACTCCGCCGGACGCCGCTGGACCAGGTAAAGGCGGTCATCGTTGGCCAGGACCCTTACCACCGGCCCGGACAGGCGATGGGCCTATCCTTCTCGGTGCCGCCGGGCGTGACCGTACCGCCGTCGCTGCGGAATATCCATAAGGAGTTGGCGGCCGACATCGGCGTGCCGGCGCCGGGGCACGGGTGCCTGACGGCTTGGGCCGACCGCGGCGTGCTGCTGCTCAACACCTCCCTTTCCGTCGAGGAAGGCAAGGCGGGAAGCCACTCGCGCGCCGGCTGGCATCGATTTACCGATAGCGTCATCGCGGCGGTGAATGCCCGGGATACCCCTGTTGCCTTCATTCTCTGGGGCGGCCACGCTCAGAAAAAAGCCGCCATGCTGGATGATGCCCGGCATTTGGTGCACATGTCGGAGCACCCTTCCCCACTGGCCGCTTACCGAGGATTCTTTGGATCGCGGCCCTTCTCGAAGGCCAACCAGTTCCTTCGGTCTAGAGGCCTAGAGGCCATCGACTGGAGCTTGCCGGGATGAAGCTCGCGACCAGTTGGAAACGGAACGTCGAATGGTGTAGGAGCCTGAGTCCTCAGGCTGTCGATCGGCGCCGATGGCCTTCTTCGCTGATGCCGATTCGTGCGAATGACCGACTGGCGGGTCTCAGCCACCAGCCCGTCGTCGTTCAACGGTAAGCTCATCGTAATCTGGCCATTCAGAGGCCACCCCGATCTCTATCACTGAGGCAAGCACCCTCCGACGCCCGTCGCGATCTAGTTTTCAAAAGAAGAAGATTACCGGACTACCGGTTGACCGAAACACCGATTATTCGATTACCCGGCATTAATCATCAGGAATTGGACTCATGTCGCCGCCACTGATCGGTAAGCGTCCCGTCGTGACACCGTCTTCAAGTTGAGATGAGTGTGACGCCAAGTCGGCGATAGGGCTCGACAAGGTTGTCCGGAAGCCCGCCCTCGACAACGAGTGCGTCGATCTCGTTCAGAGGCAGCACGACAAACGGAGACGCGGCTCCGAGCTTCTCGCGCGATGCCAGGACAACCGTCTCTGCCGCTTGCTGGCTGAGTGCCCTTTTAATTGCGGCCTCTTCAGCGTCCCCGGTGGTAAGGCCCAACTCCGGATGCACGCCGGTGACGCCCATGAAATAGGTGTCGGCGCGCACCCGGGCGATCGCTTCGGCAGCGGCCGCGCCGACCGCGACGACGGAGTGCTTGAACAGGCGCCCGCCGATCACCTCGACCGTGATGCCTTCGTGGGTCGCCAACTCGACTGCGACGCTGGGGCTGTGAGTCACGATGGTTGCCATCAGCTCCGGTGGCAGATGCCGCGCCATCAGCACCGCCGTTGTGCCGCCATCGAGGATGACCACTTGGCCGGGCCGCACAAGACGCGCGGCCGTCCGCGCGATCGCCATCTTAGCATCGGTCGAGATCTGCCACCGCCCTGCTAAATCCGCGATTGCGGGAGAAACCGGCAGCGCTCCGCCATGGACGCGCTGCAGCAGACCGTCCGCCGCGAGCTCGCGCAGATCACGCCGTACCGTGTCCTCTGACAGGCCCAGTTCTTGGCTAACTGTTTTGACGACCACGCGACGGTCCCGCTGCAAGATGCCGAGGATATGGGCTTTGCGTTCGCGGGTCAGCGTAACTGCTCCAATACACGAAATCCCTTGACTTTGCACGAGGCTGCACGCTTTCTCAGCTCTGCCGTGGAACATCGCCCGCCGTGGTCGGGCCGCAGGGATCATGTGATGAGCATTGCCGACCGCGTGCGGGTCCAGAACGTGCGGGTGCTCTCAGATGATTGGTACATTTTAAAGAAGACGACGTTCAGCTACCGCCGGCGCGACGGCAGCTGGCAGGAGCAAAGCCGCGAAACCTACGATCGCGGCAACGGCGCCACCATCCTGCTCTACGATCTGGCGCGACGCACGGTCATCCTGACCCGACAGTTCCGTTATCCCGCGTTCGTCAACGGCTGCGACTCACTTCTGGTCGAGGCACCTGCCGGCTTGCTCGACAAGGCGTCGCCCGAGGAGCGCATCCGAGCGGAAGCCGAAGAGGAGACGGGCTACCGCGTCCACGACGTCAGCCCGATCTTTGAGGCTTACATGAGCCCGGGCTCGGTGACGGAGAAGCTGCACTTCTTCGTCGGGCGCTACACGCCGGCGGACCGGGTCGCCACCGGCGGTGGAAACGCCGCAGAGGGCGAGGACATCGACGTGTTGGAGATCGGCATTGATGAGGCGATGGCCATGATTGGCGCCGGCACGATCATGGACGGGAAGACCATCATGCTGCTCCAGCACGCCGCGCTGACCCTGTTCGGGAACGCCGAAACCGCTTTGGGAAAGAACTGAGAGTGCTCATCCTGATTGCTGCCCTTATCGATCCGGCACGGGCGACGATCCTGAGAAGATGGTCGCCAATCTGCGCCGGTTGCAGGAAGCTTCCTGGCCGTTGTTTAAGGCGGGCCATCTGCCCATGATTGGGGAGTGGGTGGCGCTCCCTGTTTGGCAGACGGCCGGCGGCGAGCGTCTTGGTGACGCGTTGTATGACGAGATATTCTACCCCACCGCGGCGCGCTTGCTGGCGCACTGCGACGCGGTGCTGCGTCTGCCGGGAGCCTCGAGCGGGGCGGACAACGATGTGCATCTCGCCAACAAGCGAGGCATCCCGGTCTACTATCAACTGCAAGATGTGCCGGCTGTTCAGACCCGAAGTCCGATGTCTGATCGGCGAAAGGAACGAACCCACAGGAAAGCTGTAGACTTTTGGAGTACCTAGTGTGGATTCGGAAGGCCACCGCTATGGTACCACCCTGGTCGACTTGGAATGCAACCAGGTTATCGATCTGTTGCAGGCGCTGTCTGCTTTAGGCGGCGGCGGAAGCGGGCCATGCGACCCCTGTCGGCTGGCAACACGGCGAATTGCTCTCTACTCGCCCGTGACCGCGCTGTGCACTGAGCCGGTTTCAGCCGGTCACCGTTTTAACCAAGCCAAGCACAGGATCAATCTAAGCACTTCATAAGGTAGTAACCGCAGCACGTATGGCTTTGAAAACAGATTTGACAGACGATGCAGACGACCTGTCAAAATATGCTGGCACGCTGTTTGGAAACAGGCACATTCACCATTGGCTGTTGCACCATATGCATCTGTTGCCCGACCGCTTAATCGAATGCTTTACTCAGGATGTCGAGGTGTCGCGAGCGGGGGACCGCGGCATTATTTTGCCGAAGGTGCTTCAAAAAGCCATCATGAATGCAGGGCACTCAGGACACTTCCCTAAATCCTCGGCTTGGCCGCCGGCAGCTGGAGCCAAACCACTGCGTACGCCAACACTTAAACGATAGCGTCGTCCGTTTTTGTGGCCTACGTCACGCCACCACGAAAGCACGCCAGGACGCCCGCCCGGTCGCCTCGCGCAGCACGCCGGCCACCACCAGCTGCTTGAGCAGGATCAGCGCCGCCTGCGGGCTGAGCCGCAGCCGGTCGGCGAGGCCGCGCGCGGTCAGCACCGGCAACCGCAGCGCCAGTGCCGCCGCCGCCGGCAATTGCGAGCGCGCGGTCCGGCGCAGCGTCGCTGCCCTTGCCGCCGCGGTCTGCAACCGAGACAGCTCCTGCCCGGCGCGCTGAACGGCGTCTGTCACCGCGCCTGGCGCACCTCGCGTCGCAGCCGGGCGAGTTCATCGCACTCGGCTGTCGTCAGGCCTGGGCTGCCTCCTCCCGGCGGCCCTCCTGTTTGTCGGCCTGGGCAACCCAGATGTCGATTGACTGCGCAGTCGGCTCGAACTCGCGGGCCAGGTCCTCAGGTGATCGCCCCGCACGGACCAGTTCGACCATCTGGCGGCGGAACTCTGGTGAATACAGTGGATGGGACTTGAGCATCAGGAACACTTCTGACAAAAGCTTCAGGGTGTCCACCAAACCGGGTCAATCCCAAACTATACCGACGGCGGTGCCGCAGACCACGATGCGCAGTCCGGGCCGCAGCAGGTCAGGCAGCATATTGACCATGCGTGCCCTCCCTGCGCTCGCCCAAACCTAAGTAGAGATTCGCGCCTTGGCCAACAGAACGGCCATACTTTCACGGTTGAGGACTTCGACGGCTTGGTGGGTGGCCTTTGTCGAGTGCGGCGATGTCGATGAACGTTTGATGCGCGATCGGCCTAACGTTTGCGCAATTGCAGGCGCAAGCCGATCAGATCCACCCCGCTGGCCATCTGACGCCCTCTCAGCGTGTGCCGGGGCCATCGCCAGCGGCACTTTTTTCGCAATGCCTTGGAAAGTTGCGAGCGGCTGATGCGGACACCCTCACGTGCTTCGATTTCGGCGCGCAGGCGGGCAACCGTCCAGTTCGGTCCATCCGCCACCGGCTCTTCAAGCAACGGCGTGGCCACGCGCAACGCCGCCTGGCCCTTCACTGGCAATGGCCCGGGCGCGATGGCCGCCGTCACGTTTCGCCACAACCGCGCCATGTCCTCGCGCATGCCGAACGCCTTCGACAATCCGTAGACTGGTCCATCCCGAAAGCGTCAACAGCACCGCCCGCTCCCGATCCGCCTCGCCACGATCACACGACGACGCAAGAGTCGCCAACGCAACCCGCTGGTCAGCGCTTACCTCCACCGAAGATTTGCCACTTATGCCGCACCCGCCCAGCTCGGTGACAACAGCGAGTCGCAAACCAATCTGTTGGTCAACCACCCGGAGTCTGCTTGGAAACTGGACCGGCTTGTCTGAGACTGCGCCATTTGGTCAACCTCGTGCACGATCTGACCGGGCGCGGTGTGGGCTTGAAAGTGCTAGCCGACCAGGGCACCAACCTGGACACCACGACGGCAAATCATACGCTCGGACTGGCGTCTAAGTTCCTGAAGTGCCGTTTTGTCAGCCGGCCGATTTGCACCAGCAGCGGCCAGCGGGCTGGCGAGACGACCAGTGCGTGAAAATATCCGAACCCAAGCAGCATGAGGAAGAACGGCGAACGTCCCTTGACCTCCCTCATTTTCCCCGACCGCAAAAGCACGCGATGAATTTCAATTTGAGTGCTGGTGATATTCTGCGCCTCGAAGAAATCTTCAAGTTCCTTGCTGGGGGAGAGGCCGCGCTTGCGCATCTCGTCGTAGTTGGGGCCACCAAGCGGCCGCGTGTGACGGATGACAACGTCGTCGACGATTGCCACACCTGAGTTCGGGTTGTCGACGATGCGCGGCCACAGCCAATCGATGCCCCAGCCACTCTGAGTACAGTTGAAGGTCGGCAGCACGCGCTGCAGGCATGAAATGCTGAAGCAGGGCGCCATGACTTCGACGAAATTGGTAAAACGGATGCGGCTTAAAGTGTTCTCGAAGACAAGTGGATGGGTGACCGGGCTGTTCACTGTCAACGCCGGTTGCGCCAACTCCAGCCTATGCTCCCGGCAAATGTCGAAAAATCGGTTCATGTCCTGCTTCTTCATCTCAAGATCGTCGTCGGGGAACCAGATGTAGTCGTACATATCGAGGTACTGAGGATGTTGCATGACGAGCGCCTGCAACGGTGTCCATTTTGGACCCTTGCTGTCGATGCGCACCACATCGGCGACGCGGTAGATGTCGGGGTCATCACCGAAATAGCTAATGACGAGGTCCCAATTCCGCGGCTCGGGGCCACTGAGCCACTCCGGATGCAGCGACTTGTTGCCGGCCCGAACGATTACCAGGTTACGCCTTGCCATCGAAAGTCCCTATTTTGCCCAGGTTGGGATCGTCTCGTAAGCAACTGCGGAGGCGTCGACAACAGTGATGTTGCCGACAGATGCTGTGCAGGCAACGCTTGAAGTTCGATTTTCGGCACCTGAGGCTGCCCACGAGTTCGTGTATAATAATCGCCATACTGGAACCGCCGCACTGGTTCATGCCTGAAAGTTCTGGCCCCAGCAAAGTCATTCTCGTGAAGATATTACAGCAAGGCCCACACTCCTTGTTGCCAGCCGCACAAGCCGGCTCGCCAGTTCAAGTCGAACCCGAACCGGATAACATATCCGATCTTGTTGCAAACTAGGCTTTTTTTATATCCCTTAGTATGCTGATAAGCCTCGTCGGTGTGCAACTCCGAAGCTGGGTACTTGTTTTACATGCAAGGTAAACCGGGAAAAGAAACTCCCGGGCGTTTGTTATGGGAAGGACGTCTCGGGGTTTATGAGACAGGTCGCCTACACCATTGCCGTAAGCTGCCAAGGAAAGTCGAGCATGCCTGACAATGTCGCCACCGCCGGCGCATCGCCTGCGTCAGCAGGTTTTAACGATGGAAAGCCTTTTGCCAGCGGTCAGGCGCAGGATGATTTGTCAACAATGCCAAGATACGCGGTGATTTTTCGGACCCACTTCTGGGACGAGTTCGTGCAGCGGCAGTTTGATCGCCTGCTCTCCAAGGTAGGCGCGGGTGACTTATACGTACTGGTCGATGAAACCAACGGAGCTGTTGCCGGCATCAGTCATGACCGGGTGGTCCGCCTGACCGAGCACGACGTGCTCGCCATGGGCATGGCCCGCGCCGGCGAGGGCAACTTGCTGTGGTTTAACGGCGATTATCCGCTCTACTACTTCGAGCAGACGCAGCAGCCCTATGATTACTACCTTCAGCTTGAATATGACGTGGTGCTTAACATGGACACCGACCCGTTGATACGCCAGGCGGCGCGTGACAAGGCGGACTTTGTCGGTTTGACGAAGGGCGAGCCGGTGCCTGAATGGGCTTGGCTTCACACCTGCCGCGGCGTGTATCCGCTTGATGAAATCCAGTATAAACTGATTTGCTTGTCGGTATTCTCCCAGCGTGCGCTCCTGGCGCTGGCTGCGCGGCGAATCGAGATGGCTGAGCAGCTTTGCAACTCGGTGATTACAGCGTGGCCTTTCTGTGAAGGTTTCATTGCGACCGAAATGGCAAAGTCCGGCTTTGTCAGCGTCGAGCTCACGAACTATGCGGAAACCACGGCCTATGACTTCTGGCCACCGTTCGTGGAAAGCGACCTGCCGGAAATGATGGGGAATCCCGTCATTCATCCGGTGTTGGACAGGGACCGCTACATCGCCAGCCTGCTCAAGTTCAAAGTTGGCATGGCCGGCTACATAAATGTAAACAGCCTGTTCCATCGCAAGCTACGGCGCCTGCCCGTTCCTGAATATTTCAAGGCAGTGGGCAAGTCTTTCAGCCAGAAAGTTGTGCGCACACTTCGGCAGCGGCGCCTGATCCGAGCGGCATAACGCAATAATAGAATGTCTTGTGGGCGTGGCTTGCTGATCTTGTGGTGTCGAACGAATGAAAACCGGAGCTTCTCAATTGAACCAGTCTAGGATCCTTGTCGTTGGGGCTGGCTTTGCCGGCGCTGTTTATGCCCGAACCCTCGCCGACAGCGGTTACAACGTCCGCGTTATAGACCGGCGGCCGCATATCGCCGGCAATGCCTACGACGAGGTAAACTCGGACGGAGTGCGGATCCATCGCTACGGGCCGCATCTGTTTCATACCAACAATGAGCGCGTGGTCGACTGGCTGGCCCGCTTTGCCGTGCTGGACACTTACGAGCATAAGGTGGAGGCGGAACTGGCCAACGGGCAATGCGTCCCGCTCCCCATCAACCGCAGCACCATCAACGACGTATTTGGCGTGCAACTCGCCAACGAGCAGGAGGTTCGCGACTTCCTCGCGCAACAGGCCGAGCCGCGCGCCGAAATCACCAATGCCGCCGACCATCTCGTGGCGAACATCGGCCGCAAGCTCACCGACCTGTTCTTCCGACCTTATACCAAGAAGATGTGGGCGCTCGACCTTGAGGATCTGGACGCCGCGGTGGTCAAGCGGATCCCGCTGCGCTACGACGACGAGGATCGCTATTTTCCCAGCGACGTGTTCCAGGTCTTGCCTCGCGACGGCTACACGCACGCTGTTGGAGCGATCCTCGATCACCCGGCGATCACGGTCGAACTGAACCAGGCGTTCGATCATGCGATGCTCTCGGAGTATGCGCACTGCTTCAACAGCATGCCGATCGACGAGTTCTTCGGTTACGACGACAGCGCGCTACCGTACCGCTCGATCCGCTTCCATCACGCCAGTGTGCCGGCCGATTACGCGCGTGGCGAGACGTCGGTGGTCAACTTCACCGACAGCGGTCCGCTGACACGCGAAACGGACTGGAGCCGGCTGCCAGGCCATCGGATATACGAAACTGGCCGCAAGACCGTTACCCAGGAAGAGCCTTGCGACTACATGGACAACGATCTCGAGCGGTACTACCCAGTCAAGACAAGCGACGGCCGCTATGACGCGGTCTACCGCCGCTACAAGGCTCGCGCCGAAGCGTTGGACAACATCACCTTCATTGGGCGTTGTGGGACATACCAGTACCTGGATATGCACCAAGTCATCAATCAGTCCCTGGCGGGAGTGCATGCGTGGTTGCGGGAGCGGGAATCGGTATGACGGCGCCAGCGCGCACCGACAAGGCATGATTGGAAGTGGCGATGGATGTGAGAAGCCTAGGTAGTATTTCCATCGACGAGGTTCTTGACTGCGATGTGTGCATTGTCGGCAGTGGTCCGGCCGGCGGGACGATTGTTCGGGAGCTCGCAAACAGCAGCCTTAAAGTAATCGTCGTCGAGAGCGGTGGCGTCGACGTTCAACCCGGCCCGGGCGAGTTGAATGAAATCGAAAACGTCGGCGTGGCTCGCGCGCTCGACCAGTCGGTTGTTCGCAACCGTATTCTGGGCGGCACTTCCCACGCCTGGACCGGGCGCTGCGTCGGCATGGATGAGATCGACTATCAACAGCGATCCTGGGTGCCGCATTCGGGCTGGCCATTCGGTCCGGCTGAGATCACGCCGTATCTCGACCGATCCGCGCAGCATCTGGGATTGGGTATTGGCAGCGGCTTCAGCGGCGACGATTTCTGGTCGGTGGCGGGCCGTCCGCCGCCGCCGCAGCCACAGGTCGACCAAAGCCTGCTGCAACCGTTCTTCTGGCAATTCAGCCGGACCAGCAACCCCGTCGAGCCAATGCGGTTTGGCCGGCGGATGCTGTCCGAAAACTCTCCCAACGTTCGCGTGGTCACCAGCGCCACCGTCGTGCACATCAACACCGACGAATTCGCATCCGAGGTCAACTCGGTCGAGGTCGCAGCACCGGATGATTCGCGCAGGACGATCAGGAGCCGCATGGTCGTGCTTTGCGCCGGCGGGATAGAGAACGCCCGCCTTCTGCTTGCCTCGAACCGGGTAAGCCCCGCAGGTTTGGGCAACGAGCACGACGTTGTCGGACGGTTTCTGATGGATCACCCGCGCGGTTCCATAGGCACGTTTGATCCCAAGGATGCGGGGAGGCTGGAGCCGTATTTCGGCTTCCACTACGTGCGCAAATCCCGTGCCGCCTACACGTTCTGTCAGGGGATGCGGCTCAGTCCCGCTATCCAGGAGAAGGAAGGCCTGCTTAACTGCGCCGTTTGGAATTACGAGTTGGTCGCGGCCGACGATCCCTGGAGCGCCGTCAAGCGTATCGCACTCGGTAAAGCCAACTGGCGCGCCGACCCGCTGGTTTTGCTGGCGAACACGGGGTTTGTGGCCAAGGGACTCCGCCGTCGCCTGACGTCGGGCGGCGGTATGCCGCGCAAGCTCGAAGGGCTTGGGCTGCAATGCACCGTGGAGCAAAGGCCCGATCCGGACAGCCGTGTCACTTTGGCGGATCGGGTGGACCGGCACGGCATGCCGTTGTCACGGCTCGATTGGCGAGTGAGCGAACAGGAGCAGCACACCGTCCGGCGCACGACGGAACTCGTGGTGCAGGCTCTGGCTCAGATCCATGTTCCCGCTCCCCAGCCGGAGGGCTGGATCAGTGCGGGTGAAGGTTTCCCGCCGACGTTTGCGGACGTGGCCCACCATATCGGCACAACGCGCATGTCGACCGATCCCAAGTCCGGCGTGGTCGACGCCGATTGCCAGGTGCATGGCGTGCGCGGCCTGTTCGTCGCGGGCAGTTCGGTGTTCCCGACGGCGGGCCACGCCAATCCCACGCAGATGATCGTCGCCTTGGCCGTGCGTCTCGCGGACACGCTGAAACAAACGGCAAAACTGCCGGCCGCCGCAATGGCCGCCCTGGTCTAGAGAGTGCCGGGGCACGCCATCATCACCGGACCAGACCTTGGCTCCGCAGCCATTCAACGGAGTCGGCCAGTCCGGCTGTGATCCCCATGGCTGGGATCCACCTCAATCCGTCGCGCGCCGCATCGACGGGATACGTGGCCCGTGACGCAAACAGTCCCAAATCGCTGCGGCTTGGCACGCCCAGCAGCCAGTCGCGCCCAAGACCAGGCCGCAGCTTGGCCGCCGCCTTCAGCGGCAACGCAGAGTATATGCGCGCTTGCAGTTCCATGGCCGTGATAGTGCGCAGCGGCGGCCTGCCCATTGCCTTGGCCAAAGCCTGAAAATAACCGTTCCAGGTCGTCGTCTCCGGGCCGTTCACGTTGAACGCCTGCCCGGGCGCCAGGGGTGCCGACAACGCGGCGGCAATGGCGCCGGCGACGTCGGCTACATGGACCAGGTTGCAAGTGCCGTCGCCCGCTGCGCCGAGCAGTCCCCAGTGTCCTGATACGATACGCTTGGCCGTATGGCCTAACCAGTATCTCCCGCCGGGGCCATACACAATCGTTGGACGCAAGCGTACTGTTTCCACGCCGGTTTCGGCAAGGCAAGCCTGCTCCGCCGCAGACTTCCAGCCGGCATAGTTGTCCTCGTCTGAAGACACCATCGGCGTGTCTTCCATGATGCGGCCGCTTGCTCCGCCATACACCGACATGGAACTGAGATGCACCACTCGGCGCACACCTGCCTTCGCCGCCGCTCGGAGAAGGTCGCGGGTGCCATCCACGGTGACCGCGCGGTTGCCGACGGCGCAATGCACGACCGTGCTCACGCCGGCCAGCGCCTCGGTCATGCCGGCGACATCCTGGACATCGAACTGGCACGACCCGGCCCGTCCATCGCGCGTGCCGGCAATCACCGGAACACCGGTCACGCGCTCCAGATACCGGACGGTGTAACCGCCGATGAAGCCGCCGGCGCCCGTTACCAGGATTTTGGTGATGCTCACGCTTGCCGCCTTTCGCAAATACGATACGGCCAGCCAAGGCAACGCGACCTTAAGGAGTCCGTTCCGAACCGCTCAGGTTTGCGCCCAGGATACGATGCGACGCTTCAAGCTTGGAACAACGCGTCGATGCAGGGGCTTTTTCTCGGTTGTGTATACGACAGGCGGAATGAAGCGCGACGGAAGCAGCGCAAGGTTTTCCTTGGTTGCCGCTGCCTGTGGAGCCGGAAGCAGGAACGGTTCGCCAAATATGTGGAGCCAGAGGCGTTCCAGCACGTAGCCGTACATCTGGTGGCCGTTGGCGGCTTGCACGGCGAGTTCAAGGCTCTTGCGCGGTAGGTGGGCGAGCCGCTCCTGCTTTACCGCAAACAACGCTCCATAGGAGAAGCGTCCGGCGAAGTGACCGTGGGCCTGGTCGGCAAGCTCGGCCCACTCGCACCTGCGCAGAAAATGCGCGGCAATGTTGACGCCGTTCGGCAGCTCGTGAAGGCGCTGATAGTCGTCGCAGATTGTCGCGGCGCCCGGGTCGAAAAACTGGAGCGCGGTCCAACTGGAAAGGGAAAACGTTTCCGGCCTCACACGCAAGCCGTCGATGAAGCCGCTCTTTTCACCCAAAAGAACACTCTGGGGAGGCAGGTTCTTTGCAGACAGCCACCCCCATGACAACGGCTGCAAATCCTTCCACGATCGCCAAGCTCCCAGCAGGGCAGTTATGTCCGGGCTATGCTCGAACGGATCGCCCTGCAGGAAAACCGTGTAGCCGTCGGTAAACGCTTTCTTGGCAAGGACATGGCGTAGGATCGTATCGGATTCACGGCCGCTATTCACCAAGTCGACAATCTTTTCAGCTCTACCCAGCACCGCGGCGGACGTGATCTTGGCGCCCTTGTTGTAGATTGTAACCGAAAACTCGGCGGGTATCTGTGTAACCCAGTCGAGGTCTTCGGAGTATCGCGCAATTACGACCTCGCTTGTCATACCGGCACCCTGCCGTCCGGCAGGGTCATGCGCCTGATGGTGTTCGTCGTGCTGTGGCCGTCCTCAAGGTCGATCAGAACGACACGGCCGCCATGCTGCTGAACGAAGGCTCCGCCGACCACCTGATCGACACGGTAATCAGCACCCTTGATGAGCACGTCCGGACAGACCGCCTCGATCAGCCGCTCCGGCGTATCCTCGGTGAAGATGACCACCAGATCGGCCGCCGCGATCGACGCCATGACGGTCGCGCGCGCGGTTTCGTTCTGCACCGGCCGCGTCGGACCCTTCAGGCGGCTCACCGACGCATCGCTGTTCAAGCCGACCACAAGCCGATCGCAGGTTCGGCGCGCCTCGGCAAGCAGCCGGATGTGGCCGGGATGGATCAGGTCGAAGCAGCCGTTGGTGAAGCCGATGCGCGCCCCCTCGGCACGCCAGCGGGCGACGCGGGCCAGCGCCGGCCCAAGCTCGGCTACCTTAGTGTCGAGGCCCATCAATTCGCGCTGGTGCAACGCCGCCGCGAGTTCCGCATGTTCGACCGCCGCGGTGCCGGCTTTGCCGACGGCAATGCCAGCCGCCAGGTTGGCGATCACCGCCGCGTCGTCGAGCGATGCGCCGCCGCCGAGCATGATCGCCAGTGCCGCGACGAAGGTGTCCCCTGCCCCGGATACGTCGGCCACGGCCCGCGCGCGCGTCGGCACATGCAGCGTCGGTCCCTCGTGGCGCACCAGGGTCAAGCCTTTTTCCGACCGCGTCACGATCACCGCCGCCGTATCCGCCTGGGCGCAGGCGGCCCGCCCGGCCAGCTCGACCGCCGCGTCGTCGCTGCCTTGGATGCCCGTCGCCCGCGCGACCTCAGACAGGTTGGGCGTCAGCACGGTGACGTGGCGATAGGCGGCAAAGGTCGGCCGCTTCGGGTCGGCGACCGTCGGCACACCGGCCGCCCGGGCCTGAGCGATGGCCTCGCCCAGCACCCGGTCGGTCAGCACGCCCTTTGCATAGTCGGATAAGACAACGATGTCGCAATGGGGCAACGCCTGCATGAACGCCGCAAGCACCGTGTCTTCCAAAGGCTGCGAGAGCGCGCCGCTGGCTTCCTCGTCGAGGCGCAGAAGCTGGTGAGAGCCCGACATGAAGCGCGTCTTGACCGTGGTGGGGCGGCCCGGGTCGCGCACCAGGACCGGTGCGATCTGGCCGATCCCGCGCAGCACCGCCTCCAGCTCGCCGGCGCTGGCATCCTCACCGACGACACCCACCAGCGTCGCGTGGGCACCGAGCGAGGCAATGTTGCGGGCGACGTTGGCTGCCCCGCCCGGAACCCCGCGGCGCTGGCTGGCACGCAGCACAGGAATTGGCGCTTCGGGCGAAATGCGCTGCACCTCGCCCAAAACGTAGCGGTCGAGCATAACGTCGCCCAGCACGAGCACGCGGCGCGTGGCGAAGCCGGTGAGCACATGCGCGGGAATGCTCTCAGCCGGCTCCGCGCGGTAATCGGTTGGATGAGACATGCAGATGCTTTACCGAAAGCGGTAAATCTCGTCAAAACACGAGCGCTTGGTAATGGCAGTTAAAAGGCAGTGCGGAATGGCTGATTGGTCTAGGTTGAAGCGTGGCGGCAGCGGCGTCTTCGCGGTGATGAACTACAGTGTCAAGGCAAGCCTCGACTGCTACGTCGTGTTACGTCCCACACCGTTTCATTTTTCTTGGCGTCCGACATCGTGCCAATGAACCCGCCAATCAGCGCCGAGGACGCGACGCCGGCGGCCCTCCCGGCAATACCCACCTCGCCAACGCTGGGGCGCAGCACGGCAACCGGCTTTCTTTGGCTGCTAGTCCCAAGCCTGAGTGGCCGACTGGCGAGCTTTTTCAGTCAGCTGGTGCTGGCGAGGCTGTTGATGCCCGAGGCTTTCGGGCAAATCGGCATGGCCTACACGGTGACGACGCTGGCGAGTGCGCTTATCAGTTTCGGCATCGACGATGTGCTGCTGCAACGGCTTCGCACGTTCCAAATGTGGGCGTCGCCGGCGTTCTGGAGCAGCCTGGCACTTTCCTTGTTCGGAATGGTCATAATGCTGGCGGCCGCGCCATTTGCCGGCAGGCTGTATCACAGCCCCGACCTGTTCGGCTTGGTTGCCATACTTGCCCTGGCCCTGCCCATCAGCGCGCTCTCGACCGTGCCATACGTCAAGTTGCGCGCGTCGATGGATTTCCGCTTTCTTGCAACCTACACGAGCATCGAGACGGTGCTGATCCAGGTCGCCTCGATTATTTTCGCGGCGCTTGGCTTTGGCGCCTTCAGTTTTGTGTTGCCTGTCCCAATGGCCGCGATTGTCAAAGCGGTGGTGTTCTGGCGCAAGGCGCCGACCCGGATCAGGCCGCGTTTTCGTCGCAAGCAGATGAACCATTTCGTCAACAGCGGCTTTCTCGTGCTCGGCACGCGGCTGATTATCGAGGCGGTCAATCAGGGCGGCTATGTCGTGCTGGGCCTGATGGCGACCGACACGGTTCTGGGCATCTATTTCTTTGCTTTCCGCCTGGCCGCGCAGCCGTTGCGGATGCTCGGCGGAAACTTTGGCGCCGTGCTGTTTCCGGCCTTTACGCAGCTTCGAGCCGAGCCGGCACGTCAAGAAGCCGCCGCCCTTCGCGCATCGCGTATGCTCGCGTTCATCGTGACGCCAGTCTGCTTCCTGCAGGCGGCACTGGCCGCGCCAGCCCTGCATCTGATGTTCGGCGTACGCTGGAACGGGGCAATCCCGCTGGTGCAGATTCTTAGCGTCGGCTTGCCGGGAGATGCCGTCGCGTGGGTCGCGGGGGCGCTGCTTGTGGCGCGTCGGGAGTTTTACCGCGACTTTATCTACCTCTGCGTATTCTCGCCACCGTTCTTCGTCTTTGTTTTCATCGGCGCCTATTTCGGCTCATCGCTCGGAGTGGCGATTGCGGCCTCGCTCTATTACGCGCTGGTCAAGCCGATCAACTCGTGGATGGTGTTCCGCAGCAGCATGGGATGGCGCGAGTTCGTGGAAATCTACATCGCACCGCCGGTTATCACCGGAGCGGCCATCGGCGCCGTCTACGCCATCTCACTTGTCCCAGCGCTGGTAGCCAGGCCAATCGCGCAGATGGCGGTCATCGTCACGCTTAGCCCGCTTGTCTATGTGGCACTGCTCCGCCTCCTTGTGGACGGCATCCTGCGCGAAATCCTTGACCGCTTTCCGGTAGACGTCCTGTTCTGGCGATTTGCGCGACGGCTAACCCGCAAAAGCGCCTGAGCCGGCGTTGGGGGAATTGGCCTGTTCGGATTGCAACTTGGTCCAGGTATTGGCGATTGCCTGCTCCACCTGCGCGCTGGAGATGGCGCGCAGGCACTTCAAATCGAACGGACACGGCTCGCGCAGCCAGCATGGGGAGCAGGGCAGCGAGGTGTAGAACTCGGTGTTGCCCGCGTAGTGCGAGTTTATGGGATGCTCGTAGCCGCCGATGACAACGACGGAGGGCGTGTGCATGGCTGCCGCGACATGCATCGGTCCGGAAACCGGCCCCACGTAGATATCACCCGCCGCAACCACGGCCACGAGTTCGGCGAGCGAGGTCTTGTCACGCAAGTCGAGGTAGTTTCCGGCTGGCGCATGGCCGTCGTCGTCGTACCGGTTGCCGATCTCGATCACCGTTCCCGACCGGCAAAGCCGCTCCACGAGGTCCCGCCAGGACGCGTCCGGCCAATCTTTGTTGGGCGTGAAGCGGCTGGAGCGCCGCAGCACGAGCACCCATGGACGGGGCAGCGCCTGCCAGGAGTCGCGGTAGCGGTCGGTGATTTGTTCATCGACAATGCAATCCGGCTGGGTGTCGTCGACGCGTATGCCAAGCCGGTCGCCGATGATCCTGGCAATATGCTCCGACCAGGGAACAATGTTGGTGTACTCGACGAAGATGCTGGACTCCGGCCGCCCGTCAAATGGATGGACCTCGTCGATGTAGGAAAGCCCCTGCACCAGCTCGGGAAACCTCGTGTAGAACCGAATACGGCTATTGGGACGCGCTTGCTTCAAGGCGCGCAAGGCGGGAGTGCACATCACGACGTCGCCCAGGCCGGTGTCCCGAGCGATGTCGATCGTTGGTCGGCGTGCGGGACTAAACGGTGTGGTGCGATACAATACTTTGCGGGCGAGGAAACGTATCCGCGAGATTTGACGCCGCGTCAGGGACCGGAGCTTGCCTGCGAACGGCCGAAGTCGAGTCCGCAGGCTACGACTGCCAACAGATGCTGACTGGGTGGCTGCCTGCAAATCCGACATTTCGACGGGTAACCCTCAACATAAAAGCATCGGACGTACGGCCCGCCCACTGTTCCAACCACTGGCGACGCACCAACACTAATCACGCCAGATTTTGTAACACACCCAAAATTCTGTAACACACAATGCAATACAAGACGACCGATCGAGGTGAGCGCGTGCTCCGAGGGACTGCCAGCGGCTACTTGCTTGCCGTAGCCTGATATAGGCTCAGCTGCTGGCGAAAGTTGCATGGAGCGATTGATTTTATTTGATAAGACACAACCAAATACCGGCATCGACACGTTACAGCAAACACCCTAGCACCTATCCCTTTACTGCGGGCAGATATGATGCATCAGGATGCGCCTTCCCCTGCTGTGCGAGCGGCATCCGACTCGGCAATGTCATGGCTACAAGGGACTGCCTGGCCGTTGTGGCTGGCCCGCGGCATCGACAAGACGCCGGCGGGCCAAGCCATCGGCTTTCACGAACATCTGACACTGGACGAGTATAGTTGCGCGGCGCAGTTCCGCCGCCTGCGCGTGGTGACGCGCCAAATCTACGTTTTCAGCGAGGCCACCGCGTTTGGCTTGGTCGGTGCGAAGGAAGCGGCGGCGCTCGGTCTCGACTACCTTCAGCGTCATGCCTTTGATCCCAGTGGCGGGTATCACTGGCGCTTCAACCTAAGCGGCAACGTCACTGACTCGCGGCGCGACCTCTATGACCACGCCTTCGTGCTGCTCGCCTTGGCAAGCGCGATGCGGGTATTGCCGTCGCCCACTCTCCGCGACCAGGCAATGGCGCTAGACGACTACTTTCATACCGCCTTCCGCCATGCCCAAGGCGGCTATAGCGAGAGCCTGCCGGCCAGCCTGCCACGCCGGCAGAATCCGCATATGCACCTGCTGGAAGCCTGCCTCGCTGCTTCCGAGGTGTTTGGGGACGCGCCGTTCCTCGATCGCGCGGACGACTTGGTCGAGTTGTTCCTGACCCGGATGCTGCAAGCCGCCGAGGGCGCTTTGCCGGAATATTTCGACAATGCCCTGGCACCGCTCCGCGTGGACGGGCGTTTCGTGGTGGAGCCGGGGCATCACAGCGAGTGGGTGTGGCTGCTGCACTGGCACACGAAACGGCGTGCCGGTGCGGGCCGCCCGCCCCTAGCCACGGCTGCAGCCGCTATGCGCAGCCTGACGCTGTTCACTGATCGCCATGGCACTCACCCTGAGACCGGAGGTTTGGTGGACGAGCTGTGGAGCGATGGCAGCGTGAAATCGAGTGAGCAGCGGCTTTGGCCGCAGACCGAAAGGCTGAAAGCCGAAATCCTGCGGCCAGATGCCGAGGAGGTGCGGATCCTGCAGGCTTACGCCGTCCTGGACAGCTATATCGCCCCGGCGCCCGCTGGGCTGTGGTCGGAGCGGCGGCTAAGCGATGGCACTTTCACCCGCGAGGCGGCTCCTGCCAGCAGCCTGTATCACCTTACGGCCGCTGTTCTGGTTGCCCATCGTGCCTTGACAGCCAACGCCGGGCGTTAGGTTCTACATGAAGTATGGCAATTTTGCCATATGGTGCTATCGTCATATTTTAATTGCGCATGATTGCCTTAAGAAGCTATGCCGATAATGCAACATTGCCATGAGTGATCCGGGTGAAAGTCATAACCGTCTGCTCTTCAAAAGGCGGCGTCGGCAAGACGACTGTCGCGCAATGCCTCGCCGTCGAGGCTTTGCGACAGGGGCTTGCCGCCGCAATCATTGACGCCGACCCGCAACGGTCTGCGGCCGAATGGGGCGAGCAACGCCAGGCCGCCAATTTAGACGCGCCCACCGTAATTGCCCTCGGCTCGAAACGTTTGACCGCGGTGCTGGCCGACTTGCAGAAGCGTGGCGCAAGCATGGTGGTGATCGACACCCCTCCGCACTCCGCCCCGGCTATCAACGCGGCACTCGACGTCTCCACCAGCTCCATCATGGTGACCAGGCCCAATCCGATGGACGTCCGCGCCCTTGAAGCGACATGGGGCATCGTCTCTCGGATGAAAAAGCCGGCATCGACGATCTTCACGCAGACACTGCCGGGACTTCGCGCCCGTGCGCTTGGCCTGGCGCAACGCCACCTTGATCGGCTAGGGATCCCTTACTGCCCGACGCCAATCAGCTATACGCTGTCTTTTCCCTATGCCCAGGCCGAAGCGCTGGCCGTCCAGGAGCGTGAGCCGATTGGCAAAGCAAGAGCGGAAATAGCGGAGATTTGGGGTTGGTTGAAGCGCAATGCCGTATTTTAGTATATTAATATTGCCATATTACCATATTACCAGAAATTGTTGGCGAAGTCGCCCGCTAGGCGGCAAGGGCGGCGAAGCGTGAGGTGCGGGTCGGCGCGAGCGGGCGTCCGGCGAACCAGGCGGCGATCCGGTCGAGGTTGAGAGCGGCAGCGGTGGCGATGCCTTGCAGGCCCGTCTTCGCCAGGCCGCGGTAGCGCGCCTGGCGCAGGCCAAAGGCATGCACGGCTTGCGACAGGGTACCCTCGACGCCGTTGCGCTGCGCATACAGCCGCTTGCCCTCCGCCGTGTCCTCGCGCGCCCTGGCGGCGGCAAGCGCGTCGTGTTCGGGCTGCGGCATCACCGCCAGGACCCGGCCCTGGTACTTCGAGTGCGCCCGGGTGCAGCGGGCGCGGGAAGGACAAGCCCGGCAGTCGGCGGCGCGGAACTGCACATGGATGATGCTGCCCTGTCCACGGTGCTTGGCGCTGCTGATCCAAAGGCCGCTCTCCTTGCCCTCGGGGCAGCGGACGGCCTTGCGGTCCCAGTCCACTGTGAAGTCGGCCAAGGTGAACGCATCGTCGCCGCTGCGGCTCTGCCAGCTCACGTTGGGACGCCCAGGGCCGACAAGGTCTATCCCGTGCTGCGTGCGTGCGGTGACAAGGTGGCCGGCGCTGACGTAAGCAGAGTCCACCAAGTGCTCGGACGGGGCCAGGCTTTTGGCGGCGAGTGCGTCGTGGATTGCAGCCGTGCGCTCGGCCTCGTGCATGTTGGCCGGCGTCGTGTCGGCGTGGACCACCAGGCGCGGCATGTCCGCATCGCAGGTCTCGGTGAGATGGACCATGTAGCTCGCCCATTGTATGGCGCGCTTGGACCGGAACCGGGCATCAATGTCGTAGGGTGACTCCACACGGTTGGCGGGGCCGCGGCCTTGCACTGGACGCATCCGCACCTGGCTGCCAGCCGGTTCGCCAGCACTGCCGCCACCATCGGCCTCCGCCTTGTCCCGCTCGAAGTGGCGCGCCCACACGCGGCGCAGCACGGCCACCTCCGGCAACACCGCCGCGTTCGCGGGCGCGCCCATGCGGTCCAAGGCGTCCAGCAGGGCGAAGCCGTCCGTCCCGACCTGGGCGGCGTAGGCCTCGCGCTTGGGAGGGGTGTCGGGCAGGCGCATGTCCTCGACCCGCCGGTCGTATCGCTCGTGCCAGTCCGCGAGTGCGACGCCGCGCAGCCAGTCGGGCGCTGCAGCAGCGATGGCGTTCAGCGCCGCCCGCAGCGTCTCGCCCACCAGCTCCAGCCGGTTCAGGGTCCGCACGGCGGCGAGCACGTGCGTGCTGTCCGTGCGCTGGCGACCGCGGGCCTTGAGCAGCCCGCCCTCGCGCGCCGCATCCAGCAGGCGGGCCAACAGCCGTTCCGTGGCCTCATGCTGGAGCAGGCGCCCGCGGAACTCGCACAGGACGGAGAAGTCGAAGCTGGCGTCGGCCAGGTCGAGGGCGAGCAGGTATTTCCAATCGATCCGGCCCCGGACGGCGTCGGCCGCCTGGCGGTCGCTCAGGCCCTCGCGGAACTGCATGAGGGTCACCAGCGCCAGGCGCCACGGCGCATAGGCGGGCTGGCCGAGCTTGGGGAAAGATCGGCAAAATCGGCGTCGGCGAACACGGCCCCGAGCTTGTCCCTCAGGAGCACATACAGGTTGCCGCGTCGGAACGCGGCGCGTGCGATGCGGGCGGTGTCATCGGGCACCGACAGGAGCGGCTGCGACGGGAGCGACATGGGCGGCCTCCAGGCAGGAAACCCAGCCAACGCCGCAACCCGCCCGAACGCTGCCGACTTCGCCAACAGGGTCTGGTCGTTTGACGAAGTGGTACAGAAAGTTTGCCACGAAGTAGCACAGAGAAGATGGGCAGGAACCGGCCTGTGTAGAGCGTGATCGGAACACGTCGCGTCAGTCGATTGCTCCTGGCTTTCGCTTAGACCGCAGTGAGGCCGTTCTGGCTTCCGCGCAGGCGCGCGGCATCGGCGGCGGGCGGCAGCCCGAACATGCGGCGGTACTCGCGGCTGAATTGGGACGGGTTGTCGTAGCCGACGCCGAACGCGACCAGGCCTGCTTTCTGCTCACGGGTGAGGAGGCGCCGGCGGGCCTCCTGCAACCTGAACTGCGTCCGGTATTGAAGCGGGCTCATCATGGTGATCGCCTTAAAGTGGCGGTGGAACGAAGTGACGCTCATGCCCGCGTGCTGCGCCAGCTCCTCAATGCTGGCCGGCTCGGCGTAATTCTCCCTGATCCAGTCGATTGCCCGGGCGACGCGCGACAGGTGACTGCCGGCGGTCGCGATCTGCCGGAGCAAGCCGCCCTGCCCGCCTTGCAACAGGCGGTAATAGATCTCGCGCTCGATCAACGGTGCCAGCGTCGCGATGTCATTAAGCCGGTCAAGAAGCCGCATCATGCGGGCCAGGGCGTCAATCAGGTCGCTGTCCAGCGCGCTCACGGCCAGGGCGGCGGAACTACGTCCCATGTGGGCCGGGGCAGGAGGGGCACTGAGTAGGAGATCGGCGATCCCGGCCGGGTTAAGGTCGAGGGACAGGCCGAGATAGGGGCTGCCCGGACTTGCCTCGACGACGCAGCCGCTGACAGGTAGGTCAACAGTCACGATGAGGTACTTGCTGGCATCGTACTCGACGACGCGCTCGCCCAGCACGACCCGCTTGCGGCCCTGGGCGATGACGCACAGGGTCGGGCGATAGATGGTGTTCACCGGCCGGTTCAGCTCGCGCGCCTGATACAGGATCAGCCCAGGGATCGCAGTCGGGTGCCGCCCGGGTTGGCCATGGCGGCTGATTGCGTCGCCGATCTCGTTCATCGCCGCTTGAATGATGCCGCCTGCCATGTGCGTCCGCAGCGGTATGCCCGAACCGGGCCTCGTTCTAGCCCTTTGGCAGGATAGTGCAAAGGACTGACAGCATCGCCCGATGCCGCGCGGACCCAGGGGGTCCATGTTTGGGATCGAAGCGGACACCTGATGCACCCATGCGAAGTGGGTTCGGGCACGCTAGTTCAGAGGAAGCACCATGGCAGACCGTACCTCCGTTTGGTTCATCACAGGCAGCTCCTCCGGGCTTGGTAGGGCCTTGGCGCAGACAGTGCTGCAACGTGGGGGCCGCGCCGTGCTGACGGCGCGCAGCCCAGACGCACTCGCCGACCTTGCGGCCGAACACGGCGACCGAGTTCTCACGCTTTCCCTCGATGTCACCAATACAGCGTCGGTCGAGCACGCGGTGGCAGAGGCGCAAGCGCGGTTCGGCCACATTGATGTTCTGGTCAACAGCGCCGGCTACGGCTACCTCGCCGCGATCGAGGAGGGTGAGGACGCGGCCATCCGCGCGCAGTTCGAGACCAACGTGTTCGGCCTGCTCGCCGTGACCCGGCGCGTGCTGCCGGGGATGCGGGCCCGCCACAGCGGGCACATCGTCAACTTGTCATCGCTGGGCGGCCTCGTGGCATTCCCGGCGACCGGCTACTACCACGCCACCAAGTTCGCCGTGGAGGCACTGTCGGAATCGCTGGCACTGGAGGTCGCGCCGCTCGGGATCAAGGTGCTTATCGTCGAGCCGGGCGCATTCCGGACCGATTGGGCGGGCCGGTCCATGATCGAGTCTCCGACGGTGATCGCCGACTACGCCGAAACCGCCGGCAAACGGCGCCAAGCCACGCGGGCCAGCTCAGGCGCGCAGCCGGGCGACCCGGCGCGGGCCGCCGCCGCGATCATCGCCGCGGTCGAGGCGGAGCAGCCGCCGCTCCGCCTGTTGCTCGGCGCACCGGCGCTCAAGATCACGCGCGAACGGCTCGACGCCTTGCGCGCCAACTTCGATGCCTGGTCGGAGCTGACGCTGAGCGCCGACTTCCCGAAGCAGGCGGCGTAGGGCTGTCGCTTAGCTGGAACGGGGCAGGATCATGCAATATAGGACATTGGGCGACACCGGGTTGCTGGTCTCCCGGCTCTGCCTGGGAACGATGACGTTCAGCAGCGGTGCCGGCGTCTACAAGCACATCGGCAACGTCGGCCAAGCCGGCGCCGATGCGCTCGTCACGGCGAGCCTGGAGGCTGGGGTCAACTTCTTCGACACAGCCGACGTGTACTCCCGCGGCGAGAGCGAAACAACGTTGGGGCAGTCGTTCAAGAACCTGAACGTCAGCCGCAAGGATGTCGTTCTCGCCACCAAGGGCTACATGCGGATGGGACCGGGCCGCAACGATGTCGGCGCGTCGCGCGGTCACATCATGGATGCGGTGGAGGCCAGCCTCAGGCGGATCCAGACCGACTACATCGATCTCTACCAAGTCCATCAGAACGATGCCGTGACGCCGCTCGACGAGACCCTGCGCGCACTCGACGACCTCGTTCGCCAGGGAAAGGTCCGGTACACCGGCTGCTCGAACTGGCAAGCTTGGAAGATCGCCACCGCGCTCGGCACGTCCGAGCGCAGGAACCTCGAACGGTTCAGTTCTCTCCAAGCCTACTACTCGCTCGTCGGCCGTGACCTGGAGCGCGAGCTGGTCCCCTTCCTGAGCGCCGAGCGGATGGGCCTCCTGGTCTGGAGTCCGCTCGCCGGCGGCCTCCTGTCCGGGCGGTTCAGCCGGGAGGATCAAGCGCCCGAGGGGTCTCGTCGCACGAGCTTCGACTTTCCCGTCGTTGATAAGGAACGAGCCTGGAGGGTGCTGGAAGTCCTGCGGCCGATTGCGGCGGCCCACGGCTGCACGCCGGCGCGGGTCGCCCTTGCCTGGCTGCTGACCAGGGAGGTCGTCACGGCCGTCATCGTCGGCGCCAGGCGACTCGACCAGCTTGAGGACAACTTAGGGTTCCGGTAGCAGTGGAACCGAAAGTGCATTTCAGGTCCTTGTAGTTGGGCTGATGTAGGATTTAGCAGCAGGCCTATGTTGCTGGTCTTGCCGGAGTCATCTGGCCGCGGCTGCGGGCGCCGACAGCCCATCAGCCAGGGCGTCGAACACCGCCCGGCAGCGCGCGCTGGTCTTCAGGTCTTCGTGCATGACGATCCACAAGCCGAGGTCAACGGACACCGCGTCCGCCAGAACGCGCACGAGGTCCGGGTCGCGGCGGGCCACCGGCACCTGGCACACGCCGATGCCGAACCCGGCGCGGATGGCGGCAAGCTGGGCAAGGTCGCTGTCGGTGCGCAGTGCAAAAGCCGGGCGGCCGAGTGCCGGGAAGCGCCCAACGATGGCGCGGACCGCCGGAGTGCCCCGGTCGAACCCGATCAGGTCATGTCTGGCGAGGTCCTCCACCGAGGCCGGCGCCCCACGCCGTTCAAGGTAGGCACGGTGGGCGTGCAGCCCCAATGCAATCGGCGGCAAGCGTCGGGCGACCAGCGTTTCCTGGACTGGCTCCACCATCCGTACGGCGATGTCGGCGTCGCGCTGCAGCAGGTTGTCCACGGCGTTGGAAAGGACCAGTTCGACGACGAGGCCGGGGTGACGCCGGCGAAGGCGCGCCAGGATTGGTGGCAGGTGCTCGACGCCGACCACCTCGCTGGCGCTGACTCGCACGCTGCCGCTGACTTCGCCCGCGCGGGCGCTCGCGGTCCGCAGCAGTGCTGCAGCGGTGGAGGCCAGCGTCTCGGCGTAGGGCTTCAGGTCCAGCGCCACCTCGGTCGGGACCAGGCCGCGCTGCGAGCGCAGGAAGAGGTTCGAGCCGAGCGCAGCCTCCAGCGCATCGACATGACGGGCGACCGTTGGCTGCGTCAGCCCGAGCTGGCGCGCTGCACCCGACAGCGATCCTTCCCCAACGACGGCCAGGAAGGTGCGGTACAGGGTCCAGTCCGGCTCAACGCTCATCTAATTCCGTATAGCATCCCCACGCCGACACCCAATTTTCTATCGCTCATGCCCTTGCCATCCTTGAGCTTCGTCGAGCAGCCGGGGACCAGCCGGCGCGCACGAAGAGCCGGTCGCACAGCGCGCCCGGCCACACTGAAGGGGCACCACATGAGCGGAACCATCGTCGTCTTCGGCTACGGGACCATAGGCCGCGTGGTCACCAAGCTCCTGCTGGAGCGGGGCGACGCAGTCCGCGTCGCGCAGCGCACCCGGCCGGCGGACCTGCCAAGCGGGGTTACCTACACAGCTTGCGACATCCTTGAGCGGAATGCCGTGCAAAGGGCTGTCGAAGGGGCTGGGCAAGTCGTGCTGGCGGTCGGCTTCCCTTATGACGCGCGGGTGTGGCGCACGGCTTGGCCCAAGGCCATGACCAACATCGTCGAGGCGTGCGCGGCGGCCAGGGCGCGGCTCGTGTTCCTCGACAACCTCTATCAGCTCGGCCCGCAGACTGAACCGCGAAGCGAGGACATGCCGCTCAGCGCCGCCAGCGAGAAGGGTGCGGTCCTGGCCGGGGTGACGCGCACCTGGATGGCAGCCAGGGACCGCGTGCGCGTGGCCGCGCTCCGCTGCCCGGACTTCTATGGACCTGGCGTGGCCGCGTCGCACATCGGGAGCACCGGCTTCGGCCGGATCGCGAGCGGCAAGCCGGCGCTGCTGCTCGCGCCGCTCGACACGCCGCATGATTTCGCCTACGTGCCTGACGTCGCGCGGGCGGTAGTGACGCTGCTCGACGCGCCTGGCGACACCTTTGGGCAGGTCTGGAACATGCCCTGCGCGCCGACCCGCACCCCGCGTGAGATCCTCAAGCTCGGTGCCGACGCGACCGGCGTCCCGCTGCGGGTCACGGCCGTCCCGCTCCGGCTGCTGCCGCTGCTTGGCCTGTTCTCGCGCATGATGAAGGAGGTCGCGGATGTCGGCTTCACTTGGGACCGGCCCTACCAGGTGGACGCCAGGAAGTTCACCCGGCACTTCTGGTCGGATGTGACCCCGTTCGAGGCCGGCGCCCCGGCGATGGCCCGGTCGTTTGCCGCCCTGTCCGGCCAGGTGCGATCGCCTGCCATTCCGGCCCGTCACGCTCGCATCAAGATAGGCGCAGCCCCATGACCGACACCCGCAATGCCGCTTTCGCCGAACCTTGGCGCCAGCTCTGGAACGGCGACCTCGCGCAACTCGACGCCATCGTCGCAGAGAACTTCGTTGCCCATGCTGCCCTGATGGGCGGGACGGGCGAAGGCACGTTGCGCGGCCGGGCAGCGCTCGGCCAATGGATCGGCGGCCTGCACGCTGTGATGACCGGGCTTGTCTTCAGCATTGAGGTCGGACCGGTCACCGACGCGGACCACCTGGTGGTTCGCTGGCGGGCGCGGGGCACCTACCGTGGTGGATTGCCGGGCGCCTCTGATGCAGCAATCGGCCGTGAGGTCGACTTCACTGGGACCGACATCCTGCGTGTAGCTGACGGCAGGATCGCCGAATACTGGGTCAACTCCGACACCCTGCTCCTTATGCAGCAGCTTGGGATTCGAGCTGTGCCTGGCACCACGGCATGAACTGCTTATGGCAAGACGGTTTTCCTGCAACAAACCTTCGTATAATGCGGATCGCCGATACCTTGCCAGAAGCTGGGCTTCTGCGTGGGTTTAGCGTGCATAAACCCGTACATTTATCTCTCGCCAGCAAACCGTGACCGTTCAGGCTCTGAAACGCACTTTTGGTTCGGTAGCTACCGGACCCCCTAACAGCAACAGTGGCGATCTAAGGCGGCCCTTAGCCTGCAGTCTCCTGCCGCGCCACCCACTGCGTGTGTTCCCGGGAGAAGACCAGTTCGGTGTCGTTCACATAATTTGAGAATGCATTTTCGGTTCCGACGTGCTGCGCCTCCTCCTTAGCCATACCAATCTCAGCGGCGGTCAGTGTGTAGCTCGCTGCGAGTTCAGAATGCTTTTTGATTTGCACCCAACCGATGACAAATGACGCAAATAGAATGAGCGGCTCGATTGGAAGATGATGCCACAATGGGAAGGCGATCCGCGACAGTGCTAGCAGAATTGCGAGTATGTACGCCGTAACGGACGCTATCACCCACCATTTGAACGCGTGCCTGTTGCTGCGAGCCTTGCCTACGTACCAAGTCTGCTGACTTTTGACCCTTTCCTGAATGTAGAAGGCCGCGCGCCTTTCCAAAGGCATCGACCTTATATCCTGCATTGAGGTGGTCACCTGCTCGGCGCTAACTTCAGTGCTGAACCCGCTCTGCACCAGCACCTTGTTGGTACGCACAATCTCACGAAGATAGCCAAGGAACTTGGCCTTGATTGCTGTTTCGTTTCCAGCATCCTCGTAGGGATGCGCGCGCATCATGTAACGCCAAGCCATCGTTTTAATAGATTCGGCTGCAGCCCTAGCCCGATACCACTGCTGCTCGGGCCTTATCAGCGAGCGAACTAGAAGAACACCAAGCCCTGCGATCAGTACTACTGCGTAAATAAGATAGTAGGCTACGTCCTCCAGGAAATCCATCGCCAGCACTGCAGCGATAAGCAGGAACATGTACTCGCCCCTGACAAGCCACAGGAACGTCCTCTGGCGGGCGTCCGATAGTTGCCCTGCGGCATGGTGCAGGGCGGGTAGTTGTAAATTCGCAGCCACCTCTAGGGGACAAGCTCGCGTATTGCGGACACAATGCTGGACGTGTTCCAGCCCACGATCCTATCGGCAGCGTTTTGGACCGCGCGGGGCATCCGTTCCGACCCCCATGGCTGAATGCCCAGGAGAGGTTTGTTAATTTCTTTAGCAAAATCAATCTCGAATTGAATCCAGTCACTGTGAGCGACATACATCCCGCCAAGAATGATGGCGACCTGCACGGGTCGAATCTGGACGCATAGCTTCTCCGCGAGCACAGTCGGCCGCGCCCGCTCGAACGCCTTGGCTTCCGGGACCGAGTAGTTTCTGTAGTTGAAGTTTGAGGCTTGGTCGAGGAATCTCACGATGGTGTCGTAATGGTCACCATAGCTCCAAGCATGGCTGATGAAAAGACGATAGGGGTAGAGAGAGGGCATCGAAGTCAGCTTCCTAGTCGTTGAGTTTAGAACTCAGCATCAGCCGTTATACGTTCAATGGGCAATCGGCTTATCGCTTCGTCGAACGACAAGTGACTAGGCTCAGGACCCACTATCCAAGCCAGAATATGACGGTTGCTGCGATGCAGATGGCCGAGAAG
>JAABUQ010002081.1_pt1 | contig 40603 bp, 51 predicted proteins | sample 5560001 | NCBI WGS metagenome assembly JAABUQ01 (sample SAMN10711888, study PRJNA513371) | rock metagenome | isolation source: Antarctica rocks | place: Antarctica: Victoria Land, Finger Mt nord | collected 2015-12-18
GGAGGTGGGAGGCGGGGGGGAGGGGCAGGGAGGCGATGGTGAAGTGGAGGGGTTTGGGGGGGAGGGGGGTGAGGGGGTAGACGTGTAGGAGGTCGGTTGCGATGCGCCGGATTTGGGCTCTTGTGGCGGTTTTGGTGGCTTCGAGCGAGGGGGAGCGGGAGGCGAGGCTGCTTTGGGCGGAGAGGAGGTGGGAGGTTGCTTTTTGCTGGGTGAGGGTGCCGGAGGTGATGGCGGCGCGGCGGGCGGCGAGACTGGCTTGGAGGGCGGAGCGGCGCTTTTGGGTGGCTTGAAGGGTGTGACGCGCGGTGGATAGGGCGCGGTTGGTGGATTCGAGGGAGGAAGTGGCGGCGTTGGCGGAGGTGAGGAGGGAGGTTGTGGAGTGTTGGTCTTGGATTAGGGTGGTGATTTGGGAAGAGAGCTTTTCGCGGACGGAGAGGGCGTCTTGGATGCAGTCGTCGAGGTTGGAGAGGCGCATTAGGGCGTCGAAGGTGGATGTTGGTTGTGGGGTGTGGGGTGTGGCTTTGAATGGTTTGGAGGGAGGGACGAGCGGTTCTTCGAGGGCAAGATCGGTGAAGCTGGTGTAGATGCCATCTGAGAGGTGCAAGAGGATGCAATTCTGGGGTAGGGGGTGGTGAAAGCTTTCTAGCTGTTGGCAGTGTCAGCGCTTGCCTCCATGACCGAGAATAGTCAAGACATTACTCACAGTCTTGCCAATGAACTGCAATGAGCGCAGATGCACTCCCAATTCCACAAGCAGGAAGTATCCAGCCGAATCCCTCGTCTGCGCCCAGTACTTGATTGTCAATTCGTCCCTCCTCGTGATCCATGGGCCGTACGTATTAAGATCGAAAGATCGAAAGCTTGGATTCATAGCTCTTTCCTTGACCTCGCTGACGTAGATAGGCTCCTCGATATCGGCGCAGTGCAAAGAGAAAAATGTGTCTGCCAGTCTCTCTGCTACAACATCCTCGAGCTGCTTCTGCCTGGTCTCTGGCGGCGCGTTGGCCCAATTGAGGGTGCTTCTTCGTCTCATCTGCTTCATCCGAGGCTTAGCACCCCTTTCCGGCAAGCCATTCGATACTGCCTCTTCTTTCTGCTTGTGTATGCTGCCATTGAGGGTCTGTGGTGACTTGAGGTCGCCGGATGACCGAGAATGCTCAAGCCTGTGGGCTTCGCGGAGGGCGAGAAATTTCGTCGGCGACTTGAGAGTATGAGGGAGAGAGTCGTCGTCATTGGTATTCCCTCCATTCCCTGGAGTTGGACGAGTGAGGGTGAGGTTGCGTAGAGAGATGCCTTCGAGATGCCTCAACTTCCGGTTCTATAAAGATAGAGGTTCAGTAACGCTATGGCCTCACTGGTAACCCTGGCTAATGGCAGTGTCTTACCGAAGATAGTAGCCAAGGTCTCCCCCTAATTGAGCCTCGAGTATTGACTGTGTCATGATATCCGGCATTCTTGCCCGCTTGCACGTGCTCCATTATCTCGTGTAAAGTCAGGGCATGCTTGTCTTACAGGGTGGTCCCGTTGGTATGACATAATTGGTGCTTTTGAATACTCCCTAAGGTCTTGGTTCATGGGCAAAGCATAGCCGCTAGTAATTGGGATTGTGGTCGTGGTGGACGATACATCGCAGCAGTAGAGAGTTCCCAAAAACCGCAACTTGACTCCCGCTCTCAGAGCCAAACCCCTGCCACAGCTCTTTTTCTTTCATCTTCACAACCAACCACCCTCCAATGAAGCCCAGCGGGTCATTCTTCGCCAGAATACGAGCAGATGGCCAGACATACAACAGCTACTCCCGCAGCGTCAACGCCGCCCAGCCCATCGAGCCCATCCAAGCCCACCATGGCAACCAGATCTTCATCTACCGCAACATCCGAACAAACCAAATCGTCTACTCCCTAACCCGCTCTCTAAACGTACCTTCCCCCTTCCCTCCCCTCCCTCTCCTCCTACCCCCTCGCCCCAGCTAACCGCTCCCCTTCCAGAACCACACCGCCCTCAAACAACTCCCCTTCCTCGGCAAAAAAACCGTCCCCGCCTCCCTCCGCAAAGACCTCTGGCTCCCCTTCGCGCTCGTCGAATTCCCCTCCCCCCTCCAAGGCCTCAACGCCTACCGCAAACTTCGCGAATTCCGGCGACTGCACGAGACATCCTACGACCCTGCCATCATCACCATCACCTCAGGCCAGAACGAAGGCCGGCTGCTCAACACGAAGCAAAGAGGCAAGATCCTGATGAACCAGCGCGCCAACAGCGTTGCCGACCTCGCTGCCGTGCTGCTGCAGGGGGAGAAGGGCCCGAGCAAGGAGCGGATAGAGTATAAAGAGGGGAGTCGAAGGGATTGGGCGAGGGTGAGGATGCAGAAAGAGAAGGCCGGGAAGGAGGTGCCGAAGAGGAGTCCGCATGCGGCGCAGGAGGCTTATGGCGTTGAGGGGGTGACGGTGCGGTGGGCTGATATTTTGGATGCGGAGTTTGCGGAGACGTGGCCTGAGCAGGTGGTGCATCATACGCTGCAGAGACATCGGTATACCGCGGCTTTTCCGGCGTATGAGGTTAAGAAGGAGGCGGTGGAGCAAGACCCAGAAGCGATGGTCGACTTGCCAGAGACGTCGAAGGGAGGAGAGGTGGGTGCTTCGGCGGGGACAGCTTGATGGTGTGTACATATATTGGACTAGGAAAGGGTGCATTGCATAGCATGAATTAACAGTTGCACTTCAACTTCGCCATGCGTTCAACGAGAGACAGATATACTGCCTGGTAGACGGCTTGTGTCATGAGTCCTTGTGCAAAAATACGGGAAATCCTCTGAATATCTACGATGTCACATCTCACTTTATTTGATGGGGTCTTTGCGATAAGATCTGGACGGAAATCAGTCTATTCAGCAATGTTTACAACGAAAAATACCTACTTATACAAGAATCTCTAACATAGAAGCTGGGGCTTCTCCGAGCTAATTAGTGGTATGCCCTAATCCCCAAACTCCGTCTGTTAGTCGTACACCACCAATAACCAAAAATCCTGCCCCTGAACCCTCGATATTATCGCTCTTTCTTGAGCTCATTCCTTGCTCGCTCCACAGCATCTCGGGAATGTCCCTTCCCCGCTACGCCGTTGAGCGCTGCACCATTCTTTGGACGACCGTTCAAATGTCCGTTCGGCTGTCCATTCATCCCCTCCTTCGTCACCAGCCCACTCGCGACGAGTGAATCTTTCCCAGCATCAATATGTTTCTTATACGAGCCCTGCTCTTCCACCTCCTCGTCATCACTCCTTACATCTCGGGCGTCATCCTTCAGCACTACGTTGATCGCGATTCGCAAAATGCAGTATAGCCAGAAAAGATTTATGCTTTGTAGCGCCGCCAGCAGCGAGAAGGTGATATACTGACTGAGCGAGCATTTGTATTGCTGCGTCTCCCAGTTCAGCTCGAAGGGGCCTACGGTCCTGAAGGTGGTGAGGACGGCGTAGAGAATATTGAGGTTGATGTAGTGGCGAAGATAGATCCAGACACCAATGAAGAGGGTGAACCAGGGCATGATGATGGGATGATGCGCGTAGTTGAAGGTTTTGGAGGTCTGTTCCATTCAATCGTCAGCCTTGCCGTCCTATCCCAGGCAGGGGAACCCCATGCAAGCAATTGACTTACCGCGAGGAAAAAATCCGAGATATCATGCGTCACATACACCGCTACGCCCATATAGGTGAAATGGAAACGATAACTCAACCAGATCAGCGTCAGGGTGATTATATGATGCGCCACTAATTCTTTGAAATCCTTCCTAGGCTTTTCTTGCTGTAAACAGAGCACAATCGCTTGCTGCGCCCAGTAACTCGCTTGCAGCAGGTAATATGCTTTAAAAATCCCTTCGTGGCTCCGATGTGGGAAATCGGCGAACATGCCCTCGGTATTAAAGTACCAAACTGGCGTGCGCGACATAACGTAAAGTCCAACGGGTCCAAAGACGCAGAAGTAAATGGCGGTGTAGGCTTGTTCCATATAACGGTTCTGCATGTTGCGGGATTTCAGTCCGCTGTAGATTGCCCATCGGCGGAGGAAGCTTTGCATGATGAATTCGCGGGTGAAGGACAGCACGACGACGTAGAAAGCCACGAAGAGGAAGTCGCGAGCGCCTTTACCGTAGTGTGTCGGAGAATTGGGGTCGGCGCGCGCGTGGGCGGGGATGAAGGGATGAGAGGCGGAAAGGGGATAGGAGATGAAGATGAAACCATGAAGCGGGTTGCTTGAGGTGGGATTGATGGCGTAAAAGGCCAGTGCGAGGATGATGATGATTAGCGGATTGGCCCATGTGTACTGGAAGGTGAAGTTCTTCCAACGGCGAATGTAAGAGCGGGCTTTTCGGCGTTTGGAATGGGTACGGGGAACTTTGGACTTGGAGCTGCGCTGTCGAGGATGTCAGTTTCCACATCTGAAGAAGGGGTCAAAGATAGTTACAGGCGATAATGACGGCGACGATAGCGGCGTATTGAATCGAGGTGTAGGTTCGAGCGTGGAGAGTGCCGATGCCCCCGTATCTCCTCTTAAGTCTCCTCCAAGGCTACTCGATGTCCGCCGCACTCGGGGCATGTTTGCTTTTTCTTGAGACCCTAATGGCGTGCTTTGTGTAGAATGCTGTTGTAGAGATGCCGCAGCGAAGGACGACGTGGTCCGCGACATGTTTTGTGGAGTGGTAGCAATTTAAATTCGAGGATCGAGGCTAGCCAATCAGCGGGATGCGCGAGACTGTCAGTTATTGCGGAGCCAGAAGCTGTCAGGGGTCTGAGAGGTGAAGGTCGAGCATGCCTTCATCACATTGATGTCGAAGACGGAACCGTGGTCTCATGCTTGAGCACTTTCAGACGCTTACGTACATGTGGGTGTGCGCTGATTACTCCAAGATCCATCAAATTCAATCCACATGCGGCATTCACAGAGCCACGGCTTCCTCCACAACTTTAAGCAAACCCTGATTTCGTCACGTGCGAGCGTGTTTTCATCGAAGTCTACCTTACAAAGTGTCAGGTCGCATGAGACGTTCGAGATGTGAGCAGACGTGTGGTAATCCGCTACTTTAACCTTTGAGAAGGGACAAGCCAACACGATGCAAAGCTCGCTCGCATTGAGTGAATTAAATGACTTTTGAACAACATTCGTATACCGAAACGGATCTCCCAGCTTCGCAACAATATGCAAAAAATATCTCTGATCCAACGAGGATCCCGTAAACATGCTGCCCCTCTCGGTACACATGAGGTTCAGGTGCTTTTGACAGACTCATTCGAGGTCAGATCCACCGTCGGCAACTCGGCCATATGAATTTTCAAACTCCCATATGGTCTCAACGTGATATTCATTGCTGGGCTTGTACAATTCCTCTTGCCATTGATGGGTAGTGGTACCGGCGCTGGCACTCCGCTGATAATTGGCCAGTCAATTTGACACCCCCTAGCAGTGATGTATGTCGGTGGACCTTCCGGAGTCCAGAGGGGGTTGGGGAGACTAGCGACCTCCGTACCGTTGTCCTGACCAGAATGGAATTCTACAGTTGACACGTCGATGGCGATGTTCCAAGGCCTTGTGTTAGTGAAGTTGTAGTCATGCGCCTGCACCGGGGTTGGCGGTAAGTTAGTAGGCATTCCATTTGTATATGGCGCGAAATCTTCGTGCACGTAATTGATAGGTATGAACAAATCTGGCGCCAGAGCGACGACTGATTGGCCCACGTCAAGAGCATAGAGGATTGCTCCGTAATAGATGGCGACGCTAGAGTTTGCGCGGGCGACGACCCGGATAGACGGCGCGTCGAGTACATAGCTCACAGTCGTAATACCCTCAAGGATGCTCAACCTGGTCATGCCATTTTGCAAGTCCGGAGAAATGGTCGCAAGCTTTCCGTTGATGGCAATCGTAGAAGCAGAAGGGTCGTACCAGTCCGGCACGCGAACATAGAAATCGAAAGGCCCAGACGCGGTGATGGAGTACTCAAGAGTATGCCCGAAGGGATAGTTCGTCGTGCATGTAACATTGACTTGGACGTCATCACCGGTTTTCGTTTTCACCTTTGCCGGCATCAATAATGCATGACCAAGACCGCTTTGGCCTACTCGGACGAATGAGGCAGATAAGAACTTGGGATATCCCTGAGGATGATTGACGGTGCAACAGGGGTAATTTGGTTCTGGGACACTGTTAGTATTCGAACATTCCCAATGGCAAAGTTTCCTACCTAAGCCATAGAGTATACCGTCAGGGCCGGCATTGAAAAAGGGTATAGCTCCCTCTAAGTGGCGACTAAATGGCTGATTGGCCAGCGTCAAATACTGTCGTGCCCATTGGTCGCTTGTCAACATTGCTGGTAGTACATTGTACGCCGCGAGCTCGCAACGGTCCGCGAACAACTTGTCGCCAAGCAGTTGATACATGTACGATAGTGAGTACATTATCTCGACTGCAGTGCACAGCTCTGATCCCCGGCTTGGCGACAAGCCGACCTCTCTCTCGTCTCCAAGGATACTGCCCCCAACATCCCCATGATATGTCAAGGTCCAATTCACTGCATTCCGTGCACTCTGGAGTTCAGTCTGATTTCCAGTATATCGGTATATGACGGCACCTGCCTTCAGAGATTGCGCTGCATTGACTCCGTGAACCCACGGGTATGTCTCGGAGTCAACACCTATCGTGGGTTGTACGGTGTCTAGATCGTTGAAAAGGTATGTGCTCTGCTCATAGTATTCTGCCCAATCTCGGCCACGCTCCCTCAAAAGGCGCATTGTGTCAAAAAGAAGCTGCGTATGCTCTCCACCTGCGTTTTCATTCTCGTACAACCATTGCAAAGAGATCATCATGTCCTGATATCTTACCTTCCCCCAATAATCAAGGAAACCAAGGTTGGCCACCATCATGGAATGCATAAGGTTCACGAATTGGTACATTGCAGGAACCAATCTCGGTGCTTGGCTTTGATCAGCCTCTATGATTTGCGTAAACCCAAGGAAAAGCGGGAAGCGAGCCCACAGGTCTCTCGTAGAGTTAGTGGTTTCGGGCCCTAGCCAGCCATCGACCTGCTGATGGCTCAGTACATAATCAAGGGCGTCGTAGACCTGGCCTTTCAGCCGTGAATCGTCCAAGCCATAAGCCAGGGGAACAATGCCGTTGAACCAATAGGGAAAGCCTTCGTTCAGAGCCGAATACTCCGAGGAACCCCCAAGCCAGCTTGAGTCGTTGACATAATGGTAGAAGTCCTTTTGGTGGCCAGCTAGGCCGTTTGCCATCAGATTCATCTGATCGTGCATCCACCCTAACGGCGCGATGGAGCCGAGCGGAAGCGGTGAGAAAGTGAATGGCGTCACTGTGAGACGGTGTCAGCCAGCGTAAGAATCGGAACGCGGAGATTTACGAGAATAGTTGGCCATAATATTGAGAGACTGCTCGCTCGAGGCTCCTTGCGCATGTGGCACGATGGGCTGGTAGACGATGCGGCCTACCCGTAGAACAGAATGGGCAACGTTCGACCACAGCGAGCGGTGGTGAGTGGAAACATATGTCAACAGAATGATGCAGCTGAAAAGAGCGCTAGACTTCGCAAAGACTCCTGAGGGTCGAGTCCGAGACTTCCTGATTTGATCTCCAAAAGGGTTCACGTGCATGTTTGACTTGAGCTCTGGAGAAGACGAAGAAGTCGCGCGCCAACCAGTGGCGGCAGGATCATGCACTTTGGCCATTGCGACGCGTCGTTGAAGCAGGTATCTGTAACAGTACGTGGGAAAGCTGTTCCTAGTGTAAGCAGAAGGAAAAGCAAGGCGAAGATGAGAACGAGGTCCTCGTGCTCGGACAAGTCTTAGACAGACAGTCAGCCATTACTCTGGTCAGGCGATCTAATCCCGAGGTGCTCTTGGGACAGATCCAAATCGGCGAACAAGCAAAGGTAGAGAGGTACTTGGTACTGATGCGGGTTGACAAGGTGACGAGAAGGCGAAACAACGTCCCGCAGTGCCAAGACCTGGGGAAAGCGCTAGCTCGACGCACAGAGGCGAATGACCACATGCACCCCACACAGGTGCTTCTGTCCGCCCTACTGATTTCTTCAGTCGATCTGTAGTGGGCAGGTGCCGACACTTGCGTAGAGTTTCGTGCGCCGGAATTACGTATCCAAAAGCCCGTCAACATCCCGAGGAGCAATCGTTAATCCAGCTGACCCGTGGCTCTTAATGCGCAAGGGTGCGACAGCCTGAAGGCCTGGCTGAGACCAGATCCTGAGTGATCAACGGAGCGCTCGCGAAAGTCGTTGATTCGCGGTCTGCATCAACCCGAAGTTAAGGGGTTCCGAGAGCACCTCCAACCGCTCAATAGGGGCGGAGAGTCCGAAGATGTCGTTTGGTCCGAAGATATCGTCTGATTCAGTCTTCTAGTCGCACTGCTTTCCAGTCTGCGCCTTCGGTCCTCTTCTTTAAGTGCGCAAGGCGTGAAGGCATTGTATGGAATGCCACCACTGAACAGAATCTTACTCAAGCGACACGAAAAGGGACCCAGGTCTGCAAATTTGCACCAGTGGGCCAATCATATCAGTCCAACGCTTCTGTCGTACTGTCAGACTATCTTCTGAAGTCTGTGATAGTCTGTGTCGTGTTCTTCGACTTGGATTGTGATGCACTTGCTTGACTTTCCGGATCTCCACAAGCTTTGCAGCGTATAATACAGTAGTAGAAGATTAGATATTAACTTTGCACATCGTCTGTAAATTCTCAAGCGTAGTCATATGTTCAAAGAGTCCATAGCCCAGAGATCGATATTCTGCGCGGCCTCTCTTGGTTTTTTGGTAACCAATCTTCGATAAGATGGTCGACCGTCCTCCTCGGTATAATGTTCGGTTTTATCGATATGAAAGAGGAGGCCTGCGAGCTCCATCCACTTTAGCGGGCTGTGAGCTTGATTGACTGAATGGTTGCCAATCTTCTCTTCGTGACGACCGTTTACGTCCGCTTCCCTCATCATGTCCTCGAAGGTCGGATCATCCGGATTGGCCAGAAGCCTGATGGCTATCAGCTTTGGAAGGAACGGCACGAGAAGGCGAAGGTGATTGAATTGGCTGAATTCGACACCGATCCCAAGCTGTTCCAAATTCGGACAATTCTTGACGATTTTTGCGATGTCGTCCGAGTCAAGGCGCCACTGCGGCATAAGTAAAAGATGAATAAGTGAGCTCCCATGATTTCTGGTGAGTGCCTCGATATATTGATCCTTTAGGCTCGCGACAGTGCAGTCGCTGGAAGTAGTCGAGACACTGGAGGCTGGCGAGTTTGGCAGTGGAGTGGATGTGCCGTTGAGACCGTTCCTGGTAGTTTTCTGAGGTCCAACCAGATAGACCTTTTCTAGTCCTGTGAACGAGCTTAAAAATGCGACTTGCCGTTTGGAGACTTTGTCGATCCGAATCATTCGCAGACTGCGAATGTCCTTAGCGTCGTCTGCGCGGTACATCGGATCCAGAAACCCTGATTCTCCTATATCCCCTAAGCCACCAATACTATCGATCCAGGTTAGCTTCTCGAGTTTTGAGAAGTCGAATGTCTCTTGACAGCCCCCTGTGTGGTGAGTATAAAGATTCTTATAAGCTACAGATTTCAATGAGAGCCTGTAAGGGCCAGAGAGAAACCTCCCAAAATACGTGCTCATAGTAACACTAAGCTCCCGAGCTTCCCGCATGCGAGGGTCCCAGCAGAGGGAAAGTTCCTCAAGCTTCTTTGATTCTAGTAACAGCAGAGATATGTCATCCGGGTAGCAAAGTGGATCGATGTCGTAGATTTTGAGGCTCTTCAAATCTGGTATAGGTGGAGCTAGCGCTATCGGTTTTGGCTCTCGCGTTGTAGGAAACTTGATGACCAAATGGGTCACTATAGATTGTCCAAGCCCTTGCCATACAGTGGGCAGCATCTTCGTGTTTAATTCCCAGCTAAGGTAATCGCATTAGCATATGCGTGACCTGTAGATGTCCTCCAGCACACACCTGAATTGATATAACGCTGTCATTCTCTCCACCGCTATCCGTACGAGAGAATTGAGCATCATATCGCTGTCCGGGACTCGTCCAATTTTGGCACACTCCTTCACCTCGTAATCTTTCCATTTACCATGTACTTTGAATGTCCTTACGTTGCCCACCACATTACGGCACACAAGCCCATTCAACGCCATGGAGAAGGGGCTTGCCATTCCGCAGCCTTCGGGCCGACCGTCATTCTGAGAGTACCGAATGCCATCATACGACCGAAGGGAGACATGGGTATAGAGCTGGGGCAAAGTCATGTAGTGAAGAACTCGGCATGTTCGACATATGCTGGCGAGATCTGCAGGCTCGTCAATCTGCTGCGAATTAGCACTCCTTTAATTGAACCCAGCCGATGCTGCCCATCGGAACTCACAGATGTGATGATAATCGCCACGAGCTGCAGAGGTAGCCGTAGTAATGAACGATTGTCGCTTTCTTGTCCACCGTTATAGAGATTTTGTGAGAACATGTTTCCAACCAATTGAGATGGGGCCATAAAGCGCGGTTGCGAGATGTACGGGTCTACTGTAGGCCATACGGTGTAGCGCTGAGCTCTACTTCTAGGTAAGGGCAAATCACCTTATGATCGCTGATTGCTATTCTTGTGACGCCAAGACCATAGAAATGTACCCCGACATCCCCCCCCTCCGGGCCTAGGGTGCGCGCCGCCCTACGGTGGCGCAACCATGGGTGATCCTGGGTGATCCCGCGCGATCCTTGGTGAGCTGTTGCCGGAATCCTATTCTTATCAAATTTTGTTACGGTATATCGGGCCACCAAAGTTTGAGAATGTATATTGTCTTAGATGGACGTTTTAGCCAGATTTTCTAAATCCTCTTCTCGCCGTTTGAAGTTTCTTTGCCTACAACTCTGCTGTCAATTTTTCAAATTAGATCATTAGATGGCAGTTGACAGCCCACGGAACTCGCCAATTTTGATCAACTTTTATTGAGCCCCGGGGGACAGATACAGGATGCATCAGGAGGAATGCTCAACAAGTGGTGAGGCAGAGTCTATTCTCACTGCGGATACGCTACCAACAAAATTTGTTCCAAGGCAACGCTAAAGCTTGCAGTCTTAGGTATTATTCATCATTTAAATGGTTGTTGCACAATTCGCATTCTATGCTTTTGAAAGTTGTTGGCATTTTTTTATTTCTATTCATTTCTATGAGTATGCCTTTTGCGCTTTTCCACTCCACCAGAAAGCCTGATCTTTCAGCAGCGCGAAAGCTCCTAATTACGACAATGGGCTCTCTGATTCAGTCAGAGGACACGCTGTGACTCGAAAGCCGTTCTTTGGGAGGCAAAGCTATCTGCCTTGTGTAAGTATTAATGATGTTTTCCAGTGCTGCTTTCCATATGCCCCGTAGAAATTCCAATAACCGTCCTTACTGCTCGAATAGCGACTCTCAGAGTTGGTCTATGTATAAGTCGCTGGTCTTCCATTCTTGCCCTTCTTTTGGGCAAGGAAGCGCCTTGGTTGTTTCGCCGTATACTCCTCATCTGCGCCATCGAGGAAGTTCACCAACGAGTTGATCTTTTTGGTATCTGAGTCAGTCGCCATTTTGATCCAAATTTCCTCCACAATGCTGCTCTTCTTGGAATTGAACCTAAGCTCAATGCCAAGCCGCTTTGCTGGATCGCCATCGAGAGCGTTCTTAGCACAAGTCTCTGGATGCTCTAGTACTTTCTCAAGCAGGTCGCAATGAATCCACACGGTTCTAAAATCCGCATGTCGAGGGACAAGAACAAACAACGGTCCTCTTAAAGTCACTCGTCCATACTTGTCGTCTCTTTCGCCGCAATAGAAATGATCACCCTTCAAGAGTTTCATACGATGATCGGCATTATAACCTGCTCGGCGTGACGGTAGTGTCGCTTGCATACAGTCACTTTCTGTACGAGGAGCCAGACCAGGTTCCCAAAGTTCCTGGCCTAGGCCAAAATATCCTTTCGCTCCCAGCTCCTTTCTTATCTGCCGTTCCCAATCCTCTCCATCCTGTCCGTTTCGCATGAAGATTGTAGATCTAGAAAAGAGAACCTCCTGCCCAGGCTGAAGTTTGACACCGTCTGGGAGGAAATGGATGGTGGGACTAACCCCAAACCTTTTGATGTTTTTCCTTGCTTGCGGACTCACAACGAGGGAAAGAGGCCTTTTTCTCCATAGAACGCGCATTGATATTGTTCCATTTGAGTGCATCTCGACTTGACGGCCTTCCCATAGCTCTTGCTCTTCAGATTTAGGACGGTAGGCTCGGTTTTCGGTGACTACTTGATTTATCCTCCTCTGCATAAGCTCAAATTCCGTCACACTAAAATCAGTCCGGGGTTGAGGAACGCTGGTCACTGCGTCCTTCGAATACCTTACACTAGGGGGATCTTTGTCATTGTATTGGTCAACCTCCTCATCTCTGAGACGAGCAGCATGTTCAGTGGTACATCGATCTGTGACGTTGCTTCCCGTTATTCTAAACTTATGCTCAGTAAGAAACTTCTGGATGCGTGCTGTCCATGCCCTTCTGTTCATTTTTTCTGCGCAAGCTCCTGCAATTGACCTTTCATCTCGAACCGCCATATTATATTCGTCTCCTAAATATCTTCGGGCCCAGCTAAGAAACTGATCAAGATATTCAGAATGATGTAGACTCCTGTGGTCTTTCTTCTCAAGTGCCATATAGCGTCGCATATCTGATATTGGAGCTGCAATGATCTTACTGAATGATATTCCGACGTTTCGCCTTTGAATAACGGTGGGATCGTGCGGCTTTCCCAGCAGCCAAAGAATGAAATTTGATGCAGCTCCAGATTGGATAGAGGACAGTCCAAGGCTATTTGGGTTCTCGAAGTAAATGGCTGAAGGATGGTTTACATATGTGATAATACGATTTACCTTTTCATCCACTAAGATCAAATCGAACTCCAGGTTCAATCCTAGAGCCGAATTTACCAACACGGAGAAGCTTCGTCTTTGTGCTGCTGTCGAAGGATCTATGGATTTCCGCACATGTATTCTGGCACATTCGCCACCAACCAAGGCAAAGCGAGAAGGCAGCAAATTCAAGAGTGAAGAAGAGTGGTCGTCGTGTAGACGTTTCAAGTTTTGAGGCCATTTTGCTGCCGAACATCTTCCTCTACCCACGCATGTCTCTTCCGCTCGCCAATGCCAATCGAAACCATACAGGAAATCCGTGCTGTATCCTTTAACGGCTAGAGTTTGTATCGAGAACGTTGTTGGATCCCAGAAGGGCCCGACTGGATGAGCAATGTCTTGAAGCACGATTAATGACTCGGCATCTTCTTCGCCTGATGGAGTGCAGAGTCTGTCTTCGTCCCAACTAGATACAGCGATTTCAGTCGCAAAAAATTCTCTTATCTTGTTGTCAATTCATTGTGGAACTGTTCCTGTGACCGAGGAGACATGGCTCTGGGGCAGTCTTCAAGAAATGCTTGCAACTGTGTACACTCTTGAGGCGCCAAAGCCATAGACGCTGCATGCGCAAAGCGATTAGCCATGAGTTCGGCAGCAATGTCGGAGGAGAGCTCTAATTTTGCTGTGCTCTTCAAATTGACGATAGAAGTGTTGGTTGGATCAGAAACTGTACCAAGTCTTTGAACATGATGTTTCAGAAGAGCCTTCAAGATTTTGGAGGCACCCATCGCAACATCCAGTGCAGATTATAGGTCATGAATCGATGTCGCAGGCACCACGTATTATGTTTCCAGGCTGACAAGCTCTCTAGACATTAAACGATGTCTCTGAAACGAGGGACACATCGGTAAGGCTCTGAAGTGCTGGTAGAGAGAAATGCAGTAAAAGCTTTTGAGCATCTTCGGACAATGTAAAGTGCACTGGGCAGGTGGGTTAGATAATGAATGAATAATGAAGCTATCCACCTAGTAGGCGGAGCTATCTACCTAGCGAGCTCGTGGGGCTGAGTATGTGGGCTACTATGCACAGTAGTAGACCTGGTCCCGTGGGGCTGAAGTCCGTGACAGACATAACCAATGAACTAGATTGACAGCACGAGGTGAAACAATGCAACAAATGATGATTTAATCTTCACATATCCAGAATTGAATGATCGTGCCGTAGAAGGGGTGTGTAACTCAGCGGTGAAATCTCGTGACTTGTTGTGAAAATGGGTAGCAACTAATGGTTGGTATAGGTTAGAGTGTGGGATTGCAGATCCCAAGGTCACTGGTTCGAGTCCGGTCATGCCCTTGCAGTTTTTATTTCATAAGTTTTGTTTTTATATCCATATGATAGTACTATGTTTGTTCTGTATTCTCCTTTTGGAGGGGACAGATAATCCAGGTTTTAACGATCTAATGCAATTAGCTTCTTTGGAAGGTCCACAAGCATTGCTAATCGCCAGTATATCGAGTAGGCCAGGATCGCATTATAACTCAACGTTTGTGTTGGCCTTCTTGTTTTTGAATATGATGTCCAGGTATTCACCAACTAGGAGGGTCGCCAGCTCCACGGAGCTGCGTCGTTGCTTAGAGCTCAATAGGGTTAAGATAGGGTTGAAAAGCGATTGTGTGGTTACTGCGCGATCGCCAACTTCAAAGCAACGTTAAATCTGCCACAGAGCTTCGCATCAAGTGATGAAAGCTGAATTAGAATGCGCTCAATAAAACTTAAAAATCAAATTATCTACTTGGTTATCATGTTTGTGGATGCAAACATATAGCAACTGCAACAACGAAAAAACCATTGATAAGGAGATTACGTAAGAGTACAATCTTGGCGACAAAAGACAGCCAACCAAATCGGTCTTAGCGACAAACAACAGCCAACCAAAACGGCAGAGGTAAGAGAAATTTCAATATAAATATAGATTTTGTGAAACTCTTCAGCTTGGTACAGTTTAAAGAGGCAGTCGAAAGACACTGATCACGGGCAAAACCCGCCCGCCCCGAACAGAGCGGGGACATGAGCTCGGAGCGCTAATTGCCGCACCCCAAATATTAGCGCTTTTTCCACCTCACAAAATTGCCGATGTAAAGCGAGCAAATCGGTCTAATTTGATGATGTAATTTATATTAGGTTGATTCTGGAGATTGTTAGGAAAGAAAAGAATGGGGCACCGCTACGTTTAAATTTGCCTCCTTCAGCCATCTTTGAACGGACGGATCAGGCTGCGTATAGGTAGGAACGGGGGGTTGAAGGTAATCGAGGTGAGCATCAGGATGCTCCTTCACCTCGATGGGATGTCGCGTCACCCCCTGCTTACCCCTTGCTCACCCCGGGGCCAGCTTAAAGCGGCAGCGCCCGCGCGACGTCCGGGTGAGTGGGGGGTACATTTCTATTGTCTTGTAGTGCCAAGATTCGAGGCCTAAAGTACTTTAAGGTTGCCGCTAGTCTAGACCATCCGCTTTTATTGGGCTTGGCATCCGTTCTCCCTGAGACATCCGTACAACTTCAGTTTAGGGAACATAGTGTAGAGATTGATAACGCCAACAGGGACTAAGATACTGTAAGATGGCATTCTTACTCTCTTTTCTCACCCATCGGTCAATGAAGCAGCTTCGAGATCGATTGGGGGAAATGCTGTTAATCGGGTGTCATTGAGTTTCTGATTGATATTCCCTTGATCTTCATCCACGGGGTTCTTTGACAAATTCTCAGACCCTTTCCTTTGATGGGTGCTTGAAGGAGCTACGTTATGTAGTGCCCCAAGCGCTTGATTCGGTGCAGCTGGAGCAAAGATTGGCCGGAAGGGTTTACCGTTGTTCACCGCATGTCATAGGTCAAGCAGAAAACTGTGAAATGGAGGTAGTGGATTATATGAGCTACCAATATAACTGGATACGGACAGTGAAATGATGAGATCAATGCTTCTTTGCTATTTCTGTAGATAGCACTACCCCTATCGCGGAAATGGGCATTGACTAGACTCAGAGCGTACACTTGAGCTTTATGCCGTCCCGTTCTGTTTGTGAGCTTCGACGTGCTCCTTCAAGGGCGCAGAATCATAGTAGGCTCGGAACTTGGCGATCCTGCCCGTGTTGGAATGGACGATGAAACAGCATTCGTGGTTGAGCTTCTTGCTGCGATTCAAACCAGCAGAAGCCATCAGTCATCCAACAAAGCAAGCGCGAGAGTACTACCTCGAAAGCCCATGCGGATTACAAGGAATGAATGGTCAGAACTAACCCGGTCTGCTCTTTCCTGTGGCTACGACTTCTTCGTTCACCCAAGGAACATCACCGCTACCAATGGCACGCACGATCTCGACTTCGTCGGACTTCGAGAAGTCCATCATGTCGGCGACTTGGGTGTAATGGTCGTCCTGAAGCGCATCTAGACCGTTTTTCTCGCTGGCGAGTTGGTGATTGACAATCACCTGGAGTTTGGAGTCGACGTGGTCGATAGAACCCTCTGGTCCGCCTTCGCCTTTCTGGAGGATCTTTTCGATCTGGTGGATTGAAGGGTATGAAGGCATTGTGGTGATGATGCTGGTAATGCTGGTTCATTTATCTTCAACGTTGCTGCAGGTCAAGATAGCCCAGTGCCATCAGGAGGGAGGAGAAACAGAAGGTCGCAAGTATATACCGGAAACAATCTGAATCTGGAAGATCTTGTGTTGTGGGAACGTCTGAGAAGCTTGAGTGGTTCCTCTCGTACCACAGATCGTGTCAACCCCTCGGCTTGGTTCAGGCAGCTGGGTACAGTAGCCGATGATCGTCTCAAGTGTACAAGGGCAGGTCGTATGACATCGGGCGGGTCTCAATGCGGTGAGATGAGTGGAAGGGGGTCGGTGCTCTTCTCCAGCTTGGACTTGACGCATGTGCTGCGGGAAATCAGCATACTTCCAGAGTGGGGGTCGAACATTGAAATGCTCTCCAAGTTCCTATGGGCTCTTCCTTGAAACCGAACTGCTGCGCATGACTTGGGCAAACCCAGCCGAATCTGCTAAGGAAGGAAAGCTTACTCCTAAGCGGGACTGATCGTCTGCGCAGTGTCGAGGATGACACGACCCGCAGCAAAGCGTCCTCGAAATTCCGACTTGTTTCGAGATCTGTCGTCTCTTTACGCGTTCGATCAATCCCAGAAAGAAAGAATTGGGGAGAAGGCCAATGCGCCGTACTGACAAGAAGGATGCATTTCATGACCCTTCGACGAAGCTAAAGGGGGCCCGTCAACTTGTAGCGAGACAAAGAAAGCGGTGGGAACTTTGTTTGAAAATTCTCCCATGATCTTGCCATAAGTAGTCAGAAAGATGTTGATGTTTTGTTGGAGTCGTCAACAGATCCAGCTTTGCCGTTGTGTATAGCATGATGTGCACGAAGCCTATCTGTTCGCTTGAATTTCGTCATTCAGTCGAGAAACCAAGAAAACCGCCATCACACTCTCTCTTGTAAACATCAATTACTGTTCATTATCTGTTTTATCTCAGCTAGTGCATATATCGTGTTCACATCTCGAGTGCTTGAAAATACTTTTCGGGGTATCATATCGAAGACTTCGCTCATGGCAACCTTATAAGCAACAGAGGTAACATAGGGATTCGTGGAGAAGTCATTGCACCGGCCCACTTCCTCGGCCAGAACCACCAGCGCCAGGAGGGTTTGAGTGCTGTTGCTCAAGATAGGGCGCCTGTTGAACAGACATTATGTCTGAGTTAGATGCATGTTGTGGTGCAGCCAGGGTCGACGCCGGACTCTCCATTCGAGGTGAGAAGCCAGAGGTATCTAGTAGCGGAGTAACGCTTCTCCGTGTGGATTGAGTACCTTCGCTGGTGGGTAGATCTGTGAGGTGCCTGACAAGTTCAGTTGAAGTGCCTGACTGGTTCGGTTCGCTAGAAGTAGGAGCATCATCGACAATGCTATCAAGATAAGCTCTTCCTCGTGGCTGCCATGGTATAATCGTCACAGGCAATGGGATCTCCTCACGTTTGGTATTCCTCTTTCCCCACAATGGTCCGAGATGACTGGTCGGCGCAGTGTCTCTCGAGAGAGGCCCGTTATGTCCCGTCACGGGCGGATTTTGACCCTTAGTCGCCATCGCCAGAGATACTTCCGGAGGCGGTGATGCACGCTGCCTCTTGAAAGGGTTCGACAGCCTGAGCCACGAATATGTGGCGCCTTGCGATCTGCTTCGTGAGGCTTGGAAACTTTTAGGACACGTCTCTGTCTCTGTGCGTTCTTCGGTTGATACTGTTCGTTCTTCATTTGATAGATAATTGGCGGATGTAGCATGGACAGAGTCCACATCATGGCGTTCCGCGCCTTCAGAAGCCTTCATGATTTGTGGGCGATGGTGCGACGAATAAATAGTGCTCGCGGCGCTAGTCGTATCTGCTCTGCTTACAAGGAACCCTGTTGCTGGCGGTGGAGTTACACCTTGGCCATTGAATCCAATGGCGGTTCTGCTAGTATCCACTCCACGAGCCCGCAAGCGAAGATTACGCGGCCGCTGCCCTTGGAGGCGGTTTTGACCTTGCAACCGAGTTTTTCCAAACCGGTTTGTAATACTCACTATCCCTTCCCATACGGAGATTACTCCACGTGGTAGACCCGCAATGGCACCGCCATTTCGATTCTCGTCTCCGCTAGTTGGATCCTCGTGCGAGCTGGTGGAGCCTCCACCACCACCTCGGCTTCTGGCTCGCCTATTGGTTTCTGACAATGGCGTATCCCGAAGCATCTCGTCACCGTCGAATATTTCTCGGCCAAGGATGCCATCTTTGTTCTCATCTCTTTCAAGAGCTTCTATACGCTCAACCCATTCCCAGACAACCACACTGGCTGCGGCAGCGCCTACCCAGCGTACATAGTTACCCCATACTGACAACCTCGGACTCGCGATATCTATTACGAAGAACACGACCGGAACTAAGATAGCAGCGAGGGACAGTAATGCCATGAGACAGATGTTGCGCATCTTAGGATGATAGAATGCAAAGCGACGTTTGGAGATCGAATAGTAAAGCACCCATGCCATGTACAGTATACTAAGGGCAATGGCGAAAAGGTAATTCAGTGCCGGGACTGTATCCACAAAGGTCCGAGGCCGTACTCTCGCATTGCCGTAGACGAAGCTGTTTATGATACTGAAAATGAAGTCAAGCAGTATAAGAGCGAAAGCAGTCCATTTAATGATGACCTTCTCTCTATGCCTTGGGAAGAGTCGAATAAGTGTCTGAGCCTGCGCCAACCACAAGCATGTGTCGGAGATTACCCTTACCACACGAAACTGTAGATCGTCGGCAATTTCATTTGTTAAAGCCATCACGTCTTGAAAGCCTGCATCGTACTGTTGTTCGGCGACTCTTAACGTATCCGCTGTGGCTAATGACAAGGACACCGCGACCGTCAACGCTGCAATTTTTTGGAGCCATGGCCGACTCCCAATTCCTATTACTGATGTACTTCCGGATGCGCCACTGATCATGCCTCTTCTTCCCAAGAACCCATTGCCACCCCCAGCGCCTCCAACAAAGAAAGTTCGAGGCGTGATAAAAAGTATAATGAGCAGCATATAGCTAATGATTGTTGCCGTGGCGATCGCATAGACTTGGGGCAAGGTTGAAGCATAGAACGGGTCCTTGTCGTCGATTATAGAGACGTTGGAACCGGACGAGCTAACGTTGAGGTTTGGATAATCGGTACATGCTGGCTCGTAGACAGCATCTTGGGTCAGGGTAATGAGTGTTGCATCGCCAAGATCGAGGAAGCCTCCGGACGGAAGGCTAATCGCGCGACATTCTACAGGGATTTTCGACGTCGGAGTTGGTTTCGCCCAAAGTTGACGACGATTCAGGGCAGGAGTAGCTTCCATGTTGAATTTCTCCTGATTGAAGCTGAAGGTAGCCGGAGGTTCGAGGCCAATTAAGTCTCATACTGTCTCGCAAGCAATCCATCATATTCGGGATGGACTGATCCAGTACCGGAGGCGCCAGCACTTTCGGGTGAGAATGCTTCAGTAAGGTTACGTATAGGCCAATCTACCGATGTCTCCTTTTCTCACGACAGGATTCTTGTTATTGACACTGCGGCAGAATGTCTTCGAGAGAAAAGGGAATGAATGAGGCGGAAGTCAACCCGGCCTTGCCGCGCTCGTCGGCTCAGCGCTTGCTTCAGCCAATCATTGAACGAATCAAATCAGTCGTGCTTCGTTACTCTCCGGGCTGCGAATATTGACTTTGCAGCGCACGGCATGTCCCAGGGTTCGGCGGCTTAAACATGGGCCCCAAGACACCACAAGTTTCTTGAGCGCTAGCTGACATGCATATATGCAACATCCGAAGAGTCCTGTTGAATATGATGACGGGCCCTACCAACATTCGAGTTGTCTAGAATTTGAGAAATTGCGTTAATACCTGATAGGAAGTCGGCCCCGTAAGCACTTTTATGATAAATGATTACGTCCTCATTTGCTGCATTGTTGTCTGTCGAGATTAGTGATTGAGCGAAGCAGTGGCAGGTCGCCCAGGCTATATACAATTTGGCGATCTCTCTGGCCTGTCTAAACTATCTGCGAACACCCGGGTATGGATCGCCATGGGCGGCCTGCCACTACTGAGCACCTGCTGCACGTCATACAAACCACGCCTGTAATAGACCATCACGCCCATAACATTCTTCTACCATCTGAACAGGAGATCCATCCACTACTGTCCATAACGACTGAGGCCACGGGAGAAGCACTCCAGCATACTTCTTCCACACTCGCACACATGCGAGCAGTTCAGCAGCTTGCCAAAATACTACAGTGTGAGCCCGTATGGGAAACAGTGGAAGTCAAATTGCAGAGAAAGAGAGCTCTAGATGACGACTCGTGGGCAAAACTTTGCTTCGGTGGCATTGAAACAGTACTCATAGATGACGGTTTGGACACGAACACTGTCCATCCGTACACCTGGCACGATCGGTTGACCCCTTCACCGTGTAAGCGAATTGTCAGGATCGAGAAGATCGCAGAAGATGCTCTACTCCAGGCGATCAAGTACCGCGAATCAGTAAGGGCCCAGAGCAAAGCCCAGTTCAATCTCACGAATTTCGTCCTAGAGAAGTTCGTTTCGGAGATTAACAGGGCCATATTAGATTCAGAGGTTGTCGGCTTCAAGTCAGTGATCTGCTATCGAACTGGTTTAGCAATCCCGCAGTATGACGAGGGAATGTTTCATCAAGGCATCCAAGCCATATCAGATGCCAAAGATCTTGTAAGAAACGCAAGTCGTCTGGAAGATGCTGTCTTGAGTCCAGGCTTCGTCCACCTCACCGCGCAGTTGATCACGCGCGGTAACTTCAGGAAGCCATTCCAATTTCATACTGGACTAGGCGACAACGACATACGCCTTAGATTCTCTTCTCCTTCACATATGCAACCGTTCATTGAGCAATACCCTAGTGTGCCTATAGTATTACTTCATGCAAGCTACCCCTTCACCAAGGAGGCTGGATACCTTGCGAGTACATACCCGAACGTATACTTAGATATTGGCGAAGTTTTCCCTATGGTGAGCCACGAAGGGCAAGAAAACGTCATCAGAGAGGCGCTGGAGCTCTGTCCATCCGAGAAGCTGTTGTGGAGTACTGATGGCCACTGGTTCCCCGAGACGTATCTGCTGGCAATGTTGCAGATCAGGGAGGCACTTAGCAAAGTATGTCATTATTCGATGTCGCAAGGAGCATGAACAATTCCTACGCTTCTTATCTATAGCACGCCTCGCACAGAAGGAATTTGACGATTTATGTCTGTTAACTCTCGGCAGATGCTGATACATTGTTTCTCCCAGGTCTTGTGTGAGTATGTGAACAACGACATCCTCACGTCACCAGCAGCGATTAAGATTGTTCAGGACCTTCTATTCGGCACCGCCAACCGACTGTATGACCTGAAACTCACACTGAATCTATCTAAGTCGACGGTGCCCTCAGGCGATCACTATGATTCGAATGATTTTGACCGCTCGCTAGTGGTCGATATGGGTACATTGAGACATTTTCTGAGCCAAAATCCCACAATCAAGTTCCTTCGTCTTCAGTGGGTAGACTACACCGCAACCGTCCGGGTCAGGATTCTGCCCGTAATGTATGCACTTGATCTTTTTCAACAAGGCAAAGGCGTCAGTGTCACCAAGGCCGTGTTAGGATTGCTGCAGACCGATGCCTTGAGCGCTGGCGTTAGTGCAACAGGGCAGTATCAGCTGTATCCCAAATTCGGCAGCCTTTGTATTGGAGCTCGGCCAGGCTACGCCATGATGCAATGTGAGTTTCGTGAAGACGATGGGCAATCAGTAGCAGCTTGTCCAAGGACCTCTTTGAGAAAGGTTGTTGACCAAGCTCGTGACCATGGAATGACTTTTCTTGTCGGGTTCGAAATCGAGGTGTTTTTCATGGTTCCTGGGCTCAGAAACAATACGGTGCAGTATAGATTGAAGCCAACAACGCAAGGGCAGTCGTGGTCGTCTGCCAGAGCTTTACATGACAACAAAATCATGGATTTGGTCGAATCCATCGTGACACAACTGGAAGCAAGTGGCATCACGATCCAACAATTCCATGCCGAAAGCGGGCCCGGTCAATACGAATTCGTCCTAGATCCACTGGAGCCATTGGCAGCTGTCGATTCTTTGATATGCGCACGAGAGATCATCATATCGGTGGCCTACAAGCACGGTATGCGTGCGACATTCGTACCGAAACCATACCTAAACGGTGTCGGAAGCGGTTCGCATGTCCATGTGTCAATGACGCCTCCTGGGTCACATCGGCATTTCTTAGCCGGCTTTCTAAAGCATCTGGCAGCAATCGTGGCAATCACACACCCGAATATAGCCAGCTATGAAAGAGTCGCGGACAGCACGTGGTCAGGCGGTAAGACCAACCGTTCATCCATTTGCGCTCCCGCTTCGTCTAACATGGCTGTGCTAGGTACCTGGATCGCATGGGGTACTCAGAACCGCGAAGTGCCCGTACGGTATATCTCAGGTTCACGGTACGAGATCAAATGTGTCGATGGATTTGCGAACCCTTACCTTGCGCTGAGTGCCATCCTTGGCGCAGGTGTTCAGGGAGTTCTAGATTCGGAGCCTCTGCTTTATAAGGATTGTCTTGATGATCCTGCGAAGTTGAGTTCGGATGAGAGGCATGCATTGGGCATAACACGTCAGATGCCAAGGAGCATTGACGAAGCTTTGAACTGCTTCCGGGATTCTGGACTGAGGCGTATATTGGGCGATGCGGTCTATGAGAATTATATGGCTGTCAAGGAAGCCGAAGCTGAGTTGCTGCGACCGATGGAAGCAGAGGAAAGAAGACAGTGGTTGATTGAGAGGTACTAGGGGCTGGGGAGTCCCAGTCTTGTTTCTTCATCTCCAACCGCGGCTCTCTTCACGTGTGGAAAGTCGATCTCCCGTTATGCGAACAACTCTTTGCTAAGCAACCGGATACCCTAGCTATAGTTGATACTTGACAGTACTTTGGTGGTTGGTTGCCACGACTTCTTCATTCCATCGTAGCCAGCCCATAGCAGCACTCAGCAACGAAGTCTATAGTCAGGCTAAGGTCGACTCATATATTTTCGGATGTCCTCGTGGTATCATTGAGAGTGGCTCATAGCCCTTTACTAACACAAGGGCCACTCGTTCCGTATACCGACCAATAGTATTATACAAATCTCAAAGATATAGAGGAATCAAACCTCACACCCAGCGCTTTCACAACCTTGCGATTTGATGTTTGGGAGACCGTTATTCCTCTGCTTCATCTAACCCACTATCCGAATCCGTGACTGGCCCCTTCGCAATCGCCATTCAATTGATGGGATATGAAGGAAGAAAGGTTCGCTCCACCAATATCCCCAGCACATCCAAATCCAGGCTTCCGAGCTATCAAACCCTGCCGAGAGCGAGTGGTGTGTGCCTGTAGAAGGGCAACAGCGTAGGTATCAATAGTGCCTGCCCATGCACTTCCAACATATCACCACAAACCCCCCCCTGCCCTTCTCCCCCCATTCCCCCCACCCACCCTACCAATGCCCCTCCCCAATCCCCACCTCATCCACATCCACCACCCCCACCCCAAACCACCTCTCCCCCTCCCCCAGCACAACATCATTCCCACTCATCATCCGCTTCTCCATCTTGCCCTCTGCATCAAACGTCCAATGCTCAATACCGTAACACCTCTTCCAAACCTCCTCCTCCGCATCGCGGTATTCGTACCAGAACTGCACGGCGATTTTGTTGTCGGTGAAGGCGAAGAGCTCTTTGCTGGGGCGGGTTGTTGGTTTAGTATCAGTGGAAGGGGAAGAGGGGGGGGGTTGGATGGGGGGACAGGGGAGGAGGGAGGGGGGTTGGTGGTATGACTTGGGGGGGTGGTTACCGGAGGCGGTAGTCGAGCTCGTGCTGCCATTTTTGGGTTAGGAAGGCGAGGATGGCGGCGTGGCCGGTGAAGAAGAGGGAGCGGTTGCGCCACTGGCGGGGGGATGGGTTAGTGGGGATGGAGAAGAGATGCTTGGATAGAAAGTTGGAAGGGAAAAGAAAGGTGAACACGCTATGTGAAACCTCTCCAGAAGTGATAGCAGTGCAGAAGATCTACTTACGATGCACTGCGGGGTGTAGGCGGGGGCGATGCGCTGGGGATCTCTAGAACGCGAGTCAGTTGAGTTGAAACTTGAGTTGCGATTTAAACGATGGTATCACTTGGTGTTCCAGAGGGCTTGAGCAGCCTTTACTTTTTGATGCGCGGTTTCTTTGGTAAAAGGGGGTTTGAGGGAAGCCATGATGGGGTAGAGCCGGAACAGCAGGTGGGGGGACAATTCAAAAAGATAGTAGACGAGAAGAAGGAAACTTCATATGGCGTATTTGGTCAAAGGTCCGGGATCTAGTCTCTCTATCGCATTTGTCTAAGGGATGCATGATCGTGAAAAATTACGTTGCGTGGAGCTAAGAAGCTGACCGCATACCTCCGCTTAACCTTGCTGCCACAGCTTCGTCGCTTTACCTTCCAACGAGACAGAATCGGTCTTCTGTATCTCTTCATCCGTCAATCTCCAACCGAAGGCTTGCAGATTCTCCTCAGCCTGCTTTGGGTTCCGGATACCAACAGTAGGCACAACGCCTTTGGACATGTTGTAGTTGAGCGCAACTGAGCTAATGCTGGTGGACCTTGCCGTTGCAATCTCTCGTAACACCTGCAAAGTTGGTTCAAGGTCCTTCATCGGATAGCTGCTGAAGCGGTAGGTTTTAGGCGGCTCGTGTTCTGAATTATATTTCCCACTGAGACGGCCTTGGGCTAAGGAGGAATAGCTCTGGAAGACAATCCCGCGATCGCGACAAGCCTGAAGCATGCCTTCTGTTTCGGGCAATCGCCGAAGAATGTGGTATTCGCATTGGTTCGTGGCAAGCGGGATGTCGTATTTGGCAAGCTCGTCTGCCATTTTGATCATGTCGTCTACCGAATAGTTCGCTACGCCAACCGTCCGAGTCATACCCGACTTGACGCATTCGCTAAGGCCCTTAGCGACTTGGGCAATCGAACTGGCATGGATGTGGCCGTGTACGATATAAACGTCAACGTAATCCAGCGCCATACGGTCCAATGATTGCTTCAGCTGCTTCTCCGGAGCTTTGACTGGCGAGAATATGTTGGTGGCATTGTCCGGTACCACATACCACTTCGTCTGGATAATGAATTGGTCCCGCAGTAGCCCCTTGAAAAGGCCTCCGCAGATTCGTTCGCTTTCGCCGCTTCCGTATGCTTGCGCCGTATCGATAAAAGTGGCACCGGCCTTGACAGCCAGTTGCCAGGCTTCCTTCAGTGCCGAAAGCTCCCCGGGCTTCCAGTGCCATGTAGCCGTATCGCCCCATGCCCAGGCACCCCATATCATGTAAGGGGCTTTGACGTCGCCGTTCGCGCCTCGAAAGGTCACTTGTCTGCTTTGGAGGTCGGGAACGAAGGATTGAGGGAGGACATATTTGAAGCCATCGAAGCCGGGATCGACCTTGTGCGGCTTTTTGGAATGTATGCCTTCTGTAGCAGACATGCCCGACGACAGGCCTGCTTGTAGTATGTGCTGCATCCTGAAGTTTTACTACCGGTGTCAACAGTGGACGTGAATGTGCAAGATTGGCAACTGATACAGGGTTGCAAGAGAAACAGAAGAATAGCATAGAGAGACAGAGAGAGGCAAATGTTAGGTATCACAGCCATTACCATCCGTCTGCCGTAGTCATGATGTCAGCTGCCATACTCTACCTACGCGGTAATCCTTGAGCGGTGCTGCCAATTAGAAGAGTCGAAGATAGCATAACTAATTGACGCTGAATGCCATGAGCCTGCCATGATGAAAGTAGACGGTCTGATTGAGCCTCGGCTTGACGATACGACAGGCTGGCTTGAGGGTAACGTCTCTGCGGTCACTAAAATTTCCTGTGAGTTGCGCTCTATGTGACAGCCAGGATGCAATCGATTGAGGTGTAGTGGCGTCCAGAGGCACTGCCTTGGTAGCGTAAAAAGATCGTAACATTCCTGCTGTCGAATCCTTGAGCTATTCCGCGCATTTTGAATGACTCGGATCGAACAATGGGAATACGGTAAAGCAGGGTTAGCGTTAGCCCAGACCTAAAGGCTCGCTTAGCCACTAGCGTTGAGCAAAGCGCCACCACATGATACACACGACCAAAACTTGAGAGTGACATTGACGACTGAACCTCTAAGGACGACAAGGTAGGAAAGGATCCTCCGCCTTCCCTGTTCAAAGGGTGAAATTTGCAGCATTTCCTCTTCACTGACATCTTCATGACAGATGGCTCCCGCAAAGAAGCATGTCACGATCGTCAAGAAGCGTACGTTCCCTTCGAAGCCCTGGCCACTGCGCACACCTACTGCTCCTTGGGCCCGAAGCTCCGCTGCGCAGGAACCGAGATGCATTGAGAATCCAAGGCCTCATGCTGATAGTTTATGGTTTAGGCACGAAGCGCTTCAACCGTCACCAGAGCGACCGGTTCATGTGCGTGGATCCAAGCTGGAGGAAGCCCAAGGGTATCGACAACCGAGTACGAAGACGGTTCAAGGGCCAGGCTGCTATGCCATCGGTACGTCCACCCATCTGCTCCGAACGTTGGAGATATCCTGCGAATATTGGCGGATTATACCGGCGTAGAGGATCAGGAAGCGATTCCGGATGGGAACAACAGCACTTTCTATGTACCCGGGCTTAAGAGTGGACAATCATAGGTACTGATGGATGGCGATATTTTTTTTAGATCGGCTACGGCTCCAACAAGAAAACCCGCCACATGATGCCCTCCGGCCACAAGGCCTTCCTCGTCCACAACCCTGCGGATGTCGACCTTTTGTTAATGCACAACAGGACCTTCGCCGCTGAGTACGTACCATGTAAAGCGCCATGATGACGCTCCTTCAGTGGATTTTCCTGGATGCTGATATCTTATAGAATCTCGCACTCCGTGTCGTCGAGGAAGAGAGTGGACATCATCGCGAAGGCGAAGCAATTGGGTGTCAAAGTGACGAATGCTAAGGCGAGGGTTACAACGGAGGCTTGAAAGCTGAAGGTGGGGGAGTTGAACTGTAGCATCCTGCTAGTACCAAATGGAAATATCTTGTCAAAGCTCTGCAAAGAGGTTCGGAATGCAGATCCCAGAAGTGTGATCAGATAATGTACGATTGACTTTGAGCACGGAGGGCTTTGGGACGTATCAGCCCTCTGGCGGAATTTCAGCTGTGCTACCCCGGAATGACCAGTGGCTATTTAGGTGGATCTATGGATGTTCCTTCGTTCTGCATTTGGACCCCGTTTCTACTGTCATCGAGTCCCAGATTCTCCAGCCCTTCTACCACAGCAATGGGGTCTGCCTCCCTATTTCACCTCTGTGGGCCCTTTCATGCCGGGCGGCGGCAAAGCCCATTCCGGCAGAGGCGTCTCGTAATCCCACTTCCCTTCTGCGCAAGCATATCTTTGAGCGTGCAGGTATATTCCAAGCTCATGCACACCGGGGTCACTGTACAGTGGTGTATCACAGGTTTCGCACAGCCCACCTGTCATCTTTTCAGCTTTGTCACGATTGTACTCCGCCATCATCTCGTCATGGTACGCCATGGCCTCCGCGACCTCTGTCTTGCCCATCCTTGAAAGCCGAGAGATTATATCCTCGTCGTCATCCGATGCTGCATCGCCTGCCGCGAGGTCGGGACCGAAGACTCGTCGGTTGCAGTAGATTGGATCATTTGATATGGGGTGGCCGAGATATTGGAGGTGGACACGGAGCTGGTGGGTACGACCGGTCAAGGGTAGACATTGCACTATTGAGTAGCCCTTTTTCGCTTTCCAGGAAAGCTTAGCGTCTCGAACTTTTTCCCGCTCAGTTCGCTTGTCTTCCTCCAGGAGCTCTCCATTTGCTTTTCGCCGCGGTGGATAGTAGGCCAACCTTTTGAAGACAGTCTTTGCCTGCTTGCCACTAGCTCTGATTCGATTTAAGCCGAGCTTCGGCGATACTTGCAAGACGGGTTGAGAACAAATAACATCCTCTTCAGGGAACTCCCCGATAACGCGTGCACAGTAAACCTTCTTCACTGTTCGCTGTGTGAGCTGCTCACTTAACTTCTCGGCTGCCTGTGCATGTTTCCCGATGAACATTATACCGCTAGTCAATCGATCCAACCTGTTGCAGGGCAAAGGATCGAATTGGTGGCCTCTCTCAGCACGCATTATCTCTATTATGGAGTTGTAATTGTAGCGCCCAGCAGGGTGAACAGGCACTCCTGCAGGCTTGTTTATAACTACCATGTCGTTGTCCTCGTGAACGATACCAATAGATTGCGCTGTGACAGGAGGCTCGTGTCGATGAAGAGTGTGCGAAATTACGTCGCCATTCTTGATAATGGCTCGGACTGAAGATGCTTTCTGCCCGTTGATAACAACGTATCCACGCTCTATAGCATCTTTCTGAACATTGTTAGTATGGATTCTAAAACAGAAAGCGAGGGTCGAACATAGTAGGACTCCGGTCTGTCTCTGAACTCTGTCTTGAAAATTTCAAGGATCTCCTTTCCCCGCCAACGCTCTTTGCAGTAGGTATTGTAGGTAAAGTGATATGGCAAGACTTTGCGAAGCCCATCCTCAAGGTAATAAGGACGTGGCCAGGGGTCGCAAGGAGTAGTCAGTACAGGCAGAGGTGGTACGAAGACTTGCGCCGGAACGGCAGGGATTGGTGGAGCTTGCTCTATTGTAGTGAGAGCCATGTTCGCTCCTTGCAAGCGGCCTCGACTTGCAAGAAACGCGAGTACCCTAAGAGATGGAGCCAGTGAAGTGTTTTGTACCTTTCGAGGTGACAAAGTTCACTTGGAAGAGTTGTCGCGGAGATAAAGCATGCCCAAAGTCCGGCGCTACTCTAGCGTTCCCGTGTGGTCGCGAGTATAAGTTCACTCAAGATCACCTTTCCAGACTGTTCCAAAATATTGACCCAATTGTACTATATAGCTCCACATGGTGACAAGTATCTGTTCCAGAAATGGCTCTGTCCGAGTTGAGAGGTCGCCGGAGAAGCGACTATGGCTATCGTTTAGAGTATAGAACACGATGGTAGGCCTATCCTGAACGAAGCATCGAAGGGTTTCAATTGACGTTTGATAGGTCCGACAACGATATGTACGACCATATGAACAACAGTGTATATTCTTTCTTGTATGTTCCTCGCCTGGTTCGGTCGCTGTATAGTAACAGCAAAGCAGATTCGATTCAGTCATCAACGCCTACCTTATTGATCACTGCGGCTTGCATCCTCCTACCTCCAGTCAGATTGGACTTGTCGTACATTCTCATTGTGACTTCTTCGGATCCGTGGCTTTCCCTTCCGTGGTAGACCTCGCTTTGCGTGTCAACAAGCTCGGCCAATCAAGCGTTACGTATGAGGTTGCAATCTTCGAGAAGCATGCCGAGGACGTAAAAGCTGTGGGAGTCTTTACACACGTCTTTGTAGAAAGAGAAAAGGACAGACCTGCTGCAGAAGGCATGCCTCAGAGATCACGAGATGGACTTACCAAATTGTTGCACAAGCAGTTGGCAAAATTGTGAGCTCCGCAAAGAGCTCGGAAGAGAATGCGGACCCTTCCTCAGTGCGGAAAGACTGCCAAAGCGACAATGCTATGGGTCAATTTCAGGGTCATAGAACTCTTGGTAAATCGATGCTACGGAGGGCCGGCTGTATTATTGTTTTGCCGAGGACCGCAAATGTGTTGTGATACGATCATCGCGCCAACGCTCGAGCACATCACCGAACCCGAACCATCTGCACTCGATTCATCAGCGAAAAACAAGTTGAAAGCCGTGCCAACTACGTTCGAACTTCTTTACTTCAGCTACTGAGCTCAGTACATTTACGTTCAAAACAAACTCAGCATAGCAATGGATAACTCGCACGGAACTCCCGTCGACGAAACCCGTGCCGAAGTTCCTCTTGAAGACCATACCGGACAGACGCCTACCGAGGAGGAAGACGCAACCTATGACAGCGACCTTGACCAATTCATCGAGATCCGACCAGCCCGACTAAGTCAAGCTCTCGAGACCATGGCAGCCATGCCGTGGAAGAGGCACGTTGCGCTCCGTTCAAACAAGCAGTGCATCATTGAACCAGGTGCACGGCGCAACTGTAACCAGGAGGCCGCCCTCTGTCAAACCCGCGGAGATATCTGTGAGGAACCCTGCCTACCATGTGGCAGAGGCAACGGGATCTTTGCACAATGTATCGTTGTACCCGGCCAATTCGACGGGGCGTGTGGTAGTTGCCGATACAACGCAAGGCATGCCCAATGCAGTCTATGCAACTGTACGTGTCTGCATTCATTTTCACTATCAAATTACTTTACTAATCTATGTGTCTGACCAGCTAATGTGGGGAACCTGAAGCGTCAGGTCGAGAACCTACAGGAGAAGGTAGCAGGTCTAACGTCCGCCAACCGAGAACTCGCCGACGAAATAGAGGCGTTGGTGGGAATGAGCTTCGAAGAACTGGAGAAGCACAAGGCACACCTGAATGCCGCACTCATGATGATCAAGCTGAGCAAGGGTACCTCATCGTAAAGAACCAGCCGACGTAAGTAGGTCTTCATCTCATTCAACGCAGCCACCATAGCTAAAGATTTTCCACGGAAGCACTCACCATTTCAAAGCACCTCGCTGCTTTCTACGGAGTTTGAATTGGAGGATGAGCTATGCAGGTGGTCTCAGGACGTTCAGAAAGCGCTCTCATGCTTGTTGTTCCCCCCGGAATAGGCATGAATCTGTATACTAGGAACCCCAGGAAGAGTGTACGGTGGACTATGCAATGGACTTTACCAGAAGCGTTCTGGCACGAATACATTATTGCTCGAGAGTTAGTGACTCTGCGATATGCATAATGTGTCATTCTAAAATACTGTTCTGGGCCATGAATATTTTCGTAAGCTCGAAATCACTCGAGTCGGGTCTTCCATACTCAGGACGGAAAATCTCGTTCTCGACTTTGACGGATTGACGTTTTGGCGTTGGTCAATCCGCCCAAGAGCCGCCCACTGTCAAAGCGTTAAAGCGTTGAAATGATATGAAAAGGGGTAATCCTGAGTGGCAACCTGCAACCACACGAGCTATTTTCGGCAAGACCAAACTGGTCACTCGGATCAAGGTCCCATCCTTGATATAATATCTATCTATTCTCCTAGGTAACAACCCAAGTGCCGACAACATTGGCCCCTCTACGATTGTGGCAAGCGAGTACGAATATGTGCATTGACTGTTTGGCTATGGATCAGTTCTGGTTGATCACACCCTCGTCATTGCATCAACACACTTCCCAAGATCACGAGGGCTCGGTTGGTGCTATGCAGCGCTGTGAAGCTATCTACTCTGTCCCCAGTCTGACATTTCCGAGTGCAGTCTATATCTCTAACGTGCAATTTATCGGCGCGCCATCCCTCTCTCCGCTCCTCAGCATATTCTCCAGCTAACCCCCCCGTCAGCGCAACCCCCACAGCTCATCCCCAAAACTCACAAGCTCAAGATCAGCCAACGCCTCCTCCGGCACCAGCCTCTCCTCCCTCCTCCCCACCACCCACCCCTCGCCCCACTTCCTCACCTCAGGCAGCACCCCCGTCTTCTCATCCTCGATCTCCTCAACTACCTCCTCACCACCAGACCTCGTAATGATCTTATTCCTCAAAACAGTCACCGTCCCGCCTTCACACGTAATGATGAGTTCGGCGCCTGAGAGTGTCGTGCCGAAGGAGATGGATACGGTGCCTGTGACGTTGGACTTGGTTTTCAAGGCTGCGTCGACGGTGTCTACGGGGGGGAGGTGCGGCTGCAGCTGGGTCTTGAAGGCGGAGAGGCGGGTGATGGTGTTTTCGGGGCCGAGGAGGAGGCGCAGTGCTGCGGTGTAGTGAACGCCGCCGTCGAGGAGGAAACCGCCTTGGTGGGTTGGGTTTTTGCGCCATTCGGTCTCTACGTCAGTCCATCAGTCGAGTAGTGAAAAAAAGGCCTGAAAAAGGGGTACGACGCACTGTATTATTTTCCATCAGGCTTTACCATTGAACACACTTTGACTCGGAAGTTGAGCAATCGTCCTAGTCGCAGCACCTGCTTTCTAGCGTGGTGGAGGCTGTTCAGATATCGGAAGTTCTCGGCGACGGCCCAGACGATGTTCGTGCTGTCGATGTTGGAATAGTACCATTGGATGAGTTGCTGAGCGTCTTGGAGGTTCTCTGCGATGGGCTTTTCGGAGAGCACGTGCTTGCCGGCGGAAAGTGCGCGGCGGATGTAGTCTGGCTGACTGAGGATGGGGAGGCTGAGTCGAAGGCTTAGTAAGACAACATGGAAGGGGAAATAAGAAGAAAATGAGAGAGTCAGGAAATGTGGATGTACGTTATGGTAAAGGCCTGGATGTCTGAACGTGCAAGGAGATCTAGATAGCTTTTACCAGAGCCGGAATCGCCAGAGTAGAGGTCGACTTTCGAGTCGTCTGTTGCTAGAGATTTGGCGGAGTTGAGGGAGCGCGAGTAGATGGCTTTTAGGGTCAGGTCTTTGGAAGCCTCAACGGCAGGCTTGAGGGCCGAATCAGCGTGAGAGAAATTCAGAACGGGAGAAAAGAACACACGAGATGTTGTTCCCCAGCGAAGATACCTACGTCATTAAGTCAGAACATTCGTAAGCTGATGATGACGCTCGCTGGAGAATCAAATACCGCCACCAATGATCGCAACCCCTAACGTCATGTTGAGTGTTTCTGACTTAAGGATTGGATATACTTTCATGTACTGTCCACGAAATCTTTCTTATAACGCATGGGAGAAGGAAATTCCTACTTGTGCCTCGGTCTGAACTCAGAAGAGCGGGATGATGTTTTGATGATTCGGAGTCCAATCAACCAGTTCATCGGAGAGCATTGTGTATCAAACTTCTTGAGAACTCTCAAAAGTTCGTAGTGATCACTTCTGACAGACCAACCTTGGCGACAAAACCAGCTGTCGGTATTGCATAAGTCTGGTCGTCTGTTTGAACGGCTTGCATATTGGATAAACTGTCTAGGCTGGCTGATAAGAAGGTGTCGATCAATGCTTGAGGGTATCGTATTATTGCACCTCACAGACACAAATGCCTCCTGCCGATATTCCATATCACTTTGACTCCAAAGCTTCCGCAGAAGCACTTGATAATTTAAACCGAAATCTTGGCGGTCCTCAACATACCCCTGAATGCCACTCGTATACAATCATGCCATGAACTTCTTGATAATCATCACTAACAGCGTACCCACAAGGCCAACAATGGCCTTGTCGATCCACCCAGGAACGGCTTCTTGTGGAGATGCTTGGACGGCGGGCTGACCTTGGGTGACCCGCTGCTGAGACAGTGGTAACACACTTTGGGTGGGCGTTATCGAAGGTTGAGTCGCTGGTAGTGGGCTAGATATTTGCGGCACCGCTGTGCTCGAGCTTGGTTCACCCGATTTTGTTGGAAGCTGTGCTGACTTTGCGGGGGTCGCATCTGCGTTTCTTCCTAAAAGTGATGCCGTCTGCGCAGAGTCATCGTTCTCATGCTTCTGCATCTCGTCCTTGAAGCCGAACCTCAAGGCTTCTGGAACGTCGGCCTTGGTGTTTTCCGAACCGTCACCACCGCCCTCTCCTTGCGCGTCAAGAATCTCTTCGTTACTTTTCCCTCCGCAGGCAGTACATCTCCATCCTCTGCTCTCCTCTGCTAGCCTCTTCCTTTCGGCCTCGCCCATCTCCATACCACCAAGCTGGCCCTTGGCGCCTCCCTCCATGAACGCTCTCAGCGCCCAAAGTGCGGTCCGTATCCCCCAAGCAGGTTGCCAAGTCTCTTCGTGATGTCCGCTTATCGACAGACATATCTCTCTGTTGGGCTCGAAGCGGCCCGAGGGTGTCATGAAACGGAAGGATGGTGGGCGCAACGGGTATTGCTGGGGTAAGACAATACGACCATGGTAAGACCCAACTGCGTATGGAGTCGAGGGAGGCCCTCGAAGTGTGAAGTGCCACTCGAAGAGGTTCGACTCAAGAGGAGCGGCATGGAGTGTAGGGTCAGGGTTTGTAGAGAGTTCAGCGGCTTCTTTAAGAATGCGTTTGATAGTGGGGCTTTTGGTGTTGAAAGTGGGAAGAGACATGCTCAGGACTTGCTCTCTTTGGAGTCTAATCTTTCCTGCACGACGTACAATAATCAGCAGAACACGGAATGTGTTGTGTCCTTGAGGAGGTTTTATTGGTTACGTGGTGTTGAAGACCGCTTCGGGGATAAGACGGATCTTAGATTATCTTATCGCATCTACGGCTGCAAGATCGATCGAACTAAGGTAAGTGTCAGAGAAGATCCTTGATATCCAAATCACGTCGTTACCAACCTTGCCGCTGAAAGTTCTGTTGTTTCTTGTTTCTCGATCTTTTGTTGCGAGGATGGCAGATGAGGCAGATGAGCGTTCTGCTCTACTACAGAATGGACATACCAGTGAGGCGCCAGAGGTAAATTTTGCCACTTCCTCTGATCTCAGGCTTTCTTCTGCCGATATGTAATTGGTCAATATCGGATTTTACTTGGACTGACGGTTGGAGCAGCTGATTGAGTTCTCCGAAAAAGACAAAGAGAATCCCAAGAGATGGTCGAGATTCAGGAAATTCACCAATGTTGCAATTATTTCGCTAATGGCTATCATGAGCCCGTTGGCCAGTTCCATGTTCACACCTGGAATCGGTCAGATTGCAGAAGACTTGCAAACCTTACCAGAAACCGTGATTGGTGCCACTACTGGTTTTGTCGTCTTCCTGGGCATTGGTCCTTTGATCTTCGCTCCTTTGTCCGAGACCTTTGGAAGACGGCGACTGTACATAGTCTGCTTCTCGACGTTCGCTCTGTTGCAGATTCCCACGGCCTTGAGTCCTAATATCGCAACAATGATCACGATCCGCACTCTATCCGGCTTCTTTGGAAGTAAGCTGTTATGAAACTTCCATTAGTGCATTCTAAGGGCCCTGAGCTGACGACTCTAGGCGTTGGAATTGCAAATGGAGGGGGTACGATCAGCGACATGTTTGATCCAAGTGAACGAGCGTAAGTTATGCATATTTATCCTCTTCAAGGCTTCTGCACGTTAGAATTCTCATCCTACGCGGCTACCGGTTTCTAAGCGGATGAATACTTCATACCGGGATTTGGTAGACGCAGGTAAAAGCCTATTGCGATATCATCCAATATATGGTCACAGCGAACATCTCCATGGTTTCTCAACTTCACAAGCGTCCCCCATAGAACTTCTCTGTCTTTGTTGGCAATTGGACCGGTACTGACGAGCTATAGAGGCGTCTTCGGTTGGTACCTTCTAGGTCCTCTCCTTGGACCAACGCTCGGGCCCCTATTCGGCGGTCTCATTGTACAGCATCTCGGCTGGCGCTGGATTTTCTGGATCCTTACCATAGTCTGTATGCTCAACACCGCCCTCGGGATATTCTTCCTTAAAGAGTCATATGCACCTGTAATCCTGGAACAACGTCGACAAACGCGTGAAAAGGAAGAGGGTGGCACGTATCGGCTTTCCGAAGACTACGAGGATGACCGATCATTATCGACAAAGCTTGCTTCGGCTATGCAGCGTCCCCTCAAGATTCTCTTCACCCAACCTATAGTCTTCACAATGGCAGTGTATCAAGCAATCATCTTTGCCACCGTGTACACTCTATACACCAATTTCCAGGAAATCTACTCTGGCATCTACGGCTTCAACACCACGCAAGTGGGCCTTGTGTATCTCGGCCCAGGTGTCGGATTCCTCCTTGCCGTATGGTTCGTCGTTCCCAGAATCGACACAGTCTTCAACGCCCTCACGCGCCGCAACAACGGCGCATCGAAACCTGAATTTCGTCTCCCGCTTGCGAACATTGGCTCCATTCTCATTCCGCTGTCGCTATTCTGGTTCGCATGGACCATCGAAAGCAGACAGCACTGGTTCGTCACGATCCTCAGCACCGTCTTCTTTGGAATTGGCCAGGTATGCATCATGAACAGCGTCCAGAACTACTACATAGACGCCTTTTCGAAGTATGCTGCATCGGCAATAGCAGCAGGTGCAGTTTTCAGGTCAGTGGTCGGCGGAATCGTTCCTTTGTTTGCACCAAGTCTCTTTGATCGCCTGGGATATGGTTGGGGCATCTCGGTGTTCGGGTTCCTGAGCGTGGCAGTTGCGCCATCGCCGTTACTGTTCTTCTACTTTGGTGAGACGGTGCGATCGAAGTTTACTGTCAAATTATAAGTAGGCAGCATCTTCGGCTTGTATTATATGCCAGCATACGAGGCGTCGCTTGCATAGCCTGGCGAAGTGGACGGTTTGAGATCATTCTTGGGGCTTTCATAAAATAATACAGAGACGGTAGATATCAAAGAAGCACATGAACGGCTACATGTGAGTACCAGCTACTCTCATGAAGTGGATCCGTTGAAGGATGAATACGAAGTCAGCACTAGCAGCGCAATTACGAACAGAGATACTACCGCGGCCACAGACTCCAGCTCAACGTCATATTCTCGCATACGATAACGTGACTTTTCCCCAGATCCTTCACCTTTCTCCTTTACGGAAGCGACACAGCTCCTCCTAAGCTCAACTCAAGAGACCGCGTCCAACCGCTAGAAGCCGAATCATCCACGATTCGTTCATGAAGATGGCAGCGCGGCTTTTCCATACACCTGATCTAGCGATGATAAAGACTTCATCCGCAGAGTCTTTAGGGCCTTGGAGCGTGTGAGAAAGCCCATTACATGTATGTTGGACCCTCGGATCGATTGCAAAGCTACTCCAAATCCTTCGCGCTCACTGATATTGTGTAGTATGAAGCCGTTGCATCGAATTGGTGCAAGCGCAGGTCGGTACGGTTACCTGGCTGGAAAAGACGATGCATGCCGAGCATGCCGAGTTTTTCGAGGTGCCGTAGGACGTCACATGGTATTTAGCTGTGGTTCAAATGCTATGACGATGGTGCCCGTAAAGTGGCGAGATGAAAATGGGGACTCTTCAATCACTTGACGCTGACGGTTGCTCTAGATGCTCCGATAATCGCCGACTAGATACGAAGCAAAGATGGACTGTCTGACACTGTGCGCTGGCTAAGCGATGTGCTGACTCACGAAACTCCCGGTGATATGGGCTGGGGAGTCAAAATTATCTCGCTGTCGCGTAGCCCTAGCTAGGAATCGGATCAGCATGTGGCCCCCCAGTGACGATCCGGGGGCGCCCTCCAGACATGATTGGTGCCCGGGACGGCTGGCTGCAGGGGCGGCATGCTCTTGTGTGGTTCCAAACTTACTGTTGTTCATTCCCCACCTCACCCCACCAACGCTCATGCTGACGCTGGTGGGGGGTTCAGGTCTCGGAGTTCGTTTGTCGTCAAAGCGTGCTTGGACTCCTCTTTTTCTCCCGTCTCTACTCCGTATGGCTGGCGTTCACTACTCGAAGCTTCTAATGCTGAGAGTGAGACACACGCTAGCCGAAGCCCTGGAGACCGTTACCGATTACCCCAGACCCTCGCTCGCTCATATATTCACTCTCATGCCCCTCTTTCCAGCTCGCGCTCAAACCTCGTCAGCGAATGCCTTGATCGATGTATCGAGGTGCTCTCTCTCACATCAAGACCATTGATTAGATCTCCCATCCATCATGTATCAGATTGGTAACCTGTATATGATTACGGCCATCGCCGTCACCGGCGGTGGCTTGTTTGGCTTTGATATTGCGTCAATGTCCGCGATCCTGGGCGAGCAGCCATACAAATGCTACTTCAACCAAGGCGATATACCCTGCGTCGGTCCAAGGCCTAATGTCCAAGGCGGTATTACTGCTGCCATGCCGGGGGGCTCATGGCTGGGCGCTCTCATCTCTGGTACCCTCGCCGATAAGTTCGGTCGGCGCAAGACCATCATGCTTGGACCCATCATCTGGTAGACTATGGCTGGTACTGGCAGCGATCGCGACATCTGCTGACAAGAGCCAGGTGTGTTGGCTCCATTCTCTGCTGCGCGGCCCAAAACATCGCCATGTTGGTCGTTGGCCGACTCATTTGCGGTATCTGCGTCGGAATCTGCTCGGCTCAGGTGCCCGTCTACATCTCCGAGCTGTCACCACCCAGTAAGCGTGGTCGCTTTGTCGGCACGCAGCAATGGGCAATTACGTGGGGAATCATGATCATGTTTTAGTACGTCCGCTAGCTGCTTGACGGAAAGAACGGGCTGACCTTCCCTCCAGTGTGTCGTATGGAACTTCGAACATCAAGGGCACTGCTTCATTCCGTCTGCCATGGGTAAGCGCTCTGATATCAAGAAAACGAAGAAGCGAAGTGAACCCGGCTAACATGCACTGGCCAGGGGCTCCAAATGATCCCCGCCATCGGTCTCTTCATCGGAATGATATTCCTCCCTGAATCGCCGCGTTGGCTCGCCCGCAAAGATCGCTGGGAGGAGGCTCACGCTGTGCTTACCCTTGTGCACGGCAAAGGCGACCCAAACAGCCCATTTGTTATGCGTGAAATGCAAGAAATCAAGGATATGTGCCAATTCGAGCGCAACAACGCCGATGTCACCTATCTTGAGCTTTTCAAGCCACACATGATCAACCGAACACACATCGGCCTCTTCACACAGATCTGGTCTCAATTGACCGGCATGAACGTTATGAGTACGTCCTAAGACACCGTCAGCCTCGCGGTAGTGGAGCCCTAACAGAATATCCCAGTGTACTACATCACCTTCGTCTTCACCATGGCCGGCCTCACGAAGAACAACCTCCTCCTCTCCTCCTCCATCCAATACGTCATCAACGTCGTCATGACCGTCCCCGCCCTCCTCTACGTCGACCGCTGGGGCCGCCGCCCCACCCTCCTCATCGGCGCCGCCCTCATGATGACCTGGCTCTTCGCCAACGCCGGCATCCTCAAAGCCCACGGGCACTACGCCGGCCCTGGCGGCGTCGGCGGCAAAACCCCCGAAGCATCCTGGGCCGTCACCGGCGCCGCCTCCAAGGGCCTCATCGCCTGCAGCTACCTCTTCGTCGCCTCCTACGCGCCCACCTGGGGCCCCGTATCGTGGATCTACCCCCCCGAACTGTACCCTTTGCGCGTGCGCGGGAAAGCCGTCGCGCTCGCTACATCGGGGAATTGGGCCTTCAACTTCGCGCTCGGCTACTTCGTGCCGCCGGCGTTCCAGAACATCAAGTGGGAGACGTATATCCTGTTTGGCGTGTTTTGTGTTGCTATGTTCGTGCATGTCTTCTTCATGTTTCCGGAGACGGCGGGGAAGGCGCTCGAGGAGGTGGAGGAGCTGTTCACGGATCCGCATGGACCTAGGTATGTGGGCACGCCGGCGTGGAAGACGCATATCACGACGAAGCGGGTAGAATTGATGGAGAAGGGCGATCTCGAATGGGGTAAGAATGCCACGTTTCATCACGATAGGCATAGCGCGGAGAGATCGAGCTCGGAAAAGGCGTGAGTTGGGTGGTTCGGTTTTTTCGCTGGGATGAATCTATGACTCTGTTCCTAGGGAACCTTTTTCTTCTTGTATTTACTATTGGATGTTTGATAGGTCTTCTTGATACGTTCTCTCAAACGATACCACTCTATTTATCTCGAGATTTCTTGGTGTTCGGATTATACTCAGACTGTCCGTGGGAGATATTCAAGAAGACAATATCCTAACCCTCCCTTCTCCCATCCCCCTACAGCACCAATCCACTCACTCTCAGTATATTCAATACCAACCCATCAGACACCAAAAAAACCGTTCCATACCACGGACGCCCATCCCACACCCCCCCCTGAACTACCACCCCATAGCCCCCCCACCTCCACCAACCATCTCCCCCCCCCAAGGAACCCATTCATCCCCTAAGCCAAACAAAACCCTCCCTCCCACTCCTCACTTCTCACCCTATTCTCCTTTCCTCTCCATCTCAGACATCCCGCCATCTAATATACACTCCTCCCTCCCCCTTTCCCCCCCTCCCTCCTCCCCCCTCTATTTTCTCCACCATTTTCTCCCCTCCCCTCCCC
>JAABUQ010002082.1_pt1 | contig 40590 bp, 37 predicted proteins | sample 5560001 | NCBI WGS metagenome assembly JAABUQ01 (sample SAMN10711888, study PRJNA513371) | rock metagenome | isolation source: Antarctica rocks | place: Antarctica: Victoria Land, Finger Mt nord | collected 2015-12-18
ACGCTCCTCCGCGCTTACATAGCTGAATACACTCGCTTGCTGCTCGTCTCTTCCTCGCATCCACAAGAGACGCTCACCACCTTCTTTAGTCACTTGCGAAGATCAATTTTCAACAAGTTCCTAGGCCCACTCAAATAAGCGGCAGTGCACTCTGCTTACTCGTCTCATTCAGGCAAGAGCGGCCACCGCCCTATCTAATTGCCGATCATGGCCGGTGTTGGCGTCATGCGGAACAAAAGAAACTTCGATATGGGGGGTCACGCCCCTGTGCTCGAAAGTCTTTCCTTCCCAAGTGACGTAGTTAGACACCGGAAGGGTTAAGAAGTATCCGTGACTGACTTGGAGACGCGAGAAGCCAAGTAGTGTACCCTTCGTTCGCGTCCCCACAAGCGTTGCGAGTTTGTGGTCTTTTGCAAAACCTGCAACAAATTTCGGCGCCGCTAATTGTATGCTCATTGACAAGCATCACGATCCGCCCATCGTACGGTCGCGGCTTTCTCCCCTCCAATCACCACGACAATAGACTTGTCGAGCTTGCGATACTTCCAGACAACGAAGGGCAGGAGCAGTCGCGAACCCGGAATGCGAGCAAACTGTGGCAGATCTTCACGGCGGTATCCGCTTTCCGAGCGCGGCCGCGTGAGGCTGTAGCCCACGGGAATTCTGTCCGGCGTCAGATGAGTCATCAGTCTGAGGTTTGCGGTACCTCCGCCTGGATTGCCCCTGATATCTACGATCAGCCGACCACAATGCCGGACATTATGAAAGGCCCTGTCAATCTGCCGCGCCATGTGGACACCAATTAGTCCTGGAAATTCCGCGACGCGAACATAACCTATATCGGCCGCAAGGATCGACGATTGCACGTAGGTATGGGGATCACGATGCAGTAGCCAATACGAAAGACCATTCGACGGGCGAGCTGTCAAAGTAGTCGCGTTTACCTCTACCGTCTTGGTGCCGCCACCATTGCCAACAACAATTCTGGCAAGGCCTTGTGCCAGCACGGCCGGCTTCGTCGGCGGAGCAACATCGCTACCGTTGACCTCAAGCAGCGCATCTCCGGGCGCAACGCCCGCTTTGGCCGCCAGGCCGTGCGCATGTATGTCCTGAAAGATCCAGCGCGGCCGAGGTTCAATGGTCGGATGAAAAGTTGCGGCCAATAGCCGTCGAAGTTCCACCTTCCTATTGGCTTGATGGTCGAATGCCGTCGGATAGATTCCAATGCCGCATAGAAGCTGCTCCACTTCCGATTCGAAGTCGGGCGTACGCAGAAGCTGCGGCATACATTCTTCGATTCGTGGTCGAAGCGAATCCCGGTATATGGCGTCGTAAACCCTCTTCTCGTAAATCCTGAGCAGAGTAGACAGAACGTCGCGCCGCACTTCAACGGATGGTTGGTCGTTCGTCATCTCGTGAAAGGAACACCCGTACCCGGATCTCCCGTGACAAAGAAGCCCGCCCACAATAACGGTACGGCTTTAGAACCGAAGCGATCAATCATTTCGAGTTTTGCCGAGCGCAGAGCATCATCTACCGGAGCGCCCATCGCAAGATGGTGATAGAACCGTTCCATCAGCGCTGCGGTGAAAACATCGTCGGCGGTCCAAAGGCTTGCCACTACCGATTGCGCACCGGCAAAGAGAAAGGCTTGAACAATGCTTGCAACTCCGTTTTGCCCCTCCAGTTTCCCAGCGCCGGCGTCGCAGGCTGAGAGTGTCACCAAATCAGCTCGCAACCGAAGGTTTCTGATCTCCCGGACTTGCAACAAACCGTCCTCGTGATTGGCGCTATCGAATCCGAGTAGCAGTCCTGATCTATCCGGGAACTTCAAATCTGCAAATCCGTGAGCGGCGATATGGATGACCCGATATTTGGCGAGATCGCGATCTTTGAATGCTGCTTCGGAGGCATCGCTTCCAATCAATACATCGCTGCCGGAACCCACAGTGCGCGCGATCTCTCGGACCTCGCTGTCTACAGATGGCAACGCCCCCAGTTCGCTGACCGGCTTGGCCAGATCGAAAATTCCTCGCGCGTTGCTACCAAACGACGAAGCCTGGGTTCCGCCCACGTTCGAGTTGCCGATTGCTAAGAGTGGGGAGGCCGCCTCACCCCGCCTAGCATTGCGCAGCAGGAAAAGGACTGTCGCCGAAGGGACGTAAGAAATCGTGTGAGTCTGAATCGAATACTTACCATCGCTGTCGATTAGCGCGTCGAATGGGATGAACCCGAGCCTGCCATCTGGCACGATGATCACCCGCGATTTCTGCCGATACTCGGCGATTGGCACGAACAGGCGGCGGTACAACTCGCTGGCCGCTTCGGCTGAGCGCATCGCCTTGGTGTCACTCAGGTATTCGGCGATGTAACGCTCAATCGTGCTTCGGCTCTCCAAGCGATACCGGTTCACGCCGGTCTTCGTGATGGCCAGACAATAAGAATCCGGATCGTCCATAACGTATTCGAGGAGCACTTCGTCTGCTGCAAGATGTTGTTGAAGTGAGGGTAGGTCAACTGGGTTTCCGTGAATTGAAAATCGCACGCTGTTTTGTGAGAGTGTGGTCAGATCGATCTGCTCTTCAGCCAATTGGAGTCGGGTCACAAGACGGACGCGTTGAGCGACGTTGGTGGTTCGCAACAGGTCACCCTGAATGCGGTTGAGTTCGTGATCGGCGCTACTGTTCTCTGCACTTTCTTCCGGGACCAAGGATTGCGCGCGAAGATTATCGGCCACGACGCGGCCGCGAACCAGTTCCATGATGCGAAACGCCGAAGGAATCTGGTTCTCTTTCTGTAACGCAAGCTCGAAGTGTCCGCGAAAGACACTATCCATGGTGGAGATCAGTGATGCCTTGACCAACGCACTCGACACGTTGAGCAGCATGCCCTCGACGAGTTGGTCTGCTTCTTCGTAATACTCATCGGCCCGTCGGAAGTTGCCCAGATGGCCTTCAATCTCTGCCGCGAGGGCAAGATGTTGAGGAAGAAAATACATGTCCACAAGCTGCCTACTCGCTGCGACACCCTCTGTCACCGACATCTCGGCGTGCCGATAGTCTCCGGCGGACACGTATAACTCTGTCATACGCAAGTTGGCTTCCGCATACGGTCGAGGCATCCGCGCTTTCTTCGCCGCTTCGGCCGCTCGTGTTAGGAGATCGTGTGCCTCTTCAACATGCTTTTGCTTTATCGCTTGACCGGCGAGCGCCAGCAACAGGTCCGCTTTGTAGACCTGCATGTTCGCTCCCTCCACGTAGTCTAGGGCCTCTGTCCGCAGCGCCTCAGCTTTCTGAATGCTCCCCTGGGCCTCTAGAGCTTGTGCTTTTCCCATGTAAGCCATTAATGGAAAGCGAATGTCCGGGTCCATCCGGGCAAGCTTGAGGGCATCATCGAACCGGATCAACGCGTCGTCATACCGTTGTTGTTCCAACAGTCCGACGCCGCCGAGGGATTTTTGACGAATCTCTCCCTCAATATCGTTTAGCCGGTGGGCGATTTCGAAAGCACGCGCATTCAGTTTGATTGCTGTCGGTGTGTCGCCTTTCAAAAACGCGATGACGGCAAGTTCTCCACTGATCCTTCCAATCCAGAATTGATCGTGGAGCACATCAGCTACTTGGAAGGCCTCCGTCCACACTCGACCAGAAGTCACCGGGTCTTTGCTGCTGAGATCGGCCGCGCCCTTTACAACCAAACATCGCAGGCGAAGTTCCGGATTCGATTTAACCGAATGACTGTTGAGTAGCCGTGAAATCTCCTGTGAAACGGCGGGATAGGACAGAATGGTTTCGGAATCCCCACGCAGGCGGCTGACCTGGGCGTAGAGAGCCTTCTCTCTGTCGCCTTGATTCGCGAATTGCCGCTCGGCTTGCAGCCAGAGCGGTCTTGCCTTGGAGTAATTATCTAGCCGGAAGAGACGCTCTGCTGTGGCAAGATTCTCGTCGGGGGTTTGACCAACAAGAAGGGGCAAGAACACAAGCGCAACCAACAGGTGGTAGGCTTTCACGAAAAGGATTGGGCGCAACTTCATAGACAATCAAAATCGACAATTGTTAACGGGCAACTCTACGTAATTAAAAAGTTGAACAACACTCCATGCATCCCGAACAGAGCTGCTAAGGAGTTGCTTGCAGAAAGCACAATTGTTTGGTTCCTTGCCGGTCGCCGGCTTTGACGTCTATCTATCTTTCACCTCACGTCAAAAAATTGAGCTTCCTTTGTCCCGAGGATCGTTTCCCAAGACCTTACAGAGTGGAGGGACTTCAATAAGCGTCCGAGAGCGCTCAATTGCCCAAGGATCTGAGGAAGCATGAATATGACATCACAACGAACCCGTAGACCTCTTCCGCCGTCTGACCAACGAACATGGCTCTTGCTGGTGGAGGCCGCCGTTCAAATTGGTTGCAGCCCAGCAACCGTTCATCGCTTGCGCCGCGGAGAAATTCAAGGCGTCGCCCCGTTGCCGGTTGTGCAGGTAGCAAAACGGAAATGGGTCGTTCTAAAGGATTCGCTCAAGCAATGGCAGCGCGAAAATGAGCGAGTCTCCGCCGCCTGATATCTTCGACTCCAGTCGAAAGGGCACACCAGAGGCGCACGGCAAAAGGGGTGCGTCAACGGCGAAGAAGAAAAGAAGAACAAGGAGATACCAGCATGGTTCGCTATGCGAGTCGCAAGACGGGAAGCGTTGGATTGTTAAGTTCTACTACGCTCCCGGCAAACAGACCACGAAGACATTGGGGCCGAAGAGCCAGATCAACCGTAAACAAGCTGAGATGATGCGGGAAGAGTTAATTCGACCGCTCAACCTTAGCCCTTTTCGCAGCCTTAACGCGGAAAGATTCGACAACTTCGTGGAGGATATTTTTATTCCGATGAAGCTCGAATCGGGTGACTGGCGCGAGAACACAGGTAAGGAAAGCACCCGAGAGATCCGCCAACATCTGATTGCAGACCTCGGCGAATTCAGCTTTGAAGAACTCAGCCCGGCGCTACTCCGAGCCTTGCTCAAAAAAAAAGCGGAGCAAGGAGTGGGCAGGCAGGTCTTAAAACACCTTCGAAGTTACCTGACCGACATCTGTAAGAGTGCCGTCGCGGAGGGCTATCTCCAGACCAATATTAGCGAGGACTTGAAAGCGCCCGTGAAGCTGGCGGTTCCCTCTGCGCCCAAGTTGACTGCCACGTTGGAGGACTACGGGCGGGCCTGGCGTCTGTTAGAAGAGCGGGAGCGGCTCTGCTTTGATCTCGTGATGTTTGCCGGGATGCGAGAGTCGGAAGCCTTCGGATTGTGGTGCGAGGACCTTGCAGACGATGGCATCCACATCGAGCGGTCCTGGTACAAAGGTCGTTACGAGCCGCCGAAAACACCCAAGAGTGGCAGGATTGTCGGCGTTCCCGACGAAATCATGAAGCGGTTCAAGTTGTGGATTGCCAAATTGCCGGCCCACGATGCAAAGGACTGCGTATTTCCTTCTACAAGGCTCGTAACACCTATCTGGCCCGAGAGCGTTCTGGGGAAACATGTGCGGCCCCGATTGCGCCCGGTCGGCTTGGGATGGATGAACTTTGCCGTGCTCCGGCGTTCGCACGCCACCTTGCACAAGCAGCGGAAGTCGGACAGCAAGATTATTGCCGACCAGCAGGGTCATGGAATGCGCACTCATCTGGACGATTACGTCCAGAGCGGAGTGGCGGAACGGAAAGCCGAGGCGTCCAAGTTGTATGCCGATTTCTTAGGGGTGTTTCGCAAACAAGGTTAATCAAGGTACGTCGATTCTAGCATGTGCTTGCAAATGATTGAAAACATGGAGCGGGAGACCGGGATCGAACCGGCGACGTCCAGCTTGGGAAGCTGGCATTCTACCGCTGAATTACTCCCGCTCAATGACTTCGCCAGGGTCACTCACTTCGTGCCGGCTCAGCACAACTATCGTACACCGCCCTTAGCGATAGGTAACACTGGTAATTAGCGGTGTGTCTAGTAACGTGGCAGCAAATCACAGTTGCACATTCCATTCGCCTCCCCAGGGGCTTGCCTACGTCGACATGCACACGGCCCTGACGATCCAGCGTGACAGAAGATAAAAATCAAGCATTCCTTTCCGCATGGCAAGAGCGTCTCCAGGCCTTAAAAAATGTCCCGCCCGTGCTGCGCATCGTCTGGGACTCCGGACCCTATGTTGTAGTCCTGGGAATGATCTGCCGAGTCATCGTCGCTCTCATTCCGGTCAGCACCTTCTGGGTCACGCGCCTCATTATCGACAACATAAATGCCATCGCTCAGCACAAGGCCACCGTCTCACCGCACCTTTGGTGGCTTGTCGCTCTCGAATTTGCACTCGCCATCGGCGGTAGCATTGTCGGCCGCGTAACCGATTACTACGATTCGGTTCTAGCCGATCGCTACACCCGCCACGTCAGCATTCAAGTGATGCGTCACGCTTCGCAACTCGATCTTCAAGCGTATGAGGATCCCGTTTTCTATGACCGGCTGGAGCGCGCCCGCGTGCAGGCCACCGACCGGCTCGGGATGATTCAGTCCATCGGGCGATTGTTCCAGCAGGCGATCACCACCGCGACCCTTTCTGCTGCCATTCTGGCCTTTTCGCCATGGCTCCTGCTCCTTTTAATCTGCTGCATCATCCCGGCGTTTCTCGGCGAGAGCCACTTCGCTTTCCTGAGTTATGCCAAAAACTTCCGCCAAACGCCCGCCAAACGTGAACTCGATTATCTACGGCAACTCGGGGGCAGCAAAGAAGCTGCGAAGGAACTCAAGCTCTTCGGGCTGAGCACATTCCTCACCGACCGCTTCACCGGCCTCTCAAACCATATTCTCGACGAGAATCTCGCGCTATCGCGGAAGCGCTTGACAGCCGTTTCTCTGCTCTCCATGCTGAGCACAGGCGGCTATTACGCGGCCTATGTCTGGGTGATTTTCAAAACAGTCGCCGGCGCTCTTAGCATTGGTACGCTCGTCTTCCTGACGCAGTCCATTATGAACGCGTCAAACAACATTTCCCAGATGTTCTCAACGCTTTCAAGCATTGCGGATCAGGCTCTCTTCTTGACTGACCTGCTGGCATTCTTTGCGATGAAGCCGAGCGTGACATCGAAGCCGGGTGCCTTGCCCGCTCCTCGGCCCATCATCAGAGGCTTCGAATTTCAAGACGTGTCCTTCGTCTATCCCGGTACCAATCGAAAGATTCTCGACCGCCTCAACTTTCGGCTGGAGCCCGGCGAGCGCATCGCCTTGATCGGGCAAAACGGGCAAGGCAAGACAACAATTGTAAAGTTGATCACCCGCCTCTACGACCCAAGTGGCGGGCGCGTCCTGCTTGATGGCGTCGACCTCCGCGAGTACGATCTCGAAGATCTGTCCGAAGAGATTGGGGTCATCTTCCAAGACTTCATGCGCTACGAGATGACGGCGCGGGACAACATCGCGGTAGGCCGCATCGACTACAGATCGGAAGAAGAGCGCATTCGCGACGCTGCGGAGAAGAGTCTGGCCGATGGCGTGATCCAGCGCCTTGCCGGGCGCTACGATCAGATGTTGGGGCGCAGGTTTGAAGGGGGCGTGGATCTCTCCGGCGGTGAGTGGCAAAAGCTTGCTCTTGCGCGCGCTTACCTTCGCGAAGCACAGGTGCTCATCCTCGACGAGCCTACCGCCGCTCTCGATGCTCGCGCCGAGTTTGAAGTTTTCGAGCGCTTCAATGAACTGACCGGGGGCAAGATGGCATTGTTCATTTCGCATCGATTCTCTACCGTTAGAATGGCCGAACGAATCATTGTTCTTGAAAACGGCTCCATTGCCGAAGAAGGTAGTCACGATAGGCTGATGGCCCATGCCGGGCGTTACGCCGAAATGTTCGAGTTGCAAGCGTCAAGCTACAGGTAGAACGCGGCCGATGCCAGAGTCTTCCACACAACCCGACATTGAATTGCTAAAGCCGGAGCCCCTTGCACTCACCGCAGCGGAACGGGCAGAGCTTCGCGCCCAAGCTGTAAGCGCGGCGCGCTCTAGCGCCTGGACACAGGGAAAGAGCCGCTCGACTCGGCTCCGCAAGCAGTTTCGCGCCACGGCCAACCGTTTCAACGCCCTGCAACGGAATCTCTACGCGCTGAAGTCGAGCGAGCCCACGGAGGAACTGAAGATCCTTTACGAAAACATTCGGCTTGTCCGAACAGATGTTCAGGATCTAGAGGGATCGGCAAAACTTCTCGGAAAGCTGCCCGCCGTTCGTACTGGCAGCGACGGAAGCATCCCTCGCTCCATCGTTCTCTCTCGCGCGCTTCTCGCCGCCACCCACAACCGGCTGAACGAACCCATTTTTTCCTTCTTCCTCGAAGCCGTCGAGGAGGTGGAGCCACTTCGACTCGCCGAGCTCGGAGGAATGATTCCGGCTTTGAAAATTGTCCTGATAGAGGCGCTGGTCGACGCCGGCTTCAAAGCTCTCCGGGCATTCGATGCGAGTGGCCACGACGCAGCATCCTACGGCGTTTCCGCAATCGTGACTTCTCTGCGGGTCATTGGCGAAATCGATTGGAAGGAAAACCTTGAGCAGTTGTCAATCGTTCATCGCACGCTCTTGCTCGATCCCGCCGGCGTTTATCCTCGAATGGATTTCGAAAGCCGCGAGTTGTATCGCAAGACCGTGGAGCAGATTGCGGCGCACTCAGATATCGGCGAACTCGCCCTTGCCCGCCGCCTGGTAGAAAAGGCGCAAGCAGCCCAGATTAGCCGCTCCACTCCGCCCGCTTTGGCCAGTCGACTGCGCCACGTCGGCTATTACCTTCTCGATCAAACCGGCTCGGCAGATCTGCTGCGCGACATCGCTTATCGCCCTTCCTTCGGGACCAGCGTGCAGCGTCTCTTCCGTCGCTTCCCAGATGAAATCTACATCATCGGTATTGAATTCGTCACGCTCATTACCGTTGTTGCATTAATCATCAGCTTGGTTCGTACTCAAGGTGGTCTCGGCCTGATTATCGGTGGCTTCCTCCTGATTCTCACGGCTACCCAAGCCGCTGTGGAGTTGATGAACTACCTGGTCACTGCTGTTCTCACTCCACGCCTCTTGCCGAAGTTCGACTTTTCACGCGGAGTAGATGCTGCGGCAGCAACCATGGTGGCGATCCCGACACTACTCTTAAATGAGAAGCAGATCAGACAGCTTGTCGATGATCTCGAAGTGCGTTATCTGGTCAACCGCGATCCCCACATCTTCTTCGCACTGCTGACGGATTTGCCCGACACCGCGGAGCCTGCCGGCGAACACGACGACCGCATTGATCTTGTGGTCTCTCTCATTGACGACCTCAACCGCAAGTATGCGAATGAGCTTTACGGCGGCTTTTATCTGTTCCACCGCCATCGTATTTATAACCCGCGCGAAGGCGCCTGGATGGGATGGGAGCGCAAACGCGGCAAGCTGCTCGATCTTAACCAGCTGCTGCGCACTGGCTACGATCCGTTCCCGGTCAAGACGGGCGATATGTCCCGTCTGCCGCGCATTCAATACGTTCTCACGCTCGATTCCGATACCCAGCTTCCGCGCGCCTCAGCGCAACGTCTCATCGGTGCGATGGCGCACCCGCTCAACCGTGCACTCATTGATCCCGAGCTCAACATCGTCACTGGCGGCTACGGGATTCTTCAACCGCGCGTCGGCATCAGCGTCCATTCGGCTACTCGCTCTCGCCTCGCCAACATCTATTCCGGGCAGACCGGCTTCGACATCTACTCTCGCGCCGTCTCCGACGTATACCAGGATCTGTACGGCGAGGGCATCTTCACAGGCAAAGGCATCTATGACGTAGACGCTCTGCGACAAGTGCTGGAGCACAGGTTCCCTCGGAACGCACTTCTGAGCCATGATCTGATCGAAGGCGCTTATGCGCGAGCAGGTCTCGTCTCCGATATTGAAGTCATAGACGATTACCCTTCGCACTACAGCGCCTATAACCGCCGGAGGCATCGCTGGTTACGCGGCGATTGGCAGATTGTCAGATGGATCTTGAACCGCGTTCCCGATGAGTCGCGGCAGCTCGTGCACAATCCTATCTCGCTAGTTTCGAAGTGGAAAATTGTCGACAATCTTCGTCGCAGCCTGGTTGAGCCCGCCACCTTCCTGTTGCTTATCGCAGGATGGTTTGTGTTGCCAGGAGGCCCACGCTTCTGGACCTTAGTGACGCTCGCGCTACTCTTCCTGCCAATTTATTTCCGGCTGGTTTTTTCGATCGCCCGCGCCGCCTGGAAGCAAAGCGCCTCCTCCGCGCGCGAGGCGGTCCTCGACTTCTTTACTTCGCACATTAATATTCTCCTGAATATTGCGTTCCTGGCTCATCAAGCCCTTGTCGCTCTCGATGCCATTGTCCGCACCATCATCCGAACCTACATTACTCATACCCGGCTATTGGAATGGGAAACAGCTACGGAGGCAGAGCTTGGCATTAAGAAGCGAACGCCTATAGACCTTTATCTCGATTGGATGCCCCTCCTCGCCATCGGTATTGGATTGGCCCTCTTCTGGCGCCCCGGCGCCTTACCCTATGCTTTACCGTTTCTCGTGGCTTGGTGTTCCGCAAAGCTGCTTTCCAACTGGCTGAATCGTTCCCCTCATCCACAAGATTCCGAGTTAGCCGACAACGAGCTGCGCTTCCTGCGTGAGACAGCGCTGCGCACTTGGCGCTATTTCGCCGAATTCAGTAATGAGAAGAACAACTGGCTGATCCCTGACAATTTGCAGGAGCAGCCCTATCGCCTTGCGGAACGGCTCTCGCCAACGAATCTGGGCCTTCTGTTAAATGCCCGCCAGGCTGCTCACGAATTCGGCTATCTCACTCTTTCCGAATTCGCAACGTACACTGAGCGAACGCTCGAAGGCGCCTCGAAGCTGCCGCGTTACTTCGGCCATTTTCTGAATTGGTACGACAACATAACCCTCAAGCCGCTTGAGCCGCTATTCCTTTCGAGCGTGGACAGTGGCAATCTCGCCGCGTCTTTGTGGAGCCTGAAGCAGGGCTGCCTGGAACTGCTGCGGCATCCCATCGTGCGTGAAAATGCACTCGCCGGCATTACCGACCACCACCGCATGATTGTTGCCTCAAAGGGCCAGGCTTCTGATCTTTTTCGCGATCTGTTCAATTTACGTGAGCCTGCCGATTGGCTTCCTCAACTCTTCCGTTTGACGGATCAGGTTCCGGAACCCTCAAAACAACCTGCCACTAAGGAGCACGTCTCATGGCCCATCGAACTCCGGTCCCGCATTCAAGCTGTCATTGAAGAGACTCGCAACTTCTTACCGTGGTTCCTGCCCGAATATGAGCCACTTCTGGAGTTGGCTCCGAAGAACTTTCAACTTCCATCTTTTCCACTCACGCCCACTAACGCGGAGAGTTTTTACCAGGCGCTCGATCTAAACTTGCGTGCACTCACGGCGCGCGCCAGCACAGCCGCTCCCGTCCTGGAACTGGTTTACAGATTGCGTGGAGAACTGCCCGAATGCCGCCGGCGGCTGAGTGCCCTTGCCGCGCGCATTCAGTCGATTGCGGACCAAGCAAGCCGCTTGGTACATGAAACTAACTTTGAGATGTTGGTCGATAAGCGACGCAAACTGCTGTCCGTTGGATACGACATCGCCTCCCAGCAACTAAGTAAGTCCTGTTACGACCTGCTTGCTTCCGAATCTCGATGTGCAGCCTTCATCGCCATCGCCAAGGGAGAAGCTCTTCAGGAAAACTGGTTTCGGTTGGGACGCGCTCACACTTCGTGTGAAGGAGAGACCGTTTTAATTTCTTGGACCGGCACGATGTTTGAGTACGTCATGCCGGTCATCTGGATGAAGTCTCACCCGAACACCTTGCTTGATCGTGCCATGCGCTCTGCCGTTCGTGCCCATCAGTCTTACGCGCGCCACCGAGCCGTACCATGGGGCATCTCGGAGGCGGCTTTCTGCATGACAGATGAACAGGGAAACTATCAATACGCTGCATTCGGTGTGCCCGGCCTTGCGCTGAATGTCTCGCGCGCGGGCTCGCTGGTCATTTCTCCTTATTCCAGCTGCCTGGCGCTACTCGTGGATGCGAGCGCGGCCGTTGCGAACCTCCGGAAAATGGCCCGCAAAGATTGGCTTAGCGACTATGGCTTCTTTGAATCGGCCGATTACACGGGATCAGTGAAGCGCGCGTTCCTGCCGCGGAAAGGCGAAGTCGTGCGCTGCTGGATGGCTCACCATCAGGGCATGAGCTTAGCTGCCCTCTGCAACGTTCTGCATGATTCTGCGTTTCAACGCTGGTTCCATGCCGAGCCGCTAGTCCAAGCAAGCGAGTTGATTCTGCAAGAGCGCCCTCTGCGCGTGCGCCCCATCACCGATTCTCAACCGCGCCGCGTGCTGTCGTTTGTGCCCAACCTTCAGAAGGGCCCAACCAAATCGAAAGCCTCCGCCTGATTCCCCGCCCTGCTAGACTAACGCTCATTCCCGCTATGCGCTGCATCCCATTCCGGCTTCCTTCGTCGTTGCTTTTGTTCATGGCCTTCTCTCTCATTGCCCCGCTATCCGCGCAAGATCGCACGGCCGGATTGCTGGAGCGGCTTTCGAACGCCTTCGGTCCTTCCGGCTTCGAGGAGCCCGTCCGCAAAATCATGGTGGACGAGATGAAGCCCTATGCCGCTTCACTGCGCTACGACGGTATGGGTTCTATAATCGCCGAACAGGGAACAAGCGGGCCACGCGTGATGGTGGATGCGCACATGGATGAACTCGGCGGCCTGGTTCGTCGCATTACCCCTTCGGGCTTTCTCACCATGCAGATGGTTGGCGGCTGGTTCGATCAGGCCTTGGTCGATCAGCGCTGGGTAATCCTCGGGTCCAAGGGTCCGGTCTATGCCGTCACAGGCATTCGCGATATACACGTAACGCCTGCCGACGAGCGATCCCGAGTTTTCCCACGCGACAGCCTGTTCCTCGATGTGGGAGCGAAGTCCGCCGAGGAAGTTCGCAGCATGGGTATTGAGCAGGGCGACCCTATTGCCCCAGATTCTCCGTTCCGCATTATGAATGGCACGGGGAACTACCTCGGCAAAGGATGGGATGACCGCGTCGGCTGCGCCGCCGTCATAGAAGCGATGCGCCGCCTGCAGACTGGCCCGCATCCCAATCACATTTTTTACGCCATTACCACGCAGGAAGAAGTCGGATTGCGCGGAGCTCACACCGCGGCTGACGCCGTAAAGGCTGACATAGGTATCTCGCTCGAAGGCGGCGTTTCCGGCGATACTCCCGGTGCACATCCAGAAGAAACTCAGGCTAAACTCGGCGCCGGACCTGGTTTGTTTCTCTTCGACACTTCAGAACTTCCGAATCGCAGACTCGTCGCATTTGCAAAGCAGACTGCAGCAGCCCAGGGTATTCCGCTCCAATTAGACCTGGTGGCGGGCTATGGCGACGATTCGGCTGAGCTCCAGAAAAGCAACGGCGGTGTTCCCACAGTCAATCTAGTCATCCCGGTGCGCTACACCCATGCTCATAACGGAATTATGAACCGGCGCGACTTCGATCAAGAAGTCGATTTACTCGTTAACCTGCTGGAACATCTCGACACTGTCACCGTACAGAAGATCCGCGATTTTACGCCTTAGAGCCTTGTGGCAGGCGCGTTGCAGCAATGACCTGCTGCGCTGCCCGCCTGCCCGATGCGATGGCTCCATGAACCGTGGCGCTATGGCCGTTCGTCTCGGTCGCTTCGCCCGCGAAGAAAAGCGTATCTGAAACTGGCTTGGCAAGCGCCTCGCGTGCTGAGAGCGCGCCTTTAGGAACATAGCTGTACGCGCCCCGCGCGAATGGGTCATTGCTCCAATCGTGAAAGCTCGCCGTCTCGAGTAGGCTGGATATTCGCTCCAAACTGACGCTTGTGATTCGCGCCAAGTCCGAAAACGCCCGGGCCATGATCTCTGTTCGCGACTCCCCTTTCAGCAGGTCCGCGCGAGGTCCCGCGCTCCAGCCTGTAATTATCGCCGCCCGCACGGGCAGCGGCGTCCACCATGTCGGAAAGAACTGCTCTTGCGACAGCAGGAATCCAAAATCTCCCAGTTCCTCGTTCTCTTCCCAAAAAGGTTCCCGAAACCGGAGCACCACGCGCATCACCGCTCCGACGCAAAGCTTCCGTGCCGCTGCCAGTACCTCCGTCGGCTCCGGGTCGAAATGGATCGCACCTGCGACGCGCGCTTCCTGCTGCAACACGCCAATTGGGACCGTGATAACAACTCGTCGCGCGCGGATCATCTCCGTATGCTCCGCAATTGCAGACCGAAACTGAACCGTTGCCGATCCCGGTTTCCATTGGACTCGCTCGGCAATTGCATTCAGGCGAAGCGTCGATCGCAAGTCTTCCACTCCGGCCGCGAGAAACGCCGGAACACCGTCATATCCGTTCAGAATGCGAAAGGAATCATCGCCGCCGATGGAGTCCGCCGCTTCCGCATCTTGTGCCAGCGAAGCAATGCCGATCACTTCCTTGCGTGCGGCGTTGAACCCTTCCACGTAAGAAGCGGCAAGCTTCTTTGCATCGTCAGGATGTTGGGACCGCTCCAGGAACTCAGCGAAACTCTGATCCTCGCCGTGCCCGGCCGCTTGCTGCATATCTTCGAGCACCCGATCCGCTAGCAGCCATGCATCCTCCTGCCCCTGAGGCTTGCCATTCTTGATATGGACCGCGCTCTCGAAGCAATCGTAGACCGTGAGACCGGCGGACCGGACAATACCCCAAATTTCGGGCGGACGCCCATGGATGAACTCCGGACCTAACTCAATGGGGATCGGCGATAGCGGATCGTGCACCGTCAAAATGCGCCCACCAATTCTGTCGCGTGCTTCTAGACAAAGTGCCTTCAGCCCGGCGCGCGTCAGCTCTCGCAGAGCCGCTAAACCGGCCGCCCCTGCGCCTATAACCAAAACATCGAAATCGTTTTCCGCCACCGGCTTTAACCGGCTCCCGTTTGGTCTTCGAAGAACCCGGTCTGCTTATTCTTGTGCGCTCCCCCGTGCGTGATCAGAACTCGCATCTCCGGTGTAGCCCGGCATTTCTCCACAATGATGTCGCGATCTCTACGCTGCAATTGCCGCCCTAACCCTGCAGGTTTCGATACGCCACCAGGCAACGGTCGGCGGTTTCCATTTCAGGAAAATCGCTGCCCTCCTGTTCCACCAGGTAAAACTCCACGCCGCCTTTGCTCTGGGCCGCCGCGAATATTTTTCTCCAGGGCGCTGTGCCTTCTCCGAACAGCACTCGATACCCTTTATCCGGTGACCAGTCCTTCAAGTGAATGGAGCGAATCCGGCCGGGATTACTTTCAATCCACGCCACGGGATCGTTCCCGGTCTCAAGACACGTCCCCACATCCAACTGCAGCATGATGCTCTTGTCCGTATTCGCCGCCAGAATTTGTATAGGCTTCTGCCCCTCTACATCCTTCCACTCCAGGTCGTGGTTATGATACCCGGCGTGCAGCCCGTGCCGCTTCATCTTGTCGTTCGCCTTGTTCAGCGTGTCCGCAAGCTTTCTCCACTCGTCCACGCTGCTCACGTTGCCCGGATGAGCCAGCACAATATAGTGCGCATTCAGCGCCTTGTTCAGTTCGATGGCCTTCCCGATTCCAGCGTCAGTGAACGACTGCATGCCGTTATGCGTTGAATAGCAGCGGATTTTGAGATCGTCCAGCTGTTTTCGAACCTGCTTCGCGTAGTCGACGGTCCAGTCGTAATAGGGAGCGTAAAACTCCACGCATTCATACCCCATTCTGGCGACGCTCTGAATAGTTCCCGGCAGGTCTTTCTTCAGTTCGTCCCGCACCGAGTAGAGCTCAAGACCAACCGGAATGTGTTTGTCCGCAGCCGCCGCAAGCCCCAGCGGTGTTGCGGCCACGACGCCCATAAACGTACGGCGAGAGAGATGTTCGCTATTCGACATTGAAACCGCACGATATCACAGAGATGACCATAAGGCATAGTCACACCGCGCGGATGTCCATCACCGTAATATCGTCCGCTTGTTCGCCGCTGGCAGTAGCAGCGGAAACAAGCGCGCCCGCCAGACCTTTCGAGTGATGACCGCCCAGCGCACAAACCGTATCGACTGCCCAACTATCGCTTGCCACGTCCATCTTCGCCTCCGAGAATCCATCCGAAAACAGCACCAGGCGATCGCCTCGCCCCAGGGACGCGCGTCCTTCTTCGAAGCCGCGGCTCTTGAACGCTCCTAGCACTGTGGCCGTCGCATCCAGCAATTCGCATTCCCCTGTTGCGCGCAGCAGCACTGGCGAAGGATGCCCGCAGTTCACGTATCGGATCACGCGTGTGCCGGCGTCGTAAACGCCAAAGAACAGTGTCGCGAAATGTTCCGGGCGAGTGGATTGAAAGAACAGCCGGTTCACTCGGTTCATCAACTTCGAAGGATCCCGCGCCAGTTCCTGCTGCCCTCGAATAGTTGCCTGAAGGTTTGCCACCAGCAGCGCGGCGCCTATGCCCTTGCCGCAAACGTCTCCCAACAGAAACGCCATGCTTCCTTCGTCGATCTCAAAAAAGTCGTACAGATCGCCGCCGATTTCTCCTGCCGGCAAAGACGCGCACTCGCACTCCAGCCCGTAGGCAGAGAAATGCGGTTGTGGAAGCAGGCGCCGCTGCACCTTTCTGGCAATCGCCAGTTCTGCATCCATGGGCTGCCGGTCTTTGGCCTGAAAGGTCAAATGCTTGCTGATGACTGAAAGAAAATGCCGGTTATCCCAAGGCTTGGGGATGAAATCGCATGCTCCGTGATGCATCGCTTCGACGGCCAGTTCAATCGTGCTCCAGCCCGTCATGGCAATTACGGGCACATCACGGCGTTGCGCTCTCAAGCGATCAAGCAGCCGCAGTCCTTCTTCGCCCGACGTGGTATCCCACGTGTAGTTCATGTCAACGACGATCAGATCGTAGCCGCCGTATGCGGCTGCCGCGAGCGCCTCCCTCGGCGAATCGGCCGTTTCCGTCAAATAGCCCGCGCCCTTCAGCAGCAGCCGCAGCGCTTCTCTCACGTCCGCCTGGTCATCCACAACCAGCACCTTGCGTACATCTACTCCGGTTTCCGCCGCCAACATCATTCCGTGTCTGTATCCGCACCCGCAGGGCCAAGGCAAATCAGCTCACGCTGCGTGCGCTTTCAACCACTTAGCCTCAAGCCGCTCCGGCCCTGGTGTTCAGAACCGAACACCACGGTCCCGCTGAGGTGACGGTTACGCGCCCGCCTTTACGATTTCAATAGCACCGTTGTTATCTGTCAGCGTCATCTCACGATGTCCGCTGCCGATCACGCCGTCCAAGTTATCGTTTGAGATCGATCCCGAAACGGTCAGGGGGAAATCCGTGCGAATACGTCCAAACGACGTCCGCGCGGCGACATGGTAACTCGCGCCGCCCCGCAAGTGCACGCGCAGCGTGGAAAAAGAAGTACGAATCATGATCGGTTGGCAACTGCCTTCGACGGCACTCCCCGCGTCTACCGTACCGTTCTGATTTACAACTCGCAGGGGCCCCGATACACCGTCCAAAACCACGGAAGCGAAACTGGTGGTGACTTGCGCGCCACGCGTACGATTGTAATTCTCTTCTAAGGAGTCGCCACAATGAAGGTCCTTTCAAACCCGAAGTTCCTGACCATTTACTCCGGTGTACTCACCGTCGTTTTCGCAGTAGTCGTCCTGTGCGGAGCAGCAATGGTCCGGAATCCAACCTTCGGCATCATTACGGCGCGCCGGATCAACATCGTTGAGCCTGACGGCACCGTTCGATTGACCATTTCCAATCGTGCGGACTTCCCTGGTGCATGGAACAGAAAAAAGGAATATCCCCGACCCGACCGAACTGAAGCGGCTGGCATGTTGTTCATGAGCGAAGAAGGAACGGAGCAGGGAGGCCTCATTTGGGGCGCCAGCCAACTGCCCGACGGCACAATCGAAAATCACGGCCACTTGAGTCTTGATCAGTACGAAGAGAACCAGGTATTCGCGATCGACGCTGGACAGGAGGGGAAAAACAAGTTCTCTCGCATCACGATGGCCGATCAGGGCGACTTTCCGATCGGACAAAAGCGACAAGCCAACGAACGAATTCAGAAGCTTGCTCCAGGTCAGCAACAGGCGGCGTGGAACGAGTTCTTTTCCACCCACCGCAGTGACGTCAAACGAATGGTCATAGGTCGTTCTCCTGACGGTTCTGTGGGACTCGAGCTTCGCGACTATAACGGCAAAGTCCGGGTCGTTTTGGCGGTACAGGCGGACGGCAAACCTGTATTCCGGTTCCTAGACGATGCTGGACGAGTGGTCAGAGAATTCACGGCAAACGAAAAATAATGCGCTTGCCCATTCTGACCTGGACTGTGCTTGGGGCTTCCTGAAACGCATGATGCCCCCAAGCTTGTGTTCCAAGTAGACCTTGACGCCTCTGCGGAGCGCAACCGTCCTGTCGAAGGGAGCCGTGTACTCCGCGAGCGAGAGCGGTGAAGTCAAGCCGTAACGCCGGAAAACTGCCAGGACCCGGAACAGGCATACTTACCAGTTACGAAAAGCGCTCATCTCGCATCCATTCAAAGCATGGGTACCGCGAGACACTATCCTCAGCGCTTTGGATCCACGCCGATTGCGGCTCCCATCAGCGCTCGTGGAATAGCATACATCGTCCCTGCTGTTGTGGCCCTCTCAGCCCTCACGGTCTTTCTGTCCCTCTGTGCACGCGATCACTCGCGGCTACTCTCAGTTAGCGCCCACGAACAACACACCTTCGTCCAACCAGCCGCCATACAGCGCTTGCCTGACGTTTCGGCCGACGCCCAGCCGGCCGCTGACAGCATCACCCATGTCACTGTCCCAACCGCCGTCTCTACCCAGCCTGCCGCCACTGCGCTCTCCGCATTACCGCTGGCTGCTACTGACCAGCCGGCAGCTTCCGGTGCAGTTTCAAAGGATTCTGAGACTGCGGTAGCCAAGAGCCATTCAGAATTATCAGCCCTCGAGAAACGCGGCGTCTGGCGCTATTTCGATTTCAGTCTCCCTCGCTCCAGGCGTTTGCAACGAGTGGGGCCTGTGTCAGTCCTCGTCTGGAGAATCGATGCGAAGCATAAGCTCTACGACGTGGTCATAATCACCGACGGCCATCGTGTAGACCGGAAACGCGTCAGCCTGAACTCTCCCGTGTTGGTTGCCAGCAGCAGGTTTGTTCGTCCCTTGCAGTTTGTTGTGAGGTCCATTGAACGCAACGGCATCTCGGGTTATCTGACCGAACCACAAGCCGCCCGCTGAGGCTTACATTCGCCGCCGCCACTTACCGCTGCGGCTCTTTCTCCGTCAGCTTATCCAGCGCCGATTGCATCTGCTGCACCCAACCGGCTGATTCGGATTCGAGTGCCTTCTCGGTTTGGTCCACCAGCATGTCCATATTCTTACGCCTTCCCTTCTCCCATCTCGATAACGCCGTCCACCACGCGTCTATGTTCCGCAAACCTGCCAGCGCCTGGTTGTATTGCATTAGCGAGTTCTCCACCTGATCCGCCTGAAGTTTGGTGGTCAGCGCCGTCACAAACGCGATCGCCAGCGCCACCCACACATCGAATCTGACCGCCGCTAAAAACGTCCCCGCAGCACCCCCCAGGTAGATCAGAAATTGCAACAGCCTGAGTTGCCGCGCCAGCTTGCCGGTCTTCCCGATGAAGTGCTTCACTTGTTCACGTAAGCGAGTCTCGATGTACTCTTCAGGCAAAAGAAATGTATTGCGCTCCTGCTTGCTCTGGGGCAAGGACAGCAGGTTTGTCTTATTCACCTCGCTTTGCTCCAGCGCGAAAGTGATGTCTTTGAGCTTCGCCGCCAGCTTGAGTTCGCGTGAGGTCTCGAAACACTGCTCATCGCTGTACGCTCCGGCCCGCGCCCGGAAGCGGAAGATTTCACGCTTCAGCGCCTCCGCCGCACCACGCAGAAGAATCCACTTGTTCCCATCGCGAAAGTGACTGTTATAAGCGCCGATGATGGAGATGGTAATAGGGGTCAGCAGCACTAGCCAATGCAACGTTCCCGCGGGCAGTCCCCGTGTATGCGCCCACAGCCTGGTTGACGCACTCACGGCGTTGCTGGTAGTTAAGATCGCCAATAGCGACGCCAGAACGGCCAGCGTGATCAACGCCATTTCCACAATCCGAAATCTTGCCTGCTTCACCACCGCCGTCAGGTCAAGTTCATCGAATCGTAGCCACGCCTGCTTGAGCGTGCTCTCCACCGTTTCCGGCCTCTGATCAATGCACGCCAGCAGAATCCGGTTCAGATCATCCACGCTCGAGTTGATCGAAGACGGATAGATATTGGCTGTCTCTACAATCTCTTTCAGCTCAGGGTCCGCAAGGTCAGCTGACGACTGCGAGCCTTGCGCATTGAGGATTTGATCCGCCAGTCCGCCTGTGCCCTTGATCACCAGTGCCGGCCAACCCCGGCGTGCGCACCGGACCAAGGCCTTTTTCTCTGCGTCAGAACCTCCGAAAAGCACTGCTATGGCCGGTTTAAGGCTCCCTCCATCCTTTATTAGTTCATCGGCGATCTGAAACGTGTACTTGGCGGAGTCGCTCCACGCGGAGGGCAAGCGCAGAATCACCTGGTGATCGCCATCAATGTCAGCCGCCGCCATATCGCTCGGCACGACGCCCAGCAGCGTCGGCATCTTGTCCTGTTCGAGCGCAGCCCGCGCCATCAACCCCGCGCAGCCCGTGCAATGAGCATTGTCTAGAATCAGCGCACCTGGATCGAGCGCCGCCGGCGCAATCACCCGGCTGCAAATGGACCGCACTTGATCGTTTAACTTTTCATCAAAGTCGCTCAACAGAACAATGAGCGGCCGCGCCGGAAGCTGAAGCTCTGCTACCGTGGATTCGATCGGCCTTGATGCATCCACATCAATGATCTTTTGTGCCATCTGGAGTCATCCACGCCGAATTACCATAGCTCGAACCCGGCGGAATCTGTCGTGGACAGAATCACATGGTGATCGCGCTCGCCGGTAGAAGAACTGATGCAGCTCAATCGCAAAATCCCCATTTCCCCCTGGAAAACGTGCCCCTGGTCCGTGAGCGCCTCCGGCATTTTTTTTCCGTTAATCTTGTGACTGCGCTCGTCTGCTCCGCCGCCTGTGGAGCAGACCTGCTGGCCCTCGACGAAGCCCGCTCTCTCTCCATTTCGCGCCGCGTCATTCTTCCTTTCGACCCGCAACGCTTTCGAGAAACCTCCGTCATCGACCGCCCAGGCGGCTGGGGCGATATTTACGACCGCATTCTTTCAGAAATGGCGCAGTGCGGCGATGTGCTTGTGCTCGCTTCTGAAAAGGACGACCATACGGCCTATGCGGCTGTCACCGGCGCGATTCTCGACCAAGCCGCGACATTTGCCCACCACCTGCGCGCTGACGTTCGCGCCGTGCTGGTCTGGAACGGCGCTTCAAGCGGCGACGCCGATCTCACACAGGCCTTTGGCGACGAAGCCCGAAGGCGAGGGTTTGCCGTTTCTGAGCTATCCACACTTAACGCCGTTATTTAACGGCTTGCCTGTAATTCCGATGTTCTCCTGCCACCCGGCACGAAACATAGCAACACGCTGTAACCCGCTGACAAGCGGAACCGCCGCTTCTAGCGTCACAAACGTCGCGCCGGAATGTGTAAAATGAACGCACATCGCTGATGCCAAGTCGCCGCAACGGTTCGGGCAGTGCGAAAGGAACGGTATGAGAATCGCAATAGTGGTGGTTGTATCGACAGCGGCAATCGCGGCGGGACTACTGGGGCAGAAGTTTTCGTCCGTGCCCGGGCAAGGTCGCTCCATGGTGGTGACAGAGTACGGAATTGTGGCGGCGCCCCAATTTCTTGCCTCGCAGGCAGGCGCCCACATTCTGGAAGAGGGCGGAAACGCGGTTGACGCCGCCATCGCGGCCAACGCCGTGATGGGCGTTGTGCAGCCTTATGTCAACGGCATGGGCGGCGATCTTTTCGCTTTGTACTACGAGGCGAAGACTGGCAAGTTGTATGGTCTGAACTCTAGCGGCTGGACCCCGAAGGCGCTCACCATCGAGTATCTGAAAGCTCGCAACATCGACCATCTGGATCCTATTGGAGTCCACACCATCGACGTTCCAGGCTGCGTCGCGGGTTGGGATGCCCTCAGGCGGCGATTTGGCACACTCCCCTTCGACAAGCTGCTGGCGCCTGCCGTTTCCTACGCCGAGACCGGCTTTCCGCTGGCCGAACGGAACGCTCGCTATTGGGTCAGCAAGAAGTTATTGCAGCAGCCGGGCTATCAGCAGACGTATTTTCCAGGCGGCGTGACGCTGGGCGTGGGCGATGTGTTCAAGAATCCTGCTTTGGGGGAATCGCTTCGGCAAGTGGCTGCGCATGGAAGAAACGCGTTCTACAACGGCGCCATGACAACCGACATGGTGAAGTTTCTGCGGGGCACAGGGCGGAACGCATACAGTGGAAGACTTTGCCGATTTTCAGCCGGAATGGGTAGAACCCATCTCCACCAGCTACCGCGGGTGGACGGTCTATGAATTACCACCCAACGGTCAGGGCATCGCTGCCCTGTCCATGCTCAACATCATGGAGCAGTTTCCCATGGCCCAATATGGGCACAACTCGGCCCAGGCACTGCACGTCATGATTGAGGCCAAGAAGCTCGCTTATGCCGACATGTACCGCTACGTGGGCGATCCGCGATTCACTCCCAACATTCCCGTACAGCAAATGGCATCGAAGGAACGGGCAGCGGAGCGGGCGAAGTTGATTCAGATGGATCATGCCTCCTGCCAAACAGTGCCAACCGAGATTACCCAGATACTCAATGCGCACGGCAACTCGACCATCTATCTTTCAACCATCGATAAAGACGGCAACATTGTTTCCTTGATTCAGAGCAACTATGCGGGCTATGGCACCGGAATGGTCGCGCCCGGGCTGGGATTCTCGTTTCACAATCGCGGCGCCGGCTTCGACCTCTCGCCCGGGCGCCCCAACTCGCTCGCCGGATACAAGCGGCCGCTCCACACAATCATTCCAGCCTTCATGCAAAAGGGCGACATCCATATTGGGTTCGGCATCATGGGCGGCTGGAATCAGGCACAAGCGCACGCGCAGTTTGTCGCGAACGTAGTCGATTACGGCATGAATGTACAAGCAGCGCTCGAGCAACCACGTTTTACCAAGAGCTCGTTCGACGGCTGCGACGTACAGATGGAGCAGACAGTCCCGGTTGCGGTGCGCGATCAGCTCACACAGCGTGGGCACAAAATTGACCTGCTGGAGCCATTTTCCTTCAGCGTCGGACAGGGTGAAGCGGTGGTGAGGGACAGCAAACGCGCCGTGAACTTTGCCGGCGCGGATCCAAGATGCGATGGCGAGGCCGTCCCCCAGGGGCCAAGCGTCAATAAACTCCCGACCTCGTCCGTTAGCGGCAAGTAGAGCGCTTCGAAGTATCGGCGACGTGAGGCTTAGGAGGTCTTTACGCCGGCAACCTTCAAGACGTAAGCCTGCCGGAAGGGAAGTTTTGAGCGCAGCTTTTCCGGCGCTTGTATCACCACGCTGTCATTCTGCCGACGCCATTGCAGGTCGTCGTGCGTTTCGAGCAACGAGATTTTACAATCCGGCGTCGCTGCCAGGTTATGCAGCACAACCTCTGCTCCCGGCCATTGAGGCAGGATGGCGTACACAGTGTCGCTTCTGGATGTGAAGAACGCCTCGATGTGCGAAAAACCCGTTGCAGGCGCGTCCACCAGCTTCGAAATGTCGTACTCTGCCCGGAACTCTTTTTCCTCCAGGTGCGGCCTTGTCCCTTCGCTCCATTGCGCCGCGCGCTCAAAGCGAACCGTGCCGTAAATGGCTTCTCCATTCGCCCGTAGCCAGTCTCCCAATTGCACCAGCCGCTCTTCCATCACAACCGGAATGTGACCATCTGCACGCGGCCCAATATCCAGCAGCAGGTTGCCGCCACGGCTCACAATGTCGATCAACATCAGCAGCAGTTGCCGGTCCGAATGATAGTCGGCGAGCGTCTCCATGCGGTTGTAACCGTATGAGTAGCCCATGCCTCGACTTTCTTCCCAAGGGTGCGTCGCCACCTGCATCCCGGATGTGTACTCAGTCGTGTAATATCCGCCGTGCTTATGGCGAGTATCTTTGCCCCAGCGATCGTTGATCACCACGCCGGCGCCCACCGCGGAATCGTTGAACAGCCAGGCAAGAAGTTCCGGCGCATGCCATTCACCGCTGGGCAACTCCCATTCTCCATCCGAAAAAATGATCTCGGGCTTCGCGTGGCTGACTACATCTTTAAACTGCGGAATCATGTGCTCCGTGACATAGCGCCGTTTATCGCTCAGCCACAACGGGTTGTACCACTCATACAGCGAATAGTAGATGCCCATGTGCAATCCCTTGCGCCGCCCCGCTTCACTCAGCTCCAGCAAGAGATCGCGCTTCGGCCCGATGTCCACGCTGTTCCATGCCCGTCCCCAGCTTCGGTTTGCTTCCGCGCTGCGCCACATCGTGAAACCTTCGTGGTGCTTCGATGTCAACGCCACATATTTTGCGCCTGACCGCACGAAGAGGTCCGCCCAGCGGTCCGCGTCGAACAACTCGGCACGGAACAGCGGAGCAAAATCGAAATACTTGAAGTCTGGCCCGTAAGTGCGTTTGTGGAACTCCCACGTAAGCGTCCCTCGCCGGCCGGGTCCGCCTGCTTTCATTCCTTCTGTCAGCGAGTTCCAATACCACTCCGCATACGGAGTCTCATCCTTCGCGTTTACCGGCGCGAACGCAGGCACCGAGTAGACGCCCCAGTGAATGAAAATGCCGAACTTCGAATCTGTATACCATTGCGGAACGGGGCGCTTGTCGATTGACTCCCACGTGGGTTGATAGCGGCTTGAGCTCTCCGCACGGGATTGGGCTGACCCTTTATTGCGTGCGCCAAGCACCGCTCCGACCGGCACGCCACTCATCGCTTTTAATACGTCTCTTCGTCGCATGGGCAGTGCTGGCATTCTATCCGGTCGCCGCAAGACGAAAGAAACGCCTGCGGCTGTTTACAGAATAGGCGCGGCAGAACCAGTTGACGTGGTTGAACTCAAAAAAAATCCGGCAACCCCCGAGAGCGAGGTTGCCGGTTGTTGAGCATCGCCGGACTATGCCGGTTTGCCCCTCCTCCGAACCGAGCTTGGGCCTGGCAGGCTGGAGCACCGCGTCAGGTAAGCTATGAACTCTGCTTTTACTCTCCCAAGCTTTCGGCCATGATCGCCTCTATTTGGTAGCGCAGGAAACGAGGGCATTTAGGGTCACTAAAAATACACGGTTGTCAGAATATAGTAAATTTGCGAGTCCCCCGCCTTTAAGGATCGAGCGCCGGCGGTCGACAGGACAAGCCCCGGCTAACCGTGAGTTGGTTACACTTTGGACGTACGACCATGTCCGAGCAGAATGGGCGACCACCGGATTTCGACAACTGGAGAGCCGATACACCGGCCCTAGACGCCGCTATGCCCGCCCTCTATCAGGAGCTTCGCCGGATAGCCAAACAGTACCTGTCGCAGGAGCGCCCCGATCATACGCTTCAGCCTACGGCACTGGTTCACGAAGCCTATTTGCGCCTGATCCAGCAACATAAGATCGACTGGTCGTCCCGTACGCAAGTGCTGGGCGTCGCAGCGCACATGATGCGGCGCATACTGGTGAACTATGCTGTGGCGCGGGGCGCGCAGAAACGCGGGGCGGCTCTCCGCGTATCCGATCCTCACGCGGATATAGTGGAGACGCGCGCACTTGAGATTGAGTACCTGGATTTAGCCTTGAATCGCCTGGAGGAAATCGATCCGCGGCAGGCGCGCATTGTCGAGCTGCGCTTTTTTAGCGGTTTGACAGTGGAAGAGACTGCGGCCGCCATTGAGGTCTCTCCGGAAACCGTGAAGCGGGAATGGAGAACGGCGCGGTTGTGGCTGGCGCGCGAGCTAGAGGGGCGTAAAGGTGGAACTCCCCACTGGGTGCGGCTTGAGTAGCGAACTCGCGATGCATGCGGCCCGCTGGCAACGGGTGAAGTCCATTCTCGACCAGGCCCTTGAGGTGTCCCCTGAAACCCGCGAGCAATTTGTAACCCACCTTTGTGACGGCGATTTCGCGCTTCGGCGCGAGGTGCAAGAGTTTCTCGCTCTTGGCCAACGTGCTGACGATCTGCTCCCCGAGGCCGGCGCCGAGAACCTGATTTCAGCGGATGCCGACGCCCCCTATAGTCTCCCCGAGCGGGCCGGGCCGTATCGCCTGATTCGTGAAATCGGACGCGGGGGAATGGGCGTCGTCTGCCTTGCAAGGCGCGACGATGGCGAGTACGACAGGCTGGTAGCGCTAAAGCTCATCGGGAGTAGCGTTCACCCCGCAAAGTTCGCGAAGCTCTTCTGGCGCGAGCGCCAAATCCTGGCCCAACTCGACCATCCCAACATCGCCATGTTGCTCGATGGGGGGACAACTGACGCCGGCCAACCCTACTATGCGATGGAGTTCGTCGATGGCGAGCCCCTGGATAAATACTGCCGGCGCCACGCCCTGAACCTACGCAGCAAGCTGGAGCTCTTTCTTTCCATCTGCTCTGCCGTCAGCTACGCCCACCGCTGTTTGATCATTCACCGGGATCTGAAGCCCAAGAATGTGCTGGTCACGCAAGACGGCATTCCCAAGCTGCTGGATTTCGGCGTGGCGAAAATGCTGTCCGATGAAGCGCAGCCGGAGACCATGACGGAAACGCCGCTGACGCCTCTCTACGCCAGTCCCGAGCAGATCCGGGGCGAGCCGCTGACCGTAGCAACCGATATTTACTCCCTTGGGGTGCTGCTCTACGAGTTACTCAGCGAGCAGCACCCGTACGGCAAGCGTGAGGGCACGGCGGCGGCTTTCCAGGCCATCCTCGCAGAGGCCCCCATCCCGCTGCGGCAGCAGACCGCTGGGATTCCGGCGGACCTGGAAAACATCGTGATGATGGCGCTTCGCAAAGAGCGCGAGCGAAGGTACGCCACTGTGGACGCCTTGTGGAAAGACGTCCGCGACTTCCTGGATGGTTTTCCCGTGCAGGCCGCGCCCGATACATTCGTTTATCGATTCAGCAAGTTCACGAAACGCAATCGTTGGGCCGTCACCGCCGCAAGCCTTGCGCTGCTGGGCATGACGGTCTCCGGCATAATCGTCTGGCGCGAGAAACAGCAAGCCGAGATGCGCTTCCAGCAGGTACGGCAACTGGCGCACTCGGTGGTGTTTGAACTGCACGACGCCATCGAAGATTTGCCGGGTTCCAGCCGCGCTCGTGAGCTGCTCATCACTCGCGGTCTAGGATACCTGGATGCACTCGAGAAAAGTCGTGGACACGATCCGGCTCTTACCTTCGAATTAGCGCAAGCTTATATGAAGATCGCAGCCGCCCAAGGCGATTTGGAGCAGGCGAATGTTGGCGATCGCGAAGGGGCATCGGCAAGTTACAGCAAAGCCCGCGCCCTGCTGATCGATTTGCGCAGGCAAGATTCCGCCAATCGTGACGTGGAACGGTCGCTCGCGCTGGTGGACAATGACATCGCCGTGCTTTCGCCCAAGGCAAATGTCCCCGGCGCCCTCGACATAAGGAAGGAAGCCGTTTCGCTGTTTCAAGACATTGCCCGTACTGCCCGCACGAGTTCTGGAAGTGGAGGACTGAAGGATCTGGCTCTGGCCCATTTTTACCTGGCCTTTGCTGAAACCGAACAGCAGAAATTCCAGAAGGCCTTGCCGCTCTGGGATCAGGCGCTGGCGGAATACACGAGGATCCAGCAAATTGAGAATAATTCGCTGGAAGCTCAAAGAAACGTAGCACTGACCGAGAAGCGCATCGCGGGCGTTTACTACGCGTTAGGCGACTACGCTGATTTCACCGCGCATGATCGCAAGGCAATCCAGCTTGATGAAGGACGATTGGCCGCCGAGCCTCAAAGTCCCACAGCACGCATGGACCTGTCATTCGATCTTGTCCAGCTGGGCTGGTGCCTGCATGAATTGCGCGACGAGAAGCAAGCCATTGACGACCTGAACCGTGCCATTCTGTTGCGGCGTCAAGTGGCCTCCGCGGACCCGCACGATTTCCGTGCCCAATCTGAACTGGAAGCGGTGCTCCGCATTACCGGCGTGGTCAGGTCTCAAGCAGGATTCTTGGACGAGGCCCTGCGCTTCGAGCAACAGGCCGCCGCGGTCGGAGCCTCGCTGCACCGTCGCGATCCAACGAATATGGAGGAAACCGTGAACTTTGCTCTCGATTCCTTTGAGCTCGGCGACGTCTACCGCGGTACTGCGCTAAAAGCCAAGAAGGCGGATCGCAGTAACTGGCGAGCAGCGCTCAACAATTTCCAACGATCGCAAATACTGCTAGCGAGTGCTCCGCCGGCCGCCTTTGATGATCCTCATAATCGTGAAATGTTCGCCAAGTTGTCCGACAGAATTGCGGAGTGCCGGCTGAACGGCCGCGACTGAGAGTTACTCGAAGACATGAGCAGGCTCGAGCTTATGGATGACGATCTCAAGGAGGGTGTCAACGTAGCCGTAGTGCAGGAGGACCGCAGTGCCGGCGAGCGCCGTCAAAATCACGCCCCAGAACACGGCCACCCGCACATTGCTCTGGGCAGTCGAGATAGGCGCCGGTGGGGGTAGAAAGCGAGTCACCCGGACGCTGAAGATCGAAGCACACACTGAGGCGAACGAGATCAGCATTGTGAACTTCGCGATGGCCGGGAAGTGGAACCAGAACGCGGCGGCCACACCGACGGAAACGGCAACGAGGGCGAGAGCCAGAACGAACATTGCCACGCGATTCATGATCCTCAAGTACGTCATCACGTTCTGCCCATAGTATCTGCATAGGTGCGCCCCGCTTAGTTTCCTCTATCTAGCGCAGCGGCGGGGTGGCGGTAGGCGGGCGGCGATGACGGGTGGCCTGCTCATAGGCGTAGGCGAACTTGATGAGCGTCCCTTCCGACCAAGGCCGGCCATAGATGGTCATGCCGGCAGGCAGGGTGGCGCCGCGAGTGAAGCCCATGGGTACGTTGATGGCGGGGAAGCCTGTGGCGGGCGAGAAGAACTGACTGTTGTCGCCGGCGGGCGTGTTCAGGTCGCCAATCAGGCGCGGGGGATTGCTCCAAGTGGGGTAGACAAAGGCGTCCAGGTGGAGTTTGTTCATGGTCTGGAGGACAGCTTGTCGCACCTTGTCACGGTAGGTGTTGTCGCCATGCTGTGGAGCGGGCCCGTGAGCAGACTCTTGAGAGAACGACAGAAGGCAGGCGAGTAGGAGACAGCCAAGAAGGCGAATCATCAGATCAGCATAGCGGCGGGCGATCACTTAGAAGTTTTAGGACGCCAGACGGCGTCGGCCTTCCAAGTGGGGCGACCGTCTGCCTGTGCCACGTCATAGCCGACTTCAAGAAGCACTTGCAGATCTTCGACGGCGCCGGTAAGATCCCAATCGGGCTTCGGTACGTCGGAAGGCTGGTGGTAGTCGTGATGGATGTACTCATTTCGTTTTTTCGATTCCATAACCAGCCGGCTTACCAAGATATTCGATACCGGGAGTTGTTTCAATTGAGGGCACGCCCAGTCGAGCGAATTCGTAGTGATCGGAGCGGAAGTAAAAACCCTGCTCAGGCGCGGTATCGCCAGTGAGTACGCGGCCTTGCCGGGCGACTGCTTGCGCGGTAAGGTCGTCCAGAGTCGAATTGCCCAGGCCGACAATGCTGAAGTCGCGTGTGCGGCCCCAGCCCCAATTGCTGAAGTAGTCGAGATTGATATTGGCAACGGTCTGTGCAAGAGGGTAGAGCGGATGTTCGACGTAGTACTTGGCGCCAAGCAGGCCTTTCTCTTCGGCTGTGGGCCATAAGAAGAGAAGAGTGCGGCGCGGGGACGGATGAAGACTACGGAAGGCCCGGGCTAATTCAAGCACGCCCGCCGTACCGGCGGCATTGTCACTGGCGCCATGAAAGATCTGATTTCCCACCTGCCCGTGGTGATCCCAATGGCCGCTGTAGATGACGTACTGGTCTTTCAATATCGCATCGCTGCCTGGAATTTTGGCGAGCACGTTGGCGGAGTCAATCTGGCGCACTTGATTGGTGATTTCGAAAGACGCCTCCCCGGCCAGCGGGACAGCTCGAAAACCGGGCTTGGCGGCAGCAGCACGCAACAGATCGAGATCCTGTCCCGCAGCCGTGAAGATTTCCTTTGCGCGATCCACACTCAGCAGCGCTTGCGCTTTGACTCTCTTCCGGTCTTCTTCACCTCGCAGGATCATGTTTTCGCGGGCGTAATTTTGAAAAAGATTGGCGCCCGCCTGCTGGGTGGAATAGAGCAGGATAACGGCGACGGCGCCGTGCGCGTAGGCAGTGTCGAGCTTTGTGCCTGTTCGCCCGTAGTAAGTGAGCGCGCGTCCGGCGAACATCTTATCGTCTAGTTTCAAAGGGTCATTGGAATCTTGAACCGGCGGATCACCGCTCAGGATGACCACTGTTTTTCCGTGCACATCGACGCCCGCGTAATCATCCCATTGATACTCAGGAGCAATGACGCCATGCCCGACAAATACCAGCTGCGAACTGGGCACGTTGACAGTTGCATCGGGCAGAACCGACCATGCCACGTAATCCTGACCCGCAGTAATTGCGATCTGCTTGCCGGCTGCCGTTAGATGGAGAGAGCCATGCGAGTGCGTTCCCCAGAGCGGTACCTTTTGCGTCCATCCGCCATCGGGTGCGCCGGGTTCCAATCCGATCTTCTTGCACTGGGCGATGATGTACGCCACGCTCTTTTCTTCACCCGGTGTGCCCGGCAGGCGGCCCGCGTAGGCGTCCGACGAAAGCTCCTTGATAGGAGCGAGCAGGCCTTGGGGAGTGATCGATGCAGCGGCTCTTGTTAATGGCGGAGAGACTGAATCCGCGCCCTGAACAAATTGCGGGAGCAAGAGAAGAGGAATGAAGATTTGTAATCGCATGGAGGGCCGTTAGTTAGGTAAGAACGAGTTTAGTCCAGAACAAAGCTCAAGCGCTGTTACCGCTATCCCGTCGTGGCTGAAACAGCATTAGATCAAGAGCGAAGGTCACGCGTAGGGCGTTGACGGGCTGCGATCGCAGCGGCCGGTAAATGGAATGGAGCACGTCGTGAACGGCGTCAGCATCCAGATCCGCTGACGTAGTGACGCGGCGCTGGTCGATCAGTTTGAAGTCCGGGGCAAATGTTTCGACCGTTCGGGCCACGCGGTCGCGGCCGGCGCCGCGCAACTCAATGAGATCGTCAGGCGCCGGAACGGCGACCAGGAGACGGCCGTCATGTCGCAGGACACGCCGGAATTCGCCCGCATTCATGCGCGCGGTAATCGAGATGACCAGCGAGAAGGAAGCGTCCGCGTAGGGCACCACGCGATCGGCATTGGCCACGATCCACTCGCAGCCGGGGTAGCGCCGCGATGCGGCATCAATGGCGGAAATCGAGATGTCAATTCCATGTGCATCGAAGCCTATCTGGCGAGCGAGGGTGCCGAGGTAAAAACCATCTCCGCAGCCGGCGTCAAGAACGATATCACTGTTGGATGCAGCCATCATCTCCACAGTCGCGTGCAACAGCGGCTCGCTCACGCCGCGATCATGCAATCGCCGCCGCGCTAAGACAGCAGCCTTTGTGTCGCCGGGCTGCTTTGACCGGCGGTCCTGCGGTTGAAGCAGGTTGATGTAGCCACTACGCGCGACATCGAACGAATGACCCTGGGGACACAGCAGTTGCCGCTCTCCGCGCGCGAGCGCCATGTGGCAGCCGCGGACGGGGCACAGGAGCATCCGCCGAGTGTAGCGGACTTCTGGAGACAGTAGAAACTGAACGTGTGTACACTCGTCCTCTCCATTCAATGGCGAACGGCCCTGCTGGTTCATGAATTCTATGGAAACAGATGTTCTGATCATTGGAGCAGGCGCGGCTGGTCTGATGTGTGCCATTGAGGCGGGCAATCGCGGCAGGCGGGTGGTAGTGATCGACCACGCTCAAAAGCCGGCGGAGAAAATCAGGATCTCCGGCGGCGGCAGGTGCAACTTCACAAATCTTCATGCCTCGCCGGACCATTACTTGTCCCGGAATCCTCGCTACTGTGTGTCGGCGTTGTCGCGCTACACAGCGCAGGATTTTATCTCGCTGGTAGAGAAACATCGAATCGCCTATCACGAAAAGACCTTGGGCCAGCTGTTTTGCGATGGCTCATCGCAACAGATCATAGGGATGCTGTTAGAAGAGTCAAGGCAGGCGAAAGTCACAATCCGCTTGCAAACGAAGGTTGAGCAAGTGAGCAAACCGGACGCGCGCTTTCGTATTCGGATGGCGGAGGGTGAATTCTCTTGCGAGTCGCTTGTGGTGGCATGTGGCGGACTTTCTATTCCCAAGATGGGCGCGAGCGGTTTGGGTTATCAAATCGCCCGCCAGTTCGGCCTGGGAATTGTTTCCACGCGAGCCGCTCTAGTTCCTTTCACCTTGACGGAATCCCAGCTGGATTTGTGGAGTACGCTGGCCGGTGTAGCCCTGGAAGCGGAGATTCAATGCGGGAAAAAAAGCTTCCGGGAAGGGTTGTTGTTCACGCATCGCGGCCTAAGCGGGCCGGCCATGCTGCAGATATCTTCCTATTGGCAACCGAAAGACCCGTTGCGCGTGAATCTGGCGCCAGGGCACGATGCCACTGCCCTCCTGATGGACGCAAAGGCTCCGCGAGCCACGAATTACCCCAGGCATCAAGCAAGGCACGAAGCAGCGAAAGTTTTGAGCAGCCTTTTGCCGAAGCGCCTGGCCCAGCGCATAGCCGAACAGCATCTACTGCCAACTGAATCCATTCGGCTGGCGGACGTGCCTGACAAGCAGCTTGAGCAGTTAGGATCCGCAGTGAATAGTTGGCAAATTGTGCCACACGGGACCGAGGGCTATCGAGCGGCGGAGGTAACACTTGGCGGAGTGGACACGGCTGAACTCTCGTCAAAAACAATGGCGAGCAGAAAAGTGGACAATCTATATTTTGTCGGCGAAGTAGTGGATGTTACTGGTCACTTAGGCGGTTTCAACTTCCAGTGGGCCTGGGCTTCCGGTTATGTAGCCGGCCAATATGCTTAGAAGGCGACTCCGGTTTCGCCGCTGACAACGTTGTTGACCAATCAGGAAAAGTTGGGATGGAACTTCCTTACCAGCGCGTCAGCTTTGTCTAACTGGAGCTTGGCTGATTTCTTTTTCGGATCGCGGCGCAGTTCGGTTTGTAAGTGGAGGTGGTGCTTTTCGACGAAGAACTTCAGGTGATTCCATTCTTCGCTGCCGGCGCTGTATTCTGCATCCTCAACATTAAGACGGGAAAGCAGTTGCGACTTGATGGGATCGTGCGCGAGCTTTTCGACAGCCTTCTTTAAGGTGTCGCGCTCGTCCAAGGTCGGTTTGAAGAGGGACATTTTGGCTGCCGCCGATGGTATCACTTGTTGCGGCGTCGGCCCGGCTATTTATTTCCCCGGCTGCTTCTCTGCCCGGCTAGCTGCTTGCCATATGTCGTATCCGATTTGCGCTATTACATGTTCGCGGACGTCCTCCGAACGGGGAGAATCAGACACCAGGACAGCGATCGCGAGCCGGCGCCCATCTGCTAACGTAATCAGCCCGATGTCATTAGTTGCATGGGTTATCCCTGCGTCTGTTCCTGAAGTTCCCGTTTTGTGAGCTACCACAGTTTCTGGTGGAAGCATTGCCTTGAGACGATGCGCACCAGTCTGCGTCACCGTCATCCATGCTAAGAGCAACGTTGTATGTTCACGCGAAAGTGGCGAGTTATCAGCAATCTTCCGCGACAGCTCTACCAACGCAGCCGCTTCAGCGTAGTTTCTATACTGAGCAGTCACGTCTGAGCCGATCGTCTTCTCGGAATCCTGCACATGGAGTCCGCTGATTCCAAGGCGCCTGATGTATGCGTCGACAACCGCGGGCCCGCCGATAATTCGCAGCAAGATGTCTGAGGCGATCCCGTCGCTCTCTGAAACGGCAAGCCGCAAGAGCTCTTCTACGGTGACATCGACATTAGCCTGTGGGTGCGAATCGCGGAGCGGGCTGTGCTGACCTGGGGAAATGAGGTCCGAAGGCATGAACCGCACCTTCTGCTGGAGCTGCAGCTTCCCGTGCTCGATGGCATCGAGGGTTGCCATGGCGATGGGAAACTTGTAGACCGATTGCATCGGCAACTTCAAATTCGCATTCAGGTTACAGTCCAGCTTTGTTCCGGGCAGCGCACATGCTACGCCCACTCGACCGCCTGCCGCGGCCGCATGTTGGGCGATAAGCCGATCAAGACGAGTCTGAGCGAACACGGGGACGGCGATCAGGATGCATATGAGCAGCGTCCTCATGATCCAAGTCTATTGGCTCTGCAACCGCTGTTTGAAAAGGGACAGTTGTGGCTGCACTTTTCTCGTTCTATTGACTATTTACAACCACGCGGGATATTGTAGATGGTCGTGGGGAGTTGATGGCGTGGGTAAACCAACCGATTTAGTTCAGGGTACGCTCGACCTGCTGATTTTGAAAACGATCTCGCTTGAGCCACTGAACGGGTGGGCTATCGCCAAGCGCATCGTGCAGATTTCCAAGGATGTTTTGCAGGTTCAACAGGGCTCGTTGTATCCTGCGCTGCATCGCCTTGAGCACCAGGGTTGGATCAAGGCGGAATGGAAGGAATCGGAGAATAACCGGCGCGCTAAGTTCTATTCCTTAACTGCACCGGGACGCAAACAGCTGAAGGCTGAGCTCGAAAGCTGGCGGCGGCTCTCGAGTGCAATCGGGTTGGTCATTGAGGCGATTTAGTTAGACTCCGCTTTACGGAAGGTGAGATTGATCCGGAAAGGTCCGGTGAGCGGATGGTGGCCATCCGGGAGCGGCGCGACGCCGTGGTAAGCGAGACGGGCAGCGCCGCCCCATACGGCTACATCGCCGCTTTCAAGCAGAAGGCGGCGAGGACGGTCTTTTCGGCTCAAGCCGCCAAACAAAAACACAGCGGGAAGACCGAGCGAGACTGAAACGATGGGAGCGTTGAAGTCGCACTCGTTCCTGTCCTGATGCATGGTGAGGCGGGCGCCTGGTTCATAGCGATTAATCAGGCAGGCATCGGGGCAGAAACCTTCGAAACCCGCTTGGGCCGCGGCGTGGGCGGCTACACGCAAAAACAAATCCGGCATGGCGGGCCAGGAGCGTCCGGTGGCCGGGTCGATGGAGTCGTAACGGTAGCCGCATTGATCGCTGATCCAACCAACCTGACCGCAGTTGGACATGGCTACCGACATTCGGAATCCTCCCGGCGTGATCATATGGCGAAATGGCGCCGCCGAGACGATTTGTTGGAGTGATTTCACGAGTGCCGGCGCCTGCTGTGCGGCGGCTCCGCGGAGCAGCACCGCGCCTTCGCCGAGCGGCAATGCATCCTGAGCTTGAGGCAGTTGACCGCTGAATAAGTCTCCGGTCAGCTCAGACCTGTAGCTCATAGCGTGGAAGATAATTCCGTCGTCTCGTTCGATGGGAACTCGCGTTCGAGCAAAGCACGTTTGCGCTCCACTCCCCAGCGATAACCTGACAGTGCACCATCGCTGCGCACAACGCGATGGCAGGGAATTACAACAGCAAGAGAGTTCGATGCACACGCGCGAGCCACGGCACGCACGGATTTGGGTGCGCCGATGCGCCCGGCGATATCGGTGTAGCTTGCAGTCGAGCCCGAAGGAATATCTCGCAATGCTTGCCAGACGCGCTGTTGGAAGACGGTGCCGCGTACGTCGAGTGGCAGATCGAACGGCTGGGCAGGAGTTTCAACCAAACCAATTACTTTGGCAACCCATTGTTCGAAGTCCTTGTCAGCGCCGATGATCTGAGCCTTGGGGAAACGATTCTCAAGATCGTGAACCAGGGCGTTGGGATCGTCACCGAGAAGGATAGAGCAGATTCCCTTGCCCGTAGCCGCAACCAGGATGGCCCCGAGCGAGCATTCGCCCACCGCAAAGCGGATGGATGTGCCCGCGCCCCCGGAGCGGAAAGCGGTGGGCGTCATCCCCAAAACTTGAGAAGACGTCGCGTAGAAGCGGCCATTCGAGTTAAACCCCGCGCTATAAATGGCTTCCGTGATGGTCTCGCTGCGAGTTAACTCGTCGCGTACTTTGTGCGTACGGTTGTGAGCGAAGTAGGCGCGCGGTGTAACGCCCGTAACGGACTTAAAGATGCGTTGAAAGTGGAAGCGGCTCATTCCGGACGTCGCGGCCAAATTATCAAGATTCGGCAGCTCAGCGGCATGTTCCAGAGCACGACAGGCCTTCTCAACAGCGAGGGCGCGCTCCGCAGCTAGCGTGGGCCGGTCGGGACGGCACCTCTTGCAGGGGCGAAATCCCGCGCCTTCAGCCGCTTGGGTTGTCACGTGGAAGCGAACATTTTCGCGGCGCGCCAGACGAGCGGCACAGGACGGACGGCAATAGACGCCAGTCGTGTCGACGGAATAATAGAAAGTGCCGTCTGCCTTCAGATCACGGCTCGCCACAGCAGCCCAGCGATCTTCATCATTCAAGTAAGGTGGCGAAATCTTTTCCTCTGTAACTGCAACTAGTGCCATCATAGTGAACCTGCTCTGTACCGGAGCGCCATCGCTCCGCCCATCTGTATTGTCTGCGCAAAGCAAACGAGATGACACTCCGTCCCTTGCTTTCAAATTCCGGGCGCTTATATTAACCTGATGCCGAACATGACTGAAATTGTGCCGTTCACGGCAGGCGTGACGACAGGCTTTTTACACGTTCCGACCGAGTCACTCGATAACGAATCGCTCAATCACGAATCGCTCAATCAAGGAGTGGTGCTCACGCATGGCGCAGGCGGCAATTGCCGGGCACCTCTACTGGTGGCTGTCGCGAGCGGGTTCGCCTCCGCCGGGTTACATGTTCTTCGTTGCGATCTGCCGTTCCGGCAGCGGAGACAGTTCGGACCGCCTCATCCTTCTCAAGCAGGCGAGGATCGGAACGGACTGCGGGCCGCGGTTGCTGCAATGCGCGCGATTGTGCCCGGACGGATCTTCTTAGGAGGTCACTCCTATGGTGGACGCCAAGCGAGCATACTGGGATCCGAAGACCGGTCCATCTCAGATGCTCTGCTGCTGCTCTCTTATCCGCTGCATCCGCCGAAGAAGCCCGAGCAGTTACGCACTGCCCATTTCGATCGCTTGTCTATTCCGTTGCTTTTCGTGCATGGAACAGACGACCCATTCGGAACCGTTGAAGAGTTGCGCGCGGCGGTGCGGCTGATCAACAGCGCGTCGGAGTTAGTAACGATTGAAGGCGCGGGGCATGATCTCAAGCGGGGCAAGTTCGATATACCTGCCCGCATTGTGGCGCCGTTTCGAAGTCGATTTGCTTGAAAGCCGGAATGGGTTTAGGCGCGCGCTGCGCCAACGATGGACGTAAGGTCTTCTGAGATGTCCGCAATGCGGGGTGACTTGGCCCGAAGCTCTTGTGGCGGCCGAAGCACTCTCCTGGGCGGCCTTTGCCGCGCGCTGCGTGACCGCTTCCAATTGGGAGATGGTTTCCGCAATCTGATCGAGTCCCTGCGTTTGCTCCTGGCTACCGGATCTCACTTCGTCAGCCAAAGTTTTGGCGCGCGTGGCTCGCTCGGCAATGGTGCGTATGCCGGCAGCAGCTCTTTCCACTTGCGCTTGGCCTGCATTGGCGGTCGCGACGGATTGCGCAATAAGCTCAGTCGTGTCTTTAGCAGCTTGCGCGGATCGCTGCCCAAGACTACGCACCTCGTTTGCAACCACAGCAAAGCCCATGCCCGCTTCGCCTGCTCGGGCAGCTTCGACGGCAGCGTTTAGGGCCAAGATATTGGTCTGAAAGGCAATCGCATCGATAACCTTGATGATCTTCGATACCTTTTCACTCGAACCGTGAATTTCGTCCATGGCTTGGACCATACGCTGCAGATCGAGAAGACCGGAAGCAGATGCCGCTTCGGAAGCGGACATTGTGGAGGCCATGGAGTGAGCAAGTTCCGTGCTCCGGCGCGCCATGGAATTGATTTCCTCGCAGGAGGCGGATGTCTGTTCGATGGAGGCCGCCTGCTCCGTGGTGCCTTGGGCCAGCGACTGAGATGCGCGCGCCACTTCCTGCGACGCCAAGCCAGTCTCTTCAGAGGCGTTCGCAAGTTCTGCGACCGCGGAGGTGAGCTTGGAGCGTAGCGAGCGGATTGTGACAAAGCCAATCAAGCTGCCGATGAACGCTCCCAAAATGGCGCCGCTCCCGGTAAGCTCTACGCCTCGCATCAAAGCATTTGTTTGGCTCGCGGAAGCTCGTTCAATCCTGTCGTCACACTCACTGTTGAGCTTGGCCGCCGATTGCACCAGCTTGCCGCCTAACTTTGCCCAATTTGCGAGAAGTTGCTTAAAGGCGTCACCGTTATTTCTGATGCGTCTCGACAGCGATCAAGATCTGCTGCAGCATGGCTTCATAGGCATCCAGGTCGGCCGCCAGTTGCTCTGTTGGACGGCTTAATGTCGCGAGCGACGAGGTCCCCTGCACTTGTGCTTGCAGCTTGGGCATCAACTCACGTGCGTTATGGAACCGCTTCCAGAGCTCCTGGTTTCTGGATCGTCACATGATAGATGAAAGAGATTCGAGCGTTCAGGGTTTCTCGCTCGAAGGCCGTCGCCAAGCGCATCGCCGGCAGTTGCTGCCGTGAGATTTCGGACATGGCATGAGAAGCGCTCCACATCGCGCAGACACCGACCAAGCCCACGCAGCACATAGTTAAAACGACAGCCGCAAGGCCGACAGCTATCCGATTACCGAATCCTGAACGCTTCATGACTTTATGACGCCCTAGACACAGCAGGAGCGACCTACGGTGCTTATCGACAGGAGCGCCAGCGGTTCAGAGAAGAAATGTCAGCATGCGGCTCGGGTGCTTTCGGGTCATTATTTCTGCGGTTGGGCAACTTTGACACGAAGCGTATATTCCCTCACCAGTTGCTGCAGCTTCGGCTGGACAACCGTGATTCGCTGCCTGGCAAGTTGACTGGCTTGCGTAAGGAGTGCGGGCGTCTTTGAAACCATCGCCTGCCCAGGCGCGGATTTATAGAAGGCGAGAATGCCGTCTATCTCGCTTTCGGTAAACGTCTGAGCGAAGAGTTTGATGTACCCGGGTTTAAGATCTTCCCAGGAAAGAGCCTGGGTCACCACTTGAGATACCTTTCCTTGAAACTCGTCCGCTACCTTCTGCTGTTCGGGCGAAAACTTCGGCTGGTATATTTTCTGGAAGGCTGCCGCTTTAATCTGACCGGACCCATGTTCAGAGTTTGCTGAAGCGACTGGTCAAATTTTGCGGCTTTCAAAAACTCGCCGATGTTAGCCGCCTTACTCGCGTCGTCGGCGCGTGCAAGCGAACCAGCGCTTAGCAAAAAGCCCATAAACAGCAGGTTGATGCGTGTCATCTCGGGTCAGTTTACCAGCTAGCGGTAGCCCCGGTCTCGTATCTTACAGCTACTTCTCGCAGGTAATTAACATGTAATCTGACTGCCTGCGTTTCAGTCTCGTGGCTGGTGGCTCACAGTAAGTTTCCGCCTGCTTTAACAGCAGCGTATCGCAGATAATGAGGCTGCGCATGAAAACGACATTGGCTTTGATACTCTGCCTGACGAGCGCGAGATGGGCGGATGGGCAGGAAGCGGCCAAGGCGACATCATCGTTCGAGAAGCGGTACTCATTCGAGCAAGTAAGTCACCTGCCGACCGACCAGAGGATCGCGACGCTTGAGAAAAAACTCAAGGCCGAACCGAACAATGCACAGGTAGAGCTGGCGCTTGGCTCAGCCTTTCTGCAGAAGATGCGGGAGACGACGGATTTTCAGTACATGCGGCGGGCCGCTGCACTGGACGAAACCGTCTTACGCGCAGACCCGGACTCCTACGATGGCGCGCGCCTTTCGATTGAGATCGACATGCACAAGCATGACTTTCCAAAGGCGGCGGAAAATGCGCGGGTGTTGTCGGAAAAGGATTCGACCGATACGGGCATGCTGTGGCTGCTGGGGGATGCCTTGATGGAGATGGGCAAGTCGAGGAGGCCGGGCAGACTTACAAGCGCATGGCATCGCTGGGCGGCAATCTGTTCAGCTACAACCGGCTAGCATTCTTTCAGTTTGTTACGGCGACATGACCGCCGCCCTGGCGTGGATGGCTGAGGCCGTCGCGGCGGGCAGCCCGTTCAAGGAGAACGTGGCCTGGGTGCAGTGTGAGATGGCAGATCTTCTACTGAAGGCGGGGCGAGTTACGGAGGCGGAGCATGCCTACCGGAGCGCTCTAGGAGTTTGTTGAAAAGTGAGCCATAGGCACAGCGGGGGTGTGGGCAAGTTGATCGGCGAGGCTTTCAGGTGCAAGTCACGACCGGGGGAAGGGTGCAAATCGCGCGCGCGGAGTCT
>JAABUQ010002083.1_pt1 | contig 40590 bp, 43 predicted proteins | sample 5560001 | NCBI WGS metagenome assembly JAABUQ01 (sample SAMN10711888, study PRJNA513371) | rock metagenome | isolation source: Antarctica rocks | place: Antarctica: Victoria Land, Finger Mt nord | collected 2015-12-18
GCCACCCCGATCTCCACCCCTCACCAGCCCGTCCCGACCGGGGCGCCCGAGGTCGCCGCTACCCCAGTCTGAGATATTCACCTACTGGACCGCCGTCACGAAGTTCCACGACGAACGGGACAACCTCGACGGAGCAGTTGCGCTGCCGCTACGGGATCTCGGTCAACAACGTGATCGGCCACAACGAAAGTCTGTCCTCGCCCTACCACCACGAACTCGTCCCCAGTCTGCGCACGCAAACCCACGGAGACTGGACCAAGGCAGACATGGACATCTACCGCTCGCGACTTCCAAACTCCTGCTGAAAAGAAGTCCCATGGCGCTGCGCACTTGTTTATTGTCCACCGGATGAAGACTGCGGGCACGTTTCTCGCGGTGGCCGTGGTCCTGGCGTCAGGGCTGCTGGCGTCGGGATGCGGGGGCGGCGGCACCACAACGTTGCCTCAACGCAATCCGACGTTCAAGCGCAGCTCGCGCAGGCCCGCGCTGACGGTGCTCGCACAGCTCGCGAGGAAGATCGCCTGCGTCGCCTCGAACAGCAGGTGCGCGACCAGAACAAATCGGGAGGAAACACGTCGGGCGGCACGTCTCCGGGTTCGCCCGCTCCGTCATCGTCAGGGGGCACGACATGCCCCGGCACCAGCGACCTCACCGTCGGCCCTGTGACCTCCTGCGCGTTTGCGCAGAACGTGAGAGACGCCTATAACGCCAGCGGAGCGAGCGGCGGGCCAAACAACATCGACGTGTTTAGCCCCACCACCAACCAGACGTACTCCATGTTCTGCACAGGCGGCTCACCGCATCACTGCACCGGCGGCAACAACGCCTCCGTCAGCTTCCCCTGACAGCCCGCCACCGCGTGGGCTGGGACTGATGAGGGGGCCCGCCCGCCATACGCACGCGAGCGTCCTCTCGGAGTCTGCACGCGTCCCGCCCGGCTGCTTGTGGCGCTCGCTGCGTCGCTCGTCTGGGCGTTCGCGGGCGCGTCTGCTCTTTGACGGCTGAGTCAGGCTGATATCCGAGGGCTGGCTACCTCACGACCTCGCAGCTCCGCACTTTAGAACCGGCGCCACCGGCGATCGGCCAGCTCCCAATACCGTGCCGCGGAGCTTCGGCTGCGAGGACACTGGTCAGCTGAGCGCTCGCGCAGGCCCCGGCAGCGCCGGGGCCTGCGCAGGGACTAACGCCCGCTGCCTCTTGACAAACGGCGCTCCATCAGCCGGTGAACCTAGGAGCGTTACGGCAGCCGACAAAGCGCAGCCGCAGAGTACGCGGAGCGGTGTGGCTACTGCTAGTGAACGTCACCCGTGCGAGGAGCGTATCCCGCCCAGGCGTGGCGCGGACGCGGGTCCGAAATGGTGCGTGGCGCGCGACCGAGATCTGACGCCCATTGAGCGAGAACACGACACGCGCTATTTGCTGGCCCACCACGGTCGCGACAAACGAGCGCACGCAACGCCCCCTCGCGATCAGCCGCGCTGCGCTGCGCGGTGTGACGACGAGCCGCGCCTTGCCCGGAATCGCGGCCGGAGGAGTCGCGGCCGTAATCGCGCACGGGTTCCCCGCGATGTCAGCGGTGGCCTCGCTGATCACGACCGTTCCCAACGGGGTGGTCAGCGCCACGGCACGACGGGTGATCCGCCCCGGTTGGCTGGTGTCCACCTGGTTGAGAACTAGCGAACCCAGCGGACCGAGCGGCACGGTCTGGTTGGGCGGGTTGCCCGGCGGGACCGTAATTGACTGTCCGTTGATCGTCAGCCCGGCCACCTGCCCCGAGTTCGACGCCATTGGCGTACCGTTCTGGCACGTGTAGGCCGCCTGCGCGGTCAGGACGTCAGCATGCACGACCAAAGCGCCTAGCGTCAGCGTCGGGTTCGTGACGGTCGATGACGCCGTAGCGTTATCCCCATTTTGCAACGGCGCCGTGGTGAGCGTAGGCGGCCTCTGCGTCGTGCTGACGTTCACCGCGTTGGCCATCAGCGGACCGATCGTCGTCGGGGTCAACACGTCGGCGCTGTCGGTCTTGCACGGGCTATCCGCCTTGTTGGCGACAAACGGCTCGATCGCTGGCACGCCACCTGCCAGCGCAACCCGGGCGGCACTCGCGCGACAGGAAAACGCGGACCCGGGAGGCGCAGCCACCGCCAATGCCGGCAACATCAAGCACATAACGAGCCCCACAAACACCACTCCAAGGCCACTCCTAGTCAAGCGACCACGCACAGACCCAGCCATTCGAACCTCCAAGCTTGGACATACCTTCCCCTGCGCACGCTCTATCGGCCGTCGCGGTGCGGGCCTTTAGCCGGCGAGCGAGCTGTGGACTTTAGCCTAGACCCCGGTCGGCGTTGACGGTTTCCTGGCGCGGTTTTCGTCGTCCGGCGGACCGCCGGGGATGAGCCGCTCTGACCGATCCAGGAGGACTGGTATCTGAGCGACGCAAGCACTCGAAGTTCGCGGCCGAGCAGAACACCGAGTTCGTGCTCGCTGCGCTGCATGGCTCGAAGTCGTCGCCGAGCTCGCGCGGTGGCGCGGAGAAGCTGGCGGGCAAGACCGAGCGCAGCGAGCTCGAGGAGCTGCGCCGCCGCAACGCGCCTGGAGCGGACGTTGGGACGCAAGACGACGGAACTTGGGATCTCGGGGGAACTCTTGCGGCGCTGGGAGTGACTCAAGCGCGTCGCTCGGTCCCCGAGCCGGTGGCGCGCGTCGCGGGGATCTCCCGTCAGGCTCTCTACCGGCGGCCCAAGAGGCCGCCCCGCGCCGACGGTTTGTCAACATGACCAAACCGCGGAGCAGCTGTCTTGCCCTGGTCGCACCGCGCAGAGCATCGAGGAGTCGGCGATCACGCTGTTGAGAACCGGGGCCCGCTGCCGCTCAACCCCCGCCACGTGCGCTCCCTCGCCGTGATCGGCCAGGGCGCCACCGTCACGGCGTCACCCGTCCCCGCGCCTGATCGCCGTTACGCGGGATCTCGCGCGGCGTCGCGCAGCGCCCGCGCGAGCCGGTCGGGCAGCGGGCGCGCGCGCCCGGACTCGTAGTCGTAGCCGACATAGACGCCGTGGCCCTCGGCGGTCGGGCGGTCATGCTCGACGTTGTGCATGGCGAAGGAGAGTCGAAAGCTCGAGCGCTCGATCTCCTCGGGGCGCACGCAGGTGCGGATCTCGTCCTCGAGGCCCGAGGGCGAGCGGTAGGTGATGGCCTGCTCGGCGAGGATCAGGCCGTCGGTGCCCGGCTCGCTGGCGTCGTTGTCCGGGTCGACGTGGGCGAGGTAGGCGATTCGCGCGGCCTCGAAGAACTGCAGGAAGGCGACGTTGTTGAGGTGGCCGCGCGGGTCGAGGTCGGCGAAGCGCACGCGGTCCACGCGCGAGTAGGCCCAGCCGGCGTCCACGGGTCCCCCGCTAGGCCCGGGCCTGGACCCGAGCCTGCGGCCGCCGGCGGGCCCGCGGGGCCGCTGCCTGCCCCCGTCCCCGCTTCGGGCGCGGCATGAGCTCTTCGAGCGCGTCCCGCAGCCACTCGATCGTGCACCACAGGTCCGGCACCTGCTCGCGGTCTCCGACGATGCCGAAGTCGAGGTGCCCGCAGTAGCTCATGACCGTGATGTTGAGGCCCATCCCGTCGGTGATGACCGAGACGGGGTAGTTGGCCTCGAGGCGCGCCCCCGCGCAGTAGAGGGGGATCTGCGGACCCGGCACGTTGGAGATCACGAGGTTCCACGTGGGCCGGGTCAGGCCGCTCGAGAGCGACAGCGTGAGGCGCGCGGCGCGAGAGAACACCGCCGGGGGGATGAAGTGGTTGGCGTCCTGGAGGAGCTCGGCGGGCAGGGCGCTATGGCGGTCCTTCATCGCGCGCAGCGCGTCGTGGGTGAGATGGAGGCGCCGGATCGGGTCGGGCTCGTCGGTGAACAGCGGGGCGCTCATGAGCATGATGCGGTTGCCGAAGGTCCCGACCTGATCGCTCGTGCGCACCGAGACGGGGACCTGGGCGACGAGCGGCTCCTCGGGCAGCTCGCCGTGCTCGATCAGCCAGCGGCGGATCGTGCCCGCGCAGATCGAGACCACGACGTCGTTGACCGTGCAGCCGTGCTCGTTCTTGACCGTCTTGACCGCGTCGAGCGGGAGCCGGCCGAAGGCGAAGCGGCGGTGGGCGGAGACCCGCCCGTTGAACGACGTGCGCGGCGCTACGAGCTTGGTGCGCTCGGGCGCGGCGCCGTTCCGGCTCACTGCCCGCTGCACGCGGCCGGCGAGGCGTCCGACGGTCCCCGCGCCGGGGATGGCGCCGAAGATGGCCGGCACCTCCTCGACGTTCGGCATCGTCGAGGGGAGCGCGCGCAGCACCCGCAGCGGGTACCTCGGCACGCCGAGCAGCCCGCGGGCGAGCATCTCGAGGTCGCCGGGCGGCCGCTCCTGCGCCGCCGGCGCGGAGGCCGGGGGCAGATCGCGCCCCTCGGGGCTCAGGTCGAGCAGGAGTCCCATGATCTCCGCGCCCGACATGCCGTCGACCACCGCGTGGTGGATCTTCGTCAGCATGGCCACATGGCCGGACTCGAGGCCGTGGATGAGGTAGAGCTCCCACAGCGGCCGGGTGCGATCCAGCGGCCGCGAGACGATGCGGGCGACCTGCTCGGCGAGCTGAGCGTCGCTGCCCGGGGCCGGAAGCGCCAGCTCGCGGACGTGGAAGTGCACGTCGAAGTCCGGGTCGTCGATCCAGTAGGGATAGTCGAGGCCGAAGGGCACCTCGACCAGGCGCCAGCGCAGTGGAGGAAGCAGGGGCAGGCGCTCGAAAATGAGCGCCTCCAGCCGGTCGGCCGCGAGCGTTCCGCCCGGCGCCGTGGACGGGTCGAGGATCGCCACGCCGGCCACGTGGCCGCTCTGGCGCGCGGTCTCCAGCGCCAGGAACTGCGAGTCGAGACTGGTGAGCTGCCGCATCGCTTCGCACTCCTCCCCGTCGGTCGCCGGCGCAGGGTGCCTCGGCCGCTGCGCCACATCGCAGTATGAGCCCTCGGCGCCGTCGCGGCTCAGCGGTCCCCAAGCGGTAATTGCACGCGCAACGAAAAGTGCGGTAGGCTCGGTGGCTCCGCCTTTCTCGACCAAGGGAGCCAGCCATGAAGCTCGGACGTCTCGTCATTCGCGCCGTCGTAGGATTGCTGTTCGCCGGTCACGGCGCACAGAAGCTGTTCGGGTCCTTCGGAGGCCACGGTCCGGACGGCACCGCTCAGTTCTTCGAGTCCCTCGGGCTGCGGCCGGGCAAGCGCAACGCGCTGGCCGCCGGGGCCTCGGAGACGGTCGGCGGAACGCTGCTCGCCGCCGGCCTCCTCACGCCGCTCGCGGCGGCGGCCCTGTCGGGCACGATGATCACCGCGGTGCGCACCGTCCACGCCGCCAACGGTCCGTGGGCCTCCGACGGCGGCTATGAGTACAACCTCGTGCTCCTGGCCGCCGTGTTCGCGCTCGCCGACGCCGGGCCCGGCCCGTGGTCGCTCGACCACGCGCTCTCCCTCGAGCACTCTGGGGCGCACTGGGCGCTGGCTCAGCTCGGCGCCGGGGCGCTCGGCTCGACGCTGCTGATCTCGCAGGGACGCAAGCAGCCCGTGCCCGCCGACGCCGCGCCGACCACCGGCTGAGTCGAGCGGCTTCAGGGGCGTCGGGCCGAGCTCGTCTCGACGCCCCGGTCCTATCCTCGTCGGGGTGGAGCCCGCATCTCGCGACGAGCCCGGCCTCGTGGAGATCAAGGTCCGCGACGGCGGCCCGTACAAGGTCACGGGCCCCGTGCGGCTCGTCGACGGGCGCGGGGACGAGTTCACCGTCCCCGCGGGCGAGTCGATCGTCCTGTGCCGCTGCGGGCACTCTCAGAGCAAGCCCTTCTGCGACGCCTCTCACCGAGCGGCGGGCTTTGACGCCTGCGAGCGCGCCCTCGACCGGTGACTGGAGCCTGACGTCGTGACTTCGTTCCAACTTCGGCCCGGTTCGTCCCCGAAGGGGACCGGCGTGCGGGTGCGCGCGAGCTAGCCGTCGGGGGCGGCCCGTATGTTCGCTTCGTGGCGCGGGGAGCCTCCATCCACATCTGCACGGGGTGCGGCCACGAGTCGCCCCGGTGGCTCGGCCGCTGCCCCGGGTGCGGGGAGTGGAACACCCTCCTCGAGGAGGCGCGCCGCTCGCCCGCCGCTGGACTCGGGACGGAGCGGCTCGCGGGCGGTCGCGGCGGCGGGGCGATACGGCCCCAGCCGCTGAGCCAGGTCGCCGCCGTGGAGCTCGACCGCCTGAAGAGCGGCATCGGCGAGCTCGACCGCGTGCTCGGCGGGGGCATCGTGCCGGGGTCGCTCGTGCTCATCGGGGGACCGCCCGGCATCGGCAAGTCGACCCTCACCACCATGGCGCTCGCCAACCTGGTCGGCGCCGGTCGCCGCGTGCTCTACGTGAGCGCCGAGGAGTCGGCCGCCCAGATCAAGCTGCGCGCCGAGCGCCTGCCCGGTGCCGCGCTCGAGATCCCCGTGATCGCCGAGACGGAGCTCGGGGCGGTGCTGGCGACCCTCGAGCGCGAGCGCCCCGAGGTCTGCGTCATCGACTCGGTTCAGACCCTTCACTCCGCGGAGCTCTCCGGCGGGGCGGGCTCGGTCGGGCAGGTCCGCGAGGTGGCCGGCGAGCTCGCGCGGGTGGCCAAGGCCCGCGGGATAGCCGTGCTGCTCGTCGGGCACGTGACCAAGGAGGGCGCGCTGGCTGGCCCGCGGGTGCTCGAGCACCTCGTCGACTGCGTCCTGCACTTCGAGGGCGAGCGCGAGCGGACCTACCGCACCGTGCGCGCGCTGAAGAACCGCTTCGGATCCACAAGCGAGGCCGGGGTCTTCGAGATGAGCCAGGGCGGCCTGGTCGAGGTGCTCGACGCCTCGGCGCGCTTCGTGGGCGAGGCCACCGGAGAGCCGGGCAGCGTCGTGCTCTGCGCGATGGAGGGCTCTCGGCCGCTGCTCGTGGAGGTCCAGGCGCTCGTCTCGGCCTCGGAGATCGTCCCTCCGCGCCGGCTCGCGAGCGGGATCGACCGCAACCGGCTCGCGCTCGTCCTCGCGGTGCTCGCCCGCCACGGCGGAATCGGGCTGGGCGCCGCCGACGTCTTCGTCAACGTGGTCGGCGGCGTCCGCGTCGACGAGCCGGGAGTGGATCTGGCGGTGGCGCTGGCGGTCGCCTCCGCAGCTCGGGGCGTGGCCGCGGGGCCCGGGGCCGGCGCGCCGCTGGCCTGCTTCGGCGAGCTCGGCCTCACCGGTGAGCTGCGCTCGGTCGGCCACCCCGAGCGGCGCCGGGCCGAGGCCGCGAAGTTCGGCCTCGAGCGGGTGCTCGCGCCCGCGGCGCCCGACGAGGGCGCGTCCGGCGTCCGCTCGCTCCGGGCGGCGCTCCGGGCGGCGTTCGCGGAGGAGGGGCGTCGGGCGCCGCGCGCCGCCTGAGCGCCCGCGCCGCTCCCGCGGGCGCCACGGGCCGGAATCGCCCGTAAACACCCGGTACAATCCCTCTGGCATGACGCTGATGACCGGGGAAGAGGTGGACTCCAGACAGGAACCCCGGCTAGTCAAGGCCCTCGAGATGGTCGCCCCCGGTACCGCGCTGCGGGAGGGCATCGAGAACATCGTCCACGCCCGGACGGGGGCCCTCATCGTCGTCGGCGAGTGGGATGACCTCTTGCAGCTCGTCTCGGGCGGGATCCGGCTGGACATCGACTACTCCCCGGCCTTCCTCTACCAGATCGCCAAGATGGACGGCGCGATCGCGCTCAACGCGAACGCGACGAAGATCGGCTGGGCCAACATCCAGCTCACCCCCGATCCGACGATCCTCTCGCAGGAGACCGGCACCCGCCACCGCACCGCCGAGCGGGTCGGCAAGCAGACCGACGCGCTCGTCATCGCCATCTCCCAGCGGCGCGAGGTGGTCTCGCTCTACATCGACGGCGCCAAGTACATCCTCGAGGACATCCCGGTCATCCTCGCCAAGGCCAACCAGGCGCTCGCCACCCTCGACAAGTACCGCTCCCGCCTCGACCAGGTCTCCACCCGCCTCACCGCGCTCGAGTTCGAGGGCGGCGCCACGCTGCACGACGTACTCACGGTCTTCCAGCGCGCCGAGCTCGTCACTCGCATGGGCGTGGAGATCGAGCGCTACATCGTCGAGCTCGGGACCGAGGGCCGGCTGATCGAGATGCAGCTCGACGAGACCATGGTCGGCGTGGCCGCCGACAAGGCCTCGCTCGTCCACGACTACCTGGCGCGTGAGTCCGAGCACGGGTTCGCGTCGGTGCTCGACCAGATCGCGCGGCTGCCCCACGCGGACCTGCTCGACTTCGGCCGCCTCGCCGAGCTGCTCGGCTACGACCGCAAGGCGAACACGCTCGACTTCCCGGTGACCCCGCGCGGCTACCGGATCCTCGGCCGCATCCCTCGCCTGCCCAAGCTCGTCACCCAGCGGATCGTCGGAGAGTTCGGCGGCCTCGAGGAGCTCCTGGCCGCCGGAGACGGGGCGCTCGAGACCGTCGACGGGGTCGGCGAGATACGGGCCAAGGACATCCGCGAGGGCCTGCGCCGGCTGCAAGAGATTAATCTCGTGGATCGTTACCTCCAGACCTGATTTCCGCTCGCGCACGATTTCCCTGCCCACCGCCGAAGACCAGGAGGACACCCTGCCCGAAGCAATCGAAGACCAGCTCGAGGACCTTGACCTGATCCCGGAGCTCGAGAACATCGAGTTCGAGATCGGGGACAACGTCGTCTATCCCCACCACGGGGCCGGCCAGGTGCTGAAGAAGGAGCAGAAGGACTTCCTCGGCGAGCGCCGGGAGTACCTAACCATCAAGATCCTCCACAACGACATGACCGTGATGGTGCCCACGGAGAACGCCTCCCGGGCGGGCCTGCGTCGCGTCATCGACGAGGAGACGGTCAAGAAGGTGCTCGCCGTGCTCGCGGACGAGTGCTCCGACATGCCGAAGAACTGGAACCGCCGGTTCAAGCACAACCGCGACAAGATCAAGACCGGCGACATCTACGAGCTCGCCGAGGTAGTGCGCAACCTCGCGATCCGCGAATCCGAGAAGGGGCTCTCCACCGGCGAGAAGCAGATGTTCACGCGGGCGAAGAAGATCCTCGCCTCCGAGCTCATGTACGCGCTGGAGATGGGCGAGGAGGAGGCCGAGGAGCACCTCGACGAGCTTCTCGCCGCGTCGGCCGACGGCCAGGTGGCCGTCGCGGCGAAGTAGTCGCCGCCGACGAGCGAACGATGGCGGTCGCGCTGCTCGTGGCCGCCGGCCGTGGTGAGCGCCTTGGGTCCGCGGGACCCAAGGCGCTCGTCGCGCTGGGCGGCCGTCCCATGCTCGAGTGGAGCGTGGCCGCGCTGCGCGACGTGGCGGAGGTCGAGGACGTCGTCGTCGCGCTGCCCCCCGGGGCGAGCGCGCCCGCCGGCACGCGCGGCGTCCCCGGCGGCGCGACCCGCTCCCTCTCCGTGCGGACGGCCCTGGCGGCGACCAGCGGCGAGCCGGTGCTCGTGCACGACGCCGCGCGGCCGCTTGCCTCGCCCACGCTCTTCGCCCGCGCGCTGCACGAGCTCGAGGCGCACGCGTGCGAGGCCGTCGTGGCTGCGGCCCGGGTGACCGACACCATCAAGGAGGCCGACGCGGACGGCGCGGTGCGCGCCACGCTCGACCGCACCGGGCTGTGGTCGGTCCAGACTCCGCAGGCCTTTCGCCGTGCGGCGCTCGAGCGGGCGCTCGACCAGCCCGATGCCGTGCTCGCCGCCGCCACCGACGACGCCTCGCTCGTCGAGCGCCAGGGCGGCCGGGTGCGCGTGCTCGAGTCGAGCGCCGAGAACCTCAAGGTGACCACGCCTCTCGACCTGAGGCTCGCGGAGATGCTGCTCGGCGCCGAGCGGCCCACGCTGTGCTGACCGACTACCACGTCCACCTCCGCCCCGACGCCCCGGACACGAGCGCGGAGGAGTTCTTCACCGCCACCAACGCCGAGCGCTACCGCACGGTCGCGACGGAGCGGGGGATCGCCGAGCTCGGGGTCTCCGAGCACGTGCACCGCTTCGCCCAGGCCCTCGACGTCTGGAGCCACCCCTTCTGGCGCGACTCGGCGCGCGACGACCTCGACGCCTACTGCGAATGGGTGCGCGAGGAGACCGACCTGAGGCTCGGGATCGAGGCGGACTTCGTCCCGGGTCGCGAGGACCGCATGGCCAACCTGCTCGAACGCCGGGACTGGGACTACGTCGTCGGATCCGTGCACTTCCTCCGCGAGGAGGCGGTCGACCACGAGGGCTACGACGTGTGGGATCGCTCCTCCGACCCCGAGCGCGTCTGGGCGCGCTACTTCGAGACGCTCGGGGAGGCGGCGCGGTCGGGGCTCTTCGACATCCTCGCCCATCCCGACCTCGTCAAGGTGTGGGGGCCCGAGCGGCCCCAGCCCGGCGGGGACCTGCGCCGCTTCTACGAGCGGGCCATGGACGGGATCGCCGAGTCGCGGATCGCCGTCGAGGTCTCGACTGCGGGCCTGCGCAAGCCGGTGGGGGAGATCTACCCGGCGCGCGACTTCCTCGCCCTCTGCCTCGAGGCCGGCTGTCCGGTCGCCCTCTCGAGCGACGCGCACGTGCCGGGCGACCTCGGCGCCGCCTACGAGCAGGCGCTCGAGCTCCTCGACAGCCTCGGGGTCTCCGAGCTGTGCGTCTTCGACGGGCGGGAGCGGCGGCTCGAGCCCATCGGGGCGAGTTGACCGTGCCCACCACGACCGGGATCGGCTATGACTGCCACCGCCTCGTCCCGGGGCGGCGCCTCGTCCTCGGCGGCGTGGAGCTCGAGCACGATCGCGGCCTCCAGGGTCACTCCGACGCCGACGTGCTCACCCACGCGATCATCGACGCGCTGCTCGGCGCGGCGGCGCTCGGGGACATCGGCGAGTACTTCCCCGACACCGACCCACGCCACCGCGACGCGGACTCTCTCGCCCTGCTGCGCACCGTGCACGAGGAGCTCGGCCGCCACGGCTTCCAGATCCTCCACGTCGACGCCACGGTGGTCATGGAGCGCCCGAGGCTCGCGCCCCACCGGGAGGCCATTCGCGCTGCGCTCGCCGCGGCGCTCGCGCTGCCGCTCGCGCACCTCAGCGTCAAGGCCACACGCGGCGAGGGCATGGGCTTCGTGGGCCGCGAGGAGGGCGTGGCCGCGCTCGCGGTGGCCAGCGTCGCCGCGGGGGAGGCGGGAAACTGAGGCCGCGGACCGGCGCGGTCAGGCCGCCCGCGCGCCGCGCCGCTCCGCGGCGCGCTCGCGGAGCTGCTCGTACTCGACGAGCCGCTTGAGCTGCTGGACCGAGCGGCGCAGGTGCCGCGAGACGGTTGGCCCCGCGAAGCGCTCGGAGAGCCATCCGGAGAATCCGGCCCCCGCGACGCCGTAGGAGAGCCGGAGCTCCACCGCGGTGCGTCCGGGTGAGCGCTCGCGCAGGCGCCAGCGCCCGCGCTGGTCGATCCCCGTGACCGAGGTCCAGGCCAGGTCGCTGTTCTCGGTCCACTCGACGACCTCGATCAGGCCGCCGATCTCCGCCGAGCCGACGAGCAAGAGCATGCGGTAGCGGGCGCCGAGCCCCTGCGGCTTCTTGCTCTGCACTTCCCAGCGCGTGATCCCCGACATGAACTCGAGCGCGCGCGAGGGGTCGGCCACGACCTTCCACACCGCCCCGGGTGGCGCGGAGACCTCGATCCGGGCGGCGACCCTCATCCGAGGACGGGGAACCGGCGCTCGGCGGCCAGGGCGTCGAGCGTCTCCTGCATGACGCGCACGACGTGGTCGTAGACCTCGTCGACGTCGGGGTCGGACCCGAACTCGGCGCGCAGGTCGATGGGCGGAAGCGCCTCGACGGTGATCTTCGCCGGCAGCGGCAGGTGCCCCAGCATGTCCCCGACGTTCAGGCCCCACGGCACGGCGAGCGAGATCGGGAGCACCTTGAGGCGAAAGAGCTTGTCGAGGCGCAACAGCTTCGAGAGCGTCTCGCCCCGCGAGAGGAAGAGGGCGGTCTCCTGGCCGCCCACCGAGACGACGGGGACGATCGGCACGCCGTGCCTCAGCGCCAGGCGAACGAACCCCTCGCGCCCGGCGAAGTCCACCTTGTTGCGCTCCCAGATCGGCCGGTGCACCTCGTAGTCGCCGCCGGGGTAGACGAGCAGCGCGGCGCCGGAGGCGAGCGCCTTCTCGGCGTTCGCGGGCGACGCGGCCACGGTGCCGAACTTGCGCAGGATGGCCAGCCCGGGCATCGAGAGCACGAGGTTGTGGGCGAGCTGGTAGAAGGCACGCTCCACCCCGAAGTAGGTGTTGAACGCGAGCGTGAAGACGGCCGTGTCGGGGGTCAGGTTGCCGCCCGAGTGGTTGCCCACGAGCAGCACGGGTCCCTCCTCGGGGATATTGCCGAGCCCGCGTACCTCGCCCCGGAAGTACAGGCTGGCCAGGAGCCAGAGCTGGGGAAGGCGCTCGCGGATGAAGTCGGGATCGCGCTCGTCGAGGTCGGCGACGGGGATCCGCCGCTGGACCTGCCCGGCCACGCTCTGTGCCAGTCGGGTGAGCGGGTTGCCCCCGCCGCGCGGCTCCTCGGGAGCGCGCTCGCCCGCTCCCTCCGCGCGCGCGCTCGGATCGTGGCCGTTGCGGCCGGCGTGCTCGGCGACGGGAGCGATGGCCACGGGCCCGAGTGTAGGGCCGGCCCCTACGCCGCCGCGGCGCGGCGGCGCCGGGGCGGCGCTCCACCCAGCGCGCCGGCCCGGGCGAAGAAGCGCTCGAGCAGCGCGTTGGTCTCCTCGGGGCGCTCGACCTGAGGGACGTGCCCGCAGGAGTCGAGCACGACGTGCTCGGCCGAGGGCAGCCACTGGCGCACGTGGCGGGCGAAGGCCGCGGGGATGAGCTTGTCGTCCGAGGTCCACACGAACAGCGCGGGCGGCTCGAGCTGCGCGAGCCGGGGATAGAACCCGCCGCGTCCGAAGGGCTTGTCCAGGTAGACGTTGCGGGCGGAGGAGAGGAAGGCGAAGCGGGCGCCGGCCGAGCCGTAGATCCGCTGGAACTCGTCGACGACCACGTCGGCCACGCTCGGGTCCACCAGGTCCCGGTCGGAGAAGAGGCTCCAGAACTGACTCTGCACCGTGGCGCGCGCGAAGCGGTGGGGCACGAGCCCGAACTCGGGGCGCAGGAGCCGGACCACGGGATGGAAGCCCCGCTTGACGAAGGCCACCGCCGGGCAGAGCAGGCCGAGGGCGACGACGCGCTCGGGAGCTATCAGGCCTACCTCGATCGCCACACGGCCGCCCAGGGAGTTGCCCACGATGCGCGCCCGCTCGATCCCCAGCGCGTCCATGTAGCCGAGCACGATGTCGGCGAACCAGCGCGCGTCGTATCCGCCGCTGGCGGGCTTGGAGGAGGAGCCGAAGCCGGGGAAGTCGAGCGCATGGACGCGGTAGGAGTGGCTCAGCGCCGCCGCGGTGTCGAAGAACGAGGCTCGCGTGCCCCCGAGCCCGTGGAGGAGCAGGACGTCGGGACCCGCGCCCATCGTGAGCGCCGAGACGCAGTGCCGACCGACCCGCACCTCGCTGATTCGCTGCAACGGCGGGCGGCCGTTGGGCAGGCGGAAGAGCCCCTCGAACGCGATCGACAGGTCGAGGTTGCCGCGGACGGAGAGACGGCGGCGCTGGTAGGCCTCGAGCCCGGAGAGCTTGCCCTCGCGCAGGGCGAGCCATGTGCTCGCGTCGGTGGAGAGGGTGACATCGGGCCGGCGCCGCGTGAGGCCCCGGCGCACGCGGACACCGTGGTCCGTCGCCCGGATCTCCCAGGAGTGCCCCACGTCGCCCAGCCTGATGTGGTAGGTGGCGTCGAAGCCGAGGTCGGCGCCCAGGTAGCGCTCCGGCATCGATTGGAAGGCGGCCTCGAGCTTGGCGAGCTTCCGAGCGTGTGCAGCCGATACTGACACTGACGTGGAGCCTATCCGGCCGCCCGGTGGAGGGCGTGCCCGGCCGTCCGCGGACGCTGTAGGGTTGGCGGCCGGTGCGGACGATCTCCCTGCACGACACGCTCTCCGGCGAGGTGCGGCCGCTCGATCCGCGCGATCCGGGGCGCGTGGGCATCTACGCGTGTGGACCCACGGTCTACGGCCGCATCCACGTGGGCAACGCCCGCCCGTTCGTCGTCTTCTCGCTGCTGCGCCGCTTCCTGCGCCACGAGGGCTACGAGGCGGTCCTGGTGATGAACGTCACCGACGTCAACGACAAGATCTACGCGGCCGCGGCGGCCGCCGGGACCTCGAGCGCGGCGCTCGCGCGCGAGATGACCGCCCACTACGTCGCCGACACCGACGCGCTGGGCCTCGGGCGTCCCGACTTCGAGCCCCTCGCGACCGAGACGATCGGTCCGATCGTCGCTCTCATCTCGGTGTTGGTCGAGCGGGGCCATGCCTACGCGGTGGAGGGGGACGTCTACTTCGCGGTCCGCAGCCACCCCGCCTACGGAGCGCTCTCACACCGACTCGTGGAGCAGATGGACCAGGGCGAGGGGGTCGAGGGCGCCGGGCGCAAGCGCGATCCGCTCGACTTCGCGCTGTGGAAGGCCCAGAAGCCGGGGGAGGACACGGCCTGGGACGCGCCGTGGGGTCGCGGGCGTCCCGGGTGGCACATCGAGTGCTCGGCAATGGCCGAGGAGCTCCTCGGCGTGGGCTTCGACGTCCACGGCGGCGGCAGCGACCTCGTCTTCCCCCATCACGAGAACGAGGCGGCGCAGACGGCGGCGGCGCGTGGCGCTCCGCTGGCGCGGATCTGGATGCACAACGGGATGATCCAGCTCGAGCGGGAGAAGATGGCCAAGTCCGTGGGCAACGTCTTCGGGCTGCGCGAGGCGCTCGCGGCGCACGGGCGCGACGCGCTGCTCATGTACCTCTGCGCGGGCCACTACCGCCAGCCGCTCGCCTTCTCGCCCGAGCGTCTCGAGGAGGCGGCCGCGCGGGTGGCGCGCGTGCGCGAGGCGGCGCGGCGCCTCGCTCCGGGCTCCTCGCCCGCGAGGCTCGAGCCGCTGCGCGCCCGCTTCTTCGCCGCGCTGGCTCAGGACTTCAACACCCCGGCGGCCCTCGCCGCGGCGTTCGACTGGGTCCGGGAGGCCAACCGGAGCCTCGCGGGCGCGGGCGACGCCGACCTGCGCGAGATGCTCAGCGTGCTCGGCCTCGAGAACCTCCTCGAGGAGTCGGCCGGCGCGACGGAGCCCGAGGCCGCGGCCCGCGAGCTCCTCTCGCGGCGCGAGGCCGCGCGCGCGGTGAGGGACTTCGCCGCCGCCGACCGCCTGCGCGAGGAGCTCGCGGCCCTCGGCTGGGAGGTCCGCGACGCGCCCGGCGGCGCCGAGCTGCGGCCCGCCGGGTGATCCTCTACGGGCGCAACCCGGTGCGGGAGGCGCTGCGCGGCCCGCGGGCGGTCCACCGCGCGTGGGCCACTCCGAGCGCGGCGCGTGAGCCGTGGCTGGCCGGTCGGGGCGCTGTGGCCGTCGAGCCGCGTTCGGCCGAGCAGCTCGAGGAGCTGTGCGGCTCCTCCGCCCACCAGGGCGTCTGTGCGGAGGTCGCGGCCTACCCCTACGCCGCCGCGGAGGACCTGCTCGCCCACCCCGATCCGCTGCTCATCGCCCTGGACGAGGTTCAGGACCCCCAGAACCTGGGCTCGATCTGCCGGAGCGCCGAGTGCGCCGGGGCGTCGGGGGTGGTGGTGCCCGAGCGCCGCGCGGCCGAGGTCACCCCCGCCGTGTGCAAGACCTCGGCCGGAGCGGTCGAGCACCTTCCTCTCGCCCGCGTGCGCAACCTCGCGGACTTCCTCATCGACGCCAAGGCGAGAGGCTGCTGGTGCTACGGCGCGAGCGCCGAGTCGGGTAGGAGCCTGTACGACGTGGACCTACGCGGTGGGCTGGTCCTCGTGCTCGGGGGGGAGGGGAAGGGCCTGCGCCCGCGCGTGGCCTCCGCGTGCGACGAGCTCGTCGGCCTTCCGCTGCGCGGACGGATCGGGTCGCTGAACGTGGGCGCCGCCGCCGCCATTGCGCTCTATGAGGCCGTCCGCCAGCGGACGTGAGCACCGCGCCGCGGCGGTCCCTTGACAGCAGGCGCATAACTTGCGAAGCTCGCCCGACCAAAAAGGATGAACCTCAACTTCACGCTTGGGGTTTGTCCGAGGAGACAGGTGCGGCGCCAGGGGAGGTAACGCGCCACGCGGCCCAGAGCGGGGACCTGAGCGGTCCGCGCCGACGAAAGGTTGCTCGTGGCTCGATTCGCTCAGCAGTCCAGTGCTCACCCTCAGGTAGAGGATGGGTATCTGATCGCCCTGGCCAAGCAGGGGCGTCCCGACGCCTACGACCGCATCGTGCGGCGCTACTACGGCTTCGTGCGGCTCAAGGCCTCCTCGTACTTCCTGATCGGAGGCGACGCGGACGATCTGATCCAGGAAGGCCTCGTCGGCCTCTACAAGGCCGTGCGGGACTACCGCACCGACCGCGAGTCGAGCTTTCGGAACTTCGCCGAGCTCTGCATCACCCGCCAGATCATCACCGCGGTCAAGACGGCGACCCGCAACAAGCACACGCCGCTGAACCAGTCCGTCTCGTTCTCCGCCACTCCGGCCGGGGGCGCGGGCGACGGCGAGACCACCCTGGACGAGATGATCCCGGGCCCCACGGTGCACGATCCGGTCAACCAGGCCATCTCCTCCGAGGAGCTCCGCGCCTTGGTCACATGCCTCTCGACCGTGCTCTCCGGGCTCGAGTCGCGCGTGCTCTCGCTCTACCTCGACGGCTTCTCCTACGAGCAGGTCGGCGAGCGGCTCTCCTGCGACTGCAAGACGGTCGACAACGCGCTCCAGCGCGTCAAGCGCAAGGTGGGAACCCACCTCGCCGAGCGCGCGGTGGCCGCCTGATAAGGAGCGCCCCCGGGGCGAGACGGGCGACTAGCATGAGCGGCCGTGTCGACCGGGCTCATCGTGGTCTTCGTCGTGGTCGCGCTGCTCCTCGCGCTCGCGCTCGGGGGCCTGGCGGCCAACGCACGGCGCGAGCGGGCCTCGCGCCGTCCCTTCGAGCGGAACCTGGGCGCCGTCGACCGGGCGCTCGCGGAGGCCCTGGCCGCCGATCGCGGCTGGGAGCCCGCCGGGCTCGAGGCGGCGGCTCGCCGTGAGCTCGCGGCCGAGCGTCCCGGCGAGGAGATCGGCGCGCTCCGGCTCGTGCAGGTCCTCGACCGGCCGGGCACCGACGCCGACCAGGCGGTCTTCGACGCCGAGCTGAGCGGCGGCCGCGTCCGACTCACCCTCGGGCGCCGCGGCGGCCAGTGGTTCGCCGCCGCGTTCGAGCCGGCCGTCGCCGACGCGAACGGCTAGGCGGCCCGAAGGCTCTCCTCGCGCAGCAGGCTCTCCACCACGCCGAGGTCGTTGGCCACGAGCTGGAGGACGTCGACGACCGACATCTCGCCGCGCCCGCTCAGCTCCCGAGCACGCTCGAGCAGGACGAAGACGATCTCGCGTACGTCTCCCACGTTGTGCAGCAGCTCGTCCCGTCTCATCTCAGCAGAGCCCGTGGCCGTTTCCCCTCCGGCCGGTACGGGACGCATGACGTTCCCCAAATGCACTTTCCCACCTCCTTGTTTCCGTGCAACACCACAAACGCCGCATCGGAGCGGCAGTTGGGAGCTTGGCCGGATCCGCGCGCGCCATACTGCCCGCATGAGCGCCCGCCCGTCCCTGGGGCCCACGCCGGGCCGGCGCGGGCCGGCCCGGGCGCCCGAGCCGCCGGACGAGCTCCCTCCGGGCCGGATCGTCCACGTGCCCGGTCTCGGAGAGCTCTTCGTCCGGGACTCGGGTGGGCCGGACGCGCCCGTGCTCCTGCTGCACGGCTGGATGTTCCCGGCCGACCTCAACTGGTTTCGCTGCTACGAGCCGCTGATCGACGCCGGCCACCGCGTCATCGCGATCGACCACCGTGGCCACGGCCGGGGCCTGCGGAGCTACGAGGACTTCTCGCTCGAGCGCTGTGCGGCCGACGCGGCGGCACTCGTCCGCCACCTGGGCTGCGGCCCGGTGCTCGCCGTGGGCTACTCCATGGGCGGCCCGATCGCTCAGCTCATGGCGCGCGATCACCCCGCGCAGGTGGCCGGGATCGTGCTCTGTGCCACCTCGCGCGAGTGGCGCAGCCCGCGCCTGCGGCTCTTCTGGAACGCGATGGCGGCGCTGCGCCTCGTGCTGAACCTCTTCCCCTACTCCGCCTGGCGACGCGCCCTGCGCTCGGCGGGCTTCCCGGACTCGCCCACCACGAGCTGGATCACCGCCGAGCTCACGCGCGGCAGCGGGCGCGACATCGCCGAGGCCGGCCGTGAGCTCGGGCGCTTCGACTCCCGCCCGTGGGTGCGGACCCTGCGCGTGCCCGCGGCCGTGGTCCTGACGAGGCGCGACACCGCGGTCCCGCCCCGGAAGCAGGAGGCGCTCGCCGCCGACCTCGCGGCGCCCACCTTCGAGGTCGACGGAGACCACATGGTCGTGACCTCCCGCCCCGGGGCCTTCGTGGCCGCCCTGCTCGATGCCGTGGCGTCGGTGCTCGAGCGCTCTCGGCGCTCCGCCGCGGCCTAGCCGCGGGGTGCGTCGGCGCGCGAGGCCGCGCCGGCGGCCATACTGCACGGCGTGAGGAGTGGAGCGCGACGGCTCGGGCGCTCGTGGCGAGTGACCCTCGCCGCGCTGCTGTCGTTGACGGCGCTCGGGGCCGGTGGCCTCGTGTGGGCGGCGAGCCCCCGGCACCCGGCGCACCGGGTGCCCTCGCCTCGGGCCGCGCGCCCGGCGCCGCTCCCCGCCGCCCCCGCGCCCCATCCGGTCGCGGTGCAGCCGGTGGCCGGCGTGGCGGCTCCGGCCGGCGCCGCCTCCGACGCGACCTCCTCCTCCGAGCCGGAGCCTGCGCCGGCGCCGGGCCAGTCGGCCGATGGGGGCAGGAGCCGGGTCTCCGACGCGCAGATCCGCCACGACCTTCGCGTCCTGCGCCAGCTCAGCGCACAGGCCGGCATCGGGCTCGGGCCGCGGGCCGCCGGCGACGCCGGCGGCATGGCCGCGGCGCCGAGCAACGCCCCGTCGGTCGTCGTCCAGGTCATCCAGGCGGCCAACCAGATCGCGCGCACGCCCTATCTGTGGGGTGGCGGCCACGGCGCGTGGGCCGACCGGGGCTATGACTGCTCGGGCTCGGTGTCCTTCGCCCTGGCCGGCGCGGGCCTGCTCGACCGCCCCCTCGACTCCACCGCGTTCGAGCGCTGGGGGGAGGCCGGGCCAGGCCGGTGGATCACCGTCTACACCAACCCGGGTCACGCCTTCATGGTCGTCGCCGGCCTGCGCTTCGACACGGGCGCCCTGAGCGGTGGCGGCTCGCGCTGGCAGCGTGCCCCGCGCTCCACCGCGGGTTTCGCGGCTCGCCACCCGCCCGGCCTGTAGCGCCCGGCCGGGCGGAGGCTCAATCCTTAGGAGGGAGCCGGACCAGCCCGATCCAGAAGTCCTCGAGCGACTTCGCCGCCTCCACGAAGCAGTCGAGGTTCACCGGCTTGGTGATGTAGGCGTTGGCGTGGGTGTCGTAGGCGCGCAGGATGTCCTCCTCGTGCGCGGAGGTGGTGAGCACGACGACCGGGATCCGCCTCAGGCTCGGGTCGCCCTTCACCGCGGCGAGCACCTCGCGCCCGTCCATCCGCGGAAGGTTCAGGTCGAGCAGGACGAGATCGGGCCGCGGCGCCTGCGCGTGCTCCCCCTCGCGGCGCAGGAAGCGCAGCGCCTCCTCCCCGTCGCGGGCGACGTGCATGTAGTTGGCGAACTTGGCCTCCTCCAGCGCCGCCCGCGTGAGCATGACGTCGGCCGGGTTGTCCTCGACGAGGAGGATCCGCGCCAGGTCTGAGGTGGTCTCGGCGGACACTCGGCCCCGGGCTCTACCCAGATCCTCACACGGTGACGCTCACGACCCCGAGGCGGCGGATGCGACTCGGAGTTCTGCGAGGATGGGCGGAATGGAGGGAAGGCGCAGCCGCCGCGAGCGCCGCACGGGCCGCGGGCGGGCATCGGGTGCGGCGCTCGCGCTCCTCCTCGTCGCCGTCGCGTTCCACGCCCCGGTCAGCGCCCGGGCGTCCGTCCTCGCCTCATCCCAGCGGGTGCTCGTGACCGCGGTCGGCGCCCGCGCGACCATCGACCGGCATCCATTCCGGCTCACGGTTCAGGACGCGAGCGGCCACACGGTCCTCGGGGAGGTTCCCAACTCGAGCCCCGCTCCGCTCCTCGAGCCGGCGAGCGTCGACCCCCACCCGCCCGGCGTGGACAACCCCGCCACCCTGACGCTGTACGCCCCGCTCGCGTTCACCGTCGGCCGCGAGACCCTTCAGCAGTACCCCGCGGGGATCTTCGGCGGCAACCTGCTCAGCGGCGAGCGCTCGGGCGTGCAGTACTCGGCTCGCGAGGTCCTGGAGGTGCGGAGCGTCGGCGGCGGAGTGCGGCTCGTGCTCTCCACGAGCGACCCGCTCGGCCGGCGACTGATCGTCACCGTATCGCCGCAGGCGCCCGGCGCGATCCGGGTGTCGGTCCGTCCCGACCGAGCCGACGGCGTCGCTCTGATCGGCGACTCGTTCGCCTCCGGCCCCGATGATGGCTTCTTCGGCTTCGGGGGGCGCCACAACGCGATCGATCAGCGCGGCAACGCGTTCTCGAGCTTCGTCCAGGAGCAGAACACCAACGGGCTCCAGACGCCGGGCAAGGGCGGTGGCGGGCTCTCCCTGTTTCCCAACGGCCCGGCCGCCGCGTACTACCCGCAGGCCGAGCTCTTCTCCTCGCGCCCCTACGGATTCCTGCTCGATCGCTTCGAGCTCACCCGCTTCAAGCTCGACTCCGACCGCCCCGACGCGTGGAACGTCACCACCTCGGCTCCCGCCCTCGACTACGTCGTCGCCCCGGGTCGCGCCCCACGCGCCATCGCGACGCTCACCGCGCTCACGGGTCGCCAGCGCGTCCCGCCCGACTGGGCGGTGGGACCGATGCTCGACCGGCTGAACCGGAACTTCGGTGAGTCCCAGCAGGCCTACGAGGCCAACCTCCGCGCCGACCTCCGCGACATCCGGCGCTACCGCCTGCCGCTCACCGCCTACCGGATCGAGGGCTGGGCCGACCCCGCCGGGCGCGGCAACGGGAGCGCGCTCGCCCTGCCCGCGTTCACGAGCCCGCCCGTGCTGCGCGAGGTGGTCGCCGAGCTGCGCCGGCGCGCGATCCACCCGCTCTTCTACCTCCGTCCCTGGGTCAAGCCGGACTCCGACGCCGCGAAGCGGGGGCTCGTGGCCAAGCAGGCCAACGGCGAGCCCGCTCTGACCGCGGGGAGCGGGGGGCAACCCATCGCGCTCGTCGACTTCACCAACCCGGCGGCAGTGCGCTTCTGGCGCGCGCAGGTGCGCCAGGTCCTCGACCTCGGAGCCGACGGCTTCATGCAGGACTTCGGCGAGCAGGTGCTCTTCGACATGCGCTTCGCCGATGGGGAGACCGGGGTGAGCATGCACAACCGCTACCTGAACCTGTTCGCCCGGGCCACGCGCCAGGAGCTCGACGCCTACGGGCGCGCGCATCCGCGGCGCAAGCTCTGGTTCTTCACGCGCGCGGGCTATTCCGGGCGGCCCGGGGCCGCCGCCTACGAGGGCGCGAACTTCCCGGGTGACGAGACCACCGACTACACCCGCTCGAGCGGGCTCGCGTCGCTGGCTCCCGACATGCTCAGCCGAGCCGTCGGCGGCGCCTTCGGGTTCGGCACCGACATCGGCGGCTACTTCGACTACACCAGCCCACCGACCACCAAGGAGCTGTTCATCCGCTGGGCCGAGTGGGCGGCGCTCAGCCCGGTCTTCCGCCTGCACGGGTCGGGAAGGAGCGGCACGCACACCCCGTGGTCCTACGACGCCGAGACCGTGCGGCTCTACGACGCGCTCTCGCGCCTGCACCTGCGCGCCCGGCCCCTGATCCTGGCCCTCTGGCGCGAGGCGGTAAGGACCGGCATTCCGGTGACCCGGCCCCTCTGGCTGCAGTACCCCGAGGACTCGCGGGCGCGGCAGGAGGATCAGGAGTGGCTGCTCGGCCCCGACGTGCTCGTCGCCCCGGTCGTGGCCGAGGCCGCGCGCTCGCGCACCGTGTACTTCCCCCGCGGCTGCTGGCGCGCGCCCGACGGCGGGGAGCGCCACGTCGGGCCGCGCGCCGCCGCCATCAGCGCGCCGCTCCCCCGGCTGCCGTACTTCTTCCGCTGCGGAACCGCGCCCTTCCGCCTTGCGTCGGCCACGCGACCGCGGCGCCACGCTCCCGCGCCGCACTTCACCGGGTGACTCTCCGTGGTGTGCAGCGCGAGCCGCGCGGGTAGGCCTCGGCCGCCGGGAGGCCCTCGACGAGCAGCTCGGTGGCGTCGCGTCGCTCGCGCAGGCGGTCGGCCGGGCCCTCGGCCTGAACGCCGAAGGGGTCGACTAGGTCACGCGCGCCGCCGAGCTCCACGACATCGGCAAGATGGCGGTGCCCGACGCCATCCTCGACAAGCCCGCCCTGCGACTCGCGGGGCGAGAGGACGCGTCGGACGAGCGGGAGCCCGTGGCGGTGCTCGCCGAGGCGGGCGGCCTCTGCCACAGTCGCCGCCTCGCTCCCCGAGGACGTGCCCGCGAGGGCGTGCCCGCAGGCGAGATGCCTCCGCGCGCGAGGCGACTCCGTGCCGCGAGCGGTGTAGGCGAGATCAGAGGGGGGTATGCCCTTGGGTGCCTGACCCGGGAGAGGACCCGGGGCGCGAAGGGATACCGAGGGAGGCAGACGATGACCGAAGGCGCTGACCGCTTCCAGGGGCCGGAAACCGGAACCGGGAACGAGGAGACTGCCGAGACTCTCCGCAAGGCGGAGGAGGCCGGTAAGGACACGAATCCCGCGGAGGGCACGCCGCCCATCGAGGGCGGCGGCACGCCCGACCAGACCCAGGTGCCCGCGGCCGACGACGACGTCGGCGTCCCCGAGGAGCTCGACGAGCGCACGGAGTAGTCGCCCGCATCGGTGCGGGTCGCCGGGATCGGCAGCGAATGGAAGCCTCGGGGAGGCCGGGGCTTCTTCTCGCCCGATCTGGCACCGACGGCGCTCGGTGACGGGCAGGGAGAACCGGGACAAGGAGTACGCGCCGCGGTGGCGAACCGGCTGGCATGCCCTCGCGATCAATTGAGCTCGCGCGCCGCCCGATCAACGGAGTGGTAGCGCACCTGAACCGTCTACCCCTGCCCGAGGAGGAGGGACCGCCGCGCGATCCCCACACCGTGGCGGGTACCGACTTTCCCCTTGGCGTGCGCGGCTATGACCGCGCCGCGGTCGACGCCTACCTCGAGGAGGTTCAAGAGCTCGTCGATGGCCTACGCGCGAGCTCCTCTCCCCAGCACGCGGTGCGTCGGGCGCTCGACGAGGTGGGCGAGGAGACGAGCGCGATCCTCCGGCGCGCTCACGACGCCGCCGATGAGATCACCTCGCGCTCGCAGGCGGAGGCCGACCGGCGCAGCGAGGAGAGCGAGCGCTCCGTGAACGCCACGCTCGCGGCCGCCGAGGCTCGCGCTCACGAGCTCGACCAGGAAGCCGCGCGACGCCTCGAGGAGGCGAGGCAGTCCGCTGAGGAGATACGCGCGGCAGCCGAGGCGCAGGTGGGCGAGCTCGACAAGGACACGGACCGCATCTGGGCGGAGCGCCAGCGGCTGCTCGACGACGTCAAGCGCACGTCTCGACTGCTCATGAAGGTCAGCGAGGCGGCGTCCCGCCGTTTCCCCGCCGAGGAGGAGGCGGAGGAGGGCCAGGCGCCCGCGGTGTCCGCGTCCTCCGCGGCGCTCGACGCCCCGGAGGATCCCGAGCCCGAAGCCGGTCCCACGGCTCCAGAGGCGCCGGCTCCGTGGGAGACCATCGCCTTCGACCCGCTCGACCCGGCCAACGAGCCCTCCGCGGACGAGCAACACGCTTCGTAGCAGCGCGCGGCCGGCGACTGTCGCACGGCCGCTGCTCTGCCTTGCGCTCCGCCGTTGACCAGGTATAGCGGCGAGCAGGGCGCGCTCGTGAAGGTTCCTGGTCGGGTGCGCACGAAGTGCAGTACTTCGTGGTGGTCGGCGGCGCCCGTACATGGGTTGCTTGAGAACGCGGCGGTGGGTGAGACTGTCTAGAGGCTCGTCTGCGCGTCGTACGGGACGCCCGACCCGGCGACCCGAGCTGGCGGTCGCCCGCGCCGCCACCGTCGCTGAAGTGGATGACTGACACCACGCCAGTTACGAGGACTTTTCGTATGCGAGCCTGATCAGATCCCGAGCCCCAGGCAAGCTATCGGCGCCTCGAATCGAGTATTCCGTGTGGCCCATGCCGAAGTGCCCGATGTTCGTGACATCCCGCATCGCGTCCTCGTTCCATGGGCGGGCGGCCGCCGGCTCGAGTGTCAGGTACACGAGGGTGCGCTGACGCTGGAGCTCGACCGTGAAGAACGAGCGCTTGCCTCGGAAGTAGGCGATGTAGTTCTGCCGGACGCGCCGGCTGACGTCGGCGCCTAGGCTCCGACCGTACTCGTCGAGCTGCTCGAACATGTCGACGATCGCCGCCGGTTTGCCGTCGAGGTGGTGCTTGATCGAGAACTCCTTCTTGCCGGCCGCCGTCGGCGCGGATGTAGGCGGCTTTGGCGGTTGAGGCGACGCCGGTGCCGGGTCCCCAGCCGCGCCGAGCTGGCTGTCGAAGATCCGCGCGAGGCTCTCTCGAAGGCGGTCGGGTGGCACCGCGGGGGACCCCATCGCCTCCTCGATGGTCGCGAGGAATCTCTTCGGGGGACGAGCCGCGAGCCCGGACAGAGCCTTGCGGACTCGGGTATCGGTGAAAACGCGCTCGCCCCAGAGGTCGAGCGCCCTTCGATGAGCGATTGCCGGCTCAGGAGCTGCAATGACTTCGCCGCGTCTGCGGCGGAGCCCGCGGCGATCTCGGCGAGGTCGACTTCAAAGAGAAGCTTCTGATCCATCGCAACGGGCTCGTTCGTCTTGTAGACGCGGTACGTCAGGCCGTTGGTCAGCACGCACCAGACCACGCCGTCGTTATTGGCGTAGTTGACGGTCTGAGCGACGAACTGCTTGTCGTCGAGTTTCTTCGTCACCCCCTTGGCTTCGACGTACAACGCCGGCCGGTCCTCGACCACTAGGGCATAGTCGAGGCTCGTGTTGTCAAAGACTCGCCACTCGCGCACAACCTGATCGAGGTCGCCGGTGTCCCATCCGAGCGCGAAGAGGATCGGCTCGATCAGCAGCGCTCGTGTGTTCGCCTCGTTCCCGGCCGCTTGAGCCGCTCCGCCGCGGTAAGCACTCTCGCCACTTCCTCTTTGATCCCCACGCGCGAGATCCTATGCGCGCGATCGGCGAGGTGCTGCCGAAGAGGGGCGGTGGCAGGCGGCTGAGCGCGGAGCAGCGCGATTTCACGAGAGCTCCATAAGGGCTCTCGAGAGCCGGAGCCGGGATTCGAACCCGGGGCCCCCCGTTTACAAGACGGGCGCTCTGGCCAACTGAGCTACTCCGGCATGCTGAGCGAGTCTACGAGCCGGCGCGGCTCGCTCCGCCGAGCTCCGACTCCCACCACGCCAGCGTGTCGGCCAGCGTGCGCTCGAGGGGGATCGCCGGCTCCCACCCCGTCACGGTCGTCAATCTCTCATGCGAGCCGCGGATCTCCGTGACCTCGTGGCCGCGCACGAGCCCGCCGTCGACGACGTGCTCGATCGACGCCGGGGCGAGGAGCGCGCGCAGCCGGTCCACGAGCTCGCGGGCGGAGACCGCGCGGCCCGAGCAGACGTTGTAGACGCCCGGCTCGGCTCGCAGGGCGAGCAGCCGGTAGGCGAGCACCACGTCGCGCACGTCGGTGAAGTCGCGCCGGGTGTCGGGGTTTCCGGTCCGGATCACCACCGGATCGCGACCCGCCAGGCGACCCTCCGCCGCCTGGCGGGTGAAGGAGGCCAGCGCGAAGTGCGGCTGCTGGCCCGGGCCCGCGTGGTTGAACGGCCGCGCGCGGATCACCCGCAGGCCGTGGGCGTCGGCGTAGAGGCCGGCGAGGAGGTCGGCGCCGGCCTTGGAGACTGCGTAGGGGTTCTGCGGGCGCAGCGGCGCGGTCTCCGGCGTGGGGATCTCCTCGGGCGGTCCGTAGAGCTCGCCGCTGCCGGTGACGAGGACGACCGCCTCCGGCGACTCCCGGCGCACCGCCTCGAGCACGTTCAGGGTCATCGCGACGTTGTCGCGCAGGACCTCTCCCGGCGCCTCCCAGGAGCGCGCGACGGAGGAGAGCGCCGCGAGGTGGTAGATGACGTCGGGCCGTGCGGAGCCCACGGCGGCGCGGGCGGCGGCGGGATCGCGGAGGTCGACGCCGCCCGAGGAGGCCACCGGCACGACCTCCTCGCCGGCCTCTGCGCACGCGCGCGCCAGATGGCCCCCGACGAAGCCCGAGGCTCCGGTGATGAGCGCGCGGACGCTCAGGAGGAGGCCGGCCCGGCGAGCACCGCGTTCTCGAGCGAGCCATGGCCGTTGCTGGAGGCCACGTACTCCTCCACGGGGTACTCGTCGAGCGGGGGCGTCGGGTTGAGCCGCCGCTCGAGCTCGCCGAGCACCACTCCGAAGACGAGGTGGCGCCACGTCGCCTGCCAGAACGCCCTGCCGTTGCCGCCGAGCCGCGGGAGCTCGTCCCGCGCCGGGTGCAGGCGATCGGTCAGGCGGACGAGCGGCCACAGTCCCAGATGCTCGACCATGCCCGCCGCCGCGCCCCGCACGACGGGCGGCACGCCCCCCGCCACGCGCGGGGCGAGGTGCGCATACACCGCTCCGAACACGGCGCCGTTGCCGAGGTGCAGCGCGAGCCCGACCGCCGGCCACGCACGCCCGCGTGTGACGGCCTTGCCGAGCAGCTCGACGTCGTCGTAGTCACTCCCGAGAAGGCGGCGATCGAGCGGCTGCTGGACCGCCCACACCGACGCGGCCGCAGCTCCGGCCAGGGCGCCGCGCAGGGTGCGGGTGCGATCGACCATCCCGACCGATCACTGTAACGAGCCGCGGCGCGCCGGGGTACCCGGGGCATGGACAAGGCGGCCCTCCATCGCCGGGCGCGCGAGCGCGGCGTCAACCCACTCGTCTACTGGGTCGTGCGCGGCCTCCTCGTCCCCTTCTTCCTGCTCTACTTCCGGCTCGAGCGGATCGGTCGCGAGCACGTCCCGATCGACGGTCCAGCGATCTTCGCCGCCAACCATCGCTCGTTCCTCGATCCCTTCATCATCGGGACGCTCGTGCGCCGGCCGCTCTACTACGTGGCCAAGCGGGAGCTCTTCGAGGGCCACCCCCTCCAGACGTGGTTCCTGGGCGCGCTCGGCGCCTTCCCGGTCGACCGGGGGCAGAGCGACGCCGACATGATCGCCACCACCAAGGCGATCCTCGCGCGCGGTGACTCGGTCCTGATCTTCCCCGAGGGCACACGCGTGCGCCCCGGTCCGCTGGGCGCGCCCCGGCGCGGGGTGGGACGGCTGGCGCTCGAGGCCGGCGTGCCGGTGGTGCCCGTGTCGGTGATGGGAACCGAGAAGGTGCGCCGCGGATGGCGCATCCGGCCCCACAAGGTCCGCGCCCGCTGCGGGCAGGCGATCACGTTCCCGCGCGTGGAGAAGGCCTCGCCGCGGCTCGCCCAGGCGGTCACCGACCGCATCTGGCCCTGCGTCGCGCTCCAGTGGGAGTGGCTCGGCGGCATCGCGCCGCTGCGCCGCGCGGCGGTGATCGGCGCCGGGGCGCCGGCGCGCGCGATGGTCGCCCTGCTCACCCGCGCCGGCGTCGAGGTGCAGCCGGAGCTCGACGACGTGCACCTCGCCTGCTTCGCCGTCCCCTCCTCCGGACTGCTCGCCTCCGTGTCCGCCCGCGCGCACCGGCTGCCGGCTCGCGCGGGCGTGCTCGCCCTCTGCGACGGTCAGGCCTCGCCGTTCGCGACCGCCTCCGCGGGGGAGCTCGCCGAGCACGTGGGCCCTCGAACGGTGGCCACGTTGAGCGGCGCCGGCGCCGCCGACCCGGTGCGAGCACTCGCGCCCGGCACACCGGTGAGCCTCGCCTGCCCCGATGGCGCCTTCGCGCGCCAGCTCGCCGACGTGCTCGGCGCGGCCGGCCTCGAGCCGGACGCGAGGAGGGTGCCTCCGGCGGCCGCGCGGGCCACCCGAGCGGCCTAGAGGACCGGGGTAGGCTCCATGACGTGGCCACGGAGACCGTTCCGCCGACCAAGGCCGTCCTCGACGGCAAGTTCTCCGATCTCTACCGCGCCCACCTGCGCGACGTCTACTCCTACGCCTACTACCGCATCGGCAACCACCACGACGCCGAGGACGTGACCGAGCAGACCTTCCTGCAGGCCTATCGCCACTTCGAGCGGGCGCTGCGCGAGTCGGAGGGACGACCGCTGCGCCCCTGGCTCATCCGCATCGCCCACAACCTCGCCGCCAACTTCTACCGCGACCGCTCGCGCCGTCCGGAGTCGGCGATCGAGGACGACACCGTGATCTCCGCTCCCCACACCACCGAGTCGCTCGTCGAGGGCCGCGAGGAGCTCGAGCACATCCTGGCCGGCGTGCGCCGCCTGCCCGACGACCGGCGGGAGGCGCTCATCATGCGCTTCGCGCTCGACATGGACAACCGCGAGATCGCCCGGGCGCTCGGGCGCTCGGACGGCGCGACGAAGGTCCTCCTGCACCGGGCGATCCGCCAGCTCGAGGAGATCGTCCTCCAGCCGGAGGGAGCCAGGTGAGCACGGGCTCGAGCCCCACCGCCGACTTCGAGGCCCTGCTGCGGCGCGCGCTCGCGCCCGTCGAGCCGCCCGCCGACCTCGTCCAGCGCCTCGAGTCCACGCTCGTCAGCCTCACGGAGCTCGCCGCGGGCGAGCTCGAGGCGTGGGAGCTCTCGGCCATGCGCGATCCGCGCAACTGGGCGCGCCCGGCGGCGGCGGCGGTGGTGGGCGCCTCGGCGGGCACGGCGCTCGTCGTGCTGCGGATGCGGGCCGGCCAGCGCGGCCGCCACGCCCAGGCGCACAGCCTGCGGGACCTCGCCGGGCGGACGCTGAAGGACTTCGCCAACGAGGCTCGCCGGCTGCTGTAGGCCGACGGGGCGTGATCCGGGCACGGGGAGCGCTCGTAGCACCGGGTTGGAGATGAATCGAGTTCTGCGCCAACTCCGCCGGCCCGCGGTCACGAAGCTCGCCCAGCTTGCCGACGAGGAGCTCATGCACCTCATGGCGCGGGGCGACTCGGCGGCGTTCGCAGTCATCTACGACCGCCACTCGGGCGCGGCCTACTCCCTGGCCTACCGCATGTGCGGTGCTCCCGTGGCCGCGGAGGACGTGGTACAGGAGGCCTTCCTCTCCATATGGCGCTCCGGGGTGCGCTATGACCGAATGCGCGGAAGCGTGCGCACCTGGGTCCTCGGGATCGTCCACAACCGCGCGATCGACCAGCTTCGCCGCTCGGTGGTGCACGACCGCCGGCGCGCGGGCGATGAGGGCATCGAGGAGCGCTTCGAGGCCCCGGAGCGCACGGAGGTCGAGGCCGCTCGCCGCGACGAGGCGCGCGAGGTCAGAGAGGCGCTCGAGGAGCTGCCGCCCGAGCAGAGTCGCGTGATCGAGCTGGCCTACTTCGGGGGCTACACCCATACGGAGATCGCCGCGCTGCTCGAAGCCCCCATCGGCACGATCAAGGGGCGCATGCGGCTCGGGCTCGAGAAGCTGCGCCATCACCTCGGGACCAGCGTGGGACCAAGCGCATGAGCCCGGTCGACCCTGAGCACGAGCGCCTGCTCGACTCGCTCGGCGCCTACGCCCTGGACGCGGTGACCGCGGAGGAGCGCGGGGAGGTGGAGGGTCACCTCGAGCGCTGCGCGAGCTGCCGCAAGGAGGTCGAGGTGCTCAGCGCCGTCGTGCATCACCTGCCCTCCGCGGTGCCGCAGGTCGCTCCGCCGGGAGCGCTGCGAACGCGGATCATGACCAAGATCGAGGCGGAGGCCGAGCTCATGGGCACGGCGGGCAGCGACGCCGACCGGGTGCCGGGGCGCCGCTGGGCGCCGGCCGCCGCGCTCCTCTTCCGGCCGCTCGGCGCCGCCGTGGCCGCCGGCCTCCTCCTCGTGGTCGCCGTGGCGGCGTTCCTCGCCGGTGGTGCGACTCGTCGCCCGCAGCCGCCTCCGGCGCGCACGGTGGCGGCCCACGTTCAGCGCTCGCTGGCGCCGCACGCGAGCGCCTTGCTCATGCTGCGTCGGGGAGGCGGCGCGACGCTCGTGGTCAGCCGCCTGCCCGAGCCGCCCCGCGGACGTGTCTACGAGGTGTGGCTGGTGCGCCGCGGGCGCGATGCGCCGGCTCCCACCGATGCGCTCTTCACCGTCAACGGGCGGGGGAGTGGGCACGTCGAGGTGCCGGGCGACCTGCGGGGCGTCGAGAGGATCCTCGTCACCGCCGAGCCGCGCGGAGGCAGCGACGTGCCCTCCCAGCTCGTGCCGCTCATCAGCGCGCCGACTTCGTAAGGGCAACCTAAGCCCTCAGGATTGGTTGGTAGCGTCGGCGCGGCCATGGCCACCTGCTACCGCCACCCCTCCCGCGAGACCGGAGTCTCGTGCTCCTCGTGCGAGCGGCCGATCTGCCCCGACTGCATGACGCCGACCTCCGTGGGGATGCGCTGCCCGGAGTGCTCGCGCGATCGCACCCAGGTCCGGACGATCCGCTCGCTCGGGACCGATCCCGTGGTCACCTACGCGCTCATCGCGGTCAACGTGCTCGCCTACCTCGGCTCGAGCGCGGGAGGGATCGGTCTGAGCGGTGGGGGAGGAGGCGGCAGCGCCTTCGCCCGCGGCCTGCTCTTCGGGCCGGCCATCGCCCAGGGCCATGAGTATTGGCGCCTGGTGACGAGCGGCTTCCTCCACTTCGGGCTCGGCCACCTGTTCTTCAACATGCTCTTCCTCTACTTCCTCGGCCCGCAGCTCGAGGCCGCGATCGGGCGCCTGAACTTTGCCGCGCTCTACGGCGCCTCGCTGCTGGCCGGCGCCTTCGGCGCCCTGCTCTTCGAGCCGCTCGGCCACACGGCCGGGGCGTCGGGAGCGTGCTTCGGAGTGCTCGGCGCCTCGATCGTCGTCGCCCGCGACCGGGGCATCGACCTGCGCAGCAGCGGGCTCGGATTCATCCTGCTCATCAACCTCGGCTTCTCGCTCACCTTCCGGAACATCTCGCTCGGCGGACATGCGGGCGGCTTCGTCGGGGGCCTTCTCGCCGGGCTCCTCATCGTCTCGCTCTCCGAGCGCCGCCGGCACCGGACGCTGGCCATCGCCGGGTGCGTCGCGGTCGCGGTGGCGAGCGTGGCCGGCGCGATCGCCGTAGCCGGCCTGCCGGGGCTCACGCCCAACGGCATCTCGCTGTTCTGAGTGCTAGACCGGCACGGTGAGCGCCTCGCCCGGCGCGTCGGGGAAGCGGTCGGGATGGAGCACGTGGGCGAGGAGCTCGAGCCCGTCGACGAGGCGCGGCCCGGGACGGGAGAAGTAGGCGGCGCCATCGACGGCGACGACCTCGCCGGCGCCGACCGCGGCCAGCCGCTCGGCGTGCATCTCCGCCTCGCGGAAGGCGGTCGCGGCGTCGTAGCCGCACGGCATGGCCACCACCAGGTCGGGGCGCGCGGCCGCCACCTCCTCCCACGAGCGGCGCTCGGAGCGCTCGCCGGGAAAGCCGAGCACGTCCTCGCCGCCGGCGAGCTCGACGAGCTGCGGCGTCCAGTGCCCGGCGACGTAGACCGGGTCGAGCCACTCGAGCGCCGCCACGCGGGGGCGGCGTGTCACGTCGCGCACACCGAGGCGCACGCGGTCGATCCGCTCGCTCGCGTCGGCCAGCATGGCCTCGGCGGCCTCCCGCGCGCCGGCCGCGTCGGCGAGCGTGCGCACGTTGCCCAGAACCTCGCCGAGCGTGCTCGGGTCGAGGGATAGCACCTGGGGGCGGGTCTCGATCTCCTCGGCCACCGCACGCACGTCCTCGTAGGAGACCGCGCACACCGCGCACAGAGCCTGGGTGACGATGAGCTCGGGACGGAGCTCGTGCAGCGCCTCGTGGTCGAGCTCGTAGATCGCCGCGCCGGCGGCGGTGCGCTCGCGCACCGCGGCGTCGATCTCGCCCGCGGAGAGCCCGGCGGGCACGACGTCGCGCGTGACGGTCGGCAGCTCGGTGGCGGCCTCGGGCCAGTCGCACTCGTGGGTGACCGCGACGAGCTCGCCGCCCAGCCCGAGGGCGAAGAGCGTCTCGGTGGCGGAGGGGACGAGGGAGACGATGCGCACCGCGGACACCATAGGCGCCTGATCGCCGCGCGCCGATGCTACGGTGCCCCGACCCTCATCCTGCCGTCGTCCGCGGCGGCCGCGTGGGGGCGCCCTTCATGAACGGCGACGACACTCCTCGAAGTCGCGGCGAACAGTCCCGCGCCGCCTTCCCGGCGCCGCCGCGATGAGTCCCGTCCTGCTCCTCGCGGTCCTCCTGCTCGTCCTCGTGAACGGGTTCTTCGTCGCCGCGGAGTACTCCCTGGTGCGCTCGCGCCGCTCGCGACTCGAGAGCGAGCAGGAGGAGGGCCTGCGCGGCGCGCGGCTCGCGCTGGCCCACGTCGATCGCATCAACGAGTACATCTCCGCGTGCCAGGTCGGGATCACCATGGCCTCGATCGGCATCGGGGCGCTCGGCGAGCCGATCATCACCGGCCTCGTCAAGCCGGTGCTCGAGGGCCCGCTGGCCCACGGCGCCGCGGTGGCGATCTCGGTCGTCATCGCCTACCTGGTGATCACCTCCACCCACATCATCGTCGGGGAGCTCGTGCCGAAGGTCTACGTGATCCAGCGCGCGGAGTCGGTCATCCGCGCGGTCGCTCGCCCGCTGCTGTGGTCACGCGTGGTCTTCGGGCCGTTCACGTTCGTGCTCACCGCGGTCTCGAACCGCATCCTGCGGCTCCTCGGCGTCGATCCCGACCAGGCCCAGGAGGGGGGCGGCAACCCCGACGAGCTCAAGCGCCTGATCGCCGAGTCCTACACGGGCGGCAAGCTCGAGGAGAACGAGGCGAGCATGCTCTCCGGCGTCTTCCATCTCCACGAGCAGGAGGCCCGCCAGGTCATGACCCCGTTCCCCGCCGTGGTCACGGTCGACCTGACCGAGGACGCCGAGACCGCCCTGCGCCGCTGCGTCTCCTCGGGCCACACGCGTCTGGTGGTCACCGAGAACGAGAATCCCGACCGCGTGAAGGGCTTCGTGCACTCCAACGCCCTGGCCGAGCTCATGTTGCAGGAGGGACGCGAGACGACAATCGAATCGCTGGTGCGCGAGGCGCCCATCGTCCCCGAGACCAAGCCACTCGACGACCTGCTCGCCGACCTGCAGCGCCAGCGGACCTCGCTGGCGGTGGTCGTGGACGAGTACGGTCGCACCGCCGGCGTGGTCACGGTCGAGGACATCATCGAGGAGGTGGTGGGGGAGATCGACGACGAGACCGATCCGGCCGGGGGGGCGGTGCGCCGCCTGGCCAACGGCGACTGGTTCGTGCGCGGCCACGTGGCGGTCACCGACCTCGAGGACTACGGGCTCGAGCTCTCCGTCGACACCGACGCCTACAACTCGGTGGGAGGCTTCGTCTTCGCCCAGCTCGGCCGGCTGCCCAAGCGCGGCGACACGGTCGCGGCCGACGGCTACTCGATCCGCGTGGAGTCCGTGCGCGAGAACCGCATCGAGGCCGTGCGGATCCGCGCGCGGCGCGCCGGCGTCGCCTGATCGCGGTTCGGGGGTTGCCCCTTCCCAATCGTGGCGATCGTGGCTAGCCTGTGTCGATCCAGCCGCCTCTGGCGCTCTCACGCCGGCGGTTGATGGAGGAGAGATGGTGGATCGGGGGTGGGTCCACCGCTCGACCCAAAGCGAAGGGGGCCCGTTTGCGCGGGCCCCCTTCGTGCTGGCTGGGGAGGATGCTGCTATGTGCCCGAGAGTATGCGCGCCGGGATCTCAACCGGGGGTAAAAGCTCGGGCTGACGCGGCCCGGAGTCAGCCACCCTACCCGTAGGAGTAGAAGCCGCGCCCCGACTTGCGGCCCAGCGCGCCCTGGTCCACCAGCGCGTGCAGGGAGGGAGGAACGACCGCCCCGATCGCCTCGCCGATCGCCTGGGCGACGTCGAGCCCCACGAAGTCCAGGAGCTTCAGCGGCCCCATCGGGTGGCCGGCGCCGAGGGTCATGCACGCGTCGATCAGCTCGGGCTCGAGCCCGCTCTCCTCGAGCAGCGTCACGGCGCTGAACAGGAAGGGGAAGAGCAGGCGGTTGACGACGAACCCCGGAAGGTCCGGCACCTCGACCGGGGTCTTGCCCAGCCGCTCGCACAGCGCACGGGCGCGGGCCCGGGCGTCGGGCGCGGCCTCGGGCGGAAAGGCGAGCTCGACGAGCTTCATCCTCTCCACGGGATTGAAGACGTGCAGCCCCGCGAAGCGCTCGGGCCGGCCGGAAGCCTGCGCCAGCTCGGACACGGAGAGGGAGGAGGTGGTGGTGGCGAGCACCGCGTCGTCCGCCGCCGCGGCGCCGAGTTGCGCGAGCACCGTCCGCTTGGCCCCGAGGTCCTCGGCGACGGCCTCCACGAGGAAGGAGCTCTCCGCCGCGAGGGCGTCGAGGTCGGTCACCACGCGCACGCGCGCGACCAACGCCTCGTCGCACACCCTGCCCAGAGTCGTCCGGGCGCGCTCGGCTGACCCGCCGGAGCGGGCCCAGACGAGCACGTCGCCCGCGCTCGCGGCGGCGGCCGCCAGCCCGCAGGCGATCGTGCCGCTCCCTGCGATCCCGATCCGCTCGCTCAGGGGGTGCTCCTCTCGAAGTTGACTGACCAGTCAACCAGTACAGTAGGGGCCCTAGGCCGGCCGCGCGGACCGCCCGCGCCTACCGAGCACTGCCGCCGATTCCCCGAATGCCGCATGGAGGTCGTCACATGAGCAATGGTCACGGGCGCGAGGTCGTCATCGTCGAGGCCGTCCGCACGCCGATCGGACGCGGGCATCCGGCGAAGGGCTACTACAAGGACACCCACCCGAACGAGCTCCTCGGCAAGTGCTACACCGAGGTCATCGAGCGCGCGGGCATCCCGGCCGAGGAGGTCGAGGACGTCATCACGGGCTGCGTGCAGCAGTACGGCGAGCAGATGTTCAACGTGGGGCGCAACGCCTGGCTGCAGGCCGGCCTGCCCGTCGAGACCCCGGCCACCACGGTCGACCGTCAGTGCGGCTCGGCCCAGCAGGCCGTGAACTTCGGGGCGGCGCTGATCGCCGCGGGCGTCCACGACGCCGTGATCGGCTCGGGCGTCGAGCACATGGGCCACATCCCGATGGGCGTGGGCTTCAACTGGGTCGACCAGGTCGGCTCGCCGTGGCCGCCCGAGCTCATGGACCGCTACCAGCTCGTGCCCCAGGGGCTCTCGGCCGAGATGATCGCCGACAAGTGGGAGATTCCGCGCTCCGAGCTCGACGAGCTGGCCGTCCGCTCCCACGAGCGCGCGCACCGCGCCACGGAGGAGGGTCGCTTCGAGCGCGAGACGGTGCCCTTCCAGGTCAACGGCGACACCTACGTGACCGACCAGGGCATCCGCCCGGACACCACCCTCGAGACGCTCTCCCAGCTCAAGCCGGCGTTCAAGCCCGACGGCAAGATCACGGCGGGCAACTCCTCCCAGATCTCCGACGGGGCGGCGGCCGTGCTGCTCATGTCCCGCGAGAAGGCCGACGCCCTCGGGCTCAAGGCCCGTGCGCGGATCATGGACCAGACCACGGTGGGCGTGGACCCGGTGATCATGCTCACCGGCCCCATCCCGGCCACGCAGAAGCTCCTCGAGCGCAACCAGATGACCATGGGCGACATCGACCTCGTGGAGATCAACGAGGCGTTCGCGCCCGTGCTCGCCGCGTGGCGCCGCGAGCACCATCCCGACATGGATCGCGTGAACGTCAACGGCGGGGCGATGGCGCTCGGCCATCCGCTCGGCTCCACCGGCGCGCGGCTCATCACGACGCTCCTGCACGAGATGGAGCGCTCGGACAAGGAGATCGGCCTGGTGACCATGTGCTGCGGCGGCGGACTGGGCACGGGGACGTTGATCCAGCGGGTCTGAGCCCAGCGTCGGCTTTTCGCCGGGGCCGGGCGAGGCTCGACCGGCCCCGGCGTTCCATCGGGGCTGCTGGACCGCCCAATCCGGCACCGGCGCCGATCAGGGATGGTTGAGCCTAGGATGCGGTGCGTGATCGCGCGGCGCTTGGTCCTGCTCGTCTTCCTGGTGCTGTTGGCGACCTGGGCTCCCACGGCCTCGGCGGCCCCCGCCCCGCCGAGCGCGAGTACCTGCGCCGGGTTCGTGGCCCACCGCTCGCTGCCCCCGATCCAGTCCTACGACGAGCGCCCCGGGGGCGTCCGCGTCTTCGCGATGCAGTACAAGCAGGAGGCGCGCAACGTCGTCTCCCTCGAGACCTTCAGGACGAAGATCGAGTGCCTCATCCGCACCGACGTCCTGCCGCACCTGGCCCACGACCGCCCCAACGTCGTCGCGTTCAACGAGGACATCGGGCTGTTCACGGTCGGCACCGGATCGCGCGGGGCCGGGGCGCGCGCGATCCTCGACGGCTCGGCGCGGCCGAACTGCTCGGGGCAGGGGGCGCCGTGCGCCGCGGCGGCGGCCCTCGGGGCGCTCTATGAGGGCTACGCCAAGGAGATCGCCTACTACCGCTCGAAGTTCCCGGACATGAAGCCGGTCTCGGCGCCCTTCGTGGCGGCGACCGACACCTTCGTGCGCGGGTTCATGACCACGTTCTCCGACCTGGCCCACCGGTACAAGATCTACATCCTCGGCTCGAGTGACCAGGCGCCTTTCGCGGTGTCTACGAACGCCGCCGACATCGCGGCCCTTGCCGATCCCGATCGGCCCCGACCGAGCTTCGTCTACGTCGCGAGCGATTCCAACGTCTACAACGAGGCGTTCATGTGGGGGCCGCGCGACGTGAAGAGCAGTGGGCCGGGGGCGCTGCGCAACCTCGTCGCGCAGAACCGCAAGGTCCCACTCACCTCGGTCGAGAACACGTTCCAGTTCTCGCCCGGGCCGGCCATGGGGCCCGCCGCCGTGGACAACCTGCGTCCCTACGCGATCCCCGGCTCGCGGATCAAGCTCGGCTTCGCCACGAGCCTGCCCGCCTTCACCTACGGCGATCCGCCCCGTGGCATCGACCCGTGCTCGGACACGAGCAAGTACTACATGCGCTGCCTCGACAAGCTCGGCGCCAACCTCGTCATGCAGGACGAGGCCAACCCCGGCCCGTGGGTGGGCGCCGACGGCGACGGGATCGAGAAGTGGCAGCCGCTCTCCTGGATGACCTCGACCTACCGGGCGAGCTCGGATCCCACCGTTCACTTCGCCTACAACGTGACGCCGATGCTGGTGGGCAACCTCGCCGATCTCACCTTCGACGGGCAGTCGGCGATCACCCAGCGGGGACTCCGCGGTCCGGGCTGCCACTACATCGGCAACGCGCGCTTCGTTCCCGGGGAGGATCGTCCTGACCTGCGCGAGTACGCCGGCTCGAGGCCGCGATTCCTGGCCATCGCCCCGTGGGTGCGGCCCGACGGAGCCCGGGCGGACCTGCGCGCCTTGGGCGAGAAGCTGAACTACGGCTCGGGCGATCGGCTGGAGAACGACTACCTGGAGACGGCGATCGTCGCCGACCTGCCCTACCCGCCCGACCCGCGCCGCTCCGGCTGCGCGACCAAGCCGCCCGGGCGCCCGCGGCTGCTCGTCTCCGTGCGCCCCCACGCCGTGCGCCTGGGGCGCCCGACCCGGTTCACGTTCACGGTGCGAGTGCCGTTCGAGGGTCGCGCGCGGCCCGTGCCGCGGGCGCGGGTGCTGTTCGCCGGGCGCCGGCTGCGGGCCGACCGCCACGGCGTCGTGCGGATCGCGGTGAGGATGCGCAAGGGGGGCAGGCGCCGGGTGGTCGCGACGGCCGGCGGGACGCTCCCCGGGCGTGCGGTGCTGATCGTGCGCCGCTGAGCCTAGGCGCCGGCGCCGGCCACCGGATCCTCCCAGCGAAAGCCCGTCGCAGAGGGAGTGGGAGGCAGCGGGCTCTCGGGCAGGCCCGGCTCGGGCTCGGGGTCGTTGTAGCCGCCGGGCGCGATGTCGTTGGGCGTCTCGGGGTGGAAGAGCGAGGCGAGGTACTGGGCCTGCCCGCGCCCCGGCCCGAGCTCGAACTGGCCGCCTCCGTAGGCGCGCATGCCGTGTTCGGCGAGGTAGTCGTAGGCCGCGCAGAGCTCCTCCAGGCGGCCGAGGCGCGAAGGCTTGACGTTCACCATCCTCGGCGCGAACGGCCGCGCCTCGATGTCGGCGACGGAGTGGATCGGCGCATCCCACGTGATCCGCTCGCGGTAGGGCTGGAGCGCCTCCGCGGTTCCCTCTGCCTCGAGGTCGGGGTCCTCGAGCCAGGCGTCGGGAAACGCCTCGGCGACGCGCCGGTAGAGGCCGGGGTCGGCGGGCGCGTCCACCACCGTGCCCTTGTAGAAGCCCTTGAAGTCGACGGAGTCCACCGCTCCCGTCTCGACGAGCGCCGCGATGAGCTCGTCGTCCCAGGAGGACGTGGCGTCGAGCTTGAAGCGGAGGTTGGGGTAGCGCTCGAGGCGCCGGGTGAGCGTCTCGAGGGTCGGCGGCTCGCCCAGGCGCAGCGAGACGACGAAGCTCACCGGCCGGGGCTCGAGGTCGAGGACCGCGTGCAGCGGGCGGCCGCCCTGGCGCAGGGCGAGGTCGAGAGCGGCGGAGTGGAAGGCCCAGCGTCGGTAGAGCCGGGAGACCTCTCCGCGCACCGGCTCGGCGGGGAAGAGATCGAGGCGGTCGACGTGGTCGCAGAGCTCCCCGAGCGCCCAGGAGCCGCCCAGGGGCTGCGTCGCGCCCGCGTCCTGCAGCGCGATGTGGTCGAGCGCGTCGTAGACCACGTCCTCCCCGACGCCCTCCTCGCCGCAGCCGTGGAGGTGGATGACCGTAGAGAGCCGGTCGAAGCCGCTCGAGACCGCCCGCTCGAGCGCCTCGAGCGAGTAGCCCTCGACCTCGAGCGGCAGGTCGGCGAGCTTCGCGTAGGTGCTCACGCGGATGCGGCCGGCCCGAGCTGCGGCGCGGAGATCGTCGCGGCGAGCCATGGGCGTAGCGCGGTCAGAAAGCGGGGATCGATGGAGTGGTCGATCGGGGACTCGCGCCAGAGCACCGCGGCACCCGCAGCCTCGAGCTCCTCCCGGGCGGCGCGGCCGAACTCCACGGAGATCACCGGGTCGTGGGTGCCGTGGCCGATCGCCACCGGGAGGCCGACGCGGTCGGCGAGGTCGAGCGTGAAGCCCTCCACCCGCGGGATGAACCCGCTGAGCCCGAGCACGCCGGCCGGAGTGGGGCGCCCGACGGCGAGCGTGAGCGCGTAGGCCATCACCGCGCCCTGCGAGAAGCCTCCGAGCACCGTGCGCGCGAGCGGCACCCCGGTCGTCTCGGGCAGGGCGTCGACCCACGCGCTCAGCGTCTCCCAGGTCGGGAAGAAGGTGGCCGGGTCCGGGTAGCCCACGCGACGCACGGCGTACCAGTGCGCGCCGCTGGGCGGAAGGCGCAGCGGCGCACGCGGGGTCACGCCCACGAGCTCACGCGCCGGGTCGAGCGGCTCGAGGAGCGGCTCGAGGTCGAGCTCGTCCGCGCCGCGTCCGTGCAGGAGGACGAGCGCGCCCCTCGGCTCCCCGGCCGCCGGTCGCAGGCGATGGACGAGCGGCGGGGGCGACATGGGCTGCGAAGCCTAGCCGGGTTCCGGCCGCCCGCCCGACTCGAGGCGCGCGACGAGCTCGTCGAGTCGTAGCTCCTCGAGGCCGTGTCCGACGGCCTCGAGCTCTCCGGCGCAGAACTCGACCAGGGTGCGTCCCTCCTGGCACAGGTCGAGGGTCTCGCGCAGGCCGGCCTCCCCGGAGTCCAGGCGCCGGATGATCTCCTCGATGCGCGCGCTCGCGCGCTCGTAGGTGAGCGACGGCTCGGAGCTCACGCGCCGTCCTTTTGCACATCGGCGCCGAGCCGGCCGTCGTGGAAGCGCAGCGCGATTCGCTCCGCGCCGCGCGCCTCGGCGGCGGAGGCGAGCGGCTCGCCGGCTCCATCCTCCACGAGCGCGTAACCGCGCTCGAGGGTGCGGTCCGGATCATGGGCGTCGAGCGCGAGCGCGAGGCGCTCGAGGTCACGCCGGCGCCCGACGCGCCCCTGGCTCATACCGCGCTCGAGCCGCCGGACGCGAGACACGAGCTCCCCTGCGCATCGCTCGCCCTGGCGCCCGGCGAGCTCGGCCTTGCGACCGAGCACGAGCAGCCGCCGCTCGGTCGCCTCGCGCTCGAGCGCGGCGTGCCGGCGAGCGCTCGCGCGGAGCTCGCGCAGGTGCTGGTGCAGTCGCCGGCGGTGGCGGGCGAGGGCCTCGGCCGGCGCGCGCGAGAGCTGCGCGAGCGTGCGGGCCCGGGAGAGCACCGCCC
>JAABUQ010002084.1_pt1 | contig 40575 bp, 32 predicted proteins | sample 5560001 | NCBI WGS metagenome assembly JAABUQ01 (sample SAMN10711888, study PRJNA513371) | rock metagenome | isolation source: Antarctica rocks | place: Antarctica: Victoria Land, Finger Mt nord | collected 2015-12-18
CTATCCTGTAAGGGGAGGGTCAAGAGGCAAGAAAAGGTAGTTATGGTTTCTCTAATAAGATGAGTAGATACAGGTATTACGCCTATACTGTGTCTGGTACAGGTGAAACGGGGACATGGCAGGCAAATTAAAGTTGGATTGTGCATACGTTGTACTGCAACGTATGCACAATCCAACTTTACACAATCCCCTTCTCCACACACAATTCCGCGTTGAGAATCGAGCCGCCAGCAGCCCCTCTTATCGTGTTATGTCCCAGCATCACAAACTTGTAGCTTAATAGCGGGCAACGTCTTAATCTTCCCAATGTCACGGTCATACCATTGCCTGCATCTCTATCACGTAACGTTTGTGGCCTGTCAAGCTCGGTGCGATACAATAAGGCACGTTCTGGTGCCGATGGTAGTTTGAGGCGTTGTGGTTCTGGCTCGTAGCTGTTCCAAACTTCGAGAATCTCTTCGGGTGAGACATTCCGCCCCAGTTCGATACTTGCACACTCAAGATGGCCTTCGCGCGTAGAGACGCGGTTGCACTGGGCGCTCACGACCATTGGTGCGTCAATAAAGCCCTGTCCCTCGCGCCACTCACCAAGCATCTTGAGCGTCTCACTCTCCATCTTCTCTTCTTCACCACCGATATAAGGCACAACGTTATCGAGCATGTCGTAAGCCGACAAGCCAGGATAGCCAGCACCTGAAATGGCCTGCATCGTTGTCACCAGCACCTTGCTGACACCAAATTTTTGTAGTAGTGGCTTGAGCGCCATTACAAGCGGTGTCGCGGAACAATTCGCGTTGGTGACGATACAGCCGGACCAGCTCCGCTGTTTACGCTGCTGCTGAATCGCGGCAATGTGATCGGCATTGACCTCTGGAATGAGCAGTGGCACATCGGGCGTCATACGATAGTTTTTCGCATTACTAAAAACGGCAATACCAGCCTGTGCGAAAGCTGGTTCCACTTTCTCCGCTACCTCGCCGCCAGGCAATGCCGAAAACACAATCTTGACTTCAGGCATTGCGTCAGGCCGACATGCGACCACAGGGAGAGATGCGACAGAGGCTGGCATTTCGCTGCCAGGGAGTCGCCAGCGCGTGGACTCTGCATAGGCACGACCTCCATGTTGCTCCGATGCCGCCACTGTGACAAGCTCAAACCATGGATGCCCCTGTAGTAGCTCAATAAAGCGTTGCCCAACCATTCCAGTCGCGCCAAGCACGGCAACAGGGATACGTGGGGCTCGTTGTTCATTCTGATACATAGTACTACCTTTACCTTACGCTACCTGATGCTAATAGCCGCCAATTGCGCATGATGTTCTTCTTTGCTTATAGCCATAAGTTCTATTCCTATTAGCTAGGACCGCACACTCTCGCGTCGTTTCTCTGCTGGAGTTGCATGTCGCACCAATGGTATCACAGGAGCAATTAGATCACGGTGCAGACAGCGTAACGCACTCTGACTATCGCTGTCCTCTACTATCAGAGTGATACCGAGTTCTGAGGCTCCTTGTGTGATGACGGGAATGTGTTCGCGTGCGAGCGCAGTAATAGCTCTTGCAGGACTCATCGGGTCAACGATAAAGCCGGAACCGATGCAGGCACACGCCGCGAGTCCCTTACGGCTACGCACGCGCCAATCGCCCATTTTCATATCATGCTGTAGCAATTCTACAACCGTCTCAAGTGCTTTCTCCTCGACAACAAACGAGAGGTGATGGCCGGACGAAGAGCAAATAGCAACGGGTGCGGCACCCGCACGTGCAGCAAGCGCAAAGACCTGACCAGCGTTTTCAGGCGCACCAAACAGGTCGGTACTTTCAACGGTGACAAGTGCAAGGTTTCTGCGAATTGTGATAGCGGAAGCACCACTTTGTGCATCGCCAACAGGCCCGACAACCGTTCCCTTCACATGAGGTCGGAAGGTATTGCGCACACGTACAGGGATGTTACGCATAGCGATAGGAATAAGTGTGCGTGGGTGCAGCACTTTTGCACCAAACCAGGAGAGACGTGCGGCCTCCGCATACGAAAGTTGTGTAAGCAGGCGTGCATTGGCGACAAGACGCGGATCAGCGGTTAACACACCGTCCACATCAGTATAAATCGTAACCTCTACACAGTCCAGTGCCGCGCCTATGACTGTTGCAGAATAATCAGACCCATTACGTCCAAGTGTGGTCACGAAGCCAGTAATAGTACGTCCGAGGAAGCCTGCCGCAATTGGTACGATGCCATCCTCGACCAGTGGAGAAATTAAGACATGTGCATTGGCGCGTGTCTCTTCTATAAGTGGGTCGGCACCGATGACAATACCAAATGGTTGTGAGCTATCAGTCTTCGGGTGGCTTGTGATAATTACTTCCTGCCGTACAGGTTTCGCCGCCACGCCATAGTCATTGACTGCCGCCGCAACCAGCAGGATTGCCAAACGCTCACCCCATGAAGCGATGGCAGTTGTACGTAAAAATGTTTCCTGTCCTGTTTCGACAGCTTCGCGCAGTGTGGCAATATCATGAGTGAGCGCGGTCAGTGCCTCTTCGAGAGCATGCTGTAGTTGAGGTAAATGTTCAGTATGACGCACAATTCTCTCGGCTGCCTCAAAATGTTTGTGACGCACTAAGGCAAGTTCTTTTTCGCTTTCCTCGTATGTGCCGAGGCAAATGTGACGTGCGATGTTCAAGAGTGAATCGGTAATGCCTGACATCGCAGAAACGACCACAACAGGAAATGGCTCTTCTGCGTTGTGCAGTGTTTTAGTGATAATCTTCGCTACCTGACGAATACGCTCACCACTGCCAACCGATGTTCCCCCAAACTTCAAAATGCTGACCAATTTATCCATGATATGCTCCATCACTATATTGCTATGTGTAAGACTGATAACGCGTGAACAGCGTTATGTACATAACGGGCGACCACAAGGGTCGCCCGTCCCTTTCACAACGTTCACACATAAAGATTTGTTATGCGTTGGCAGGCTCGCTTGCACTGGCAACCGCGGTCTTTAGCGCTTGATCCAGATCGTCGATCAGGTCGTCAATCGTTTCCAAGCCAACGGAGAGACGCACGAAGTCGGGTGTGACGCCAGTTGTGAACTGTTCGTCTTCCGTCAACTGCGAATGGGTTGTGCTAGCAGGATGAATGATAAGCGACTTGGCATCGCCCACATTCGCCAGGTGCGAGAAGAGTTCGATATGGCGAATCAACTGCTTGCCAGCCTCTAAGCCGCCCTTGATGCCAAAGCCCAGGATTGCACCAAAGCCATGGACAAAGTACTTTGCTGCAATCTCATGCTGTGGATGGCTCTTGAGGCCAGGATACTGCACCCACGCTACAGACGGGTGACCCTCAAGGAACTCTGCAATCTTCTGTGCGTTTTGGCTATGCCGTTCCATGCGGAGGGGCAGGGTTTCCAAACCTTGTACAAAGAGCCATGCATTGAAAGGAGTGATGGCAGGTCCAAGGTCGCGCAGAAGTTGTACACGTGCTTTGATGATGTATGCCTGATTGCCAAGCGCTTCAGCATAGCGTAGGCCATGATAAGAAGGGTCTGGCTCGATGAACGATTTGAAGCGTCCACTTGCAGCCCAATCAAAATTGCCTCCATCGACAATCACACCACCAATGGATGTACCATGTCCACCGATAAACTTGGTTGCAGAATGCACTACGATATCGGCACCATGCTTCAGGGGCTGCAAAAGGTATGGTGAGGGCAAAGTGTTATCGACGATGAGTGGAATACCATGCTCATGCGCGATGTCTGCAACGGCTTTGATGTCGAGCGTATCGAGACGTGGGTTGCCCAGTGTCTCAGCGTAAAGAGCCTTTGTTTTCTCGTTGATGGCTGCACGGAAATTTTCAGGGCTGCGGCTATCAACAAACTTTACCGTGATACCAAATTTGGGTAACGTGTAGTGAAAAAGGTTATAGGTGCCACCATAGAGACTGGTCGAGGCGACAATTTCATCGCCCGCCTCAGCAAGATTCATAATCGCCAACGTTTCTGCCGCTTGACCAGAGGCCGTTGCCAATGCTCCAATACCACCTTCAAGAGCTGCGACACGAAGCTCGAATGCGTTCTGTGTAGGGTTCATAATACGTGTGTAGATATTGCCAGGCTGCTTCAAGGCAAAGAGATTGGCAGCATGCTCTGGGCTATCGAACACATAGGATGTCGTTTGATAGATAGGAAGCGCACGTGCCCCTGTTGCGCTATCTGCTGTTTCCTGACCGGCGTGTAAAGAAAGTGTTTCAAAACCATAACTGCGATTACTATTAAGAGCCATGAAATTTTTCTCCCTTAGAAAATCCTAGACAATGCATCGGTCATTTGACCCCATTCCTTAAGAAAGGCGTCGTGACCGTGTGGTGAGTCCAATTCTACGTAGGTCGAGTTCCCGCCGACTGCTTTGACCTTCTCGGCGAGCCAACGCACATGTGCCGCTGGAAATAAGAAATCCGAACGAATGCCTACAAAGAGTGCCTTCCCTCGAATGCGACTCAATGCAGACTCTAACGAGGGATAGCCCTCGCTGACATCATACAGGTCCATCGCACGACTGATATACAGGTAACTATTAGCATCAAAGCGACGCGCAAGTGATGTTCCCTGATAATACAGGTAGCCTTCAACATCGAAGCGGCCTCCAATATTCGAGGCATGGCTTGGCGAAGGAATGTCGAGCCGACGCGCAGGTTGACGGGCAAAGCGCAACTCCATCGCCTCTTCACTTTGATAAGTAATCATCGCGAGCATACGCGCAATGGCGAGACCTGTTGTTGGTCCCTCCCCAGGTACATAATCTCCACCTTGCCAGAGTGGGTCTGCCATGATTGCCTGCCGCTCGACCTCGCTAAATGCAATGGCTTGTGCCGTAAGAGCGGGAGTTGCCGCGATAACCGCCACTTTACGTACAAAATCGGGATAGCTTACCGCCCACTCTAGTGCCTGTAGTCCTCCGATGGAACCACCCGCAACCATTGCCAGTTGGCTCACACCCAGATGTGTCAGCAAACTCCGCTGCGCATGTACCATGTCCCGAATAGTAATCACCGGAAAGCGCATTCCGTAAGGCTGTCCTGTATGTGGATTCAGCGATGAGGGACCAGTGCTGCCATAGCAACTACCCAGGATATTTGAGCAGATGACAAAGTAGCGTGATGTATCAAACGGTCTGCCAGGGCCAATCAACGGATTCCACCATGCTACCTTAGGAGCGTCGGGTTGCTCAATATCATGGGCATGTGCGCTTCCTGTAAGCGCGTGCGTAATCAGAATTGCGTTATCCCTCTTGGCATTGAGCGTGCCCCACGTCTCATAGGCTAGTGTGACAGGACCGAACTGACCACCGTGTTGTAGTATCAAAGCATCGAATGTATAGGAAGAGACGTTATATGCCTCTTCAACAGAAAGAGCAGGAGCCAAGTGTGCGTCACCGACCTGAACACGACTGCCATTGTGTATTGTCATCAACTACTCCTTTCTAACTGTAAAAAAGGTACAAAAAAACCCTCACCCTAGCAGGGGCGAGGGGTAAACGTCTTCGCGGTACCACCCTGATTTTGTCAACACCTCACGGCATCAACCTTTATAAGTATCCTGACATAGAATACTCTTAGCTGTAACGAAGCTACACGACAGAGTCTACTTGTCCATAAGAGGTTCAACCTGCAACTCGGAGGTCATATTCAACGCTGGTCTGGTACCGATATCGCATCATCATCGGCTCTCTGTAACCATCCGTTTCGTTTACTCGTCCTCGTCAATGTTCTTTTTACTGCTCAACTTGTAACGTGCGATAGAAGTTGGAATATGTGCAGTCGTGGAAAGTTTTACACCAATAAAAAAACCCCTATGATAGGGGGTAGCGTCTTCGCTTCTTCCCCTCATCTTGCAAAATACAAGTATATTTTGCCGGAATTTGCACCCTGCACGCTTCGTTGCCTGCGGGTTGCCGGGTTTCATCGGGCCGTTACCCTCCACCTCTCTTGATGAGAGCAGTTATTACTGCATATATTCGGTTGTTAAGTAATTCTCAAATGTATGCTTACACAAGTATACCTAACGAAGGAAATAAAAGTCAAGGGCAAATTGGGGCCGTTGTATGGATATTTTGTCTATAATCATTTAGTAATTAAGAGGACATATGCATCTGCACCATATTCTGCTATAATAGTCTGGCACTCAAACAAGGTGGAGGAAAGTTACATATATGCCAGAATACATGCGCGCGCTGCAGGGCTTCAAAGATATATTGCCTGAAGAACAACCCTATTGGCGGTTCATCGAAGAGACCGCGACACAGGTAGCACAATTATACGGTTATCGACGCATCGAGACGCCTCTCATAGAAGAAACCGCCGTTTTTCGTAAGACGGTAGGCGAGGGAACCGATATCGTTGATAGAGAGATGTATAATTTTGACGATAAGCCAGATAAAGAGGGACATAGCATCAATATTGCTCTACGACCAGAGGGCACGGCAGGGGTTGTACGTGCATATCTGGAACATGGCATGTCCAGGCACCAATTACCCGTCAAGCTCTACTACCTAAGTGTGCCAATGTTCCGCCGTGACAGGCCACAGGCGGGACGCTATCGTGAACACCACCAGTTTGGATGTGAGGCACTTGGTGAGAGCGATCCAGCCATTGATGCCGAGATGATTGGTCTGCTCTATCAGATCTACACGCAACTTGGTCTGAAACATATTCGTGTCAATATCAACAGTATTGGTGACAGCAATAGCCGACCAAAATATATAAATATACTCAAAGCGTACTACGAACCTTTACTTGATAGCTGCTGTAACGATTGCAAAGTGCGCTTCCATAAGAACCCGTTGCGTCTGCTCGACTGTAAGGAACCACAAGATCAAGAGAAGATAGCAAACGCACCGAAGATTGTCGATTACCTCGACGAGGCATCCAAAGAGCACTTCGCGGCGGTCAAACGCTACCTGGACATGTACGGCGTCCCCTACAGTATGGACCCGTTACTAGTGCGTGGACTCGACTACTACACACGTACCGTCTTTGAGTTCACTAATGAGAGCAATAAAACAGCCCTTAACGGTGGCGGACGCTATGATGGCCTCGCTGAAATTCTTGGCGGCGAGGCTACACCCGGCATTGGTTTTGGTATGGGTATGGAGCGTATCATTCTCGAACTTAAGCGTCAGAGCATTACGCCGCCTGCCGAGCCTCCAACACAAGTCTTTGTTGCCTATCTTGCCAGGACAACAGAGCTCAAGGATGCAACCGTACAACTTGTCGCGGAACTACGACACGCGGGCATTAAGGCTGACATGGGTTATGGAGACCGCAGTTTCAAGGCACAGATGAAACGCGCGAGTTCTTCTAACGCGGAATATGCCATCATCATCGGCGAGAATGAGCTTACCAATGGTTTTGTCACCATTCGTCGTGCCGAGGTTGAAGCCGTCGAGGTCAAACGCAGCGAAGTTATCGCCTACATTACAGGTGATGACGAAAAATAAAATACTGGTTTATGTGTGTACCAATGTATTGGCATGCGCATAAACCAGTATTTTTTTACCCCCACCAGAATGAGACCGCGACAATACAGTAGAGTCCGATCAGAGCCAACCCCTCAAGCCATGTAGACTCACCGTCATAGATGATAACGGTGGTCAGAATAGCTGTTAGTCCTAATGCCGCGACAAGCAGTGGTGGCAGCACAAGCGTGAGATGTGCTCCACCAATGATAAAGCTGAGTAACACCAAAACAGGAATTAAACCAAGCGCAATTTGAAGCGAACTATTCAGAATGACACTAATCGCGTAATCCTGTTGGTTGCGTGCTGCTAATTGAACACCGACTACGTTTTCTACTGCGTTGCCAGCTAGTGCCACGATCACGAGCCCTGTGAATGCCTGCGAGATATGCAACGCAGTGATCGCAGGAGTTAACGCAACTACAAACCAATCCGAGACGAATACTGCTCCAACACCTGCGCCCACAAGTACTACAAGCGTGAGTACAAGAGGCCACGCGTGTGTAGTAGTTAATGTATCTCTCTCAAGAGGCTTTGTATCACCTTGTAGCGAAATGGGAATACTGGCAATGAAGATGACGAGCAAGACGATAGCCGCGGCAATACTCAATCCTTCTTCATGTCCAGCAGCAGGAGTGTGTAAGCCATGCACGAGTGTGGGCACAGCAAGCGCAGAAACCGCGAGCAGCGTTAGGGTTGCGATGACCTTTGGTGTGTTGGTCGAAAAAAGCTGCGTGCCGTGACGCACTCCCCCAACAAAAAAGGCGATCCCCAGCACGAACAAACTGTTTCCTAAGATGGATCCGATAAGCGCGGCCTGTACAACCTCGATAAGACCAGCACGTAACGCAAAAATGCCAACGAATAATTCCGGTAAATTGCCAAGTGCCGACTGTAATACACCTGTTGCTCCAGCGCTGAGGCGTGAACCAAGTTGGTCGGTTGCTAAGCCAACAAGTTCTGCAAGTAAGGCAAGCGCGATACCCGATACAACAAAGGTCAGGACAGCATTTGCATTGAGCAATGTGAGCAGACCGGCAGCAACACTAGCGACAAGCGAACCGCCAATAAAAAACCATTCTTTACGATCAAGCACAGTAGCAATACTTTTTTTCGGCACTACATTAGACATCTATCGTTCTCCTCACTATTAGTAGATAAGATGTCGCTAGTATACAACGTATAACCATACAGGAAACAGCAGCGCATGCGCTGCTGTTTCCTGTATGGTTATACGTTGGCTCTTCCCGCAAGCGTGACCTCTGGCTCCACATCTTCCGAGAAAGATGTACAGAGTCAAGACGACCAGGCCACTTCTCTTGCATTATAGTTTTTGTGATATACTTCCCTCAACTCATTGACAGAGGCTTGATGAGTATGCAATGCAATTCTGCAAGGAGGTTTTCTCATGGCAGCAATTACTCCAAACACAGCAACTTCAACCGCTCTCGAAGAAAAGAAAAAACTGCAAAAAAGCTTCAATCTCTCCGACATGATCTTCTACACTGTTGCAACGCTTCTAGGTCTTGATACGCTGGGTGCCGTTTCCTCTCAGGGGGGACAGGTGCTACCCTGGCTCATCATCTCCGCCATCACATTTCTTGCTCCATACGGGCTACTCGTCTCAGAACTTGGTACGGCATTTCCACAGGAAGGTGGTCCATACGAATGGTGTAAAATGGCCGGAGGAGGTTTCTATGCCGCTCTCGCCTCTATGCTCTACTGGATTTCCAACCCGCTCTGGCTAGGAGGAACCTTATCAGTTACTGCGATAGCCGCGATTAAGAGCTTGTGGTTTAACGATCCGAAGTTTCTGCTTGGTGGTACAAAAGTGAGTGATGCACTTATTGAGATGCTGATTGCGTTACTCTTCATCTGGGGTACTGTCTATTTTGCTATTCTCTCGCTGCGTGTTGGCAAATGGCTTTGTGTCTTCGGCTCGTATGTCAAGTTAGCCTTGCTCGCTGTCTTTGTCCTGCTTGCGCTTGTCTTTTTCTTTGGAGGACATGCGACAGGAAAGCATCTTGGCGTTGCCGATATCTTGCCCACAGGCGATTGGGGCTTGGTTCTGAGTGCTATCCTACCCGTGCTCATCTTCAACTGGGTGGGATTTGAGGTACAAAATGGCGCAACTGAAGAAATGCATGATCCACAGCGTGATATTCCGCGTTCTCTGCTGGTATCTGGTGGTATTGCTGTAGTTGCCTATATCGTTCCAATTGGCATCATTCTCTTTACGCTCTCGAAAGACCAGCTTTCCAATGCGAGCGGTTTCGTGCAAGCCTTCAAAGTTGTGTCTGGTGCTGTACCAGGTCCACTTGGAGCAGCACTAGGCTGGATCATCGCAATAGGTGTTATTGTCGCCCTTGCTTCCAGCGGCGGCTCGTGGGTCATTGGTGCTGATCGTTCATATGCTATTGCTGCCCTCGACCGTGCCGCTCCTGTCATTTTAGGCCGTTTTAGCGCACGCTATGGTACGCCTATCGCGGTCAACATCTTTTCAGGGGCGGCAGCAACTGTTGCAATGGGCGTTGCAATCTTAATCACTACCTTCGGTACTGGTAGCATTTCAGCCCTGTTCTCGATTGTACTCGGCTTCGCCATTGTCACAACAACACTTTCGTACCTGTTCATCTTCCCTGCGTTCCTTATTCTGCGCTACAAATATCCAGGTGTGGAGCGTCCGTACAGGGTACCAGGAGGTATGATTGGAGCATGGATTGTTACTCTACTTACCTTTGGGTACGCCGCTATTGCTAGCTATTACATTCTTATTCCGTCTGACTCAACTGTCAGCAGCGTTGGCGTCAGTCGCTTCACCTATGAAGTGACCGAATTTGGCGCATTAGCAGTTATTGTCCTGCTTACCGTTGTGTTCTACGTTTGGGGACACCGAGAAAGACGCACAGTAGAGGCCGCGAACGAGTTAATGGAAGTGTAACTTTGCACAATTACCTGTTATCCTACAAAACGTACTGATTGCTTGTTGTCCTTTTTAGTGGTAAGGTTCTAGAAAAGTGTCAGAACCACAAACGTGGCGCACTGTGCTGGGAACAATTATCCAAAATGCACAAGAGAAGCAACGCATCGCTCGCGAATTACATGTTTCCCCAATCACCTTGACCCGCTGGGCAAGTGGGGAATCAATTCCACGTTCGCCGAATTTGCAGCGCTTGGTGCTTGTTGTGCCTCCTCAGTACCGAGAACTCCTCCTTGCCTTGATTGAGGAGGAGTTTGAGGGCATTCTTTCCTCGAAAGAGGCAGGTACAGAACATAGTGAAACGATGTTTATTCCAGTTGAGTTCTATGCGCGTGTTCTTCACACCAAAGCGGAGACCTCCAAGATCCTCCTCTTTTCTTCGCTCTGTGACCTCATCTTACAGCAAGCCCTTAAGCAACTCGATCCATACCGTGTAGGAATGGCAATCACTGTAGCACGCTGCATGCCTCTTCATCATGAAAATAAGGTGAGCTCGCTACGTGAGATCACTGGAAGAGGAACAGCTCCTTGGAATGACATATTGGATCAGCAGGGTATCTTGCTCGGTGTGGAATCACTTGCTGGACATGCGGTTATTTCGGGTCATCTTGAAATAAATCAGCGGCTTGGCGAAAAACTCAATGTATCCCCAGGCTACCAAAGCGAGTGGGAAAAAAGCGCTGTTGCAACTCCTATTATGCGTACCGGTATGCTTGCGGGGAGCCTGCTTGTCTCAAGCACACAAAGCAACTACTTTTTGCCTGCGATTTCCAAGCTTATTGAGAACTACGCTGATCTAATCGCGTTAGCCTTTGAACCTGAAGAGTTTTATGAGCCAAAGCAAATTGAACTATATGCTCTACCCCCTTTTGCAGAACAGTTGCCGTATATTGCACAGTTTCGCCAGGGTGTTATTGAAATGATGCTTCAGGCGATGAGAAATAAACATCCAATCACTGTTCTACAAGCTGAACAACTTGTGTGGCAACAGATAGAAGAGCAGTTACTGTCTCAATAATTCTTATAGATGTACATTATCTACAGAGCATAGCAAAGAGGAGAATGAAGCATGACTCAAAGCGAAAATACGTATTTAAGCGATCCTGAAAGTGGGGCAGAGATGGCCCGCCTCATAGACCAAGATCGCCTCATCACCACAGGTATGGGTGGACTATTTACAGAACTTACTCCTGCCATCCTTACCAACATTCATCGTATCCTTGATGTTGGTTGTGGCCCTGGTGGTTGGGCGCAAGAAGTCGCGTTTGCGTACCCCGAAAAGGAAGTGGTTGGTATAGACATCAGCCAAGGCATGATTGAGTATGCGCGTGTTCAGGCACAGGTACAAGAATTGCACAATGCGATGTTCAAGGTAATGGATGCATCGAAGCCACTCGATTTTCCTGATGCGTCCTTTGATCTGGTCAACGCACGTTTCCTCAATTTCCTGCCCGCGTCCGTCTGGCCCAAACTTGTACAGGAGTATTACAGAATTATACGACCGGGTGGTAGCATTCGTCTAACCGAAAGCGAGTGGTGGTACTTCACCAATAGTCCTGCTGTAGAGACGATAAACACCATGATTATTCGTGCTATCAAAGCGCAGGGAAGCTACTCTCATAGTGGACGGTTTACAGGTATATTACCCATGCTAGGGAAGCTTTTGCTCGACGTAGGTTGTATGAACGTGCAGCATGTGCCACACGTGGTTGATTTTTCCTATGGTGCCGAGGCATACGAAGGATTTCGGCGCGATGCTGCTGTTGCCTTCAAACTCTTTCAACCCTTCATCATCAAGACAGGTGCAGGTACGCGCGAGGAGGTTGAGCAAGCTTACGACCAAATGATCGTAGAGATGCTGCAAGAGGACTTTCGCGGCCTCATGCTTCCCCTCACTGTTTGGGGACAGAAACCGTTGTAATTAATAAGAGGAAGTAGTAGGCCGACATTGGTTGCGACGCAACCAATGTCGGCCTACTACTTCCTCTCAAACCTCAAACGCGCCCAGCAGGGATCGAACCTGCGGCCAATGGTTTAGAAGACCATTGCTCTATCCACTGAGCTATGGGCGCACTATAGCATTAAGGAATTATGTATCCCTCCGATGGTGTTTTCAATAATAGCAAGTCAATTGCTCTACGTCAAGTAGGAAAATGCGCCTCTCAGAATTGCGCTATCTTGACATTACCTGCCAAAAAACATATAATAGTATTAAATCCTAGTACGTAAGTAAGGATTAGCAGAAGTTGCTAATGTTCTGCTATGAGCTATTCATATATGGTATTAGCCAGCAAAATGGAGTGAATGATGAGTCAGGCATTCGAGTTGGAACAGGGCAATTACACCGCAGGGTTCCATGTAGCTGAAAACTACGCATACAAGTCCGAGCGAGGGCTGAGCAAGAAGGTCGTTGAGCAAATCTCGGAGATGAAGGGCGAGCCAGACTGGATGCGCCAATTCCGCCTCAAGAGCCTGGACCTCTTCGACAAGCGTCCAATGCCAACATGGGGCGCGGACCTCTCCGGTATTGAATTTGATAATATCTACTATTACATCAAGCCAGTCGCCCAGCAGGGTAAGAACTGGGATGAAATTCCATCTGAGATCAAGGATACCTTTGATCGCCTAGGTATTCCACAGGCCGAACAGAAGTATCTCGCGGGTGTTACTGCGCAGTACGAGAGCGAGGCTGTTTATCACAAGGTGCGTGAGGACCTTGAGAAGCTCGGTGTTATTTTCACCGACATGGACACCGCCCTGCGTGAATATCCCGACATCATCAAAGAACACTTTGGTACTGTTATTCCACCATCGGACAACAAGTTCGCTTCGTTGAATAGCGCGGTATGGAGTGGTGGCAGCTTCGTCTATGTACCAGAGAATGTACGTGTCGAAATTCCACTGCAAGCATACTTCCGTATCAATGCCCAGAACATGGGTCAGTTCGAGCGCACGCTGATCGTCGCAGCTCCTGGCTCCTATGTCCACTATGTTGAGGGTTGTACCGCTCCAACCTATGCCAGCGATAGCTTGCATAGCGCAGTTGTTGAGATCAAGGTCATGGAGGGTGCGCGTGTTCGCTACACCACCATTCAGAACTGGTCAAAGAACGTCTACAACCTCGTTACCAAGCGTGCCGCCGCATATCGCGACGCGACAATGGAATGGGTCGATGGTAACCTCGGCTCAAAGGTCACGATGAAATATCCTGCTGTGATGCTGATGGAGCCAGGAGCACGGGGGGATGTACTCTCGGTTGCGTTTGCAAGTGATGGCATGCACCAGGATGCTGGCGCAAAGATCACACACCTTGCACCACATACAACATCGCAGATTTTGTCGAAGTCAGTTTCAAAGGGTACTGGTCGTGCTTCATATCGTGGACTGATTCGCATCAATCCAGGTGCACACCACACCAAGTCGAGTGTGCGTTGTGACGCGCTCCTACTTGATGAGGATGCGCGTACCGACACATACCCGACTATTCGTGTTGAGGAGAATCAGACCGAGATCGGACACGAAGCAACCGTCTCGAAGGTTGGTGAAGATCAGCTCTTCTATCTGATGAGCCGAGGGCTTGACGAGTCAGAAGCTTACTCACTGATTGTGAACGGCTTTATTGAGCCAATCACAAAGGAACTTCCAATGGAGTACGCGGTAGAATTGAACCGGCTGATCCAACTGGAGATGTCCGGCAGCGTGGGCTAAACTACAGTATATACAAGAAGAGGGCTTGCCAATTGGCAAGCCCTCTTCTTGTATGTTGTTTTATGAACATGCTCATTATGTGTACTGACTCACAGTTTGCAGGTGAGATAGACTATTGTATGCATCACAAACTTGCTGTACTCTTGTGAATGTAAGCTATGTAAAGAACTAACTCAATGAACAATAGAACAGATATGTGTCACACTAACCACACAGGCTACGCTTCAGCCGAGGCTGAAGGGGAAGTAGGGAAAGAGCTATGGGTACTGGTATGGACAAGCCGCCCTCCGCAATGACACTGACCGAGTTGACGCAACGCTGCGAATTGGAAATGCAGAAGTTTCGCCACAAAGAGCCAACTGATGACTGCTATTGCCTGGAAGTCTTTAACCGCGCTATTCATCAAGATGACCATGGTGCCTGGTCGCTGCTCTATGAGCAGTACGCTGAGACGGTGCGTATCTGGTTTCGCCGTAATAATAGCAAAGATACTGCATCGCGCTACATGAAGGAAGAGGACTACATTGATAAAACCTTCGAGCGTTTCTGGCAAGCGGTTCGTAAATCAAAGCCTGCGTTTGAATCGCTTGCAGGAGCGCTTAGTTACCTCAAATTGTGTTTAAGTAGTTCATTGATGGACGAATTGCGCGATCATGCACGCGCGAATCTCACGCCCCTACCAGAATATGGGCATTTCGATGATCCGAAATTTGAGGTTGAAGACCTCTATCATGAAGGCGAGTTATGGGAGACGCTCAAGGACATACTGCGCGATGCGAGGGAGCCGCGGCTAGTTCGTGTGGCCTACCTACTGTTCTACTGTAACCTCAAACCACGTGAGATTATGCAGAATTGTCCTGATGAGTTCGCGAGTGAACACGAAATTTATAGTCTTCGACGGAACGTTTGGGAACGCATCAAGCGTAACACAGACAAAATTCGCTGGAAACTCAGCGATGAAGAAAAGTAGGCAGGGGAGTATCCGGCCTATCCCTCTTCTTGGTATTGCTTGAAGAGTATGTACTAAAAAGCGGAAATATGAACGTCTTTAGAGTAAAGGTAGTAGTAACGCCAAAGTGAGAGACAAACGTACACATATATTCGCTGCCCTTTCGTTGCTCTACAGAGAGCGCCACAAAAAATACTAGATGCGAGGAACGTGCAATGACAGACTGTTTGGACCCAATTGCCCCAACCGATGAGGAACTTATGCGTTACACACTCGATGGGGAACCGCTGTCTGACGAAGCAAAAAAACACCTTGACTCCTGTGCTATTTGCAAAGGGCGTGTAACACTGTATACAGAAACGAATGTATTTCTCACATCGAATCTCTACCGTAGCCAATGTCCAGCAGCGGCGCAGCTCGGGGATTATTGCGCTTCCGCTTCTCTCAACCTCTTGTCAGAGGAAGAGCACACACACGTTACCAATCATGCTGGCATGTGTCCACTTTGTAGCGCTGAAATTGCTGCTATTCGCTATGAACTTGCCTCTGACTCTATCCAACGCAACCACATATAGCTATAATACTATCTCTAAGAGAAAAAACAGAGAGAAGGATAGGTTATATGTGTTTTCTGACAGAGCCTTCGATACAATACAAGGACAGTTATCTTGCGGCTGTACGGGAACTGCAAGGTGAGGGTAAACGCCTTGACGACAACATACGTTTCCTTTCGGAGAATTTTGCAGCCTTTGTGCAACGTTCTTTGCAACAAAAAGATCGCTCGAAGTTGGTGTCAGGACGTGTGCCAAATACCGATTTTTGGCTCATTGACAATGGGGAATTTGTGGGAAGGCTCAACTTGCGCTATGAGCTAAATTCAGACCTGCTGAAATTTGGTGGACATATCGGCTATGAAGTGCGACCATCACTGCGTAAACAAGGATATGGCACGCTTATGTTACATCTGGGCCTGGAAAAAGCGAAGGCAGCAGGGATACACAAAGTACTCGTTACCTGTGATGAAAATAATATAGGTTCAAAGAAGATCATTGAGCACAACGGTGGACAGTTTGAGAATGCTGTACATGTTGATGGCTCGGACGTCAAAAAATTGCGCTACTGGATTGATGCGTAGAATGTGATAAAATGATACATACCAATTACTCAAGGAGACGAGAAACTGTACCATGACCTCTCCCTATGTTATTTCGGTTGGTCTTGCGGATGTCCGTCACGATCCAGATCCTACGTCTGAACTTGTAACGCAGGCGTTCATGAATGTACCAGCAACTCCTGACGAAGATAATGGTGAGTGGACGCACGTCATATTACCAGATTATAAAGGATGGGTGCGCGCCGATCAACTCGCAGACCAGATTACACAGGGCTTCACGCGTATCGGTGAGCGGTGCGGAACTCCATTAGGGCTCGTTGCCGTAATACATACTACACATACGTCCGTGTTTGAGCGAGCAACAGGTGAGGAGAAACTGGATATAGTGTACCTCTCCACTGTGTTACCATTGTTGGATGCCACACCAGTTGAGCGTGTACAAGTCGCCCTTCCTGACGAGCGGGAGGGCTGGATAACACGCAAAGATATTGTGGCGCAACAACGTGAAACAGTATTTCCGCACAGATCAGTATCGGTAACAACCAACTATGCACGCGCATTTCTCGGTGTACCCTATCTTTGGGGAGGTACAACGTGGTGTGGTATCGATTGTAGTGGTCTTGTACAACTTTGCTATCGTATGAGTGGCTACACTTTGCCAAGAGACGCAGATCAGCAGCATGATATCCTGTCTACTACGGTAAAGCTTGAAGAGATGCGCGAAGGAGACCTGGTCTTCTTTGGCAAGAAGCACATAACTCATGTTGCGATAGCACTGAATGCGCAAGAATACATTCACGCTGAGGGACAGAATTACAATCGAGTCACAATCAATAGCTTGAATCCTGCCGATACGCATTTTGACAAACGCCTCTTAGAGCTTATCTATGCCGTGAAGCGTGTAGTGGTGTAGCGACATGCAAGCAGAGATTGAACGTGAACTAGCAGCACTCGGTGGACAATTTTCGTGCATCGTGGTACAGCTTGATAAAGTAGCTCCTAAAGAACTCGTTTCTATTAATCCTGACAAACGCTTTCCTGCCGCTAGTATTGCTAAAGTGCCTATCCTGGTAGAGGTGGCACGACAGGTTGAGTTTGGCATGCTGGCTTGGGATACACAGTATACAGTACCTCATGTTGCACATGCTGCAAGTAGCGGTATATTGGCAGACCTTGCCGCCGACCTTCGTCCCACTTTGCATGACCTTGCCTATCTTATGATTGCTATCAGTGATAATACTGCATCAAATGTTCTGCTCGATCTTGTAGGAATGGAAGCGGTCAACGTGACAATGTATCAACTAGGGTTGCATAGCACACGTATTGAGCGACACTTCATGGATGTTGCTGCGCGAAAGGCTGGCAGAGAGAATTGGACAACAGCAGGTGATATGGCGCTATTGTTATCCTTTTTTTGTGCTGATCTATTGCCTGGTCGGGAAGAGATGCTCAAGATGTTGCTCCGTCAAAATGACAATGGAACGATACCGGCTTATTGGAATGAAGAAACTCCTTACGCTCACAAAACGGGTGAACTAGCCGGTATTGTACATGATGCTGGTATTCTTTATCCACCGTATCCTCAACCATCATTACAACCACCGCTTATTATTGTGATTATGACGGCAGAGCAGAACGACGTTCCGCGTACAAAGTATACGATGGCACGTATTGGTCGTCTCATCGGGAGAGAGCTATGACTGTGTTACCGTACAAAGGCATATGGCCTAGCATTGCAGAGAATGTGTTTATTGCTCCTGGCGTGGTTATTATCGGGAATGTCACCATTGCCGAGGGGGCAAACATTTGGTATAACACTGTGATACGAGGTGATGGTGCAGCGATTGTAATCGGTCGCCGTACCAACATTCAAGACAACTGCACACTTCATGTCGATGCCGATGCAGCATTGCATATAGGTGAAGAATGCACGATTGGACACAATGCCGTTGTGCATGGGGCCACCCTCGGCAATCGTGTGCTGGTAGGTGTCAATGCCGTTGTTCTCTCCCACGCCGAAATTGGACCGGAGACTATCATTGGGGCGAGTGCGTTGGTAAGTGAACATAAGCATATCCCCGGCGGCGTACTAGCGATTGGTGTACCCGTACAGGTGAAACGCGATCTGAACGAGGCCGAACGTCGGCATTTATTGAGCAGTGCCGAAGGCTATTACAATAGAGCATTGGAGCATAAACGCTCTATTGGAGAAACCCAATCGAATTAAGCCCTACTCCCCGATTGTTACCTGAAATGACGTCTTTTGTGCGGTTTGACCTGGTATCTGAATGCGGATAGTAACATCCCAGGAGCCAGACATAGAGAAGGCTTCTCCCTGAGCAAAGTTTGCGACATAGGTTGCGCTGCGTTTCGTTGCTGACTTAATGGCAGTTCCCATATCCATCGTTTGCATGCTGGAAATGAGTTCTACCTTAGCGTTGGTAACAGATTTGCCATTAGCATCAGTAATTGACACGATGACCGTATTTGCGCTCGTGATGCGTCCTGGTAGGACCTGTAGACCTACTGTAAAAGTGCCAACCTTTTGCTGCTGTGTGTTGTTTGCCGATGTAGCTGTTGGTACCACGGGCGGATTGGTATAGGAGAGAGCAGGAAAAACGATAGGTGGAGCGTAAAATGACATGAGAGCGGCACATAGAAGGACAGCTAGTCCAAGCAACGCTTGCATATTGACCAAAGCTCTTAGATGGCGCGTTGTGCGTTCCAGCGCAGACTGACGGGTACGTCGTGCTGGAAGTTCAGCATTGACAACAGGTAACAGCAGCGTCTGACGTGCAAGCTTAGGACGTAAGATAAATAGCATATAGAGACTTACCAGGAGCGCGAGTGCGACGAGTATAAGCCTTACGAGTAGTGAGCGTCCATAGGAGTCGTCCAGGAGAAGGTGTGGTGCGCTACTAGTTGTTTCGCTCAAAAAGAGCAGGCTAACAAGCTGAACAGCAATGCCACCTACGATAAAAGGAGCCATGCGGCGCAGAAAGCTGACTATTGTTTCCGTATTTGAGTCGAGATCGACAATCGAGAGTAGTGGTAATACCATGTACCCTAGATACGCAAGTCCCCCAAACCAGACACACTGCGCGAGGAGCGAGAGACCGCTTAGCACAATAGCGCTTATATGTGGCTGAATCACCGATACCGCGTTCTCCGTCAACGCATAGGTGCAAACAATCAAACCTGCTAAGAGTAACCATAAACCAGTATAACGCTGTAGTTGTGCTGTTGTGGTGGGAAGTACATTCCGTTCGGCAACCGCCTTTACTGATCCCATTGTTAGAGATAGAGAGCTTGCTTGCTGTAGACGGAGAGGACCAGTGCGTGTAGGAGTTACTATACGCTGTGCTGTTTGCTCTGTCTCCCCTTCGCGCTGCGGTTGGGTCATCCACCACAACAAGGTGAGAGCCAGGATAATCAAGATACTTCGTGCCAGCCACAGGCGTCCATACAACGTCTCGGTCAGTAATGCTGGCAAGGCAGAAAAGTCGAGTACACCATTATTCAGTGCACGCGTAATATGGACACTACGCAAGGCCAGCGTTACAATCTCACTGACAAGAAGCGCCGAAAGACACAGCCATTGTAGCGGTACTGCCTGGCGTCGAGCGCGGTCGAGCAAATCCGTAACACGCTCAGCACGAACGAGAACCAGGCGTTCGGTAACAAGAATGCCAATCCAGAGCGTTAAGCCTGCCATTACGAGCCACTCCCACGCTACTGCCAGAACTCCGAGGAGGTCAAGTTTACGAATGTCATTCACACATGTATTGCCAACACAGTTACTACTACTGGGACCAAGAGTTGGCGTTCCTTGCACACCTGTGGAGGAGCGTCCAACGTCGAAACCAATAGAACCAAATGTTGTATGCCCATCATCATTTGCTATCGCTGTCCAACGCACAAGATAGCTTCCAGCCTTAAGAGAAGTAGGTAGAAAAGTATCTAACTCACGTGCATTGTTTGTAGCAAGGGCACTGTGCGTTGGAACCGAAACATACTCACCGTTTTGTACATATAAAACTTGAACAACGCTCATAGAACTCACGTTCGCATTGAAGTAGATGCGAACAACCTTTGGTATCGCCGTCACCGTCGAGCCATCAATGGGGTCAGAGCCAATGACATAGGCATGCGCAAGAGCCGACTGTGGCTGAAGGACCACAACGGCAACACAATAAATGACAATATTCAACAGCAAAGCTGGTAACAGGACGAACTTGAGATAGCGCAGATGCCTATTTTTCATACGTTATTTTGATCTTCTCATGCTTGAAGTATTGGTGGATGTGTTCCCCACCGATTGTACACTAGTCGCGCCTTGCTCGCAATACATGAATGTATCTGTTCGATCTCAAAAACCTTCGTTCCCACTTATCAATGCTAAAAATTTCTTCTCAAGAAGAAAAGTAGATTAGTCATTACTTCTTGCATCACTGAGTGAAATAGCATACTATGCCTTGTAGGTACAGAAGAATAGTCCATTTGTGCTAAAGAAGTTGGTTGTTCATGTCTTGCGACATAGATATGATAAAATCCATAAATCATATACATGAAAAAGAGTAAAACTGATGAATAAACATTTCTGGTGGCAATCGCTAGCTCGCATTACGCTATGGTCACACGTTATTGGTGTTGTCGGCTTTTATCTCTATATCTGGCAACGCACTCTTCCAAGGGATGAGGATCGTCTCAAAAAACTGCCTTTACGCAAAAATATTCCAGCATTGACCGCTACTGAGCAGATGAAGGAACCAACCGTCTCTATTATTGTTCCGGCTCGCAATGAAGAAAGCAACATTACTCGCTGTATCCGTTCACTTTTGGAACAGGATTATAGCCAGTTTGAGGTGATTGCCGTTGATGATGGCTCAACTGATGCAACTGGTCACCTTCTTGATGAGTTAGCACGTACACATCCGCAAGGCAATCGGCTCTGGATATTGCGCTTACGTGACGAACTACCTGCTGGATGGGCTGGTAAATCACATGCGCTCCACCTCGGTGTGCAAGAGGCACAAGGGGAATGGTTGCTATTCACCGATGCTGACACATGGCATGCGCCAAATGCGCTTTGCTCCGTTGTAACACAGGCTGTACAAGAGGGCATGGATCTCTTTACCGTTGGAACCGAGCAAGAATTGCCGAGCTTCTGGGAGCGTGTGCTGATGCCAATGGCGTATCTTGGTATCGGCATGCAGTATCCACCACGCTTAGTAAACAATCCTAAAAGCAAGGTCGCGGTTGCTAATGGACAATATCTCCTCATTCGGAAAATAGTCTACGAGATCACAGGCGGTTATGCACGACCAGACCTACGGGGAACACTGTTAGATGATCGTGATCTTGCGCAGGTCGTCAAGTCTAACGGCTTCAAACTGCACTTCGTTGATGGACAGGACCTCGTACACGTACATATGTATCGGAATCTACGTGATACATGGCATGGTTGGCGTAAAAATGCGTATCTTGGTAGTCGCGGTGGTTTGCCTTTTGCCTTGCTGGAGCTTTTTGGCTTGCCTATGATAACCATCATCCCCTTTCTGCTCCCACTACTAGCCCGCCTGACGCGCACGCGTGACGGAAGTGGTATCAGTCCAGCAGAGGCAAGCACCGCAAGTATTATAGAGTTAGTACCACTGCTGGCCTATCGACTCTGGCTCAATACTCTGCTCCGAGTACCATGGTATTATGCGTTCACTCATCCTTTAGCAGGAGCCATCTTTGAAGGTATTCTGGGTGAGTCCACGTGGCGCGTGCTCACACACAAAGGTGTTGACTGGCGTGGCAGACAATATAGCGATGGAAAAGCCAGCAGCGTGCCTGATTCCATTGTTACTAGTTAATGCTTGTCTGCACATAAGCAGGGCTATCAAAAAGTCCATTAAAGAGACAATGAGCTTATGGTCGCCTGTTGGTCCCCGCCCTGTCTTTCAGTGACTTTTGAGTGGTTCTGACCCACAAGTCCCACTCGATTGCTAATCGTGATATAGAATGATATGATTCGGGTAGAAAAAACTTGCTAGAATGTATTAAACTGTATCAGAAAACGCCATTCATGCTAGTGTACAAGAAGCTGCGGAGCGATGCACAAAAGAGTTATATATCTTATTCTCGTCGTTGGAGTATTGGCGGTGCTATCAGGGGTCTACGTTGTAGGCGGAACACAAGCCTATTCACGCTATCAACAAGCAAACGTAGCAAAGCGAAAACAATGTGGCGATCAGGGTACCGTTCACATTTGTGTTCGGGTGCCCGAAGCGGTCTTTAGTGCATATTATCCTTCTTACCTTGCGGCACAACCACAAAATACGCTATTTGCCGTCGAGTATAGTAGCAGAATACCAATGACACTTTTTGTTCATGTGACCATCGACGAGTTTAGTCAAACACAGTCGAAGAGTGTGAGTGCAACAGCAACAGTACAGAGCGAACATTTTTTACCTCCCTTACTAAAACAAGGGAAGGTATTGGATACATTTATTCACGACGTAAATATGTCATTACATGTGCAAGTTACAGATGCAAACAAACATCCCTTTTATGACAATGATATTGCATTTGCTTTGCATTCACGTAGGCTTATGCAGTGGACGCAGGAGAACCGTCTGCGTATCGCAGCATGGGTAACACCAAACGATGCTGCTGTTGAAGAACTTGTACGGAAGGCACAGGACTATCTGCCAAACCAGCCAGCACCTGTACCTGCTGGTATGATTGGCTACAAAGGAGCTTCACCACAACAGGTCCGTGATGAAGTTGATGCACTCTACGATGCGTTGCGTCTCTCGTATCACGTCAAGTATGTGCAGGAAAGTGTTCCCTATTCAGGAACGGGTGATAGTAACGCAGTAGAGAACATCAAGCTTCCCAAAGAGGTACTTCAGCAGCATAGTGGAATGTGTATTGAATTAACGACATTGCTTGCGGCAGCCGTTGAGAGTATCGGTTTACAGCCACAAATTGTGATTGTGCCGGGGCATGCGTTTCTAGGAGTTGCCGTGACAGAAAACAACACGAATATACAATATTGGGATGCTGTGGATATGAATAACAATGTCGCGGCAGACTCAGCGAATGTTGATGCGAACAATACCTATATGAACTATAAAGCGCAACACGCTCTTGTCGATACCATCTTGCTTAGCAATGCCCGTGCATCTGGTGTTGGTCCAATGCTATAAAATAGCCGGGTACGATAGGAAGAAAAGAGGAGGATGACGAATACGGTGGATTTTTCAGCGTGGTTTAGTGCTGGCTGCTATGGCGGATTAGTGTGCTGTATGCTTGCAATAGCGGCAAACGCGCTCTATACAACGTTGCGCCGACGCGGAACAACACGTCAACTTGCAAGCGTGATTGTTGTCTGCGTTATCTGTGCATTGCTACTGCTACCAGCCGTTGTATGGTATACCGTACGCTTCGATGCTGAACACTCCGCGCTTCCTATAGCTGAAGTACAAGTTGTACTGGCCTATGTTGTGCTTTGTGGCTGGTTTCTCCCGTTGAGCGTCACCACCTCCTACTGCCTCTTTACACCATCACGTCTCCTCACAACATCTGTCGAAATTCCACGTCAGAAGCGCCGTACACGTCTCGATCCTACAACCGCTTTACAACCGCCGCGATATCAACCAGGGGTACCCGCTCCTTTCGTTTTTGATGAAGAGACACCATGGGGTTGGCTTGAATATCGCGGTGGACGCTTTCAGGGCCAACGTCTCGCGCTGAAACGTGCTATCGTGACGATTGGGCGGGATGAAGATAACGATATTTGGATTGACGATGATATGGCATCGCGCCATCACGTCGAACTAGCTTGGAATGGAGGCAACATCTGCTTGACCGACTGTGAAAGCCTCAATGGTGTACTACTTAATGGTAAGCGTATTGATAGCTCTATTGAGGTGAAACCGGGGAGTCTGCTGGAGGTTGGGTCGCATCGCTTTATGTTCTTGCTCGCAGAGAGGCCGGAGTCTGCCCTGGAGACAGATCCACTCAACAACCACACGTGGCGTTCTTCGCTTGACTCGTTTACAACTAGTAGCAGTATTCTTCCTGCGACAAGGCCGTTGCAAGACAAATCACTGATTGAGAAGATACCGACAACCTCGCTCAGCAACACAATAGAGGAAGTGCCAGGGGCGATGCTGAATGCATGGCAGGATACCGCTTCGCTCTACAGAATTACACCACTACCTCAACCACCAGAGCAGCACGGAGCCTTGTTGATCCAAAACGGTGAAATGATGGGCAAAACGCTTTTGCTTGACCGTCCAATGATCGTTATTGGTCGTGGCATCGAATGCAATGTTGTGATAAATGATGCCTCTATCTCGCGGCAACATGCCCAATTCTCGCGACAAGCGAGTGGTGATTATGTGCAAGACCTGAAAAGTCGTAACGGAACGCTGGTCAACAACGAACCACTGCTCGATCCTCGTCTATTGCAAACAGGTGATCGTATCTGTCTGGGTACAATCACGCTCGAATACACTGGCGCGAAGCATACCCGTGTGACACCCCTTCCACATGTCGTCACGCCACAATCGTTCGCGCACTCAATGAGTGGCCCAGTTCCTCTAAAGCTACCCAGCAAACAGAAGGAAAGCACATGATGGAACTATTAGCAAAGGTCACCGCGTATATTTTCTAGTGTTCCATCTGAACCTTTGCTAAAGGTGTTTCCCCTACAATCTGCCGTCCATGTCCTGGATAGAGATAGTGAACCGGTAAACTGCGCAAAACGCGAAGTGTTTCATCGAGTTGGCGGCGGTTAATACCACGGCGCAAGAGTGGCGTTCCATTTTCGATGGTGACAATAGTATCTCCAGATAAAAGTTCGCTCGTGAAGGGATTGTAGAGGCATAAGCTTTCAGGAGTATGACCCGCACTAGTAATGACACGCCAATCTGAATGAAACGGTAAGCCGCCTACATCTTGTAGCCATATATCAATGAGTGTGGCTTGGTGTATAGACAGCGGCGCAAACACATCTACGCGACCCGGTAACGTGTACATCGTTTTATGTGATACTTTCTGTTGTTGTGCTGAGGTAAGCGTAAGAGCAGCAGAGGAAGCGGCAACAGAAGCAGTACAGAGACGCCGTAATGACTCGATAGCGGCTGTGTGATCTTGGTGCATACTGGTTAAGACGATGAGATCGATGTCAGCGGGTGAGCGGTGCAAAAATTTCTGTATATAGCTGGTGAGCAAGCGCACGCTGACCTCTGAGCCGGGGTCTACCACGAGCAGCCGATCATCATTGATGAGATAAGTATTTGACACAGAGAAACGGTCTGTAATCGTATGAACACATCGAGGACGTAATGCATGTTGAGATGCGCCTTGAGATGTATTCGCCGATGCTGTAAACATGGTCTTACCTCCGGCAATGGCACAACAAAAATTCCTACTAAACGAAGGAAGTGGGATGCGAGTGAGTGTGCCTTGTTGTACCTCTATGCCAATGATTTTCCATATCTGAAAGTATAGCAGATGAACATGATCAAAATCTACCACCTGAAACAGTAACAGAAAGATGGAACGTGCTCAGTGGGTGAGCGTGTTTAAGCGTGCTGCATGAACGCGCTGGAGTACGTCAGCATAATCAAAACTGTGAGGAGTTGTGGTATCAATTTCAAGGACCTGACCACCAAGAGCAAGAGGAGTATGATCTCCTTGTAAGAGCCGCTCTTTATTTTGTTCAATCCATTCCAGATCACGATGACCGACGTGTCGTTCTAGAGTCTCCGTACGTGCAAGGAAGCGCTCCAAGAGGACACCCCCATCTGTCTTGCACAGAATTTGAAATGGCTCAAAGTCGTACGCATGTTGCAGGCGGAGAAACTCGGCACTTCTTAATTCGGAGCGACCAAAAAATCCCTCAACAATCAACGATTGGCCTGCTGCTAACAAGGAGGTTGTGACGGAGTAGAGGAGGGTAAAAGCTGCAGAGCCTATCAAAGGGGGGAGTCCATTGATGTGACATGCAAGCGCATCGTAGAGGGTCTCATACATGCCATCTCTAGAGAAGACTGGGAGTCGTACATCCGCGGCGAGCCGTCTTGCCAAAGTTGTCTTTCCAGTGCCAGGCAGACCGTTCACAATAATCAACAAAGGTTTTCCCATAACGTTCCGCTCACCTTCCTCTTGTAGTCACAAAATTGTGACTGGAACCATATCCTTTCGTCACCTAGAACCATAATTTGTCGTTGTTCCTCATCCGCTTGAGTTCACTAGTCGAGGTGAAAATGACAAGATATACTTTCGTTAGAAGCATATCTTGTCAGAAAATACAAATTGGAAGCATAAACCGTCGTAAAATCCTTCCGCATCGGTAGTTGTAGTGTACGAGCAGTTGTGAAGAGAGGTGATGAAACTCGTGCTTAGTGATGAAGCCCTTGAACAATGGTGTCGAGAGCTTAAACTTCCAGAATAGACGAAAGTGTTGATTACTCGCATTCTTTACCTCTTCTAATAAGCCAAGTTCAAAGCACAGCATGTAATGTGAGCGGTCGTTATCTCAGTAAAAAATGGGCCTTAGTATTCAATCTAGTAGATGAAACTAATACTTATGAGCACCACGATATGGCAGCATACTTTATGTAGCGAAGTCGAAGGCAAGGAAAAAGTGGTACAGGTGAATATCTTGATTGCAGAAGTGGCGACAGTGCTGGGATTCGTAGAAGTCGAAATTATTGATGGGACTAGGATTGCAAAGCTTGAGCTGATCAGAGGAAGATAATCTTTTGGCAGTCCGTAAGGCTTGCATCGCTCGAACATTTTTCATTGATGATTCAGGACGCTGAGGAATAGCTAGCATCTCCTGATTAATCGCCTCTACAATCTGTGCCACCTCACCATATAGAACATATCCCAGAATTCCTGCATCATTTACAGCTTGCGCGTACCTCCAATTTGCATCAAGGAAGCGAACAATGCCATTTGTAATATATTCGGGAACTAAGCGCCTATGCTTATCCTCTCTTGCTTTGTCAACAATGAGCTTACATTCCCAAGTAAAATAAATTTCATCCTCATTATCCCAGTTTTTATCCCATATCTTGATATCTATCTTCACAGCCTTTTTCGGCGATATTTCACCTACCATCATTTCAGAAGTATAAATAGGCCGTTGCGTTTGTGCATGCAGAGGAGACTTGTACATTCGACTAAGGCGGTTAATACATTTTTCCATGTGAATCGTAAATATATCTTCTTCCCAAGTGTTACGCACAATATTTTTCAGTTTCAGTGTTAAGATAAGCTGCTACTGTTGTCGCCAAAACATCCTGAAGAAAGCCAGCCCATTCCTCCGGGCTAACAAATACATCGGGCATATCAACATCTAAAGACTGTTGATCTAGTAAATACTGATCTAGCAAACTCAATGAACTGCTCCCGCTGCGGCTCTTTTCGAACGACTTACTATCTGAGCAACAAAGTTTCCAGCATCAGCATAAGCTTGAGAGCGAGTCCAGAGGCGCCGCTCACTAGGGCGCACAACATAGAAACGTGGCCCATCATAAATACGTGCGTGCCGTCGTGTATACAGCGTCGAGGATTGACGTTCCCACAAACGACGATCTAGCTTATAGAGTAAAGTACGCAATTCTTTTGACTCGCTTATAAAGCGCACCTCTTGTGCATCAGCCGTCTGCACTAACTCAAATTCTACCACGCTTAAAGGTTCACCATCCTGGTAAACTCTAGCATTTAATGTCTGATTTTGATAGTGCAAACACGACGTAGTAACATCAATAAATGCCTGGGCATATTCTTTAAGCATGGAGTCCTCTGGAGGCCGAATAGGTCTAGCTTTCTCGTCGGTCATTGAGCGTTTCTTGCGTTTTGACCACTCAAAAAACTTTATTTCATAGTCTATCACATCTTTTACCAACTGCTGCTCTATTGGTGCTACGTCATAAATGTGAAATACCAGTTCGTCAATACGTTCTTTTGCCCTTTCTATATCTGTATCATATCCTCCCCCCAACGGCTCATCACGTTTTTTATAAAGCAGTACAATCTCTTCAAAGAGCGTGAGAGCCTCTTGTAAACGAGGATCATCTTTATCAGGGATGACAAGGGGCATACGCTTATATTCACCGTGACGAATTGTTCCTCGTTCTACAGCCCAAGAAGGGGAGGTGAGAAAATGATAGTAGCGGGCCAGCATGGAATTGATGTATATCACAATCCACTTTAACAGTTGTTCTTCTCCTGGTTGCCCTGTAATGCCTGTGATCTGATTACTGTATGCTATTTGATCTTCTGCGAAAAAAGCTGCTTGACATGAGCTTTGGTGAATTAGTGCCAATGGACCAGTATATATGATTGGAGTGCGAGGTCGCTCAAATCGGGACTCTTGCACTGTTCCATGTTTTTTTACAACGTATGCATTAAAATTGTCAGCATCTACGTAAGACATACCTTGTAGCCAGAGGGCCTCTATTTTTCTGTTTCCTACGCTGAAGCCTTCTCGAATCTCTTCTCTGAGTTGCCCTGTTTTTTCCAATTGCCCTAATTGTGGCAGCGATTGCAACCGCTCAACAAGGCCAGCATCACTCGGATTTCCCCACAATGCAACTTTCCAAAGTGCAGGATTAGAGCGTAATTCTTCACGTTCCAAAAACTTTATGTCTGCTGAATCTATAGCAATTGCCCCTAGACTTTGTGATAATGAGGATGGCTTAGGTGTTGCATAGATAAGCTTATTTTGTTCTGAAAGCTGTTCCGGCTGGTAGAATAAAGCTACAGAAGGGCTAAGAGAATCTGGGAAGAGTTCATACACCAGTGCAGAGAAATTTACTACAGCTCGTACATGATACATGGAGAAAAACTTTTGACGGAACTTCTGATGCGTATCGCTACTTACAATGACGGTACTCTTAGTGGGTGCTAGCATCGCCACCTCTCCATGCTGCGCACAGAACTGTGGAACGCGGTAGAGAAACGCCTGCACTAGTTGTTTGTACCCCGTTGGAAGATTCCGGTCTGTCACCCATTTCAAGGCTAGACCTTTTAGCGTACCTTTACCCCAGGGCGGGTTACCGACAATGCGGTCAAACTTCTTACTGGAAAATTTGCGGTCTATCTCTTCCGAGAAAAAGTCAGCGTGGATTAGATTTGAAGTTTCCATACGTGGGAAGTGGAAGTTCTCCCGAGCTATATCCTCATTCTTGAGATAATCTAACATCGACAAGCAAAGGCTGAAAGCTGCGATTCTTACCGCATTAAGCTGAACATCGACGCCAAAGATACTCTGTCTCATAAGCTCAGTAAGTTGAGTGGTAGAGGGATGATCAGGATTGCGTTGTTTCCATGCCTCGATCAGTCTTTGGTACGCTCTCACCAGAAAGACACCAGAACCACAAGCGGGATCAAATACTGTCGTTTCTGGAGTGGTTTTTGCCAGAGGAAGCGTTTCCTCCACGATAAAGTCTACCAATGCTAAGGGAGTATTATAGGTTCCGTACTCTTCACGCGTCTCATCAGATAAGAACGTATCATAAATGCCACTGATGAGTTCAATAGGAACGTATGAGAAGTCGTAGGGCCAAAATGACAACTGCCCCGTTTCCAAGTCTTCCTTTTGCAGAAAACGCTGTATTTGTTCTAAATGTCCCTTGCTGACCTCCTGCCGTTCTAGCTCATCTACCGGAAAAATATCGCCGTTAAAGCGTTGATGCAGGTAGTCGAAAAGCTGATAGGTTACTTTCTTACTATTCAATGCCGTCAGATAATTATGAGCAACCCCATTTGTGATTTGTGTGACCCACGTATCGGTGAGAATACCCCTATCCTCCAAATAACGAATAAATATTGAGCGTCCTAGCAGTGCATACGCAATCTCAGAGGAGAGGTCTGTTGCAAGAAGGCGGCGACGTAGTTCGCTCATTGCTTTTAGCAAGCGTTGATCCGCTCGTTTCTCACGGTTGATATGTTGCCCATCCTCTGTTTGCCAGAATGCACCTGTGTCTAATAAGATACGCCTATAATGTCCGAGCTTATTTGTAATCTCCTGCCGTGCAGTCTCAATATCATAAAGAGATTGTAAATGATGCAGGAGTCTATGACTATGCACTTCATCATTAGAAAGTATTTCATCTGGATTATCCCTAGATGACGGACCATCATAGCCATTAAACACCAAAATGTCTTGACGAGAAATGACATAGAGTAGTGGTGCCTTGCCCTGACTCCATACGCTACGGTATAACTGTGCTAGAGTTGTGGTATCAACTTCCTCGAACTGGCCGAAATATACGACGGGGTTTCCCTGTATGAAATATGCGCTGCTGATATGAGGAATAGAGCGGTCATTGGACCAAAAAACTTCTGACCGAAAGCCAGGCGCATCGAGGAAGTCTAGCTCTTCTAGCAACGTATTTTTTAAGTCGATGGTATTCATCGGATCACTTTCTCATTCCTCGCAGGTTCTTTAATCTCAGTAGTGAGCTGATAGGCTTCTTCCATTAGCATCTCTACAACCACACCCATGACTTGTTGTCCACCAGTACTCAGTGCGTCAATCGCAATTCGTTCGCCTTCCTTAGTTTTACAGAGGGCAATGAGCATATTTTTTCCATTCACCAAAATTGCATATTTAAGCGGATCAGATACGTTCATTACCTCTCGTAGCGTTTTCACGGCCTGTCCAATTTTGTGTGTTGACCACCCATAACTTTTCAGATGGCGGATGAATTGCAATTGTACCAGGTCACCTACAGAGTACAGTCTACGAGTTCCTGGTCCGTGCGATTGCTGCTCACTAGGCACAAGCAACCCTGTCGAGGCCCAATAATCCAGTTGCTTATGAGAGAAGCCTGTGGCCTGCACAACTTCAGCAGTTGTATAAACGTGAGATGCCATCCATTCTCTCCGTTTTTGTATCCGATCATACTCACTTTAAGATGAAGCATACACAATAAAAACCCTAATGTCAAATACTTTTTAGGGTCTGTGAAAAAATCTTCACATTAGACACAATAGAGACGCATGGGCAACATGTGACTAGAACCATAACCTGGTTCTCCCGCTTCCTCGCTGATGAAAAGCTCAAGCGCAGTGACTCAGAGATGCATATCTGCGTGGCAAGGCACATATTTGTTTGGGTACTATCTCAACCTTTACCTGATTCAGCGAGGAAGCGGGAGAACCATAACCTGACGCCACTTGGAACCATAACCTGTCGGTAATGAACTCCTCTGTAAGCTTACTGGACAGGAACGAGGAGGACAGGTTATACTTCCAAAAGAAGTATAACCTGTCGGAAAGTCCTTCATAAAGCAAGAAAGAGTTGAGCGTGATGGAAAAGGAAATCCCGCTGAGTGGAGGCAATATTACAGGAGTCGTCCGAATAGGCCAGACAGTCCACCGTACAATTGGACCTTGGAGTGCGGCTGTGCATGGTTTGCTGCAATACCTTGAAGCGCAGGGCTTCGAGGGAGCACCACGATTTCTCGGTTTTGATCAGCAAGGACGCGAGATTCTCTCCTTCGAGGAAGGAGAGATCGGCAACTATCCTCTCCAAAGCTACATGTGGTCAGATGAGAATGTGAGAGCAGTTGCACTTTTTCTTCGCTGCTACCACGATGCGACCGCTGGATATATGGCACCTCACGATGCTACCTGGCAATTTGAGTATTCAGATCATCATCAACACGAGGTCATTTGCCACAACGATGTTGCACCATACAATATGGTGTACAGAGACAAGAAACCTCAAGCACTCATTGATTGGGACACAGCAGGACCTGGGCCGAGAATCTGGGATATTGCTTACGCTGTCTATCGCTTCATTCCACTCTCATATGCACAGGATATGCAAGAGCTTGGGCTAACAGACCCCATAACTCAGGCCAGGCGTCTTCGCCTGTTTTCTCAGGCATATGGCCTGACGTACCCATATGAAGCGATTCTAGATGCAGTAGAACGCCGTCTCGATGCATTGTGTGCGCTAATTCTTGGGCGTATCCATGATCCAGTTTACCAGAAAATGATAGATGAGGGGCATCTCGACCACTATCGACGCGAAATTGTGTCCTTACAGCATCATCGTACGCAGTTGGAGCATCATCTTTAGAAGGGTGCGAAAAAGGAGCTGATAGATATGCTCAGTGACGAAGCCTTTGACCAGTGGTGCCTGAGCCTCGAACTTCCAGAACAGACGAAAAACCTCATTGGTCATATTCGAGCATCTCCTCTTGCTCGCCGAGTTCAGAGCGCAGTAGGCAATGTGAGCGGTCATTACCCCAGCAAGAAAATGGGCGTCAGTATTCAATTTGAAAGCCATCGGCTGGAGCTTGCCGCGATTCACGAGATGGAGCATGATCCCGACGTGCTCGCCTTCTACGATCAGCCAGGACGCATCAAACTGACATATCAAGGGAAAAACAGCGATCGGCGCGTTGGTGCCATCCACACCCCTGATTTCTTTGTCATCCGGCGGGACCGTGCTGGATGGCTGGAATGTAAAATGGAAGAACGGCTGGTGGAACTTGCTGGGGATATGCCCCATCGCTATGTGCGAGGGTCCGATGGAACCTGGTCCTGTCCCCCAGGAGGAGCCTACGCCGAACCCTTTGGGCTGTTCTACCAACTCTACACGTCTGCTCAGATTGACTGGATCTACCAACGTAATCTCCTGTTTCTGGAAGACTACCTGCGTATCAGTGCTCCTGCCATTCCAGAAGAGCAGGTGGAAGCGATCTGGCTCACAGTCACAAGGAATCCTGGTCTCACCTTGCGTGACCTGCTGGCGAATCACCCGGCGGCTTGGGCTGATGCGATGTACTTTTTGATTGTCACAGATGGCTTGTATGTTGACCTTCGTGCGGCTCCGCTTGCCGAGCCAGACAAAGTGCAAGTCTTTCTGTGCCGTGAAACAGCTCATGCTCATGCCGTTTTAGCTCCCATATCTCCATCAACGCCGCGACTACACATCCTTCAAGCCTCTGTCGGCACATCGCTTCTCTGGGACGGAAAGCCTTGGAGCATTCTCAACATTGGCTTGACGTTTACCACGTTGCGCTCTGAACGCGACGAGCTGGCTGATATCCCGCATGAAACCTTCGAGACCTTGCTCCAACAAGGCAAGATCACTGGGTTGGATATTCAGTCACAAGAAACGCAACAGGGACAGATACAAACACGGCTTGCGCAGGCCAGCCCCAATGCCTTTCTAGAGGCGAATCGGCGATATGCACTGCTTGGTGCATGGCAAATGCCAGATTCTGGCTCAGATACTACATCTGTCTCGACCAGAACGCTTCAGCGTTGGCAGCAGCGCTATCGAGAGGCGGAGATCACACTCGGAAGGGGCTACCTTGGCTTACTTCCTCACTCTGGAGCCAGAGGGAATCGTTTGAAGAAGCTTCCAGAGCAAGCAGAAACGCTGATGGAGCAGTTCATTCTGAACGACTACGAGACCCTGAAGTAGAAACCAAAGCAGGAAGTGTATCTCGCTTTCGAGCGCCAGGCCAAACTGGAGGGGTTATCCATCATTCCCACCTACAAGACCTTCTGGAAGCGGATTAAGCAGCGCCCTGCGTATGAACAAACACTCAAACGCCAGGGAAAACGGGCTGCGACTCAGATCGAAAGAACGACACCCAGACATGGGGATCGACCGCTCGAAATCGGACACCTTGACCATACGTTGTTGGATGTGGAATTGGTCAGCGCGCGTACCGGACGGTCTCTTGGTCGGCCTTGGGCTTCGTTTTTGATGGATGCATTCACTCGCCGGTTGCTCGCCATCTACCTCACGTTTGACCCTCCCAGTTACCGTTCCTGTATGATGCTGCTCCGCGAGTGCGTCTGGAAGTATGGAAGACTCCCCCAAATCATGGTTGTTGACGGAGGGAGAGAGTTTGACAGTACCTACTTTGAAACGCTGGCAGCGTACTACGGCTGCACCAAGAAATCGCGCCCTTGGGCAAAACCACGTTACGGATCGGTTTGTGAACGATTATTCGGGACGGTCAATACGCAGTTCGTTCATGATCTCATGGGCAATACACAGATCATGCAGCGCGTTCGACAGGTAACGAAAAAGATTCAGCCGAAGGAGCAAGCTATCTGGACATTGGGTGATCTCTACGACTACCTCTGTATCTGGGCATTTGAGGTGTACGACCTGAAGGAACATCCAGCTCTTCATCAATCACCTGCCGACGCTTTCAAGCAGGGACTTGCCACGACAGGAGAACGATCTCATATGCGCTACGATGATGATTTTCGGTATCTCTCACTTGCCAGCCCTCGAAAGAAAACGGCGAGGGTTGAGCGTGGGCGTGGGGTCAAGATCAACTACATCTACTACAGTTCAAAATTCTTTGTGTTGCCAGAAGTTGAAGAGACTGACGTGCTTGTGCGCTACGATCCGTTTGACATTGGTGTGGCCTACGCTTTTGTTCAAGGGAATTGGGTGAAGTGCCTGTCCGAACACTACCTTCAACTTCGCGGACATACTGAGCGCGAGATCCAAGCGGCTAGTGCCGAGTTGCGGAAAAGCCATCAAAACCATGGGCAGAGACCTTCAGTCACAGCGAAGCGGTTGGCCGACTTTCTGGCATCAGTTGAAGCGCACGAGATTGTGCTCACACAACGGCAGCATGACCTGGAAGCCCGTGATGTGCTAATACGCATGGGGGGCCACCGCATGCTGCCGGGCGAACAAAATCAGGCGTTGTTTGACGATGTCCCTTCCTCTCCACTCCTTCCTATATATGACCAGGGTACAGATGGTGTTCTGGAGCCTTTAGAGCCAATCCAGGACGACGAAGAGGAGGAGGATTTGGAAAATCTGGACGAGTATGAGGAGTATCGCTGATGGCAAAAACGACCGATACGCAGAAGATTCAGAGCTTTCCGCGTGAGTTGCTAGGACAATCCAAAGAGGAGCGTCTTGCCTACTTCAAAGGGTACACCGTAGCGCATCCTCACCTGAGTCAGGCCGACGATGCTGTCTGGAACGCCATCCGTGAGCCAGCGGGAAAGTTGCTCATCTTCGTTTTCGGCCCGACCAGTGCAGGAAAAACCACCTTGCTGGAACACATCGAGAAGCACCTCATGGAGCAGGCATTGTCGCGAATGGAAGAGGATCAAAGTCATCTCCCAGTCGCACGATTGAATGCCATGGCTCCATCTGCCCGACAGTTCAATTGGGCCGATTTCTACACCCGTGCGCTCATGAGCGTCTCAGAACCACTCATCGACTACAAAATCAATTACCATGCTATCTCCAATGAAAAAATGCAACGGCATGTGAACCCACACCCAAGGGGAGATGCCGCAGCACTGCAACGCTCCTGGGAGAAGGTGATCAAGTATCGTCAGATGGTCGCTATTCTCATTGATGAAGCACAGCACTTTGGCAAAATGACCAAGGGATCAACCTTGTTTGAGCAACTCGACCATATCAAATCCCTTGCAGTGGAAACGCAAACGGTTCACGTGTTAGCAGGGACATATGATCTCCCGATTTTTCGCAATTTGAACTCCCAACTCTCTCGGCGCAGCATCGATGTCCACTTTCCACGCTACGATGCGACGAAAAAAGAGGATCGTCAGGCTTTTCAGAAAGTCTTGCTGTCATTTCAGCGTCATCTCCCGCTGGAAGAGCAGCCTGACTTGGTCCATCAGTGGAGGTATTGTTACGCACGCTCCGCAGGTTGCGTAGGCATTCTCAAAGATTGGCTGACAAAGGCACTTGACGAGGCACTGGCGAACGATGAGAAGACAATTTCGACGGCCCTTCTGGAACGTCATGCCATCTCAGCAGATCGATGCGATCAGATGATCAGCGATATCGAAGAAGGGGAGAAGCGGATGGCTACTGACCTTGGAGCAGATGAACGATTACTGTTTCGGCTGGGATTGTCAGGTCGCCGTCGTACAAAAAATGGGCAGGAGCAAGATGATGGGGCAGAGAAACAGCAAACGACTCCAAGGTCTCGCGGTGCTCGTGTCGGACAACGAAATCCTGAAAGAGATCCAGTCAAAGGGGAGACAGGAACTGATGGGTAAAATGGTTGGTGATATCTACGAAGAATGGGATCTTTCGCTCATACAAATGCCAACGCGTAGCACGCTCTACGCCTTGGAACCGATTGGCGTGGGAACCGCTTTTGTGGAAAGTCTGACAAGCTACTTGACCCGCTTAGCAGAAGCGCATGGAGTTTTTCCCGGTGTCCTTGTGAACAAAGTGATCGCTCCACAGGGGCAAAGCATTTCTCCCCATCGAGGACGACAAACGCTTTTCATGACGGACGGGCGAAAATCACACTTGTTAAACGCCACAGGCATTCGTGCCAACAGGCTAGTCCGGATTCTTGGAGCGTTGACAACGCGTGCGAACTTGCATTTCTTGACGTTACTCCCATGGTCGGAAGTCATGTATGTGAGAGGACTGCTTCGAGCAACGAAAGCATGGTGCTCGGTCTGTTATGAAGAGCAGCGAACCAATGGGCAGGTCGTGTACGATCCGCTCATTTGGGGATTTCAAGATGTCTCGACTTGTTCCCTGCATCAACGCCAGCTCAGTTTACGCTGCCCTTACCAAGATTGCCTCCGAGTTCTTCCACCACTGGCATGGCGTTCTCGTGCTGGATATTGTTCAATGTGTGGTCGTTGGCTAGGTAAGCCACATGCATCGGCGACAGAGCAGATTGTGGATGTAGATACAGAAGAAGACTGGATATGGCACCGTTGGGTAAACTCGATGATTGGAGATTTACTCGCTGTTGCTTGGAATGTTTCCTCAGTTCCTTCTCGAACACGAGTGGCAGAAGCCCTCTCAATTTGTGTCCACCAGTCTCATGGAAAGAGCGTATCGGAATTTGCTCATGAGCTTGGAGTAACGAGGGCAACAGCTCAGCATTGGTTTTCACATCAGAAGCTTCCGCAAATGGATATGTTGTTACGGATATGCTCTGTGCTAGGGATCTCGCTTTGTGAGTTTCTGTTGAACGATCTAACAACGCTTTGTCCTCGTATACATGAGGGTGCGTCTAAGAAGAGATTGACACCCTTATCCAAATGGAAAGCCAAACCGCTTGACCAAGAGCAAACGAGACAGATGTTGCTGGATATTCTGGTAGAAAAAGTGGAGCCACCGCCATCAGTCAAGCAGGTTGCTCGGCAGCTAGGGTATGACCCGCATGTGCTTTACAAATGTGACAAAGCTACTTGTCGAGCTATTTCAGCGCGGTACCTTGAATACGTTCGGCAACAAAGAGAAGAAAGGGTACAGCGACTTCGAGAGGAAGTGCAGCTACTTGCCAAGCAACTGTATGCAGAGGGTAAATCGCTCTCAAAGCATCATCTTCAACAAGTGCTTCAAAAACGAGGCTATTTACGGTCTCCAGAGCTTCGTGAAGCATTCGAGGAGGTGCGTCGCGAATTAGAGGGGGAGACGAATCCCTTTGTCGGCTAAAAACTGAAGCTGTCAGTCTGTTCTTGGAAGCATATCGTGTCGTTTGCGTCAGGTTATGGTTCCAGTCACAAAATAAAAAGGGGGGAGGAAGTCGAGCAGGGGGTAAAGGGCATGGATAGGATCATTGTGTGACTCAGCTGGGGCCACAGCGAGATTGCATGCTCGGCTTCCTATATGTAGTGTACTCTTCAGCACAACAAGCAAAGGGTGTATCAAAATATATCAAGAAGTGTCAGCAGGTATAGATTTTCCATATCTGCTGACACTTTATACTGTGTTAAATTCTACTGCTACTACCCAGACGAGGGGCAAGTGCGAAAGCGATGAGCATACCAGCTACGAGACCACCAATGTGGGCAAACAGAGCAATATCAGGATTCGTGAGACCGAAGACGAGGTTGAGTCCAATCCAGAAGACCCAGTTGCCGATAGCGCCACGTCCATAAACACCGAGGCTGCGTCTATTAACGATGTAAAAGACGCCAAGTGCGCCAAAGATACCAAAGATTGCACCAGACGCTCCTACCGCAGTGCCACCAGGCGAGGTAAAGAAGAACAGGATGCCACCTGCAATGCCAGACAGTAAGTATATGACCAGATAGCGCCACTTACCATAAAAAACTTCAATCGCACGCCCCACAAAGAAGAGCGAGAGCATATTAAAGGCAATATGAATAATGTTCGCATGGAGAAACATGGCTGTGAAGACACGCCAGTACTCACCCTGTGCCACAAGCGGATTAATCTGTGCTCCAGCAAATGCCACATTTTGATAGAGAGTAGTGATAGCAAACACAATAACATTGATAGCAACGAGAATGTATGTTATGAGACCTGGATACTGACTGAGCACGAAGCGCGTGCGTACAACCTGCCTCTGCATTCCGTTTGGACGCGACCATGTCGGCACCGATTCGCGTTCAGTACGCTGCTGCTGTTCAGGGTCATGAGGCTTACCTGTCGTAAGTACGTCATCTGCTGTGCCATTATAACCACCTACATATGGTGCTGGTGTGGGATATGGCAATGGCTCTGCTGGTGGAAAAACGCCATCAAAGCGACCTCCATAGGAGAGGCGTGCGGACCGTGCACGCGCAAGATTTGCATCATAATCCTGGTGATCGAGTCGCAGCAGATAGGAGCGCATAGCATGCATATACGCTATGCTGGGGTTCTGTGCAATAACCGTATCGACTTTTTGTAATGCACGATCATAGCGGTGGTCGAGCAGATCAAGCAAGGCTTGTGCAGTGATGCTCTCAATACCACCTGCTGGCTGTAGCTCTTGTACACGCTTACATGCCATCTGGACAACGCCAAAGTTGCCAAGCGCAAGATTTGCCTCGGCAAGTCCCAGGTGAACTGTTGGGTTCTCTGGTTCAATTTGTGCTGCATGCGCATAGGCAATGGCGGCTTCGCGTGCTTGCCCTTGTGCCAGCGAATAGTTTCCTTGCTCTATATGTGTTTGTATGTCTGTTTGAGCTTCCACGAGTCGTCCTCCGGTTGAATGTAACGCGAGAATAGCCAGTGCTAGTGTCCCAAAAAAGGTAGATCAGGTAGCGTAACCATTTTCCACGTACCCCTCTTCACAAAAAGTTTGCTTGTATGTTATACGTGTGAGCGCCATGAATGTAGCAATAATGTCCTCGGTGATTGTGGCAGAAAAACGAAAAATAAAATATGGATGCCACAGATAAAACTACTTTATCTGTGGCATCCATATTTTATCGAATGCATACGTTATCGCATGAGGCCACTTGTGTGCAGGAACATAAGCAGGCCATTGAGGATAAACTGAATGGCAAGTGCCACCAGCAGAATACCCAGGATACGCGAGATGACGAGAATACCTGTACGTCCAAAGATTTTGATGATATGTGAGCTGCCACGCATAACGAGCCAGCCTGCGAACAGAGCACTGCTAATGGCCGCGCTTACCGCTAACAATTCTAGTGGCTGCGGTGTGGCGAGATCAACATATAGAATGGTTGTTGCAATGGTGCCAGGGCCTGCAATAATTGGAATTGCTAGAGGAAACACGCTAATATCTTCGCGCGTCATTGCTTCATCTGACTCAGCCTTTGTTTCACGTGCACCCGACTGACGTCCAAAGAGCATATCCACGGCAACCAGAAAGAGTAAGATACCACCTGCCATATCGAACGCATACAGGCTAATGCCGAGACGATCAAGTAAGATACGGCCAACAAGTGCGAAAAAGGCAATAATTGCCGCGCTGAGCAGTGTTGCTCGTGTCACAATTATTCTGCGCTGTGCCTCATTGAGATGGGCCGTGAGACCAACAAAGACAGGTGCGAGACCAACTGGATCAATGATGGTGAAAAAGGTCACGAATGCGCTGATGGTAAAAGTAAAGAGTGCCATGATGTAAGTCCTTGCGTGATACGAAGAAAGCCGATAAGATAAATTTTTGTAGTGTTTGTTGAATATCACAACAAGAAAAATTACTTCACTGCCAAATGCCAACAAGGGCGGCGACAAACGCCCCAAGAATGCCGAAGGGAAGCCGCCAACCAACAAGAAATTCCGCGATAAGCCCTACGATGGCAGCGATGGCAAAGTAGACAAGTTGACTACTGGTGATAACAAAGTGGGTCCCCAAAAAAATTCCTTTTAATATTGGATCGGCAGCCAGAAGGAGATGTAGGGAAATCGTCTTATTTGCCTGTCAATTGTCCATATTCCCATCCGTTATTATTTTTCGACTATTATTCTAAGCAAAACTCCCTAGTTTTCTAACAAATGTACCTACTTCTATAGGGTCGCACGTGTTAAAATAGTATTAGACTCTATAGATGGGCAATTATAACCTGGGCATCCT
>JAABUQ010002087.1_pt1 | contig 40569 bp, 33 predicted proteins | sample 5560001 | NCBI WGS metagenome assembly JAABUQ01 (sample SAMN10711888, study PRJNA513371) | rock metagenome | isolation source: Antarctica rocks | place: Antarctica: Victoria Land, Finger Mt nord | collected 2015-12-18
CTGGAGAACAAGCGCCTTGCCCTGCGCTACGACCGGCTCGGTTTCATCGTTCAGGCCCTGCTCCAGACAGCGTGCATACTCCTGGTTGCAGGACGCCTAGCCCGTGAATTGTGAAAACCGCCTCTAAAGGCGGCAACGGAGTGAGTAAATGATATCTCGAAGCACTTGGCTTTTGTTAGTCGCTGCCCTTACAGCCTCGGGCGCTGGGCCGCTTTCGCAAGAAAGCGCAGCGGAACAGGCGAACGCCGCAGGCTAGAGCGACAGCATCAAGCAGATGCGGCTCTCGACGGGGTACCCGCGATTGGAAGCCGGGCCATTGCGTGTCGCGGAATTGACAACCAAACGTTTGTAGACACTCCAGATAACACGATGAACAATGGTGGCTACGTCATAACAAACCTGTGGGATATTAGACCCGACCTTCAGATATGGGATGGAAAGTATAAATGGGCTTGTATTGGTTACGCTGACATCACTCAGCGGAATGGCCGCTCGCTTATCAAAAAATTCGTCGCAGCCGATGGTCGGCTAACCTTCCCAACAGATCTCTCACGATGAACTTAACGTTGGTGCTAAGGGCCCAGCCGGATACAAGCGCTCGAGTTGACAGAAAAGTATCAAGCGTTTTTAGGTGGTTGAAGTATTCAATAAGAGCGGTTATTCCCGGCTGGGCCCTAAGTCACCAGGCGGTCGAGGCGCTTGGACCGATGCTGAACGTGGTCGGCGCGGTCGTCGAAAATCAGCCAAGCTACACGATAGGCTACAACACCCTCGCCTGCTAACGTCGAATTGACGCGCTGGACACAGAGTGCACCTTACTATAGGGAATGGTCGAAGTCATTCGTGCGCCGCTACGAGTTCAAGCCGGACGCGCTGAAGAAGCCAATGTCTTCCGCCTGCACGGTCAGGTGGGCCAACTCTTCGTCACGGACCGTTTCACGAGCGAGGTGCTCACGCAATGGCTGAGCGGCTTTTGGTTGAAGCGCCTCTGGTCGAGCGAGACAGGCGGCGTGCTGCTCGACGACTCCGTCACGGTTTTCGAGCGCTTCCCGCCGGGCTACGGAACCACCTTGCGCGAGAAGCGCCAAGCGATGCGCGATGTGATCGCCAACTGGCATTAGATCTCCTCCCCCGCTAACCCGCCGCCCTCGACCGGAACCCGGTCGCCACCACGTACAGCTCACTCGACTCCTTACGGCTGGACGGCGGCTTCGCGTGGCGGACGCTGGTGAAGGAGCGCTTCATGCGCTCCAGCATCGCCCGCTCCGACCCGCCCTGGAACACCTTGGCGACGAAGCCGCCGCCGTCGGCCAGCATCTCCAGCGCGAAGTGCAGCGCCAGGTCCGCCAGCGCCATGATGCGCAGGTGGTCGGTCGCGTTGTGCCCGGTGGTGTTGGGCGCCATGTCCGACAGCACGAGGTCCGCCTTGCCGCCCAGCAGATCGGCCAACCGGCCCGGCATGGCGTCGTCCATGAAGTCGCCTTGCAGGATCGTGGCGCCGGGCACCAGGTCCATCGGCAGCAGGTCGACGCCCGCCACGGTGGAAGCACCCCGCTTCACCGCCACCTGCGCCCAGCCGCCCGGCGCCGCGCCCAGGTCCACAACCTTGCAGCCTTTGCCGATCAGGTGGAAGCGGTCGTCCAGCTCGATCAGCTTGAAGGCGGCGCGGGACCGCCAGCCCTGCTCCTTCGCCGCCCGCACGTAGGGGTCGTTCAACTGCCGCTGCAGCCATTTCTGCGACGCCGTGGTGCGGCCCCGCGCCGTCCTCAGCGAGACCGAGAGGCCCCGGGACGGCAACGCCGTGGTGCCCTTGGGCGTGTCGTTGCTCATGCCGGCAACGCAGTACGGGGAAACGCCCGGTCGCGCGAGTCCCCCGGCGCCCCCGCCCGGTACGGGTCGCCATGCCGCTGGCGCATCATGCGCAGCAGCATGCCCTCCCGCAGGCCACGGTCCGCGACGACGACCTCGCTGGCCGGCCAGGTCCGGCGGATCGCCTCGAACACCGCGCAGCCCGGCAGCACGAAGTCCGCCCGCTCCGCGCCCACGCAAGGATGCAGCGCCAGCCCGTCCCGCCCGAGGCCGCGCAGCACGCCCAACGCCCCGTCCGCCGCCGCCGCGCTGAGCACCCGGCCGTCGACAAGCGGACGCCGGTAGCGCTGCAAGCCCATCGCCACCCCGGCCAGCGTCGTCACCGTGCCGCTGGTGCCCAGCAGCCGCACGCCGCCCATCCGGCCCTCGTGCCCGATGCAGTACACCCGCTCGAACGGCGCGAGCCGGGCGGTCGCGTCATCCACCATCGCGAGGAACCCGTCCGCGGTGTACGCCGCGGGTCCGTAGCGTTCGGACAGGTTGACCACGCCGATGGGCAGGCTGTCGTAGCCGATCAGCTCCGGCCGGGCGCCGGGGCCGCCGAGGCGCACCCAGGCCAGCTCGGTCGAGCCGCCGCCGATGTCGAACAGGAGCGCCCGGCGGCCCGCGCCGGTCAGCAGCGTGGCGCAGCTTTCCAGGGCAAGCTCCGCCTCTTCACGCGCCGAGATCACGTCGAACCGGATGCCGGTCTCCGCCCGCACCCGGGCCAGGAACTCGCCGACGTTGGCCGCGCGCCGGCATGCCTCGGTGGCGATGGCCCGCATCGCCCGGATCGGCCGCCGAGCCATGCGGGCCGAGCACGCCTGCAGCGCGTCGATGGCGCGGTCCATGGCCGTGGCGCTCAGCTTCCCCGTGGTTTGCAGCCCCTCGCCCAGCCGCACGATCCGGCTGAAGCTGTCCAGCACCCGGAAGCCGCCGCCGTCGGGCGTGCCGATTAGCAGGCGGCAGTTGTTGGTGCCGAGATCAAGCGCGGCGAACGCCGGGGCGCGCGGGCTTCGATCCCTATCCGATTGCAGCGCATCGACCATCCGGGGTCCCTTCAAAGGCCCCATATGGCACCAGTGTCCACGCCGTTCGATAGCGGGCGCAAGCTGAATATTCACAATCGCCTGCGGATGGTTGCTCAGCCAGGGGCGGCATGGTATCTGCCGGACTGCACGATGTTGCGGCGTTGGGGGATAGTTTAGCGGTAGAACTTCCGACTCTGACTCGGAAAGCCTTGGTTCGAATCCAGGTCCCCCAGCCAAGCCGGCGCTCTCAGCGACTGAGTGACTGAGCCAAGCCCGCGTTGAGCATCGAAGCGCCCATCCGGCCTATGCGGGACGGCCTTCTGCGATGGCTTGAAGCTCATCTCCGGCCGGCTGCAAGGCGGGCTTGCAGCGCACCCGGTCGATCAGCGCGCTCAAGGCCGCGGTTTGGCGGCTGGCATCGAACTCCGACCAGAACCGGGCGCTGGGCGCCACGTCGGAGACCGGGCGGCGCAAGAAGGCCAGGACCTCCGCATCGAACCGCTCGGGCGCCGCGGCGAAGTCAACGCAGGCATGCGGGATGCCCGACAGGGCCAACACGCGCTCGGTCGACGAGCCAGGCGTCGTCAGCGCCAGGATCGGACGGCACGCCCGGATGTACTCGAATGTCTTCGCCGGGATCTGCACCCCGGGGTTGGTCTCGTTCATGTCGAGCAGCAGGAGCCAGTCGGCGGTCAGCATCTCCTGCCGCGCCTCGCGCTGCGGGACGATGTGGGTCACGACATGCAGGCAGCCATGCGTTTGCAGGGCCTGGTAGGCCGGTTCGGCGGGGTCGAGGCACTCGGGATCGCTGTAGCCGACCTGGCGGAACTGGATGGCGCCGGGCGGCATGGCGCCGCCCTCGATCAAGCGATTCAGGCACGCGACGAACGGCAGCGGCGTGCGCGTGCCATACAACGAGCCGATATGGCTCATGACCCGGCACGCCCGGTCGGCACGGGGCAGCGGCTCCATCCGATCCTCGGGGTCGAACCCGTTCCAGATCGTGCTGACCTTCCCGGCCCATGCGGGGTAGCGGCGCATCAGCATGGCGGCGGAGGCGTCGGTGTTGGCGATCACGGCGTCGGCCTGCTGGACCACCAGCCACTCGGTTGCCCGGTCGATCAGCCGGGCGCGGAGCGCCGTCCGGGACGGATTGCCCCGCAGCGGATCGCGGAAGTCGGCGATCCAGGGCCGCCCGGTCTGCCGCTTGAGCGCCAGCGCCGCGAGGTGCGTGACCACGGGAGGATGGGTCGAAACCAGCACCGTGCCCGGCGTAACCTCCGCAGCCGCAGCCGCGCAGGCGTAAGGCAGCCAGGCGAGCCGGTCGTCATACGGCAGCAGCACGCGCTGCACCCACTGAAGCAAGCGGCTGATCGCGTCGAGCCTGCGCTGGCCGCGCGCCGGGAACCCGCCGGGCACGCGAATGGCATGAGGCTCGTCACTGGCCGGGCTGCCCTGTCCTCCGCCGTGCGGCGCGGGGGCGGAGGGACGTTCCTCATACCGTGAGCCGGGCTTGGGGAGCGGGGAGCAGACGACCGAAACCGGCGTGCCCAGCCGGCGCAGGTGGCGGACGAACCGGGAGGGCCGGGCTGCGCCAACGGCGTTCTGCGGCGAGAAGTAATAGGCGAGCATCAAGACATGGCGGTCGCCTGCCCCGGGACCCAGCGCTTCCGGCACCAGCGTGCCCGCCATGGCACCGGCCATCTGGCGCAGGATGGCCTGCCGGTCGGATGCGGACAGGAACACCGCGGCGGCAGCGGCGGCGAACAGCGCGACCCAGGCGCCGTCGAGCGCCGCTTGAAGCGCCACGCCGTCGGCGCGGATCGTGGCCGCTGCGGCGTAGGCGGCGACGGCCAAGCCCAGCAGGCGGGCATAGGCAGCGACGCGGACGGGCAAGCGGTGCTCCCGGTCCGCGGCGATCCAGCAGACGACCAAGTAGGCGGACCAGGTCAGCAAGGTCGCCCAGGCCGCGCCATAGGTGCCATAGGCCGGGATCAGCAGCATGTTGGCCAGCAGGTTCAGCACGGCCGCGGCCAGCGCGATCTTGCCGACCCAGACGGACCGCTTGTTGATCAGCAGCAGGCTGCGGAAGAAGTCCGCGACGTCCCGCACGACATAGGCCAGCACCAGGATCGGCAGCAGCAGCGCCGGGGGAAAGAAGCTCTCGGGCACCATGACGCGCAGCAGCTCGGGACCGGACACCGCGATGGCGAACCCGGCCAATGCCACGGCGAAGGTGAAGAACGCGGCGACCCGGGCGAACTGCTCCCGCCAGCCGGGGTCGCTGGCATGGCGGTAGAGCGACACGGTCCAGCTCTTCGCGAAGCTGTCGCCAACGAGGCCGTTGACCATCAGGGCGAAGCGGTAGGCCAGCGCGTAGCGCCCCAGCTCGGCCAGCGACACGGCCGAGGACAGGAAGAAGCGGTCGGAGAAGTGGATGGCGAAGTACGATAGGCCCGACAGGATCAGCGGCGCGCCGAACCGGGCGAACTCCGGCACGTAAGCGCCGCGCCAATGCCAGCCCACGTCCCGCCGCAGCCGCCAGGCCAGGAAGCCGGCGCCGCCGATGCTGGTGATGAGCTTGCTGGACACGAAGCCCCACACGCCCGCGCCAAGCGCGCCGATGAACAGGATGTTCAGCCCAAGGTTCAAGCTCAGCGTCATCAGGGAATAGGCGAGGTAGAACCGCGCATGGCCCCGCATGCGTTCATAGACCAGCACGACCTCGACCGTGCTGGCGAAGAACATGGCGAGGAAGGCCGCCTGCAGCAGCGTGGCCCACGCATCCGTATGGAACACCGCGCGGCTGATCGTCCCGGAGGCGGCGACGCTTGCGGCCATGACACAGGCGCTCAGCACCGCGGTGGCGATGAGTGCCGTGGACGCCAGGCTGCGCTCGGCCTCCGGCGAGGCCTGGTCGTGGTAAAGCCGGGTCAGCGCGGTGCCGATGGCCTGCAGTCCGAAGGCGATGGCGACCGTCTGGGTGCTCAGCTCGATCAGTTCGATCAGCCCGTACTGCGCGGGCGACAGGAACCGCGAGTAGAACGGGATCGCCAAAAACCCGACGGCCCGGCCGGCGACGTTGCCGAACGCATACAGCGCGGAGTGCTGGAACATGCGCCGCAAGCTGTTCCGGATTTTTGCATTCGGCACGGCTTGGGCGCCAGGCATCGTCAAGGATTCCACGCGACAGAGGGCGGCACAGGGCCAGTTGCAGGCGAAACGAGCTGGGCGCACTCCCGCAATCGTATGTCCGGTGATATCCTAACCGACAGCGCAACCAGTCCCAAGGAGCATTCGCCGGGTTTGCACGGGCGGCCCAAGGTTCTCAAGGACAGGTTGCGGCGACGCCACTCTTGCAACTTCCATCCGGCAACGATACGCCGCGGCGCACCGCGCAAAGGCCATGATGCCGCCGACAACCAGCCAGCCGTTGATCCTGCATGTGTTCCCCACCTTCGCGGTGGGCGGGGTGCAAGTGCGGTTTGCCGCCATCGTCAACCATTTCGGACGGCGGTGGCGCCATGCGGTCATCGCCATGGACGGCGACCTGTCTTGCCGGGAGCGGCTGGACCCGGCGCTCGACATTGAGTTCCCGGCCGTCGCGGTGCGCAAGGGCGACACGCTGGGCAACGTCCTGCGGTTCCGGGGCGTGCTGCGGCGGCTGCGGCCGGACCTGCTGGTGACGAGCAACTGGGGCAGCATCGAGTGGTCCGTCGCCAACCTCGCCCCGGCCGTGCGCCAGGTGCACATCGAGGACGGGTTCGGGCCGGATGACCGGGGCGGCCGGCTGCCGCGCCGGGTGCGGCTGCGGCGCGTCGTCCTGCGCCGACGCATGGTCGTGCTGCCGTCCCGCACGTTGTGGGAGATCGCAACGGACATCTGGCGCCTGGACCCAAGACACCTGCGCTACGTGCCGAACGGCATCGACCTGGCGCGGTTCGCCGGGCCGCCGCAGCCAGACGGGCGGACCGGCCCCATTGCCGGCCCAGTCGTCGGCCCAGTCGTCGGCACCGTCGCGGCGCTGCGGCCGGAGAAGAACATCGCCCGGCTGCTGCGCGCCTTTGCCCTGGCCGCGCCGGACGGGCCGACCGGCTTGGTGGTCGCCGGCGACGGCCCGGAGCGCCCGGCGCTGGAAGCCTTGGCGCAGGAGCTTGGGATCGCCGACCGCGTGCGCTTCGCCGGGCACGTCGCTGATCCTGCACGTTTGCTCAGGCAATTGGACGTGTTCGCCATGTCGTCCGACACCGAGCAGATGCCCTTGTCGCTGCTGGAGGCGATGGCGGCCGGGCTGCCGGTGGCGGCAACCGACGTGGGCGACACCTGCTCAGTGCTGGCGGACGCCAACGCGCCCTATGTCACCGCGCTGGACGATGCGGCGCTGGCAGCGGGGCTGCGGGCGCTGCTGGCGCAGGCCGGGCTGCGCCGGGCGCTGGGTGCGGCCAATCGCGCCAAGGCGGAACGGGACTTCAACCAGGACGCAATGTTCCGGGCCTGGGCGGCGGCCTTCGACGGCACGCTGGGTCCGGCCCAGCCAGGTTGACGCCGGCCCCCACGCCTGAGCCTGCCCATGCCGAGGCGGCAGGGCCGTCCGCCGCGGCCATGCCGGCGGTAACAAACCTATGAATAGAATATCCTATATACCGATAGTGCAACGATGGTATATGGTGTCACAGGTGCGTGAGGCGGACGGGGGAGTTTTTGCGGGATGCCTAGCCAAACCAAACAGGCCAAGCCTGCCCGCGCTCCTGGCGCCGCAGCAGGCGGGCAGGCCATGAAGGACGCGGCGCAGCCGATGATGCTCAGCGGCTGGCCCGACGAAGCCGAGCCGCGGTCCGATCCGTCCCGCGACCGCTTCCGCCACAACCTGAGCCGCATCATGGCGGAACGAAAACTGACGCAGGCCGGCCTGGCCCGGACCATGCACGTTTCGCGCGTCGCCGTGCACGCCTGGATTTGGGGCACCTGCTTTCCGGAAACGTCCCGGTTGATCCGACTCGCGCAGACCCTGAACGTGCCCATCGGCATGCTGCTGGAAAGCGGTGACGGCGCTTCTGCCCCCGCCCCATCCAACGAGGAGTTCCTGCTGCTTGAAGCGTTCCGCAAGCTGCCGAACACCGCCCGGCTCACCCTGCTGGCAGACGCCTACGAACTGACCAACCAAGCAAGCCTCGGCAAGCTGCAGCCCGGCGGATCGCCATAGAAGCCAGCCTTCAACGCAACTCCAGCGCGATGTCCCGGAACAGCCGTGCCGGAAGGCCGCTGCCGGAGACGGCCTTCATCGGGCGGCCGTCGTCGTTGCCCAGCCAAACGCCGATGACGACACCCCCCACGGCGCCCACGAACCAGGCATCGCGGTAGTCCTGCGTCGTCCCGGTCTTGCCCGCCGTCAGCTTGCCCGGCACCGCCGCCGCCCGTCCGCTGCCGCGGGACACCACAGCCGCCATCATGCGCGTCACCATCGCCGCAAGGTCAGGACTGACCACACGGTCCTGAACCGGCCGCGGCACGCGCACGGTACGCCGGTCTGCCTCAACCGCATCAACGGATTGCGGCGTGACAGCGCGACCGCCGTTGAACAACGTGGCATAAGCTGCCGACAACTCCAGCAGGCCAACCTCGCCAGTCCCGAGCGCCAGGGACAAGTTGTCGGGCAGGCTGTCGGCGATGCCCAAACGCCGGGCCACTGCGATCACCGCGCGCGGGCCGCCTGCCTGCTGCATGACCCGGACCGCCGCCGTGTTCAGCGATTGCGCCAGCGCGTCTTCCAGCGTCACGGTGCCGTGGAACGCGCCATCGAAGTTCTGCGGCGACCAGCCGCCGATGCGCAGCGGCGCATCCAGCACCGTGTCGTCCGGGCGCAGGCCGTGCTCCAGGGCGGCGAGCCACACGATGGGCTTGAACGCCGACCCGGGCTGCCGCCGGGCGGCGGTCGCGCGGTTGAAGGGGCTGGCCCGCCAGTCCCGCCCGCCAACCATCGCGCGCACGGCGCCAGTCGCGGCGTCCAGCACCACCACGGCCCCCTGCCCCACCCCTGCCGCGGCGCCGGGTCCGTCGAGCGTGGCCGCAAGCCGCGATTCGGCGGCCCCTTGCAGCCGGGCGTCGAGCGTCGTGTGCAGCACGGCGTCGGCGCCGGGCGCAATCAGCGGCTGCGCCGCGTCCGCCGCCCAATCGGCGAACCAGCCGGCGGTGACGGGGCGCGGCGGAAAGGCGATCTGCCCGGCGGCGGCGTCCGCCTCGGCCTTCGAGATGATGCCGGTATCGGCCATGGCGGCCAGCACCTCCCGCCCCCGCGCCGCCGCCGCGGCGGGATCGTTGCGCGGATTGATGCGGGACGGCGCCCGCGGCACCCCGGCGAGCACCGCGCATTGCCACAGGTTCAGCCTGCGGGCAGACACGCCGAAGTACATCCGCGCCGCCGCGTCCACCCCCCAAGCGCCGGACCCGAGGTAAACCCGGTTCAGCCAGATCTCCAGGATCTCCGCCTTGGAGAAGGTGTGCTCCAGCCATAGCGTCAGCATCACTTCCTGCACCTTGCGGTGCAGGGTGCGGGCGTTAGTGAGGAACAGGTTCTTCGCGACCTGCTGCGTGAGGGTCGAGCCGCCCTGCACCAGCCGGCCGGCGCGGAGGTTCACGAACGCCGCGCGGGCAATGCCGATCAGGTCGATGCCGGGGTGCCGGTAGAACCGCCGGTCCTCCACGGCGACCGCGGCGGCGGGCAGGAACCGCGGCAGGTCGCCGAGGCGCAGCGGGTCGCCGACCACGTCGCCGAACGTCGCGAAGGGGTGGCCGGCGCGGTCCTGCAGCGTGAGGCCGGGCCGCCGGATGGCGTCGAGCGCGACCTCCGGACGCGGCAGGTCGCGGCCGAACCACGCCAGCGCCAAGGCCAGTGCCAGCGCGCCCCATACGGCCGCGATGACGCCCGCCCGCAGCACCCGCCAGGCCAGGCGGCGGGCCGGCTTGGACGCAGGGGCTGCCACGGGCGCCGCGGGAGGCTGATGCCGAGGCGGGGGCCGAGGCCGAGGCAGCGGCATGGAGGTCGGCGCGCGGGCCAAGGCTCAGCGCCGGTCCGTCAAGGCTTGCCGGGCAGGGCCGCGCATCGCAGGATCAAGGGCAGCATTGGAGGCCGGCATGAAGGGTCTGTTCCTGGACGCAACCGAGGATCTCGCGGAGGTGTTCCGCGCCATGCGCCGGGAGGGCGACCCGGCAATTGACGTCACCATACAGGCACAGGTCGCGCCCGGCGAACTGCCAAGAATGCTGGCCGGCTACGACTTCATGCTGGACGACCACACGGCCCTGCCGACGGAGGCCATGCGGGCCTGCACGGGGCTGCGCCACGTCGTCTTCCTCGGCACCGGCGCCCGCAGCTACATGAACCCGGAGGAGCTGGCGGCGCTCGGCATCACCGTCCACACGATCAAAGGCTACGGCGACACGGCGGTGGCCGAGCACACCATTGCCCTGATGTGGGCGGCGGCCCGCGGCCTCGCACGGATGGACGGCGGCATGCGGGCCGGCCATTGGGTGCGGACGGAGGCGATGCAGTTGACCGGCAAGACGGTCGGCCTGATCGGCTACGGCGGGATCGCGACCGAGGTCGCGCGCATCGCCCGCGGCGGCGGCATGCGCGTGATCGCCTGGAACCGCACGCCGCGGACCGCCGAAGGGGTGGAGTTCGTTCCGCTCGACCGGCTGCTGGCCGAAAGCCACGTCGTGTCGCTGCATCTGCTGCTGACGGACGAGACGAGGGGCTTCCTGGACAGCGCCCGCCTGGCCGCGATGCGCCCCGGCGCCATCCTGGTCAACACCGCCCGCGGCGCGCTGGTGGATGAAGCGGCTCTGGCGGCGGCGCTGCGCTCCGGCCCGATGGCCCATGCGGCGCTCGACGTGTTCGACCAGGAGCCGCTGCCGCCGGGCCATGTGCTGACGACGCTGGACAACGTGACGCTCTCGGCCCACAGCGCGTTCCGCACGCCGGAGGCGAGCGAGACGCTGATCCGCCGCGCCCAGGACATTGCCTGCCAGATCGCGGGCGGCGCGGTCGGGTAGCGGCCCCTTGGCGGTCCCGGGGTCGGTCGTGCTAAGCTGCGCGCCTGTGTGGGCGTGGCGGAATGGTAGACGCTGCAGACTTTTGATTGGAGTGCCCGCGGGGAAATCCGCGGCGTAGAACCGCCCAAATTCGGGGAACGCTAACGGCCCGCCGCGGCCCAGGCCAATCCCGAGCCAAGCCCCGGCGCCGCGCCACGCGGACAGGTGGGGAAGGTGTAGAGACTAGACGGGGGGCGCCTACAGCCTGCGGGCCATGGCGAAGGGATAGTCCAGACCACGAACGCGGCCTTCGGGTAGCGGCGGCGAAAGCCGAAGTGGGATGAAAATCTGAGTCCCGTAAGGGAGTGCGGGTTCGAGTCCCGCCGTCCGCACCATCACGCCGCCGGCATCCGCCGGCGCAGCAGCAGCCCGGACACCGTGAGCACCGCCAAGGCCAGCGCCACCGGCGGGAACACCACCCAGTTGACCGCCGCCCAGCCGAGCGTCACCAGCAGGTGCCCCGACCAGAACGAGCCGAATGCCATGGTGCCGAACACCAGGAAATCGTTGAAGGACTGCACCTTGTTGCGCTCTTCCGGACGGTGCGCCTCCAGCACCATGGCGGATGCGCCGACGAAGCCGAAGTTCCAGCCCAGCCCCAGCAGGACCAGCCCGGCCGAGAAATGCGTGGCCGAAATGCCGGACAGACCCGTCATCGCCGCCGTGCCGGTCAGCAGCAGCCCGGCCGCCACCACCCGCCGCGCGCCGAACCGGGCGATCAGGCTGCCGGTGAAGAAGCTTGGCAAGTACATGGCGACGACGTGCCATTGCAGCGCCCAGTTGGACGCGGACAGCGGCAGCCCGCACAGCCGCATCGCCAGGGGTGCCGAGGTCATCACCAGGTTCATCAGCGTATAGCTGACCACGCCGCAGACCACGGCCACGACGAAGCGCGGCTGGCGGATGATGGCCGGGAGCGGGCGCCCGCGCGCAAGCTCCGCCGGCGCCGGCCGCGGCAGGTCCACGCCGGACAGCACGGCCATCGCGACCAGCGCCACGCCGGCCTGCGCCAGGTAGCTCACGACGAACAGGTTGGGCGACCACAGATCCATGGTCCAGGTGACAAGCTGCGGCCCCAGCACGCCGGCGAACACGCCGCCCGCCATGACCCAGGACAGCGCCTTGGGCCGGAACGCCGGGCTGGCGCCGTCCGCGGCGGCGAAGCGGAAGGACTGCACGGCGGAGGCATACAGCCCGGCGAACAGCGTTGCCAGGCAATACAGCGGGAAGGATTGCCGCAGCAGCACCGACGCCGCCAGCAGCCCGGCCAAGACGCCGCAGCCGCCCCCTGCCATGAACGCGGACCTGCGGCCATAACGGCGGGACAGCCATCCCACCGGCAGGGTGCCGGCCGCCTGGCCGACGACGAACACGCTGATCGGCACCGTGGCGAGCGCCGGGTCGGGCGACAGGGTGCTGCCGATGATGGCGCCGGTCGCGTAAACGACGGAGGCATTGGCGCCCGCCAACGCCTGCGCCGCCGCAAGCCGCAGCACGTTGGTTCTGGCGCGGCGGTCTTCGGGAGCGGTCGCGGCAGCGGCTGGCATGCAGCGGGTTTAGCGGCATCGGCCGGGTTCGGCCATATGGCGGCGGGCTGCAACGTTGAGGCCGTTCAGCCGTTGCCATCGGCATGACGATCACACCGTATGGCCGCACCGACGCCGGCGCCGAGGTCCACCGCATCGCCCTGGGCGGCCCGATGCTGCAAACGAGCATCCTGACCTTCGGCGGCGTGGTCGAGCGCATCGACGTGCCGGACCGGGCCGGGCGCACAGCCAACGTGGTGCTCGGCCTCGACAGCTTGGACGGCTACCAGCACCGCAGCCCGCATTTCGGGGCGCTGCCGGGCCGGTTCGCCAACCGCATCGCCCGCGGGCGGTTCGCGCTGGACGGGGTGGAGTACCGCCTGGACTGCAACGACGGGCCGAACGCGCTGCACGGCGGCCCCCACGGCTTCGGCAAGCGGGTGTGGAGCATCGAGGACAGCGGCGAGCGCCACGTAACCCTTGGACTGCTCAGCCCGGACGGCGAGGAGGGCTACCCCGGCGCCCTGCAGGTCCGTGTCACCTACACGGTGGACGGCCCGGAGCTGCGCCTCGACTACCGGGCCTCCACCGACAAGCCGACCGTGCTCAACCTCACGAACCACAGCTACTTCAACCTGGCGGGCGAGGGCAGCGGCGACGTGCTCGGCCACCTGCTGCAGGTGGAGGCCGACGCCTTCCTGCCCGTCACCGAAAGCTCGATCCCCACGGGCGAGGCCCGTGCCGTCGCCGGCACGCCGTTCGACTTCCGCACGCCGATGCCGGTCGGCAGCCGCATCCGGGACGCGGACCCGCAGATCCTACGCGGCCAGGGCTACGACCATTGCTGGGTGCTGCGCCCCGGCGCCGGCCTGCGCCAGGCGGTGCGCCTGCATGAGCCCAGCAGCGGCCGGGTGCTCGACGTGCTGACCACGCAGCCGGGCGTGCAGGTCTATACCGGCAACCAGTTGACCGGCACGCTCGCCGGCCCGGGCGGGCACAGCTACCGCCAGGGCGACGCGGTATGCTTCGAAACCCAGCACTTTCCCGACAGCCCGAACCAGCCCGGCTTTCCCAGCACCGTGCTGCGCCCGGGCGAGGAGTTCACGTCCACGACGGTATTCCGCTTCACGGCGCCCCCCGCGCGTTGACATACAGCGCATAGACCGACTGGCTCGCCGCCATGAACAGCCGGTTCCGCTTGGGGCCGCCGAAGCACAGGTTGGCGCAGCGTTCGGGAAGCTGGACGCGGCCAATCGGCTCGCCCCCGGCGGAGAACACCATCACGCCGTCCAACTCCGGCGTCCCCATGCCCCAGCCGCACCACAGGTTGCCGTCCTCGTCCAGGCGGAAGCCATCCGGCGTACCTGGCCCGGCATTTATCAGCACCCGCCGCCCGGTGATCCGCGCCCCGTCGCCGGTCACGTCGTAGGCCAGGATGTTGCGCGGGCTGGCCCGGCTCTCGACCACGTACAGCACCCGCTCGTCCGGCGAGAAGGCGAGACCGTTGGGGCCGGCCACCCCATCGTCCAGCACCGTCGCCCGCCCGGTCGCGGGATCAAGACGGTACACGTTCTGCGGCAGTTCCTGTTCCGCCCGCGCGCCCTCGTAGTCGCTGAGCAACCCGAACGGCGGGTCGGTGAACCAGATCGAGCCGTCCGACTTCACGACCACGTCGTTGGGCGAGTTGAGCCGCTTGCCCTCGAACCGGTCCATCAGCACGGTGATCGTTCCATCAAATTCCGTCCGCGTCACCCGGCGCCCGCCGTGCTCGCAGGTGACGAGGCGGCCCTGGCGGTCCCGGGTGTTGCCGTTGGCGTAATTGGACGGGCGGCGGAACGCGCTCACCGCGCCGGTTTCCTCCTCCTATTTCAGGATGCGGTCGTTCGGGATGTCGCTGACCAGCAGGTGCCGGGCGTCGCCGAACCAGAACGGTCCCTCGGCCCAGCGCAGCCCGGTCGCCAGGCGCTCGACGGCGGCGAGCGGGAGGCGGTACTTGGCGAAGCTCAGGTGCAGGATCTGCACCGCCGGGTCAGGGTAGAAGCTGCTGGGCTGCCACATGGCTGTGATCCTCCGCTGTCCCGCCGCCGCTACTTCCGCGCGACGGGTTGGGCATGTTCTGTTATACCCAGCTTAGCGCGGCAACCCCGCGGGAGGACAAACGCCGTGCGGACCCGAAGGCTCCGGCCCTGGTTGGCTGTGATTGCGGCGGCCGCGTGCCTGGCGTGGCCGACGGACGGTTTTGCGCGGGCCAGCGGCGGCTACTCCAGGCCGGGCGGCTCCAGCCGGACGCCGTCGTTCGGCGGCAGCAGCGCCCCGCGCACCCCATCGTTCAGCGGCGGAAGCGGCGGCTACAGCCGGCCTTCCCCGTCCTACCAGCGGCCGGCCTGGACACCGCCGTCATCGCCGGGCGACCGCAGCTTCTCGCAGGATCGGTCCGGTGGCGCGTTCAACAGCTACCGCAGCCAGCAGGACGCCCCGCCGCGGCGTCCAGCGCCGCAATACGCGCCGCGCCAATCTGCACCGGGCCAATCTGTGCCGGGCCAATATGCGGCACGCCCATACGGGCCTGACCGGTCCGGTTGGTTCAGCAACCGCGGCTGGTCCGCGCCGCCGCCCGCGTTCGGCGCCAACCGCAGCTTCGGCGTGTGGGACGGGCTGTTCCTGGGCACGCTGCTGAGCAACCTCGGCCACGCCGGGTCGGGCGAGTTCTTCCACAACAACCAGAACGACCCCGGCTACCAGCAATGGCGGCAAGAAGCCGACCAGCAGGCGCAAGGCAACCCCGACCTGCGCGCCAAGCTGGACGCGCTGGACCGCGACTTGTCGGAGCGCGACGGCGAGCCGCGCACGCCCGGCGCCCTGCCGCCCGATATTCCGCCGGAGGTCGCCAAGGCGCCGCCAAGCCGCACGCCCGGCGTACCCGGCGGCGGCTCCGGCTGGGTTTGGGCCGTGCTGCTGGCCGGCGGCGGCGGCATCGCCTTTCTCGCCTACCAACGCCGCCCTTCAACCAACGCACCCTCCGGAGGACCCGCCGTGCGCCCGCCCGCGAACGCCTTGCAAAGCGCCGGCAACCTGCTGCGCCACAAGCTGTCGGGCGAAAGCTACACGCCGTCCAAGTTCCGCGTCGGCATGACGCTGGCGCTCGACCCCACGCCGTTCATCCTTGCGGGCAACAGCATCAAGCTGCCGCAGCCCGAAGGCGGTTCAGTCAGCGTGAGCGCGATTGGACAAGTGTCGTCCGGCAACACGCGGCTTTTGCGGCTTTATCTGCCCGACGGGCGCAGCCTCGTCCAGCTTCACCTCGACGCCGCCGGCGACCCCGACGAGTGCCGCCTGTTCGGCACGGTCGACGAGGTCACGCCGGCCGACCCCGGCGAATGGGGCGCCTGGCTCGACCCGAACGAGGGCATGATCGGCTGGCCGGAGTTCCAGACCAAGGACGGCAAGACCTACGCCCGCGTGTGGACGCCGGGCAGCAGCCGCGTCCCGCCCCGCGCGCTCACGGAATCGGTCGAGGGCCTGTCCGGCAGCCGCACGGTGCAGAGCCAGGCCATGCTGTACGCCGCGCCGACCGGCAGCCCCGGCCCGGCGCCCGCCACCGAGTACATCATGGTCTCGGCGGTGCAGGACGGCGCCCGGGCCTGGGTTGACATCCGGGCCGGCATCGACCTCAACCCCGCCACGCTCCAGCTCGCATAGGACCCCATGGACAGCATCTTCGCCACGTTGCAACAGGGCCTGCCCGTGCTGGCTGGGCAGTTCGCCGCGACGCTGGCGCTGCTCGGCATCGGCATGGCCTGCTACATGGCGCTGACGCCGTTCAACGAGTGGCGCCTGGTGCAGGAAGGCAACACGGCCGCCGGCATCGTGGTGGCGGGAACCCTGGTGGCGCTCGCCTTGCCGCTGGCGGCGACATTGGCGACCAGCGTGCTGGTGCTCGACATCGTGCTTTGGGGACTGGTGGCGCTGGCCATCCAGCTCGCGACGTTCTTCGTCGCCGCCACGCTGCTGCGCGGGCTGCGCGCGATGATCGAGGCCGGCAACGCCGCCGCCGCCCTGGTGCTGATCGGCATCCAGATCGCGGTGGCGCTGCTCAACGCCGGCGCGATGGCTGGATGACTTTTGACGCAAGGATAGGGAGAACGCCATGATCACATTCATCCGCAACTTGGTCAGCGTAAAAGCCGACCAGGCCGTGAACAACGCCGTCGAGGCGATTGTCCGCTGGGACCCGAAGTCCGCCACCGAGGCCGAGCTGCGCAGCATGGAGCAGCATCTGGACGACCTCGGCCGCCAGGTCGCCCAGGCCCGCATCGCCTTTGACAAGGAGGAACGCGAGGCCGACGCCATCATGACGCTGTCGCAGCAGCGCATGGCGGCGGCCGAGCAGATCCAGCATCGCATGGAGGCGGAAACCGACGCTTCGCGCAAGTCCGAACTGGAGCGCAGCCTGGGCACCATCGTGTCCATGCTGGAAACCATGGCGCCCGATGTGGAACGCGAGAAGCAGGACGCCGTGGACGCCGGCGACTTCCTGCACTCCTTGGAATCCACCTACCAGCAGGCCGGGCAGAAGCTGAAGTCGGCGCGGGACGACCTGAACCGGGCGCAGCGCGACATGGGCCGGGCGGAGCAGCAGCGCGACATGGCGCAGCAGCGGGCGGATGCCGCGCGCCAGGCCGCCGGGCTGTCCACCGCCACCAGCGGGCTGAGCGTGGCACTCAAGGCGATGCAGGACAACGCGGCCCGCAACCTGGCCGACGCGGAGTCTGCGAACGCCAAGGCCAAGCTGCTCGCGCCGACCCGGCCGGAGCAGGACGACCCGAACATCGCGGCGGCGATGGCGCAGGTGCAAGGCAAGGGGCCGACGCCCGTGAACCTGAACGACCGGCTCGCGGCGCTGCGGCAGAAGCAGGTCGGCGGGCCGGCCAAGCAGATCGGCGCGTCGTAGCCGCTTGGACACGCCGGACACCCTCATCATCGGCGGCGGCACCGCCGGCTGCGTCCTGGCGGCGCGCTTATCGGAGGACCTGTCCCGCCGCGTGACCCTGCTGGAGGCCGGGCCGGAGGACCGCGACGTTTGGATCCACATCCCCGCCGGCTATGCCCGCCTGTTCGCGAGCGGCAAGTACGACTGGCGCTTCGCCACCGAGCCGGAGCCTGAACTCAACAACCGCAGCATCGCCTGGCCGCGCGGCCGGGTGCTGGGCGGGTCGGGGTCGATCAACGGCCTGGTGTTCCTGCGCGGCTCGCCGCACGACTATGACCGGTGGGCGCAGGCCGGGGCGCGCGGCTGGTCGCATGACGACGTGCTGCCCGCGTTCCGCCGCATCGAGCACTGGACCGGCGATCCCGGCGCGACCCGCGGCACCGGCGGCCCGATCCCGGTCGGCGAGCCGCGTGGCCTGTCGCCCGGCGCCGCCGCCTTCATCGCGGCCTGCGAGGCCATGGGCTTCCCCCGCCACCGCGACATCAACGACGGCGCGATTGAAGGCGTGGCGCCCATCCAGATGAACGTCCGCCGCGGCCGCCGGGTCAGCACGGCGCAGGCCTATCTCCGCCCGGCCCGCCGCCGCCCGAACCTGCAAGTCATCACCGGCATCACCGCGCAGCGCCTGCTGATCGAGGGCGGACGCGCCGTGGGCGCCGTGGTCCGCCGCGCCGACGGGTCCGTGGCCGAGATGCGGGCGGAGCGGGAGGTGGTCGTCTGCGCCGGGGCGATCGCCACGCCGAAGCTCCTGATGCTGTCCGGCATCGGCAACGGCGACGCGCTGCAGGCCTTGGGCCTTCCCGTCACGCTGCATCGGCCCGGCGTCGGGCAGAACCTGCAGGACCATTTCATCAGCCGCTTCGGCTTCCGCACCCGCCCGGCCGGCACCTTGAACGAGATCACCGCGAGCCGGCTGCGCACCGCCGGCATGGCCGCCCGCTACGCGCTGCGCCGCAGCGGCCCCATGGCGGTGGGCGCGACGGAGGCCACGCTGTTCGCCCGCGTGACCCCCGGCGCAGAGGAGGCCGAGGTGCAGTTCCAGTTCATCAACTTCAGCCTCTCGCCCGGCGGCGGCTACGTGCTGCCGAAGCACCCGGGCTTCATGTTCAACTTCGGCCAGTGCCGCCCCGACAGCCGCGGCGAGCTTCTGCTCCGCAGCGCCGACCCGGACGACAAGCCGGTGATCCGCGCGAACTACCTTTCGGCGCCGGGCGACCAGCACGTGATGGTCGCGGCGGCGCGCGTCGCCCGCCGGCTGGGCCGCACCGCGCCGTTCAGCAACCTGGTGCTGGAGGAGCTGGCGCCGCCGCCGGAGGTCTCGACCGACGACGAGCTGCTGGACTACATGCGCGGCTCCGGCACGACGGTGTACCATCCCTGCGGCACCTGCCGGATGGGCGGCGACGCCGGCGCCGTGGTCGATCCGGAGCTGCGGGTGCGCGGAATCGCCGGGCTGCGGATCGCCGATGCCTCGGTAATGCCGCTGGTGCCGTCCAGCAACATCCAGCCGGCCGTCATGATGGTGGCGGAGCGTGCGGCGGATTTCATCCGGATGCCGGGCTGACGGACGCTCCCGCGCGGCTGCGGGCGGCTTCGGCCGCGACGAAGTTGTGCGCCAGCGCGTGGTAAACCCCCTCCGGGCAGACCAGCCGCGACGCCCCGTAGGCGATCAAGGAGGTCAGCATGAGCGGCAGGATCAGGGCGTGGTCGTTCGTCATCTCGCCCACGATGACGAACGCCGTGATCGGCGCCTGCACCACGCCCGCGAAGTAGGCCACCATGCCGAGCACGACGAGCGCCGGTGCCGACGCCCCCGGCAGCAGGGCCGCCACGTTGGCCCCCAGCCCCGCCCCCACGGCCAGGGACGGCGCGAAGATGCCGCCCGGGATGCCGCTGACCGAGGACGCCATCGTCGCAAGCAGCTTCAACGCCCCGAACGCGGCCGGCAGCCCGGCGCCGTCCTGCACCAGCGCCCGCGCCTGCGCATACCCCGTGCCGAACGCCGCCCCGCCCGAGAGCAGCCCGCAGCCGGCCACCACAAGGCCGCACAGCGCGGCGAACGCGACCGGGCGGCGCTTGACCACGGCGCCGAGCCGGCCGGGCAGGCCGCGTCCGAACAGGATGAGCACGCGGCTGAACCCGCCGCCCAGGACGCCGCCGAGCACCCCAAGGATCGGCACCGCAAGCCACCCCTCGACCGCTCCCAAAACGGCGTGCGTCGTGCCGAAATAGGTGTAGTCGCCCTCCAGCGCGAGGGAGGTCACGCCCGCCGCGATGACGGCGCCCAGCACCACGCCGCTCGTCCGCGCCTCGAAGGAGCGGCTCATCTCCTCGATGCCGAACACGATGCCGGCGAGCGGTGTGTTGAACGCGGCCGCGACGCCTGCGCTGGCGCCCGCCAGGATCAGCCCGGGCTGCCGCCGCGGCGACAGGCGCCCCAGCGCGAACATGACGGACGCGCCCACCTGCACCGTCGGCCCCTCGCGCCCGATGGACGCGCCGCACAGCAGGCCGAGCAGCAGCAGGGCCATCTTGCCCAGCGCGGTCCGGATCGAGACCAGCCGCTCCCGCGCCGCCGTCCCCTGGAGCTGACGCGCCGCGATGGCCTGCGGGATGCCGCTGCCGCCGGAGTTGGGAAAGTAGCGGTGGGCCAGCCAGCTCGACGCGGCAAAGCCCGCGGGCGTCAAAGCCAGCACGGCCCATGGATGCCACGCCAGCACCGCCTGGAACGCTGCCCCCATCCGGTCCGCGGCGAGGGCAAGCCCGACCGCTGCCAAGCCCACCGCGACCCCGCCCAGCACGAACAGCGCCCGGCGCTGCCAACGCGATGATAGCAAACGGATGCGTCGTGCATGCCGGGGGCTGAGCGGTGGAAGGAAAAGGCCTCGCATAAGGGCATGAGTAGCCCGCAGAGGCGCCGGCCGGATAGCCTTGGGATCGGCCCAGCAACGAGCCATGCGACCAAGCTATGAAACGGGATGTGCACGGCGTGGTGGAGCTGAGCGGGATCGAACCGCTGACCTCCTCATTGCGAACGAGGCGCTCTCCCAACTGAGCTACAGCCCCGCCGTGCAGGCGGCGGACAATGCTCAGGCTATGCTGCCAAGTCAAGCCGGCCCCTGCACATTCCGCACGCGGTTGCGCCGCGCCGGGCGCGTCGGTAGGGTCCCGCACAATCTCCCGGAGGCGGCCAAACGTGATTACAGCGTTATTTCAGTTGCTCAACGCCGTGATCGGCCTGCTCGTGTGGGCGCTGATCCTTTCCGCCATTTTCAGCACCTTGGCCTCTTTCGGCGTGCTCGACACCCGCAACCGCCTGGTCTGGACCATCGGGGACTTCCTCACCCGGGTGACGGAACCGATGCTGCGCCCGATCCGCAACGTGCTGCCCAACTTCGGCAACATCGACATCAGCCCGATCATCGCCATCCTGCTGCTGCAATACATCGCGCGGCCGCTGCTGGCGACCATCTTCACCGGCATCGTCACCGGGGTCTGGACGCTGATGTGATGGCGGCCCGCGTCATCGACGGCACCGCCGCCGCCGCCGCCCTCCGCGCCCAGATTGCCGAACGGACCGCGGGCCTGCCGTTCAAGCCGGGGCTTGCGGTCGTCCTGGTCGGGGACAACCCGGCCAGTGCCGTCTACGTGCGCAACAAGGACCGCGCGGCGCAGGGCGCCGGGCTGCTGGCGCAAACGATCCGGCTGCCCGCCGGCGTGCCCGCGGCGGAGCTGATGGCGGTGATCGAACGGCTGAACGCCGATCCCGAAGTGGACGGCATCCTCGTGCAGCTCCCGCTGCCGGACGCCATCCCGCCGCGCCCGGTGCTTGAGGCCATCGACCCGGCCAAGGACGTGGACGGCTTCCACCCGCTGAACGTCGGCCGCCTGCAGGACGGGCTGGACGTGCTGGCCCCCTGCACGCCAAGCGGCGTCATGCGCCTGCTGACGGCGGGCGGGACGCCGTTGCGCGGCGCCCGGGCGGTGGTGCTGGGCCGGTCCGCCATCGTCGGCCGGCCGATGGCGGCGCTGCTGCTGGCGGCGGACGCCACGGTGACAATCGTCCATTCCCGCACGCTTGACATCGCGGCCGAGTGCCGCCGGGCCGATGTGCTCGTGACGGCGGTGGGACGGCCGGAGATGGTGCGCGGCGACTGGGTCAAGCCCGGCGCCACCGTGATCGACGTGGGCATCAACCGGCTGCCGGACGGAAGGCTGGTGGGCGACGCCGCTTACGCCGAGTGCGCCGCCGTCGCCGGCGCCATTACCCCGGTGCCGGGCGGCGTCGGCCCGATGACCATCGCCTGCCTGCTGGACAACACCGTCAAGGCCGCCCTGCGCCGGCGGGGCGCACCCGCCTAGAAGTCGGTGCAGCGGCCCTTCTGCTCCCAATCGCCGAAGCGGGTCGGCTCCGGCCCCTTGGGGCCGCCCAACTCCGGAGGCAGCTTCGGGTCGTGGGGGATGGACGCGGGCGGGGTGCGCTCGGCGTCGTGCCGGGCCAGGTGCTCGGCGGCGGCCGGGGGGTGCGGCGTGTCGGTCATGCACCGAGAGATGGTCGGGCCGGCGCCGTTCGCAATGTCAGCCCGGCCCGCATCATCCGGCAAGGCGCATGGCGGCGCTAAAACAGGCAGACGAGGGCCAGTCCCCCCAGCATCAGGGCGGCGCCGGCGATGCGAAGAAGGCTGGCATGGTGCACGCTGAAGCCAAGCAGCCCGCAATGGTCGAGGATGATGGAAAACACGATGGTGCCGGTCACGACCAGACCGTTGAACGCCCCGCCGCCCAGCCGGCCCGCGAAGAACAGCGTCGAGATGATCGGGAGGGCGGCGATGGCGGTGCCGACCCAGGCCCACCAGGGCGTCGCCTTGAACGTGTCCGCGGCCGGGAAGCTCTCGCGGGCGAAGCCGACGCCGACCAGGAGCACCGCGCCCGAGATCACGCACACGAACACCCCGGCCCACCACGGACGCCCCATCGTTTCATTGAGCTTGGCGTTGGTGCCCGAGTGCACCGCGTTCATCAGCCCGGTCATCAGGACGAGGACGTAGGGGACCAGGTTCATCGGTTCTCGCTTGTTTCGCGCATGGGCCGGATCGGGCGTTATGCCGCCGGGCCGGTCCGGCGGCTGTCGGTCCGCAACTGGCCGCAGGCGGCGAGGATGTCCTGCCCGCGCGGCATCCGGATCGGGGCGGCGAAGCCCGCGTCCTGCACGATGGCGGCGAACCGCTCCAGCGCCTCCCGCCCGCTCGGGCGGTAGTCGCTGCCGGGCCAGGGGTTGAACGGAATCAGGTTCACCTTGGCGGGGATGCCGGCGATCAGGCGCACGAGGTCCCGCGCCTCCGCCTCGCTGTCGTTCACGCCGTGCAGCATGATGTACTCGAAGGTGATGCGCCGGGCGTTGCTGGCGCCGGGGTAGCGGCGGCAGGCGGCGATCAGCTCGGCGATGGGGTACTTGCGGTTGAGCGGCACGATCTCGTCCCGCAGGTCGTCCCGCACGGCATGGAGGGAGACGGCCAGGTTGACCCCAAGCTCCGCCCCGCAACGGTCCATCATCGGCACGACGCCCGAGGTGCTGAGCGTGATGCGGCGGCGGGACAGGCCGATCCCCTCCCCGTCCATGGCGATCCGCATGGCGCGGGCCACGTTCTCGTAGTTGTAGAGCGGCTCGCCCATGCCCATCAGCACGATGGTGGACAGCAGGCGCGGCACCTCCCCGCGCGGGCTGGGCCACTCGCCATAGGCGTCGCGCGCCGCCATGAACTGGCCGATGATCTCCGGGGCGCCCAGGTTGCGCACCAGCGTTTGCGTGCCGGTGTGGCAGAAGCGGCAGGACAGGGTGCAGCCGACCTGGGAGGAGATGCACACGGCGCCCCGGTCCTCGCGCCGGTCGGGGATGTACACGGTCTCCGCTTCCTGCCCGTCGCGGAAGCGGAACAGCCACTTGCGGGTGTCGTCCTCGCTGGTCTGCATTGTGGCAATGCTGGGCCGGCCAACCACGAAGCGCTCGGCCAGGCGCTCCTGCAACGGACGGGCGATGCTGGACATCCTCGCGAAATCGGTCGCGCCCTGGTGGTAGATCCAGTGCCAAAGCTGCTTGGCGCGAAACGGCTTCTCGCCGATGCCCGCGAGTTCCTCCGCCAGTTCCTCCCGTGTGAGGCCCACGAGGTCGCGCCGCCCGTCCGGCAACTGCGCGGGCGGCGGGTTGAACAGCGCGGACTTCGCCAGGATGCGGGTGCGCTCGGCGTCGGTCAGGCCGGGCATGGGGACGGTGGTCGTGCTCACTTGGCGGGACATGCCTTGTTGATCGCGGCGTAGGCGGGGCTGAAGCCGCGCAGGCTGAACGTGTCGGTCACGGCCATATTGCGCGGACCCGGCGACTTCGCGACCGCTTCCCGCGCCTTCGTGAACGCCGCCACCGTGGCCCGACCGTCGCGGGCGAAGGCCGAGCGGCCAGCGGTGTAGAACGCAAGCTGGGCCTGGTCGACGCCCACCTGCACCTCCGCATCGGCCGCGTACGGGAACCCGGCGCTGATCGCCACGGAGTCCCGTCCGCCGACGCGCTGCGTCACCGTCAGCACGACCTCGCCCCGGCCTGGCAACGCCGGCTGCGACCCGGCGGCGCGGACAAAGGCGTAGCAGACAAGCTGCCCGCCCTCCTGGTGCGTGGCGGCCTGCCAATCCTCGAACTTGCCGATCGACTTGGGCGCGGCGCTGGCGGGAGTGGTCGGGGCATGAGCCGGAAGGTGCGCCGCGGGCTTGGGCTGCGCAAGGGCCAACGACGGCCACGCCGCAGCGGCCAAGAAAAGCAGATGTTTAAAGGGCATGGCCGTCAGATACGGTGCGCCCCGAGTCAGGACAAGCGGCGTATCAAGGGTCTGTGACGCCGGGCAGCCAATCCGGCCTCGTGCGGCGGAACCGCGGGTCGCCATGCCCCTCCGGCGGCACCAAGGCATCGCCCGGGCCGCCGCTCGCCACCGGGCGCTCGGCGAAGCGCCCGTGCTGCAGCAGGCGGTCATACATCACCAGCGCCCCGGCCACCGCGAGGTTGAGGGCGAAGCGCGTCGGGATGCGGACGACGAAGCGGCACCGCCCGCGCATCGCCGCGGACAGGCCCGACCGTTCCGGCCCCAGCACGTAGGCGGCGTTCAGCGGATGCCGGAACGACGGCAGGTCCACCGCGTCGTCCAGCAGCTCGATGCCGACCAGCGCGCATTCCCGCGGCAACTGGATCGCCGCCGGGTCAGGGAAGCGCCAGAGCGGCACGTGCGCGGGCGTGTCCGCGGTGTCCGCCGCCCGCCCGGCGCGCGCATCCCAGCCCGCGCCGACGGTGAAGCAGAACGCCGCCCCGAACGCATGGCCCGTGCGCAGCAGCGCGCCCATGTTGGCGGATTTCGAGACGCCCTCCGCCCCGATGCCGAAATAGCCGCGTGCGGGGGCGGCGCGTGTCTTGGCCGAATGCATCGGCACGGGATAGGTGTTCACCATGACGGATGCAACCGACGCCAGGCTCGCGGAACAATACGAGGCCTTCCCCTATCCCAAGCGCGACCCGCGGGATGAGGCCCGGCGCCTGATTGTCGGCAGCCCGAGCCACCTGCGGGAGATCGACCATTGGGTGTTCGGCGCCGCCCGCCCGGCGTCAGAGCCGCTGCGTGCGCTGGTGGCGGGCGGCGGCACCGGGGACGGCGCGATCATGCTGGCGCAGCAGATGGCGACGGCGGGGCGGCCGGGCCGGGTCGCCTACCTGGAACGCTCGGCAGCCGCGCACGGGGTGGCGCGGGCGCGGGCGGAGGCGCGGGGGCTGACCCTCGACTGGCACATGGGATCGCTGCTCGAATTGCCGAAGTCGGGCCTTGGCCCGTTCGACTACATCGACTGCTGCGGCGTGCTGCATCACCTGCCGGACCCGGCGGCGGGGCTGCGGGCGCTGCTGTCCGTCCTGGCGCCGGGCGGCGGGATGGGGCTGATGGTGTACGCGCCGCATGGCCGCACCGGCGTCTACATGCTTCAGGACGCGCTGCGGCGGCTGGCGCCGGAGGGGGATGCGCCGCCGGCCCGGCTGGACGTCGCGCGCCGGGTCATGCGGCACTTGCCGGAGTCCGCCTGGCTGCGCCGCAACACCTATTTCGGCGACCACCTCGATGGCGGCGACGCCGGGCTGTATGACCTGCTGCTGAACCCGCGCGACCGGGCCTACACCGCGCCCGAGTTCATTGCCCTGCTGGACGGCGCCGGGCTGACGGCCACGGCGCTGATGGAGCCGCTGCGCTACGATCCCGCCGTTTACCTGCCGGACCCCAAGCTGCGCGCGCGCATCGACGCCCTGGACCCGACCGCCCGCGCCGGTTTGGCGGAGGCGCTGACCGGCAACATGAGCACCCACGTCGCCTATTGCGTCCGCACGGCGGAGGCCCGCCCGGCGCCCGACCCGATGCGGGAGGACGCCGTGCCCGTGGCGCGGGAGCTGCCAGCGGCGGAACTGGCCCGCAACATCCGGCCGGACGGCACGCTGCCGTTCCTGTTCGACGGCCTGCGCGTGCCGGTGCCGTTGCCGCCGCTGGCCGGGGCGATCCTCGGCCTGGTGGACGGCGCGCGCACCGTGGGCAGCATCGCGGCGGCCTTGCGGGCACGCGGCACCGACGACGCCGCCTTCGCCCGGGCCTGGCGCCAGACGTTCGATGCGTTGTCCGGCGTCAACCGACTCCTGCTGGCATCGCCGCCCGGATGACCCCCATCCTGACACATTCAGCCATCGTGATCTTCGGCGCCGCCGTGCGGCCCGGCGGCCGGCCGAGCGGCGCCATGCTGGACCGGGTGCAGGCGGCGTTGCGCCTGGGCGAGCGCCTGCCGAATGTCCTTTACATGCCGACCGGCGGCGTCGGCCGGCACGGCCCGGCGGAAGCGGAGGTGATGGCCGGCCTGCTGCGCGGCCGCGGCGTGCCGTCCGACCGGATCAGGATCGAGCCGACCGGCACCAACACCTTGTCCTCCGTCCGCGCCTGCGCCCGGCTGCTGCGCGGCCACACCGGGCCGGTCTATGCCGCGACCTCCGCCTACCACCTGCCGCGCTGCGTGGTGCTGCTGCGCTTGGCGGGATTTCAGGCACGGGCTTGCCCGCCGAGCTGGGGCGCCGCGTCCTCCAGCCTTCGCAAGCGGTGGTACTGGCGCTTGCGGGAGGTGCCGGCGGTCCCGGTGGATGCGGCCCTGCTGGCCTGGCATCGCCTGCGGGGCCGCGTGTAGCCTTCGTTGACCGGCACGCCCGGGCCGTGTTTGCCTGACAGCCGCATGACCTTCTCCGCCATCGACTCGGCGCTGCTCGGCCCGCTGTTCGCGACTGCGGCCATGCGCGACGTGTTCTCCGACCGCGCCCGCCTCGCCGCGATGCTGGAAGCGGAGGCCGCCCTGGCGCGGGTGCAGGCGCGGTTCGGCCTGGCGCCCGACGCCTTGGCCCCGGCCATCGCCGCGATCAACGCCGACAGCCTCGATGCCGCCGTCCTGGGCGAGCAAACCGCGCTGGCCGGCGTCCCCGCCATCCCCTTCGTCAAGGCGGTGCAGGCCCGGTTGCCAGAGGACCTGGCGCGGGCGTTCCACAAGGGCGCCACCACGCAGGACATCCTGGACACCGCGCTGTCCCTGCAGATCCGGGCGGCGCTGGCGCTGGTCGCGGACGACCTCCGAGCTATCCTGGCCGGGCTGGCCGGGCTGGCGGAAGCGCACCGGGACACGCCCTGCGTCGGGCGCACCTATGGCCAGCACGCGGCGCCGCTGACCTTCGGCTTCAAGGCCGCGGTCTGGCTCGCGGGCGTTGCGGACGCGGCGGAGCGCCTGCCCGAGATTCGGTTTCGGCTGCTGCTGGCCTCGCTGGGTGGGCCGGTCGGCACCGTTGCGGGCCTCGGCGCGCATGGCCCGGCGGTCGCGGACGGGTTCGCCGAGGCGCTCGGCCTCGGCACCGGGCCGCTGGCCTGGCACACGCGGCGCGCGGGCATCGCGGAGGGCGGCGCATGGCTCGCGACGCTGCTGGGCGCGCTGGCCAAGATGGCAACCGACGTCGCGAACCTCGCCTCCACCGAGGTCGCCGAGGCGTCCGAACCCTGGATGCCCGGCCGAGGCGGCTCCTCCGCCATGCCGCACAAGCGCAACCCGGTGTCCTGCACCGTGATCCTGGCTGCGGCCTCGGCCGCCAAAGGCCACGTCACCACCCTGCTGGATGCGATGGCGGGCGCGCATGAGCGCCCGCCGGGCCTGTGGCATGCCGAGTGGCACGCCTTGCCCAGCCTGTTCGGCCTGGCCTCCGGCGCGCTGCGGGAAGCGGTGTCGCTGGCGCAGGGCCTGGTCGTCGATGCCCCGCGCATGCGCGCCAACATCGGCCAAACCCGTGGCCTGCTGTTCGCCGCCGCGGCGGCGGCCCGGCTGGCCCCGCTGCTGGGCCGGGAGGGCGCGCATGCCCGGGTCGAGCAGGCCGCCGACGAGGTGCGCCAGACCGGCGACACGCTGCAAGCCGTGCTCGCCCGCGACCCGGCGCTGCACGGCGCCGACCTGGCCGCGGCATTCGACCTCGCCCCGGCCGTCGCGGCAGCAGGGCCGTGGGTGGACCGCGCCCTGGCCCACGCCGCTGCCATACAACAGGCGCTCTGACGGAGGCACGCGATGGATTGGTCCGCCAAGCAGTACACGGTTTTCGAGGACGAGCGCACCCGGCCCGTGCGCGACCTGCTCGCCGCAGTGCCGAGCCAGGCGGCATCGGCGGCGGTGGACCTCGGCTGCGGCCCCGGCAACTCCACGGAACTGCTGCTGCGCCGCTTTCCCGGCGCCGACGTGACCGGCCTCGACAGCTCGCCCGACATGGTCGCGGCGGCGCAGGCCCGGCTGCCGCAACTCCGGTTCCAGGTGGCGGACATCGCGGCGTGGGACGCGGCGGGACCGTTCGACGCGATCCTGGCCAACGCCGTGCTGCAATGGCTGCCGGACCATGCGGGCCTGCTGCCGCGCCTCGCCGCCAAGCTTGCGCCGGGCGGCAGCCTCGCGGTGCAGATGCCGGACAATTTGGACGAGCCGGCGCACCGGCTGATGCGGGAGGTCGCGGCGGACGGGCCTTGGGCCAGTAAGCTCGCGCGCGCCGCCGGGGCGCGGGAAGCGATGGGAACGCCCGACCGGTATTACGGCGTGCTGCGTCCGCACTGCGCGCGGGTGGATGTCTGGCGGACGACCTACCACCACCCGCTGGCCGGCGGGGCGGATGCGGTCGTCGAGTGGTTCAAGGGCAGCGGCCTGCGCCCGTTCCTGGCGCCGCTCGACGCGGACGAGCAGGCCGGGTTCCTGGCGGAGTACCGCAGGCGGATCGCTCAAGCCTACCGCACCCTGCCGGACAGCAGCGTGCTGCTGCCCTTCCCGCGGCTGTTCCTGGTGGCGACCCGCTAGCGCGGCGCCATCCTCAGCGCGCCGTCGAGCCGGATCACCTCGCCGTTCAGCATCGGGTTCTCGCACACCGCGCGGACCATCGCCGCGAACTCCTCCGGACGGCCCAGCCTCGATGGGAACGGCACCGCGCTGCCCAGGCTTTCCTGCACCTCCGCCGGCAGCCCGGCCATCATCGGGGTCGCGAACAGGCCCGGGGCAATCGTCACCACCCGGATGCCGCTGCGCGCCAACTCCCGCGCGATGGGCAGCGTGAGGCCTGCCACCCCGGCCTTGGACGCCGCATAGGCCGCCTGGCCGATCTGCCCGTCGAAGGCCGCGACCGACGCGGTGTTGACGATCACCCCGCGCTCCCCGTCTGCGCCCGGCGTACTCTTGGCAATGGCGGCGGCGGCCAGGCGGATCATGTTGAACGTGCCGACCAGGTTGATCGCGACCACCCGGGCGAACGATGCCAGCGCGTGCGGCCCGTCGCGGCCCAGCACCTTCTCGCCAATCGCGATCCCGGCGCAGTTCGCGAGGCCCTGCACGCCGCCGAACGCCGCCTCCGCCTCCGCCACCACCGCCTGCGCCGACGCTTCTTCCGTGATGTCAGCCATGACGAAGCGGGCGGCGTCGCCCAGCTCCTGCGCCAGCGCCTCCCCGGACGCCCGGTTCACGTCGGCGATCACCACCCGGCCGCCGGCGGCCACCACCATGCGGGCAGTCGCGGCGCCCAGGCCGGACGCGCCGCCGGTGACGATGAAAACGTGCTCGGCGATCTGCATGGGCGTGTCCTCCTACGGGGTGGGCTTCACTCGGCCGCCGCCCGGTCCGGCGCGGCGGCCAGCGAGGCGGCAACCAGCGCCTCCGCATCGGCATGCAGCGCGGCGCGCGAGGCGTCCCGCGCGTAGAACATGTGCCCGCCGCCATACACCCGGAGCTGCGCGCGGTCTCCGCCGCCGGATGCCGGCACCTGGTTCAGCAGCATCTGGCTGGCGAAGTACGGCGTGACGAGGTCGGTCAGCCCGTGCGCCACCATCACGTGCGCCGCCGGGTCGAGTGCGAGGAACTGCCGCAGCGGCGTCATCGCCTCCGGGCGGGCGTTGCTGCGGCCATAGTCCCATTCGTGCGCCGTGGCCTCGTTCAGCAGCTCGTAGCGGCGCCCCGGCGCGCCGCTCGGCTTCCAATCCAGCCGCGTCGCGTACACGTCCAGCATGGCGCCCGTGACGGGTCCGCGCAGCGCGTCCAGGATGGCGTCGGGCGAGTTGTCGTTCGCCGCCGCCGGGAACGGGTCCGCCGCCGAGACCGTCGCGTCGTAGGGGCTGGCGACCCGGCCCGGCTCCCGGTCCCGCGTGAAGGCGCCGAGGTCCACCTTGCCCGCCCGCCGCCGCACCAGCGCGGGATCAAGGCCGGTCAGCGCCGCAACACGGTCACTGACCCGCCCGACCGCGGCGGCGTCATGCTCGCCGCGCACCAGGTCCAGCAGGTAGTCGGTCCCGGCGTAGCTCTCGGCATCCTGCACCTCCGCCCGGCCAGCGGCGCCCCGCGCCGCGGCGGCCATCGACGGCAGCCGCGCTACCCAGCGCATCGGGTCCCACGGCGCGTCCCGCCCGTTGAAGTCCAGCACCGGGGAAATCAGCACCAGCCCGCTGACCCCCACCCCCTGCTGGTCCAGCAGCGCCCGCGCCAGCTTCGGGCCGCGGAACCCGCCGTAGCTTTCGCCCACGATGAACTTCGGCGATTGCAGCCGCCCGTTGGCCTCCAGCCAGCGGCGGGCGGCGTTGGCGAGCGTGTCGATGTCGCCCTCCACCGACAGCATGCGCCGCCGCACGTCGTCCCCGCCGAGCACGCGGCTGTAGCCGGTGGTCACGGGGTCGATGAACACGAGGTCGGTGAAGTCGAGCCAGGTGTCGGCGTTGTCCACGACAACCGGGCGCATGCTGGGGCTGATGCCGCCTGCCATCGGCACCCGCCACGGCCCGATCGCGCCGAGGTTCAGCCAGGCCGACGCCGACCCCGGGCCGCCATTGACCGCGAACGTCACCGGGCGGCTGCCCGGCGCCGTGTTCGCAAGCTGGAACGCGGTCACGACGATCTCGGCCTGCGCGGCGCCCTGCGGATTGGCGAGGCGGATGGTGCTGACCGTCGCGTTGAACGACAGGGTACGTCCGGGCAGGGCCAGGGTATGGGAGGTCGTCTTGTCCGCGCTCGGCTCGGACGCCGGGGGGCGTGGCGCCTCCTCGCGCTCGGGACCGCCCGGGCCGTGCGGCTGCGCCAATGCCGGCGTGGCGGCCAGCAGGGCGGCGAGCATCCAGATCGTCGCAAGCTTCATGGCGTCCCTCCAGCCCGTCCGTTTAAGCACGCTAATACTCGAACTGGTAGGTCAGCCCGACCGAGTTGCCGCCCTGCCCGGTTCCCACGTCGGTCTGCGCCTTCAAGCCTTTGAAAAGGTCGATCTGCACCGTGGCCCCCGTTTGGCTGCCCGTGGTGCCCTGCTTCGCGCCCACGTAAACGCCGGGGCGGACGTACCGTCCCGCCTCGACGGAGGGCGCCGTGCTGGACGCGCCGCTGCCGCTGCCGCTGCTGCCGCCGCCGACCGACAGCCGGTCCAGCCCCAGCCCTTTCCGGATGCTTTCCAGCGGGTTGCCGCCGCCACCGCCCACGCCGGTCAGGCTGGCGACCGCGGCGGCGATCTCGGCAAGCTGGAACGGCCCCAGGTCCTTGGCGCTGCGCTTGAACAGCAGATAGGCCAGCACTTCGTCCTGCGGCAGCTCCGGCACGCTCGTCAGGTTGATCTTGGGGGCGCTGGCGTAGCCGGTGATGCCGAGCGTCGCGGTCACGCTGCCCGTCGTGCTGTCGGCGGCGAAGTCGAGCGTCGGGTCGATCTTGCCCGTGACCCCGGCGCCGTCGAAGCCGACCTTGCCGCGCGTGAAGGTCAAGGTGGTGCCAGCCACGCTGATGGTGCCGCGCCGCATGTCGAACCCGCCGGACACCTGCGGCGCCGTGCTCGTGCCCTTGACGCGCAGCTCCCCCGCAAGCTCGGAGTCCAGCCCCCGGCCGCGGATGAAGATGGCGCTCGGCGCGTTGATGGTGAGGTCGAGGCCGACCGCGTTGCCGGCGGCGGGCGGCGCCGGCGGCTTGTCGCCGGGCCGCCGCACGTCCAGCACGGCGATGGAGGCCGGCAGACGCTCGGGGATGCGGATCTCGGCCCGCTTGATGCCGATGCGTCCCGCCGCCTGCAGCGCGCCCGCGGCCTGGCCCTTTACCGTGAGATCAGCGTCCAGGTCGGCGCTCAGTTGGTCGGACGCGAGCGGACGCGCGTTGCGCATCGTGAGCGTGAGATCGACCGGCAGCCCCGGCGCCAGCACGCCGACGCTGCCGGACGCCGCCACCGTGCCCGGCCCGGCCCGGCCGGTGAAGCTCGCGATGCGGACCGTGTCGCCGTCCGCCCGCAGGCTCGCGGCGATGTCGGTGATGCGGAGGCCTTGCGCAAAGTCCTGCACCTCGCCCTTCGAAAGCTGCACCGTGCCGCCGATGCGGGGCGCCGCCGCGGTGCCGGCCACCGTCGCGTCCAGCGCCACCCGGCCCCGGGCGCGCCGCCCGGCCGCGGTCAGCACGGGGTCGAGCAGCACGAGGTCCAATGCCCCGGTCGCCCGCAAATCGAGCGGCCCGGTCCCCAACGGCGCCTGCCCGTTGACCGCGAGCTGCAGCGATGGCCCGGCCGAGAGCCGCGAGTCGATCCGGGCGGCGCCGCCGGCCAGTTGCGCCGTGGCTGTCAGGTTGGCCGCCGGGATCGCCCGGCCCGGCCCGGAGCGCAGCCGCACCCCGCTGGCCGTCAGCTTCACCGTCCCGTCCGGCTTCGCCGGGGTGCCGGTCAGCCGGGCGTCGAGCGCAATCGTGCCGTCCGCCGCGAACTCCGGCGAGCCGAGCCGCGCCAAATCCGCAGGCGCCCGCAGCGTGGCCGTCGCGTCCAGCGTGGGCGACAGGCGCCCGGCCACGTCCAGCACCGCCTCCCGCACGCCCAGCCGCAGCCGGTCCACCGAAACCTCGTCGGCCAGGCGGACCCGTGCCGGCGCCAGCAGCCGCAGCGTCTCGCCTTTGGCAGCAACCTGGAAGGCGTTGAGCTGCACGGCCTTGGACAGCGCGTCCACCACGGCCGTGCCGGTGATCTGCGCGTCGGTCCCGCTGACCTGCAGCGCCGCCGTGGTCCGCACGGCGAGCGCCGCCTGCGGGCCGGACACGTCCACCTTGGCGGACCCTTTGACGCCCGCGGCGTCGATGCCCTCCGCCGCGAGCTGGGCGTCCACCACCGGCTCGGTCGTGGGATCGGCGACGCGGGCGGTGAGGACGGCATGGCCGACCCGGTTGCCGGGCAGGCCGGCGTTGCGCAGCTCCGCGTGGATGCGGGCGTCCTGCGCGTCCAGGTTGGCCTGCGCGGTGACGCTGCCGGACAGCGGTTGGCCGATGAATGGGCGCAGGTCGTCGAGCTTGTCCATGCGCAGGTCAACCTGGCCGAGCGGCAGCTTGGCGCCGGCGGGCAAGGAGAGCGTCCCCTCGGCGTGCAGGCTGCGCCAATCCGCGCGGCCGATGGTGGCATGCAGCGCGCCGTCCGCCTCGCGCCGGGCTGTGACGCCCAAGGCGAGCGGCGCGCCTTCCAGCGTGCCCTCCGCCGTCACCTGCCCGGCGGGCTTGCCCGGCAGGCCCGTCAGCGCGGCGGTCAGCGTCACCGGCCCGCGCGGCACGTTCGGCGCGCCGACCTCGCCTTTGATGGTGGTGTCGAGCGACAGCGCGTCCATCGGCCCCTGCGCGTGCCCGTCAGCCTCCAAGGCCCCGGTCAAGGTCGGGGCGAGCGCCGCGAGGTCAGACAGGCCAAGGCGGTACGTGGCGTCCAGCGCGTCCGCCTTCTTGCTGCCCCCCTTCATAGTACCTTGGGCCGACAGCCGCAGCGTCTTGCCGTCGATCTCCAGCCGCGACAGCGTGATGTCCGACCCGGCGAGCTGCGCCGACGCCCCCAGCGTCGCGTCGCCCAATAGCGCCGGCACCGGCGCCAGCCCGCCGGTGATGGACAGCTTGCCGTCCAGATCCGTCCGGGTCACGCCGCCTGCCATTGCCGCGCTTAGGTGCAGCGCCGTGCTGCCATGCAGGTCGATCCCGCCGATGGCGGCGAGCGGCGCCAGGTCCGCCGCGGCCACGTCGGCGTTGGCCGAGATATCGCCCCCGGTCTTCGCGTCGCCCTTCACGGTCAGCAGCGGATGGGTGAGCGCGAAGGTGACGGGCCGGGCGGGGTCGTCCAGCCGCGCGTCGGCGTCCAGCACCACGGGCGAAGCGGCGAGCAGCGCCGGGTCCGGGCCTGGCAGGCGCACGCCCTCCGCCGTCGCATGCAGCCCGACCCGGCCGGCGTTGCCCTGGACGTCGGCCACGAGCCGTTGCACAGCGGCGCCGGCTGCGGCCAGGCCCTCGATCCGCAACTGCCCCGAGGCGTCCGGCGTGGTGAACGGCCCGTGCACCCGGGCCTGCAACGCGACGCTTTGCCACGACACGTCCGGGCGCGGCGTCATGGCCGGGGCGGACGCGGACAAATCGAGGTCGGCGGCCGATCCCTCCAGGTCCAGCGTGCCCCGGGCCTGCGCCTGCAGCGGGCCGGCGGTCAGCGCCAGGTTTGTCGCGACGGCGTTGCGCGGCCCGTCCAGGCCCGCCTTGATCGACAGCGGACCAAGGCCCGGCAGCGTCGCAACCGTGGCGACCAGGCCGCCATCCGGCTCGGCGGCGTCGAGTGTCCCCAAGATATGCGCCGGGTCGAGGCGGACGGTCGCCTTGTAGTCGCCGGGCACGTCCAGCCGGTGCAGCGCGAGGTCGGCGCTGGCGTCTTGCAGCGACGCGCCATCCACGGCGCCGTCCACCGACAGGACGGCCGCCGGCCCGACCACGCCGGGGCCAAGCTCCGCCCGCGCCACGTGGATGCGCTGCGCCGTGACCCGCACCGGCAGGCTGAACGGCTGGCTGCTCTCGGTTGCGGGCGCCGGGGCAGCGGTGCTCGCGGCTGGCAGCCGGGGCACCTGTATGCGCGCGGCCTCCAACCGTTGAACCGACGCGGTGCGGCGCAGCAGCCGGGTCGGCGACCAGTCGAGCGCCACGTCGTCGGCCAGCAGCCAGGCGCCGGCGGCGTCGCGCACCTCCAGGTGATGCAAGCGCAACGCATCCGGGAAGCGGCCCGAGAACCCCTCCACCATGACCATACCGCCGGTCACGCGCCCGATCAGTTGCTCCGCCGCGATGCGGCCCGGCCCGATGTTGAGGGCCAGCACGACGGCCGCGACGAGTACGACGGGAAGCAGCAGGAGCAGGCCCAGGACCCACAGCGCCGTGCGAAGCGCCCGGCGCATCAAAAGGCCTGCCCGATGCCGATATACAGCTCGAACGAATCATCGCCGTTCCGCTTGTTGAGCGGCACGGCCACGTCCAGCCGGACCGGCCCGATCGGCGTGTAGTAGCGCCCACCCACCCCGGCGCCGGCCCGCAGGCCGCTGCCGAACCCGGTGCTGGAACTGGACACCTGCCCGGCATCCAAGAACACCGCGGCGCCGAAGCTCTCGCCGAAGCGCTGCCGGTATTCAATCGTCGCGGCGGAGATCGACGTGCCGCCGGTGGGCCGGTTGCTCGCGAACCTCGGCCCGATGGATTGGTATTTGTAGCCCCGCACCGTGCCGCCCCCTCCGGCGTAGAACCGCTCGTCCGGCGGCAAGTCGAAGGTGGCCGCCCCCTGCACGCTGCCGATCAGGCCGCGCAGCGCGATGATGCTGCGGCCCGGGGCGCCGAGGTTGATGTAGGTCGAACCCGACGCCTGCAATATGGTGAACGTCGCCTGCCGGCCGACCAGCACCTGCGTCGGCGTCGCCGCAGCCGCCGCCTTGATGCCGTGCGTCGGCTCGAACAGCCCTTCCGGCCCCGTCGAGTCGTAGCGCACGCCGAGCGGCAGGCCGAGCAGGGTGTAGCTGCGCTGCACGCCTTCCTGGGTGATCAACGACTGCTGCGCCTGCACGCCGGCGCTGCCCGTCCAGACCTGCGCGAACTTCCGGCTGAGGGTGACGCCGGCGAGCTCCGCCGTGCGATTGTAGGCATCGAGGTTCTCCTTGATCGCTTGCAGGTTCACCGTCACCGACTGGTCCCGCCGCCACACGTCCGGCTTCACCAGCGCAGCCGTCACGTTGTAGCCGCTGCCCCGGCTGGCGCTGCCGCCAAGCTGCGTCACCGCGGCGCCCAGGTTCAACTGCTCCGCCTGGCCGAACAGGTTGCGGTGCTGGAAGGTGACGCCGGCGCTGGCGCCGAGGTCGGTCGAGTACTCGGCCGTGAAGCCCACGGCGTGCCGCGGGCGTTCCGTCAGGTCGAAGGCCAGCGGCAGTTGCCCGGCCGCGTCCACCTGCTCGGCCGCCCGGGCGCGGACGGTCGCGAACACGCCGAGCTGCGCCAGGTCCTGCCGCGCCGCTTCGATCTTCGCCGGGTCGAACCGCTCGCCCTGGCTGACGAGCAGCCGGCGCCGCACGAAGGCCGGGTCCACCCGCGTCGTCCCGCCGATGCTGATCGGCCCGAGATCGACCTGCGGGCCGGTGTCTACCTTGTAGGACACGTCCAAGGCCTGCGCGGAGGCGTCGAGCATCGCCACCGGCGGATCGACCTTGGCCAGCGCGTATCCCTCCCTGCGCAGCGCATCCAGCACGCGCCCTTGCCCGGCCAGCACGTCGGACGCCAGCGCCGGGGCGCCGGGTTCGACGCCCAATGCCGCCCGCGCCTGCGCCGGCACCTGGCCCTCCAGCGTGACCCGGCGCAGGTGGAACACCGGCCCGGGATCGATTCCGACCGTCACCGGCACCGGGGCGCTCGCGGCCTCCAGCACCGTCGGCAGCGCCGGGTCGTCGAGGCTGCGCCCGGCCACCTGCACCGTGACCCGGGCGGCGTAGTGGCCATAGCTGTTGAGCGCCGTGGCGAGGCGCGCCCCATCGTCCCGCGCGCGGGTCACGAGCGCGAACGGGCCGACGGGGGCGTTCTCCCGCAGCGACACGAGGTTGGAGCTGTCCTTCAACGCCTGGTCCAGCGCCGTGTTGCCGGTGGGCGCAATCGTGACGGTGTAGGGCTGCGGATCGGCCGCGCCCGCGGCGGCGCCGTGCAGCACGGCCAGCACGGCGGCGAACAGCGCGACCGGCCGGGGCATAAGGCTCGTTCCGGTCTTGAACATACGGCAGCATAGTGTTGAAACCCTGAGAACGCGCCCGATTCGCATCTGTATCCTGCTACCCCGCCACCCACCGTCCCAAGATTGTCACAGGCGCGTTGTTGTCCTGACCCATACGGATTGATATCTGATTTCCATGAAGATCCTTACCCCTCGTGCACGCCAAAGGAGCCTGCCCGTCCTGGCGCCGGTGGGAACGGAGGCGACGCCGCGCCCGCGGACCCATAGGATGCGTCCAATGCGGCGGGGTGCCGCCATCGCCCTATGGACGATTCCCGCCGCGGCGATCCAAGCCGGGATGCTGGTATTGCCCGGCCGTGGCAAGATTGTGTTCGCCCGGCTGTACTGGGCCAGCCTGTGCCGCCTGCTCGGCCTGCGGGTGCGGGTGGTCGGCCAGCCGGCGCGCGGAGGCGAGCGGCCCGTGGTGTTCGCGTCGAACCACTCGTCCTGGCTCGACATCCTGGCCCTGGGCGGCGTGCTGGAGGCCTGCTTCATCGCCAAGGAGGAGGTCGGCCGCTGGCCGGTCATCCGCACCGTCGCCCGCCTGGGCCGCACCGTGTTCGTCAGCCGCCGGCCCGCCGAGACCGGGCGGGAGCGCAACGCCATGCGGGACCGGCTCGACGCGGGCGACAACCTGATCCTGTTTCCCGAGGGCACCAGCTCCGACGGCTCCCGGGTGCTGCCGTTCCGCTCGGTGTTCTTCTCGGTGGCCGAGGCGCAGCCGGGGCGTTCATGCCCGCTGGTCCAGCCGGTGTCGATTGTGTACGACCAGTTGGGCGGGCTGCCCATCGGCCGGGCGAGCCGGCCTGTGTTCGCCTGGTACGGCGACATGGACCTCGCTAGCCATTTCTGGCGCCTGGCGCAGCATCGCGGGCTGCGCGCCACCGTGCTGCTGCACGCGCCGGTCGATCCCGCCGCCTATGCGTCCCGCAAGGCGCTGTCCCAGGCGGTGTGGCAGACGGTGGCCGAGGGGGCGGCGACGCTTCGGCAGAACCGGCCGGTACGGCCCGCCCTGCACCCGGCGGCCGAAGATGCGCCGCCGGTCCGGCCCGCTTTTGCTTGACAAGCCTCAGGCCCGATCTGCCACACTCGGCTTGGCTGGGATCGGCGAAATCAAAGGGAGGCTTTCGAACGCTGCCGCGCTTGACCCGGGCCGGGCACCCGCCCATTCCTCCTCAGAACTCGGCTGGACATTCCCGGCCGGATGGGGGGCGTCCTTGGCCGTGACCGCGACGAACGATGCGAGCTTGAAGCGGCTGCATGTCATCACCTGGGGCTGCCAGATGAACGTGTATGACAGCGGACGCATGGCGGACGTCTTGGCGCCCCTGGGCTATGCGCCGACGCCTACGCCGGACGACGCCGACATGGTGATCCTCAACACCTGCCACATCCGCGACAAGGCGGCCGAAAAGGTGTTCAGCGAGTTGGGCCGCCTGCGCGCGGTCAAGCAGGCGCGCGAGGCGGCCGGGCGCCCGACCATCCTGGCCGTCGCCGGCTGCGTGGCGCAGGCAGAGGGGGCGGAAATCATCGCCCGCGCGCCGTACGTCGACATCGTGCTGGGTCCGCAAACCTATCACCGCTTGCCGGAGATGGTGGCCCGTGCCGCCCGCGCCGGCGGCGGCGTGATCGAGACGGACTTCCCGGCCGAAGCCAAGTTCGACCACCTGCCGGACAGCGCGGCGCCCCAGGGCGTGACGGCGTTCCTGACGGTCCAGGAGGGCTGCGACAAGTTCTGCAGCTTCTGCGTCGTCCCCTACACCCGCGGCGCGGAGGCGAGCCGCCCGGCCGCCGCCGTGATCGCCGAGGCACGGCATCTGATCGCCCAGGGCACCCGCGAGATCACCTTGCTCGGCCAGAACGTCAACGCCTGGCACGGCGAGGCGCCGGGCGGCGGCGCCTGGAGCTTCGGCCGGCTGATCCGGGCGCTGGCCGAGCTGCCGGGCCTGCTGCGGCTGCGCTACACCACGTCCCACCCGCGCGACATGGACGACGACCTGATCGGCGCGCACCGCGATGTGCCGCAACTGATGCCGTTCCTGCACCTGCCGGTGCAGTCAGGCTCCGACCGCATGCTGGCCGCGATGAACCGGCGCCATACCGTCGCCGACTACCTGCGGCTGGTCGAGCGGCTGCGGACGGCGCGGCCCGACCTCGCCTTGTCGTCGGACTTCATCGTGGGGCACCCCGGGGAGACCGACGCGGAGTTCTCGGCGACGCTGGACCTCGTGCGCCGGGTCGGCTTCGCGCAGGCGTTCAGCTTCCAGTACTCCCCCCGCCCCGGCACGCCCGCCGCCGGCGCCCCGCTGCAGGTGGCCGAGTCCGTGAAGCATGCGCGCCTGCAAACGCTGCTGGCCCTGCTGCGGGACCAGCAGGCGGCGTTCAACGCGCGGAGCCGCGGCCTGGTCATGCCGGTGCTGTTCACCGGGCCGGGCCGGCGTCCCGGGCAGCTTTCCGGACGATCACCTTTCCTTCAGCCGATCCATGTGAATGGCCCAATATCGCTGATTGGCCAGGTCGCCCCGGTGACGATCGTGGACGGACGCCCCAACTCCTTGGCTGGAACCCTGAACCTGGAGCAAATCTGCGCTTGAACATCCTCGCCGCGACCCCGGCTTCGACGTCCCCCGATGCCGCGAAGTTCGATGCCGCGAAGGCCGGGGCGGCCCCGCCCGGCAAGGCGGTGACGCTGCAATTCAACGACAATGCGTTGCTGCCGCTGCTGTTCGGCGACCATGACCGCCATCTGGTCCGGTTGGAGCAGGGCCTCGGCGTCCGCATGTCCTCCCGCGGCAACCGGGTCGCCATCAGCGGGGAGCCGGCGCGCGTGCAGGCGGCGGAGGCCGCGCTGACCGGGCTGTACAAACGCCTCGAACGCGGCAAGGGCGTGTCCCGCGCCGACGTGGAGGCGGCGATCCGCATGTCCGAGACCGATCCCGACCCCCGGCTGCCGCTGTCCGACCTGCCGGCGATCCACACCCGCCGCGGCGCGGTCGGTCCGCGCTCGCCGGGCCAGGCGACCTACATGGACATGCTCGGGCGGCACGAGATGGTGTTCGGCATCGGCCCGGCCGGCACCGGCAAGACCTACCTCGCCGTCGCCCAGGCGGTCGCGATGCTGCAGGCCGGGCGCGTGGACCGCATCGTGCTGTCCCGCCCGGCGGTCGAGGCCGGAGAGCGCCTGGGCTTCCTGCCCGGCGATCTCAAGGAGAAGGTCGATCCTTATCTCCGCCCGCTGTACGACGCGCTGCATGACATGATGCCGGGCGACCAGGTGATCCGGCGCATGGGCACCGGGGAGATCGAGGTGGCGCCCCTCGCCTTCATGCGCGGACGCACCTTGGCGCACGCCTTCGTCATCCTGGACGAGGCGCAGAACACCACGCCCGTGCAGATGAAGATGTTCCTGACCCGCATGGGCGAGGGCACGCGCATGGTGATCACCGGCGACCTGAGCCA